>ERZ827108.44-NODE-44-length-184498-cov-6.015083_pt1 | contig 184498 bp, 167 predicted proteins | sample MGYA00519921_ERZ827108 | MGnify/ENA primary metagenome ERZ827108 (study PRJEB31778, sample SAMEA3449258) | human gut metagenome | biome: human gut; feature: human-associated habitat; material: faeces | place: United Kingdom | collected 2010/2012 ... | reverse complement strand
ACTTGCTCGAACCCGTGCTGATCCTGCTGGTCGGCCTGCTCGTGGCCGTCATACTTGTCGCCATGCACCTGCCCATGTTCCGTCTCGGCGGTATCATGGGATAGAACCCGACACGACGATATACTTAATGCCCGACCGATAACCGATGTCGAACCTGAAAAACTATTTGGCCTATGAAAACGTGAATCTCCGCAAATAAAATCAGCCTCGAAGGGCATGAACAGAAAAGAACACAAACGAAATCCTAAACCTACTACCGATATGATCCATAAACGAATCGCCTTTCTATGTATGCTGCTTCCCTGTACGCTGTGGGGCCAGACCGACCGAACGAGTCCGACGGGCCGCATCGAGTTCCTGCCGCCGGAAGCCGCCTCGCTAATGCGCTACGTCGACTACCCGGTAAGCCATCTGACCGGAGTACCCGACATCCGAATCCCGCTACATACGGTGCAGATCGGAAAGATATCCTTGCCTCTCACGCTCATGTTCCACACCGACAACTACTCCCGGCCGAATCAGCTTGCCGGAAGTGTGGGCAAGGGATGGTCTCTGAGCACCGAGCTGCAGATCACCCGGCAGGTAAACGGGTTGGACGATCTGAATCCGAGCACACTCACTCCGGGCTATTATTACGCTTCCGACATTCCGACCGATTACCGTGAAGGCGACGCCGTACAGCGTTCCGAACTGAATGCCAAGGAACTTTATTACGGAAGGCGGGACGAGGAGCCCGACCGCTTCTATTACCGCCTGCTCGACAAAAGCGGCGCGTTCTACTTCCGGCATCGACCGGACGGAAGCGTCGAGGCGGTGCCGGTACCTTACAACGGCGTGAAGATCGAGTACGGCAGCGACAGGCGTTTCACGGTCTGGGACACCGACGGCACGAAATACGTTTTCTCCTTGGCAGCGACCGACACGGAGCAGCCCATTTCGGGAGGAATGGACGACAATATCGTGATTGCATGGAAATGCGAGTCCATATACAGCCCCCAAGGGGAACAGGAGGTAAGCTTTACCTATACAGACGACTATCCTCGGTTTGTCACCACGTATAACGACCGGATCGAGATTTACGACCGAGCGCAGGGTTTGGTAACACCCGATTTGATAAAGGAACCGGATAGAACCCTGAAAACATGGGACGATATTACGAAAATCAACCAGTATCCTTTTTGGCGGATCGCCGGAGTCAAAGGCATGGAGTTCGCCCCGAATATGGGTACGTGGCTGATCTACCGGCAGGGAAAGCTCGAAACTGCTCCGTCCTTGGACGGCAACGACTATAACTACGGCACGATCGACAATCTTCCCTCCGTGCATTCGAAAAAGCTGACATATAAGCATATCCGTAAAATCGACTTCCGGGGAGGGCAAATGGTGTTCGATTACCCGAGGGCCGGGCTTCTCGGCTCGATATCGATTCTGAACCAAGTCGGAGATACGATCAAGAAGATACGGTTCGAGCAGGATTACGTCGACTCTCACGGCGAAGAGGACGACTACTGGCGACGACTGTGGTCTGTACGCTCGGGCGACGAGCTCTACACATTCGACTACTCGTTCATGGTAGGCGGCGGTTCCGACTATATTACCGACTATTGGGGTTACAAGCTGCTTCGCAGGCATTACGGACGCGAGGCGAACGTGGTCAGGCACAACGCGAGGGTATCGCGCGGCGAGGGCGTGTTCAGCTTCGTGAGAGGAGGCGGCAGCGACAACGCTCCCTCGGCGCCTCCCGATACGGCTATTACCATCGGCCATATCGATCCCACGGAGGTATTCGCATACGACGGTACTCCCCTAATGTTTCTCAAGATCGGGTACCCTACGGGCGGGTCCGCCGAGTTCCAGATGGGACAACACCGATACCGCAGCAAGTATGGGAATAAAGAGCCCAAGGGGGCGGGAGGCTATCGCATCGAGCGCATTCGTTACCGGGACAGCGACTCGAAATTGTTGCGCGAGAAGATTTACCGCTACGGTCCCGACGAGGACGGGTGCGGTCATGTCAAGTACGAACCCTATTTCGATGAGGACTACTGGGGCGAGACCCGCCGAAGCGCCGTCACCGAACAGCAGGTGAATTATTATTACGAACAGGTGTTGCCCGACGGCAGTATCGAGCCGGAAACCTTTTTGTATTCGGTCCGCAAGCGCACCTATCTGATGGGCAGCAACCAAAGCCTTTCGTTCGAGAGCGGCAGCACGGTCCATTATGACGAAGTGGCCGAATACGAGATGGACGGCGGCCGAATGTCCGGCAAGACGGTCTACAAGTACGACGGCGGCTCCATGCCGACGATCCATTCCACGCCGCTATACCCCTATCCGTTGGAGCCGGAGCAGTGGTATTTGGCCCCGCTCGACTCGGTGATCCGTTACGAGTATCGGGACGGACGATACGAGTGGGTACAGCGCGAGAAATACGTTTATAACAAGTATCTCGATTCGACTCTGATCTATCGTTGCCGGGTATGGTCTCCGCTTGAGGCGGAGTTTCAGACGAACGTTACCGGTCGCGATTTCGAGCAGTGGAAGTTCGATAAAGTGAAAGGAAGCCTGCAGTTCAGCATTTCCGGCCTGCACACGGGCTGTCTGCAACTCGTCACGAAAGAGGTCCAGACGCGCGACGCGCAGGGGCGCGTGTCGACGGACCGGACCCATTACCGCTACGACAGTCCGAACTGCTATGCGGTCGGGCGCATCGAACGTACGATGAGCGACGGCACGACGCTCGTCGAGCAGACGCTCTATCCCGAGGACTACGATCTCTCGGGCGGCGGAACGCTCGCCGAGCTGGTCGAGCGGAACATCGTTTCGGTCCCCGTCGAGCGCATCCGGCGGCGCGACGGGCTGGTCGTCTCGGGCGAGCTGTTCGGTTACGACGAGTGCGGCAATCCGACCTCGCAGAGCCGGCTGGAGAAGGACGATCTCTCCGAAAGCCTGTTCCGCCTGTCGAACAAGTCCTCGGCCGGAGCGTTCGCTCCCGAAGCGGGCCGCGCCGCATTCTCGCCGGATGCGGGCTACGTCGAAATTCTCTCGACACGCTTCGACGACTACGGCAATCCGATCGAAATCACCGGCCGCACGGCTCCCCGCTCGGTTTGCTACCTGTGGGGATACAACGGTTTGCATCCGGTGGCCGAACTCGTCGGCTGCTCGTATGGCGAACTGACATCCGTCGTCAGCCTGCCTACGATTCACACGATGACCGTATCGGATACGCTTTCTTCGGGATTCCTGAACGTGCTGGCATCCCTGCGCAAGTCCCCTTATCTGAGCTCGGCCCACATCTCGACCTACACCTACCGTCCGCTCGTGGGCATGCTTTCGGCCACCGATCCCCGAGGCTTCACCACATACTACGAGTACGACCCCTTCGGCCGGCTCCGCTCGATTCACTACTACGAAGGTACACAGAAAAAAACGTTGAAATACTATGAATACCGCTATAAGAACCGATAGTCGCCGTTGCGCGTGGTGCGCGAACCGGCCGGCCGGACCGGACATCCCGTCGTCCGGCAACCGCCCGATGAAAAGACATATGCTGCTGCTCATCTTGACGCTGATCTCCCTCTCGGTAGTCCGTGGCGCCGAGCTAAACCCCGGCAGAATCCGGGGCGAACAGACGATCGAGGCCGGAGCCGTGCCCGCCCCGATCCGAAACGACCTGTTGCCGTACGGTTCGACGGCGGTACCCTACACCTTCCAGTGGGAATACGCCGAGGAGGCGAATCTGGGGCTCGGTTGGCTGATTATCTACGGCGCTACGTCCGAGAGCTACCAACCCGGAGCGCTCGGTAAGAGCACTCGTTACCGCCGGGCGGCCGTCTATATGGACGGCACAGTTCAGAAAAGAGCCTACACGAACGAGGTGCTCGTTACGGTCACTCCGGCGACTCAGCCGCTGACTCCCGGCAGCATATCGGGCGATCAGACGGTAGAGGCCGGCGTCCGGCCCGCCGAGCTCGCGAATGTCGTCTCGCCGCAAAATCCGGGCGGTACATACGCCGTATTCTGGCAATCGGCTCCGACCTCCTCGGGTCCGTGGACCCATATCGCCGGAGCTACCGCCCTCGCGTACCGGCCGCAGCCACTCGCGGCTACGACCTACTTTCGCCGGGGAGCGAACCGGGCCGACGGGCAAAACGCCTACTCGAACGTCGTCTGCATCCGGGTCGTGCAGCCCCTGAGCGACGCGAACTACGTGCTCGAGTACGAGCCGTTGACCGCAACCGACGACCCGCGCACGCTCGATGCCGGACAGTGCCGCCGCACGGCGACCTATGCGGACGGACTGGGACGGCCCGTGCAGACCGTTCGTATCGGGGCCTCTCCTTCGGGAGCCGACCTGGTCACGCGGACCGACTACGACAGTGCCGGCCGCGAGAGTCGGTCGTGGCTTCCCGTACCTGTGCCGAACAACGGAGGCAAGTATGTCGCACCGGCCACCCTCGCCGCAGGGGCCGAGAGTTTCTATGCCGACGAAGCCCCCTACGGGCGGACCCTCTACGAGGCTTCTCCTCTGGGCCGGACGGCATCGGTTTTCGGTCCGGGCAAGGCTTGGCACGAAAGCGGCCGCGCCGTGCGGAACCGCTATCTGACGAACTCCGCGGCCGACTCGCTGCGCTGCGCACGCTACGTGGCCGACAGCGACCGGGACGCCGTGCGGCTCTCCCGGCAGGGAGACTATCCGGAGGGCGAGCTGCTCGTGACCGCCGCGACGGACGAGGACGGACGGCTGTCGTACACGTTCCATGACAAGGGCGGACAAAGCGTTCTCATCCGGCGGATGAATGGCTCCGAGACGCTCGACACCTACTACGTCTACGATGCTTGCGGCCTGCTGCGGGCCGTGCTGCCTCCGAAAGCCTCGGCGATGCTCGAGTCGCAGACCGGAGCGCTCGACATGTCCTCGGCGACCGTCGCCGATCTGACCTACCTCTACCGCTACGACCGCCGGGGCCGTCCCGTCGGAGTCAGGCGTCCCGGGGCTCAGGAAGTACGCTATCTGTACGACGATACGGACCGTCCCGTTTTTTCACAGGACGGCGTGCAGCGACGCTCGGGAGAATGGTCCTATTCGATTCCCGACGCGCTGGGCCGCGAGGTTCTTCGAGGAACTTGCAAGACGCTCGGCGGAGCGAACCTTGCGCAAAGCCTGCTCGACGGGAAAACGCTCGTCGCACGATACGACGGCTCGTCGGGCGATGCCGGGTACGCCGTTCTGCTCGACGGACAGGCGGTCGAACTGGCCGGCGGACGCTTCCTCTCGGCCCAGTATTACGACTCCTACGACTTTCTTTCCCGCTCGGAGTTCTCCGAACTCGGATTCGAGAACGACCCGAACTACGGCAAACGGTACACCGGCGGAGACAAGAGCCTCCATACGGGAAGCATCCGCACGAGCTTGTCGCCCCAGCAGACCGTCCGGATGCCCGAGGCATACTATTACGACCTGCACGGACGACTCGTTCAGTCCAACGGCCGCAACCACCTCGGAGGAAAGGATCAGTATCTTGCGCGGTATGACTTCACGGGGCGGCCGGTCCAGACCCGGGAGTCGCATTCTTCTTCGGCCAGCGGCTCGCAAAGGGGACTGACGATGACCCTCGCATACGATCATGACGGACGTCTTTCGCAGCGGCGGACGACGCTCTCATCCGTGACGACTCCTCTCACGGCGAGATACTCCTACGACGAGGCGGGAAGACTGAGCGAAAAAACACTCGGCTCAACTCCCGTAAGCTATACGTACAACGTCCGAGGCTGGATCGGCAAGATTGCGAGCGCTCCGTTCGTCTCCGAGCTCCGATACGAGAACCCTCGGTACGGAGGCGCTCCTCTCTACTCGGGCATGGTCTCGCAGTGGACGTGGAAGCACGGACAGCAACCCGAAAACGATTATGTGTTCTCCTACGACGGTGTCGGACGGATGGTCGCAGCCAAGCACTTCGTGGACGGAGCGAGAACCGACGGTTACACGGAGCGTGGAATCCGCTACGACGCGAACGGGAACCTGCTGTCGATTTCGCGGACGGCCGGAGGCGCGGTGAGCGACAGTCTGCGGTTCACCCTCGGCGGAGACGTGCTGTTGGACGTCTCAGGGACCTCGACGGGCGTGTTCGAGTACGATCCGAGCGGAAATTTGGTGAAAGACGGGCTGAATCGTTTGGAATTCAGTTATAATTGTTTAAATTTGATGCAGACGGCCGAAACTGCCTCCGGGGCTCTGAAAGCTCAGTTCACCTACGGCTCGGACGGCAGGAAGCTCTCGGAGAAAGCCAAAACCGGCGGGTTCGAGTACCTGGGTTCTTTGATATATGCTTATCGCGGCGGTACTCTCTCCCTCGCGCAAGCGGTGACCGACGAGGGAACGATTCAGTCGGCAGGCGTAAACTACTTTATCCGGGATCATTTGGGCAGCGTCCGTGCCGTCGTGGACCACACGGGCAAGACCGTCGAGCGGAACGACTACTATCCTTTCGGGGGACGACATGAAAATGCCTCTTTGCCCTTGACTGGCGTCAATCGTTACAAGTTCGGCGGCAAGGAGTCGCTCGAACCGGTCAGCCTCGATATGCTCGACTTCGGCGCGAGGTTCTACGACCCGAGGATCGCTCGCTGGAATACGCAGGACCCGTTGGCTGAAAAATACTTCTCGCTTTCACCCTATAACTATTGCGCTGGAAATCCGGTTACGGTGACGGACCCCGACGGTCGGGCTTTGTTATCTCTGCAAAATCGTAGTCCCATTTACGATAGACAGGGAAAGTTTTTAGGCACGGACGATGAAGGACTGCAAGGAGAAGCGATCGTTATGGACTCCGAGAATTTCCGACAAGGCATGTCGCCCGATGAAGCACGGTCAAAGCGCGTCGACGTCAACTCGATGGACCAAGAGTCCCGAGATCGTATGACCGATCATTACAATGGCTTGAAAGATCGTCCGGATTATGACGGATATCTGACATTGCAAGAAGCTAATGAATGGTATCGGAATGGAAACGGAGAACCCCTATTTGCATCGTTGGAGAAAATCGATTTGTCGGGAATTTATTCTTTGGGTGAAAAATATGTAGGGCAAGAAAAAAGAATCAGTCTTTTTTTAGCAAGTGAATCTTTTAATGATGCATTGGTTTATGGAACAATTACGTTGAAACGTTATCCAAACCATCATGTTAGAGCATATGCAGATAAGTACGATTTTGATATGCATAATTCGTTTAACCCATTAAATTGGCCTAGGAATATTTCTACGATAATAGGTAAAAAAGTTGCAGGGAAAGGACAAGCATATTATATCAATTTATATGGTAGTAAAGCTATCCAACCAATATTACCATGGATAAAATAGTTCGAAGACATATGAGGAAAGGATATTGCTGCATTTTTGCATTCATTTTCTGTTATAGTTGCAGTTGCTCTGATTATGGAGATAATTTAGGCGACGGATATTTTTTCCGTTTTGAAGCGGGTGACTTAAAGGATATTTTATGTGAAATCCCTAATGGAGGAGAAATTCCTGCAAACGTTTTTTCATATGACTATAATCGACAATTTATCATTGCGAAGCAGAAACCTTTGCTGCCTCCGGACCCTTTATACGACAAAGAATATCATTATCCTTTAGGAACCGATACGATTTACTATTGGATAATAATCAAGAAAGAGCATATCGTATTGGGTCCTATGAGTTTGGATGCTTTTAACGACGCAAAAGTGAAATGTCACGTACCGAACGATCTAAAATTAGATTGATCCAATTATGGAGGGTGCTCGCCAAGCACCCTCCATATTTAGCATTAAGGATCATATTATTGACATTCACAAAAAAACGACAATCTGCCAGAGTTTGTGGCAAAAGTTGTGGCATAGTCCCAAGAAATGATCGTGCTTTTGTGCCGCTTGCATTCATCCTTTCCTTGTTTTTATGGACCGGATGTATCCATCGAAAGGTAGAGGCTCCTCCCAGACCGTCCAATGTTCCCCAAGAGGCTCAGTGGTACGGTGGAGCGGACGGCGGCTGTTGGATAATTATCCACGATACGGATACGGTCAACCGGTTTTATGTAAGATGTTTTTTCGATGGGTCCGGAAATCTTTGGGAAGAAGGGATATACGAAGTCGATACGACGGTTACGAAAAGAACTTATACGGCTGAAGAGCTTCGTAAAGTAATTATTGGATATGTCGGAGACGATGAAGTTTCTGTAGACAATAAGCAAGACAGTACCCAGCGCAATTATGGAGTTCTTAAAAAAGTGAGGTAAGGTTCAATGGAGTTCCGGAGTTAAAATAAAAATGTAACAATCTGATTAATCACATTGGTAGGTTCTATATTGGACTTCTCGTTTTTTTGTCGTTGCGCATTTGTCGTTTCCAGTCGCGGAATCGGTATGCGGCGCGGTTCGGCGAGTTCTGAAACATGGATGCATATGGCCGGTCGGAAAGCAGGTCGGTCATACTTTGCATCGGCATTGTGCCTGCCGGCGTTTCTGCCGGTTCCGGTGCGGGCGGTCTGTTAGATGACGCTGGACCCGATCCGGCGGGACTTGTCGGCTATCCGTGCCGCACGTTGTCCCGAGTTTCCGCAGCGAATGCGGCCGGCGGCATTTCTCCGATCAGCCCGCGAATCACGACCGAGGCGCAGTGGCAGCCAAAGACGGCCGGCATGTAGGAGATCGTGCCGACGTTCGACTTCTTGTTCGTCTCCTCGCACAGCATCATCGAGCCTTCGCGCACGGGCTCGTCCGAGAATACGATGTAGAATCCCGTCCGGATGCCCATTTTGTGCAGGCGCTTGCGCAGCATGTGCGCGAGCGGACAGTGGTGCGACCGGGCGATGTCCTCGATCCGTATCCGCGTCGGGTCGGTTTTCGCTCCGGCCCCCATCGAGCTGACGACCGGAATGTCCCGCTCGAGACAAGACCGGATCAGGCCCGCCTTGGGCGAGAGGGTGTCGATCGCGTCGACGACGTAGTCGAACCCTTCGTCGAGCAGCGTCTCGGTCTCCTCGTCGCGGATGTATCTTCGTACGACCGTCAGTCGCAATCCCGGGTTGATGTCCAGCAGCCGTCGGGCCATGACCTCGGCTTTCGGCTCGCCGACCGTGCTGTGCAAGGCCGGCAGCTGGCGGTTGATGTTCGATTCGGACACCGCATCGGCATCCGCTATCGTCATGGTTCCGACGCCGGCCCGCGCGATCGCTTCGGCCGCATAGGCCCCGACGCCGCCGAGTCCGACGACCAGTACGCGGGCGTTTCGCAATCGTTCGATGCGGTCGCTTCCCAGCAACAGTTCCGTGCGTTGCATCCATTCTTTCATAGGCCGAACAGGTTCAGGTAGTTCGTATGAACGGCGTCGCGGAGCGATTCGGCCGGTTCGTTCCGGATGTCGGCGGCCCGGCGGTAGACCGACTCGATCTCCTCCCCGGACATATCGGTTTCCAGAAACAGCCTGTCGGAAGGTATGCTTCGCAGCGTCCGGCGGGTTTTGGGCGACCGTTCGACCGTCTTGCCGAACGACAGATACCAGCCTCTGTCGAGCAGTTGCGACGCGAGCTGTTCGGAGCCGGTAAAGCCGTGTACGATGACCGGCAGCGGGAACCCGCTCAGCATGGCCTTCAGATCGTCGTAAGCCCTCACGCAATGTACGATCAGCGGCAGGCCGAGCTCGGCGGCCAGATCCCTCTGGCGGGCGAGCCATGTCCGTTGCGCTTCCCTGTCGATGTCCGTCGCATAGTCCAGCCCGACTTCGCCGACGGCTGCCGGTTGCAGCGCCCGGATTTCGTCGAGCCATTCGCATTGCGCACGCTCCGCGTCCCAAGGGTGGATTCCGGCCGAGATTTTGCCGTCGGTGCTGTCGGGAAAGTCGGTCCCGACGCGTAGGCTGCGGATACCAGGCTGGCCGTCGAGCGGCCGATGCGTGTGAATATCTACCCAATAGGAGTTCACGTGCGTAAAAATGATTAGCTTTGTAAAGGCAAAGATAGCAAACGCTGTGCAATGGGCAAACGATCGTTTCTCGCGGCTTGGAGCGCTTTCGTGCTCGTCCTTTTCGGCTATTCTTCCTGCGGGGAGGCGCAAGTGCCGGTCTCGCGGGCGGAAGCGCTTGCAGGGAACGGTCGGCGGAGCCTGACGCTGATCTTTACGGGCGACCTGATGCAGCATATGCCGCAGGTGCTCGCCGCCCGGCAGCGGAACGGCTCGTTCGACTATACCTCCTGTTTTTCCCGGCTGAACAACTATTTTTCGAGCGCCGACTTCGTCATTGCCAATTTGGAGACGACGCTCGGAGAGGAGCCTTATTCCGGTTATCCCCGCTTCCGCTCGCCCGAGGCGCTGGCCGGCGCGATGCGCCGTGCCGGGGTAGATGTCGCCGTGCTGGCCAACAATCACATTTGCGATCGGGGAGCGGAGGGAATACGCTCGACGCTGGCTGCACTCGATGAGGCCGGGTTGCTCCATACGGGCGCCTTCGCCGACAGCGTTCCGCCGCGCGAGAGGCATCCTCTGATGCTCGAAAAGGAAGCGTTCCGGGTCGCGCTGCTCAATTATACCTACGGAACGAACGGCTTGCCCGTTCCGTCCGGGTGTCGCGTAAACGGCATCGACACGACGACTATTCGCCGCGAGATCGCCTCGGCCCGGCAGGATGGAGCCACTCATGTCGCGCTGTTCGTTCATTGGGGAAACGAGTACGAGCGACTGCCCGGCCCCCGTCAGCGCGAGCTGGCGGCGGCTTTCCACCGCTGGGGCGCCGATCTGGTGATCGGATCGCATCCGCATGTCGTGCAGCCGGCGGAAACGATCGAGGATTCGGCAGGAAACGTACGCGGGGCGACGGTCTACTCGATGGGCAATTTCGTGTCGAACCAGCGTTTCCCGGATACGGACGGCGGCCTGTCGGTCCGCGTGACGTTGACGCTCGACGAACAGGGCCGGACATCCTGCCTCCCGGAGTACTTGATCGTTTGGACTTGCATTTCGCGCGACCCGAACAGCGCCTCCGGCCGTCGCTACGATATCGTGCCGAGCTACTCGCGCGAAACGGTCGCGCCCGAGCATCGCGACGCTTTCGACCGGTTCGTCGAGCGTACGCGCCGGCACATGGAACGTCACGGCCGCGGCTTTACGGAGATACGATGCGACTACTGATGCGCCGTTTTTGCGAATCGGCGGCCATGGAATGCGGGCTGCCGTTTCCGTTTCGGGGGGGTAGAGCAGGGCGGAGCGGTTCCGCTTTGGAGGAACCCGCTGATGACCGAATGTTGATAATTCGTGCCTTTTGTCGAGCAATAAGCCTCCGGGCAAACGCTGAAAAAAGAAATTTAGTGTTATATTTGTAACGGTAAATTAAAACCTAATCTTATATTGATGAAATTGTACCTGTTGTGGGCGGCGGTTTTCGTGGCGACGACGGCCGTGGCGAAGGAGCCGGGAAAGGAAAAGGAGAAAAAGGATAAGAAAGCGGAGACGTATGTGTTCCAAGACGTGAAGACCGTTCCGGTCACCTCGGTCAAGGATCAGTCGCGCTCGGGCACATGCTGGAGCTTCTCGGGCATGGGCGAGGTCGAGAGCGACCTGCTCGTCCGGGGCAAGGGAGAGCATGATCTGGCGGAGATGTGGATCGTCCGCAACGCCTATTTTGAAAAGGCCGTACGCTATGTCCGCATGCACGGCAGCGCCAATCTGGGCGGCGGGGGCACGCTGAACGACGTGGTGTATATCATCGACCGCTACGGCATCGTGCCCGAGGAGGTCTATCCCGGCCTGCGGTACGGAACCGACCGGCATGTGCACGGCGAGTTGGATGCGGTCATCAAGGCGTATGTCGACGCCGTGGTGGAAAATCCGAACAAGTCGCTCTCGACCGCTTGGCAGGACGGGCTGAACGGCATTTTGGACGCCTATCTGGGGCCTCGTCCCGAGAAGTTCGCCTACAGGGGCAAGGAGTATACGCCGAAGAGTTTCGCCGAGGAGCTGGGCATTCGTTCCGACGACTACGTGCTGCTGACCTCGTTCACGCATCATCCCTTTTACGAGCCGTTCGCGCTCGAAATTCCCGATAACTGGAATGCCGCGCTGTCCTATAACGTAACGATCGACGACTTGCGCCGGATCGTCGACGCGTCGCTCGAGAAAGGCTATGCGGTCAACTGGGCGTCGGACGTCAGCGAGAAAGGGTTTGCCTATAACAAGGGTTTCGCCATCGTGCCGGTGGCGAAAGTCGAGGAGATGAGCGATTCGGAGAAAGGGAAGTGGACGAAGCTGACCGAGGAGGAGCTCCGCAAGATGACGCTCGATCTGAGCGGCATGCTGCCCGAGAAGACGATCACGCAGCAGATGCGCCAGCAGGCGTTCGACAATTACGAGACGACCGACGATCACGGCATGCTGATCATGGGCGTGGCGGAGGACCAGAACGGCAATCAGTACTATAAGGTGAAAAACTCTTGGGGCGATACGGGAGCCTATCACGGCTATCTGTATGCGTCCGTGCCATTCGTGCTCTATAAGTCGACGGGCATCATGGTGCGTAAGGACGTGTTGCCCGAGGACCTCAAAGCCAAGCTCGGTATTCGCTGAGGCTGAAGGCCGGAACGGTTTTCCGTGCCGGCTTTTTCATGTCGGCGAAGACCGTCCGAACGAACAGGGATACACCACCATGTTTACTAACTAAAACTCATATCTATACAGTATGTCGCAAGTCATCAAATTGAAAAAGGGTCTCGACATAAGGCTCGAGGGCGAGCCGCGCAGGGAGCTGAAGCGTCTGCCCTTGGTGCATGCCTATGCCGTGCGGCCGGACGACTTTCTCGGCATTACGCCGAAACTGCTCGTGCGAGTGGATGACACGGTGAAGGCCGGGACTCCGCTGTTTTTCGACAAGTATCGTCCGCAAGTGCTGTTCACCTCTCCGGTCAGCGGCCGCGTGACGGCCGTCAACCGAGGAGAGAAGCGGCGGATACTCGACATCGTGATCGCTCCCGAGGCGGAGCAGTCTTACGAGGCGTTCGATGTGCCGTCGGTCGAGGCGGCCACGAGGGAGAACGTTACCTCGGCGCTGCTTTCTTCGGGCCTTTGGCCGATGATCGTTCAGCGTCCCTACGGAATCATAGCCGATCCGCAAAGTACGCCCAAGTCCGTATTCGTATCGGGTTTCGACAGCGCTCCGCTGGCGCCCGACATGAATTTCGCGCTCGAGCAGCAGTTGGACGATCTGAACCTCGGCTTTGCCATGCTTTCGAAACTGACGGCCGGTCCCGTGCATTTGGGACTCGACGCCGACGCGCCGAAAGGGGTATTGGAGCAGGTAAAGGGGGTTGAGAAGCACTATTTCAGCGGGCCTCATCCGGCAGGCAATGTCGGCGTGCAGATACACCATGTGGATCCCATCAGCAAGGGCGAGATCGTGTGGACCGTCGATATTCAGAATGTCGCGCTGATCGGCCGCTTCTTCCGCACGGGCCGGGTCGATCTGCGTAAGATCGTCGCGCTGACCGGGTCCGAGATACTCGAGCCCCGCTACTACGAGGTGATCTCGGGCGCGCCCGTTTCGAGCATCGTACGCAAGGCCGATGTGCGCAACGCGTCCGACGGGCACGGTTACCGGATCATCAGCGGCAACGTGCTGACGGGCCGTCGGGTCGAGCCGGACGGCTATCTGGGGTTCTACGGCAATCAGGTGACGGTGATTCCCGAGGGCGATCATTTCGAGTTTCTGGGCTGGGGCATGCCCCGGCTCGATAAGTTCTCCGTCTCGCGCAGCTATTTTTCATGGCTTACGCCTCGCAAGCGGTACGTGCTCGACACGAATATGAACGGAGGCGTCAGGGCCTATGTCGTGACGGGACTCTATGACAAGTATCTTCCGATGGATATTTATCCGCTCTACCTGCTCAAGGCCATACTGGCCGGCGACATCGACAAGATGGAGAATCTGGGTATTTACGAGGTGATCGAGGAGGATTTCGCGCTGTGCGAGTTCGTCGATCCGTCGAAAACCGCCATGCAGCAGATTATCCGTCAGGGTATCGACCTGATGATCAAGGAGCTTAACTAACCCGCACCGAAAATGAAAGGAATAAGAAAACTGATGGATAGAATCAAGCCGAGCTTCGAGAAGGGGGGCCGGTTTGAAAAACTGCACTCGACGTTCGATGCGTTCGAGACATTTCTGTTCGTGCCCGATCATGTGACGCGCAACGGCAGCCATATCCGCGACAGCATCGATCTGAAGCGGGTGATGATCGTCGTCGTCATTGCGCTGATGCCGGCCTTGCTTTTCGGCATGTACAACACGGGCCTGCAGCATTTCCGCGCGACGGGCGTTGCGGACGCCTCGCTGTGGACCTGTTTCGGCTTCGGTTTCTGGAAGGTGTTGCCCATTATCGTCGTATCGTACGTCGTGGGCCTCGGCATCGAGTTCGTTTCGGCCCAGATCCGCGGTCACGAGGTCAACGAGGGCTTTCTGGTCAGCGGCCTGCTGATTCCGCTGGTGATGCCGGTCGACGTGCCGCTGTGGATGGTGGCCGTCGCGACCGCTTTCGCCGTCATCATCGGCAAGGAGGTGTTCGGCGGAACGGGCATGAATGTCTTCAATCCCGCCCTGCTGGCGCGGGCGTTCATCTTCTTCGCCTATACGCCCTACATTTCCGGAGAGAAAATCTGGATCGCCGGCCTGACCAAGGGCGAGGGGATCGTCGACGGCTTTTCGGGGGCCACGCCGCTGACGGACGCCGCTTCGGCCGTACTGACCGGCTCGTCGCAGATACAATGGACGCAAGGCGGCCCGTGGGACTGGTTCTTGGGAACGATTCCGGGATGTATAGGCGAGACTTCGACGCTCGCGATCCTGATCGGAGCCGTCATCCTGCTTTGGACCGGCGTGGCCAGCTGGCGGATCATGCTGAGCGTGTTCGCCGGCGGATACCTGACCGGCCTGCTGTTCAATCTGATCGGCCTGAATGCGTACATGAATATTCCGGCCTACTATCACCTGATTTTGGGCGGCTTCGCTTTCGGCGCCGTGTTCATGGCGACCGATCCGGTGACCGGGAGCCAGACCAACACCGGCAAATGGATTTACGGATTTCTGATCGGCGCGTTGGCCGTGCTGATCCGCGTCGTCAATCCGGGCTATCCGGAGGGTATGATGCTTTCGATCCTGTTCATGAACGCCGTCGCTCCGCTGATCGACTACTATGTCGTACAGGCCAATGTCCGTCGCCGGAACCGTCGTTTGAAACCCGCTAAATAACGTGCAACGCTATGAATAAGAACAGCAATACCTATATAATCGCCTACGCGGCGGTCATGGTCGTGATCGTCGCGGCGGTGCTCTCGTTCGCGGCTTTGTCGCTCAAGGGCGTACAGGCCGAGAACGCGAGGGTCGAGAAAATGGGGGATATTCTCCGCTCGATCGGCGAGGGCGGCGACGCCGATCTGGTAAAAGACAAGGCGGCCTACATCAACGAGCAGTATAAGAAATACATCGTCGACAGCTATGCCGTCAATGTCGAGGGCGACCGGGTCGAGGGAGCGAACGCGTTCGCCTTGCTGACGAACCTGAAGGCCGAATACGACAAGCCTGCCGCCGAGCGCAGCCTGCCCGTTTTCGTCAGCCGGAACGACGAAGGCGTCACGAGCTACGTGATTCCCGTTTGGGGAGCCGGTCTGTGGGGGCCTGTCTGGGGCTATGTCGCGCTGGCCGACAACTGGGATACCGTCAACGGAGTCGTCTTCGATCATAAGAGCGAGACTCCGGGGCTGGGCGCTGAGATTTCGACGGCCGCTTTTCAGGCTCAGTTCAAGGGCAAGCATATTCTCGAGAACGGCCGGGTCGTGGCCATACGGCTCGTTAAGGGCGGAGCGCCCGACGACGATCCGTATGCGGTCGATGCCGTCTCGGGCGGTACGCTGACGAGCGTAGGCGTGGAAAAAATGCTGAAAAATTGCTTGAGCGATTATGATGCTTATATCGAAAAGCAGCTCGGCGAGACGGCCGGGAACGAAGTGTCAACCAAAAATTCGGAAAGCCATGAGTAACCAAGAACGCGAGCCGCTTTTTTCGGCCAAAAACCTGAAGCTGCTGACCTCGCCTTTCGGACAGAATAATCCTATTACGGTGCAGATACTGGGCATTTGCTCGGCGCTCGCCGTAACGGCCAAGCTGAAGCCGGCTTTTGTCATGGCTTTGTCGGTGACGGTCGTAACCGCTTTTTCGAACCTGATCATATCGTTGATCCGCAAGGGTATTCCGTCGCGGATCCGCATCATCGTCCAGCTGGTCGTCGTCGCCTCGCTGGTGATTCTCGTGGACCAGGTGCTCAAGGCTTACGTCTACGACGTGAGCAAGCAGCTTTCGGTCTTCGTCGGGCTGATTATCACCAATTGCATCATCATGGGGCGTATCGAAGCGTTCGCGCTGGGTAACAAGCCGTGGCCTTCGTTTTTGGACGGTCTCGGGAACGGTATGGGATACGGACTGATTCTGATCATTCTCGGATTCGTCCGCGAGTTGCTCGGCTCGGGTACGCTGTGGGGCTATCCTGTGTTCGAGAAGATCGGGCTGTATCAGACCGGATACGTCAACAACGGCCTGATGATCCTGCCGCCGATGGCGCTGATTTGCGTCGGACTGATCATCTGGGTGCAGCGTAGCCGCAACCGTAATCTGATTGAGAAATAGTAAATCCGGCAGAACATGGAAAACATTATCAGCATATTCGTTCGGTCTATCTTCATAGACAACATGGTCTTCGCGTTCTTCTTCGGCATGTGTTCCTACATCGCCGTCAGCAAGAGCGTCAAGACGGCTATGGGACTTGGCATCGCCGTGACTTTCGTCATGGTAATGACCGTTCCGATCAACTATCTGCTCAACGAATACGTCCTTTCTCCGGGCGCGCTCGGCTGGATCGATCCGGCATACGGGTCGGGGGGGGCCAGCGAGATCGACCTGAGCTTTCTGAGTTTCATCGTATTCATCGCCGTGATCGCCTCGTTCGTGCAGCTCGTCGAGATGGTCGTCGAGAAATTCGCTCCGGCGCTGTATAACCAGCTGGGTATTTTCCTGCCGCTGATCGCCGTGAACTGCGCCATCATGGGCGGCTCGCTGTTCATGCAGGAGCGCGATTATGCTTCGCTGGGCGAGGCGACGGCCTTTGCTGCCGGATCGGGCATCGGCTGGTGGCTTGCTATCGTGCTGATCGCTGCCATTCGGGAAAAGATCGCCTACTCGAACGTACCGGCTCCGCTTCGCGGCGCGGGTATCACCTTCATTCTGACCGGTCTGATGGGGATTGCGTTCATGACGTTCATGGGGATTCAGTTGTAACTTAAAATCACAAGGTAGAGATGGAATTATCAATCATCATAGCAATCGCGGCATTTCTCGTAGTAACGCTCCTGCTGGTCGTTCTGCTGCTCTATGCCAAAGCGAAACTGACTCCTTCCGGAGAGGTCCGTATCGACATCAACGACGGAGAAAAACAACTGACCGTCGAGCCCGGCAGCACGTTGCTTACGACGCTCGGCAACAACGGGATTTTCCTCCCGTCGGCCTGCGGCGGCGGCGGTTCGTGCGGGATGTGCCGTTGTCAGGTGCTTGAGGGCGGCGGCGACATTCTGCCCACCGAGGTCAACTTCTTCACGCGTCGGCAGCAGGTCGAGAAATGGCGTTTGGGCTGTCAGGTCAAGGTAAAGGAGGATATGAAGATCAAGGTTCCCGAAGCCGTTCTCGGCGTCAGGAAATGGGAGTGCGAGGTGGTTTCTAACCGCAATGTGGCGACCTTCATCAAGGAATTCGTCGTCAAGCTGCCCGAAGGCGAGCACCTGAAGTTCCGCTCGGGAGGCTACATTCAGATCGACATCCCGAAATACGACGAGATCCGCTTCCGCGACTTCGACGTCGAGCCGGAATACCGCGAGGACTGGGACCATATGAAAATGTGGGATCTGGTTACGAAGAATCCCGAGCCGACGTTCCGGGCCTACTCGATGGCCAATCATCCGGCCGAAGGCAACATCATCATGCTTAACATCCGTATAGCCACGCCGCCTTGGGACCGTACGGCAGGAGCCTTCATGAAAGTCAATCCGGGCATCTGCTCGTCCTATATCTTCTCGCGCAAGCCGGGCGACAAGGTGACTATCTCGGGTCCCTACGGCGAATTTTTCGTTAAGGATACTCCGAACGAAAAGATGTTCGTCGGCGGCGGTGCCGGCATGGCTCCGATGCGCTCGCATATCTTCCATTTGTTCAAAACCGAGAAAATTCGGACTCCGGTAACGTTCTGGTACGGGGCTCGCTCGAAGCGCGAGATTTTCTACGAGGAACAGTTCGAGGAGATCGAGAAGGAATTTCCGAACTTCAAGTTCCATATCGCGCTATCGGAACCCAAGGAGGAAGACAACTGGAAGGGCTACGTCGGTTTCATCCATCAGGTGATTTTCGACAACTACCTGAAGAATCACGAAGCGCCCGAGGATATCGAATACTATCTCTGCGGTCCGCCGATGATGACCGCCGCGATGACCAAGATGCTCGACAGTCTGGGCGTCCCGGAAGAGAACATCATGTACGACAATTTCGGTGCATAAGGGCCGATTCGTATCGTATTTGCAGAAAAGCCGGACGGCGGGGCAGGGTACGGCTCCGCCGTCCGGCTCTTCGAGATATTTTAAGGGGAAGGAACGGCCGGCCGGTGTTCTCTGCTTTTTCCCGTATCGGTCGTATGGGCGGATTACGGCGGTTCCGCTGCGGTTTTGCTCGGGCACGACGGAAAGGAGCCCGGTTTGCCTGCCGGTTATTTTGAGTGCGCTTATGAAAAAGATAGTCTTATTGTTTTGCTTGTCTGTCGCTTGCTGTTCGTGGAGCCTTTCGGGGGCTCGCCCGCCGTTGATCGGCGTGTCGGAGTCTTGCGACGAAGGCCGGGTTCGCGTTACGAGGACTTACGTCGATGCCGTGCTGGCGGCCGGAGGAATCCCCGTCGTCATTCCGCTGATGAGGGATACGGCCTGCCTGAGCCGTTTGTTTGAACGGCTCGACGGTTTGGTGCTGATCGGAGGAGGCGACGTCGATCCGGCCCGTTTCGATGCGGAGCCCTCCGCTGCGCTGGGGCATGTCGACACGGTTCGCGACGCATACGATTTCGCGTTGCTTGACCTTGCTCTGCGTCGGGATATTCCCGTGCTGGGCATTTGCCGCGGCGAGCAGCTGATCAATGTGGCTTTCGGCGGAACGCTGTACCAGGACCTGCCCAGCGAGTATGCCGACCGTTCGGTCAGCCACAGCCAGTCCCTGCCCTCGAGCAAGGCGACGCATGCGGTAGCCGTAGCCGAAGAGTCGCTCGTGCGACGGATTACCGGGTCGGATACGTTGTGGACGAACTCTTTCCATCATCAGGCCGTGCGCGATGTGGCGCCCGGATTCCGTGCGACGGCCTGCACGCGCGATGGAGTCGTCGAGGCGATCGAGCCGCTCGATCCGCGGATTCGCGTGCTCGGCGTGCAGTTTCATCCCGAGGCTCATACTGCGGCGGGCGATACGACGATGCGGAAATTTTTCGTCCACTTGGTCCGGGAAGCCGCGCGCGAGATGTCCGGTTCCCCGGCCGGACGAAAGCGTTGAGGTGGCGGTACGACGGGGTGAAGGTTTGTCCTGCGGGTGCGGACCGGAGCGGCTCGGTGGGGAGGTTTTGCGGGGGCATATCGGAGTCCCTGTTGCGTAAGGGCGGACATCGGACGGAAAATTTGTTCAGATATACTGTCGGTTATGAAGATTTTAACGGGTAGTCGGATTCGTGAGGCCGATCGCTATACGATCGCCCGCGAGCCGATCGACAGCATCGCTCTGATGGAGCGTGCTTCGGAGAGTATCGCGCAGTGGGTGGCCGGGCATGTCCGGCCGGAGTGCCCGCTGGCTTTTTTCGTAGGCAAGGGCAATAACGGAGGGGACGGACTGGCCGTAGCCCGGATGCTGCACCGGGCAGGCTTTTCCTGCGCGGTATATCTCGCGTTCGGCCGGGATGAACTCTCCGAGGAGTGCCGATTCAATCTGGAGCGTCTTCCTCGCGGTCTGCCCGTGCGTCCGATGGCCGAGGCGTCGCTGCCGGAGGGTACGGTGATCGTCGATGCGCTGCTCGGGACGGGCGTGCGGGGCGAGTTGACCGAGCCCCTGCTCGGGGCGGTCCGACGGATCAATTCGAGCGGCTGCCGGGTCGTGTCGATCGATTTGCCGTCGGGAATGTTCTCCGAGTTCGGAAACGCCGGGCGTACGACGGTCCGGGCGACGACGACGCTGACGCTGGAGTTTCCGAAACTGGCCTTGTTGCTTCCGGAGGGGGGCGAGGCGGCCGGCGAGGTCGTCGTGTTGCCGATCGGCCTGAGCGAGGAGTATATGGATCGGGCCGAGTCTCTCTATTTCTATACCGACGCGGCGGCTGCGGCCCGCTTGCCTTTGTCCCGTCCGAAATTCGCCCATAAGGGGAACTGCGGACATGCGCTGCTCGTTTGCGGCTCGGAAGATATGGCCGGAGCCGCCGTTCTGGCGACGGGGGCCGCCCTGCGCTCGGGATGCGGGCTGGTGACCGTTCATCTGCCTCGGTCCGAAAGGGTGTCGGTCCATGCTAACTCGCCTTCGGCCATTGTCAGCGGCGATCCGGAACCCGTGTTTTCTCGGCTGCCGAGGGATATGGGGCGCTACGATGCGGTGGGAGTCGGTCCCGGAGTAGGGCAGGACCCCCGCTCTTTCGAGGCTCTGGAGGCTCTTTTGAGGGCCGGGCTGCCGGCCGTGATCGATGCCGATGCGCTGAATATGCTGTCAGCCCGTACCGAGCTTCAGCGGCTCGTCGCTCGCGGATCGATTCTGACGCCTCATTTGGGCGAGTTGCGCCGGTTGGCGGGAGATTGGGCCTCGGAAGACGAAAAGATCGAAAAAACGCGCGATTTGGCCTCCCGTCTCGGCTGTTGCGTGATCGTGAAGGGCGCGCATACGATGGTCTGTTCTTCGGACGGTCGCTGCTTCTTCAATTCGTCCGGCAACCCGGGCATGGCCAAAGGCGGCAGCGGAGACGTGCTGACCGGTTTTCTGGCCGGTCTGCTCGCTCGCGGGTACGAGCCGCTGGCGGCTGCGATTCTGGGCGTTTACCTGCACGGCCGGGCCGGTGACAGGGCAGCCGATTATTACGGGCAGGAGGCGATGAATGCGGGCGACCTGATCGACTTCCTTTCGGAGGCGCAGCAGGAAATCCTCGGGCGGGACAACGGATAGGGCGGGGTATTTCTGATGCGCTCATGCCGTGCGCCGTTTAGATGTCGTACTGACGGGAGTATCGTGTCGAGAAAGCCGGGAGGCGGCCGTTTGAAAAGTCCGAGATAGCGGTCCGTTTCTTGAAGACATGCGCGAATATGCCTTGAGCGGGCGGCGAATAGTAAAGAGGACGATTGCGGTGCGCGAGCGCGCCTTGCGTCGTCTTCCTCCGCATAAAATTTCCCGAATCCGCTTTTTTTATCTATCTTTGCTTCATTCAAATACTAAAAAATAGGTTATGGCAAGTATCAGGAGAATCAAGAGAGATATAGACTTTCTGGCCAATGAAGTGATTTCGGACTGCTATATGGCCCTCTACTTCAACGACGGCGCCAAGCGCGAGCAAATCGTGGCCGTGATCGAGGAGGCGGTCGAGTTCCGCAATGAGCTGTTCGTGCGTGCGAACCATCCGGCGGACAAAAAGAACAAGAGCCTCGTGCGGAAGCACTACGCTCAGATGCGCCGCGACATGATGTCACGCGTGGATGCGATGTTCGAGAAGCTTAGCGGCATTTGCAAATAGTCTGAAAGTGCTCCGCACGTCTGTGCGGGAAGAATAGAAAAAAATGCGGAGAAGCTCCCGGAGCTTCTCCGCGTGTTTTACGAGTGCTTTTCGAGCACCGTATGCGGCACGTCGCCGTGAAAGACGACCTGTATCGGGCAGTCGTAGTTGTGCAATTGCTCCGCCGTGATGCGGTTGGAGTCGTGGCGATGCACATGGCGGTTGACGCAGACGATTTGCTTGACATGGGAGGAAATCGTTCCCAGATCGTGCGATACCATGACGATGGCCATTTTGTCGTTGAATTGTTTGAGCAGCGCGTAAAGCTCCTTCTCGAACCGGTTGTCGACGAAATTGGTCGGTTCGTCCAGAATCAGCAGTTTCGGATCGGAAATCAGAGCTCGCCCGAGCAGGGCCCGTTGCAGTTGTCCGCCCGACAGGGCGCCGATCGGCCGTCGGGCGACCGATTCGATTCCGCAGATACGAAGCAGATTTTCGGCTTTTTCCCTGTCGGCGGAAGTGTATCGGCCGAACAGTTTCTTGCGTGCCTGAAGGCCCGAAAGAACGACCTCGCGCACCGAAATGGGGAACGTCTTATCCAGATCCGAAATCTGAGGCATATATCCGATACGGCGGTAGCCGCCGCTCTCGATCTCTTTCGAGTAAATGACTTTCCCCGTGTATGGAACCGCCTTGAGAATCGCCTTGACCAGCGTGGTCTTACCGCTGCCGTTCGGTCCGATAATCCCGAGAAAGTCTTGCTGATGAATATCCAGATAGACGTGGCTCAGCGCCTCGCACGCCCCGTATCGTACCGATACGTCATTGAGTTCGATCAGTTTGGTCATGGGCTATCGAATGGGCTATGAAAAGCAGGTTGGACGGAATGTCGTATCCCAGCGGGTCGATGGCTACCGTTTCGGCCTTCAGTTCGGACGCCAGCGCTTCGACCGTCGAGCGGCTGAACTGCCGTTGATAGAGAATCCGGGAAATTCGGGCGTTTCGGGCTTCGTCTACGAGCGTCCTGACATGGTTTCCGGAGGGCTCCTTGCCTTCGTCCTCGATGGCCAACTGAGTCAGACCGTAATCGCGGGCCATGTAGGAAAGGGCCGGATGGTAAATGACGAAAGTGCGGGGACCGTCGGCGAATATCGCTTGCAGCGCGTGGTCGAGCGAATCCATGCGGTTCGCGAAACGTTCGTAGTTCTCTCGGTAGCGGGTCGAGTCGGGGTACATGCTTTCGAGTTGGCTCAGGAGGGTCGCTGCCATGACGCGCAGATTGCGGGGCGAGGTCCAGATATGCGGATCGGTTCCGTGCCCGTCGTGTCCGTGCCCATGTTCGCCGGTCAGGACGGGCACGCTGTCTGCCGTGCGGACGATCCGTACGCCGGACATGTTTTCACGGATCGACCGCTCCAGATTATGCTCGAAGTCGAGCAGTCCGATCTCGATGTATGCCGCCGAGTTGGCCACTCGCTTCATCTGAGCCGGCGTAGGCTCGTAGGTTTCCGGACTGGCGGCCGGAGGGACCAGTACGTTGATCTCGAAATCGTCGCCTGCAATTTGGCGGGTCAGGAAATTCAGCGGCTCGATGCTGACCGACAACTGTTCGCGCGGCGGTTCGGCGACGGAGCAGGCGGCCAGCAGCATGCCTGACAGAATGGCCGGCAGGCACCTCTCCATAGCGTTTGACTTCAGAATATGCATTATCATTTTTCGCACTCCGGATATTTTCCCCAAAAGTACGCAAACTTTCGAGGATCGGGCGCTCTCGGTCCCATTTTCGTGCGCGCTTCGCTCTATTTGAAATTTCTCGGACTGATTCCGAAGTGTTTTTTGAAGCAGGTCGAAAAATGGGAGTGCGTTCCGAACCCTGTCATCTCGGCGATTTCGTTCAGCGGAAACTGTCCTTCGCGGATCAGCTCGGCCGAGCGGTTCAGTCGGTATATGCGCAGGAAATCGTTCGGGGTCTGTCCCGTCAGTTGCTTGATCTTCCGATAGAAGCTGGTGCGGCTGAAACCGAGGTTTTTTCCTAAGGTGTTAACGCTCAGATCCTGATCGGAAAGATTCTCCTCGATGAACTTGTACAGTTTTTCCATGAATTTCTGATCCAGCGGGTGCAGATCGTTTCGATCCGGCGATTCAGGTTTCTCTTCCGCTACGGTCTGCGATATTTTTTCTTTTTGCAGCTCTTTTTCCAGTCTGTTCTCGACGATGCTTGCCAGTAGCTCGGCCTTGAAAGGCTTCGGCAGGCAGATATCCGCTCCGCTGTCATAGCCCGCGATCTGACCATCCGTTTCGGTCTGGGATAGCAGCAGAATGACGGGGATGCGGGCCGTATGGTCGTTGCCTTTCATCTTTCTGCACAAGTCGAACATCCTCGAAGCCGGACTCAGATCGCATACGATCAGATTCGGGCGGATCTCTTCGGCCTTTTCGTATGCCTGTTGGCCGTCGGTCGCCGTAACGATCCGGCAACTCTGCATCAGGATCGTTCGGAGGAACAGACCGAGCTCCGGATCGTCGACGGCGACCAGAATCGTTCGATCCGGGGTCTTCCCCTCTCTGTCGTCCTCGGCCGGCGGTTGCGGAGGATTCAATGCGGGCAGGGACGAATCCGGAGCCGAATTCGGGTGTGAAGACTTGTCGTATCGGTCTGCCGGGAGAATGACGCTGTATACCGTGCCTTCCGTCTGGCGCCGTCGCGCGATGACTCTGCCGCCGTGCAGCTCAGTCAATTTTTTAACATAATGTAAGTCGATTCCGAACTCGTTTTGTATCTCCTCTTTGTCGGCCCGGCGATAACGCTCGAACAAATGGCTCAAATTTTCTTCGGACAACAGGCTTCCGTTGTCTATTACATTGATTTGAAGGTATTTGTCGTGGATTCCCTCGAGTCCGAAAATAGAGTCGGGCTCGACCGTTACCCTGAGCTCGATCCAGACCGTTGCGTTGGGGCGGATGTTTCTCAGCGTATGTCCGATCAGGTTGGCTGCTATCTTCTCCAGTTTGTCGGAATCGACCGGCAGGACCAGCGAGTCGTACGGGCAGTCCAGATGTATATCGATGTTTTTCTCTCCCGATATACGATTGAACCCGTTTATCACGTTCCGGATACGCGGTATGATGTCGGACGGACCGATCTGAAGTGTCAGTTGTCCCTGGTCCAGTTTCTCATAGTCGAGCTGCTGCTCGATCAATCGGATGAGGCGGAGGCTGTTGCGCTCGATTTCGGAGAGGCAGTAGGCATCGTGAGTCGGGACGGGATCCCTGCTGTCTCTGGTCCGTCGCAGCAGTTCGTTGACGGGGGCGTATATGAGCGTCAGCGGAGTGAACAGTTGCTGAGACACGTTGGTTAGGAATCGGATTTTGTTTTGGGCCGTTTTCAGTTCCTGTTCCTGCTGCGATCGGATCATGGCCTCCCTTTCTTTCGTCAGTTTTTTATCTATATGGGCCTTGAAGACGAAATAAGCGGCAGTGATGATAAGTAAGACGGCAACCGCGATTGCTATCGGGCTGATCCATGGCAGGTCGGCGTCCGCTAAGGAAGAAGAGGTGGCCAGTATCCACATGTCGGTTTCCATGAAGAGGTTCTTTTGGTTCTGATGACGCTTGCCGGCGTGTAGCGCTTTATTTTGCCGGGATAGGATATCAATTTACTCCAATCGTTCGTTTATATTGAACATTCTTGCTATTTTTGAGATGGCGAATGCGGCGGAACGGATGCTTGTTTTTTGAATTCGTGCCGGATAAGAGCAGGGCAATGCTGTGTGTCGGACGTTTTGTTATGTTTTAACATATTGATTTGTATTGTTTTATGTTGTTTTAGTTCAAATGACTTTTTTGTTGACCGTGTATTCTTTACTCCGTTCTCGACGTGGGCGGTACCTTTTTCTTAAAAAGTCCGTTTGTGGGTCGGAAAAGAGACAAAGGGAATACTTTTGAAACAAATATAATAATTATTGGCGAATATTGAACGTTTGCGATATATTTTGGTATGGATTGACAAGAACGATTATTAGCTATTATGTAATATTGTATAAGCAAAAATGCGGGATGAAAATGTCCGTATGGCCTACTGTTTCAAATATTATTAACTTAAACTTCAAAATAGAGTGTATGACAAAATGCAGATGAGAATGAGAGATCGGATTTTAAACTTGAAAACTACCATTTTAATGAACTAACTTATGATGAAAAAATTACTAATCTTGTGTTTATTTTGCTTTTGCACCCTTTACGGTATGGGGCAAAATATGGTATCGGGAACGGTGGTCGATGAATCCGGGAATGGGGTTATCGGCGCGACCGTTCTCCTGAAAGGCACAACGAAGGGTGTTATGACGGGCCCGGGGGGACTTTTCTCGATCGACGTCGATAAGTTCCCGGCCGAGCTGGCGATCAGTTTTCTCGGTTATGTTCCTCAAAACCAAACTGTCAAAGGTCCAGTCAAGGATCTGAGGATTGAGTTGGAGACCGAACAGCAGGCGCTCGACGAGACGGTCGTGATCGCTTACGGTACGCAGAAAAAGGCGTCCGTGGTTGCTTCTCTTTCTTCGGCGACAGCCAAGGATATCATGAAGGCGCCCGTCGGCAACGTCGGATCGGCTTTGACCGGACGTTTGACCGGTCTGACCACGATGCAGAACTCGGGTCAGCCGGGTGCGGAGGCTCCGACGATCCGAATCCGAGGAAAGGCTACGCTGAACAATGCGGACCCGTTGGTTATCGTCGACGGTGTCGAACGTTCGTCGGGCGGACGTATTCAGGAAAGCGCGAATGCCGACCTGATGAAAGGATATATGTCGGGCTGGGAAACGATCAACCCGAACGATATAGAGTCCGTGACGATTCTGAAAGACGCTTCCGCGACCGCCGTGTACGGTGTGAAGGGTGCCAACGGCGTACTGATCATCACGACGAAGAAAGGTTTGAGCGGCAAGGCGACCGTTACCTATTCGGGTAGCTTCGGTCTGTCGGTGCCGACTCGTCTGCGTCACAATATCGGCTCTTATGCATATCTCTATTATCAGAACGAAATGGGTTATAACGACGGTACGGGCGCTACGACCAGTTTCGAGGACCTGATGAAATACCGCTACCATTTCAACGACTATCTCTATCCGAGCATGGACTATGCGGACTATATATTGAAGAAGTATTCGCCCAAGACCGAGCATAACGTGAGCGTCCGAGGCGGTAACGACTTCGTTAAGTATTACGCTTCGGTAGGTTATTACAGCGAAGACGGTCTGGTGAAGAAAAAAGCGGGTTATGGTTTCAACCCGAATAACGAATACCGCCGTTTGTCTCTGAGAACCAACCTCGACTTCCAGTTCACCAAGAGGCTGTCCGCCAGCATCAATATCGACGGACGTTTCGAGCGTCGTCAGGGTAACAACTCGCCGGGCGACAACCAGTTCTTCTGGAAGCTCTATCAGGCCAAGCCTTGGTCGACTGCCGGTTTCGATGCGGACAACCGTTATATCATTACCGGAACGGACCCCAATCCGACGATCATCACGATGCTGTTCGCCGGAGGTAACTACACGCGTAATCAGGTGACCGCCAATACGGTCTTCTCGTTGAAGTACGACCTCGATTTCATTACCAAGGGACTTTCCGCTCAGGGTAAATATTCGTTCGACAGTTTCAGCGACGCGGGATACAACCGTGTGCGTCAGTATGCTTCCTATCGTCCGATCGAGCTGGAGGACGGAACGATCTATATGCAGAAGAGCGGCAACGACGGTCCGCTGACTTCGAGTGCTGTTGGTTCTCAGAAGCGCCGCAAGGAGTACGCCGAGGTATCGTTGAATTACGCTCGCTCGTTCGGCGATCATAACGTAACCGCTCTGGCGATGTACAACATGGAGAAAAGCCGCTACTACGAATCTTCTTTCGCCGATGTCCCGCATGCCTATCTGGGCTTCGTAGGACGTGCTACCTATAATTATAAGAGCCGCTATTTCCTCGACTTCAGCATCGGTATCAACGGTTCCGAGAACTTCCCGAAAGGGAAGCGCTTCGGTACGTTCCCCGCAGTGGCTGTGGGCTGGGCTATTTCGGAAGAACCTTTCATGGAAAGCATCCGCAAGACGGTCAGCTTCCTGAAGATCCGCGGTTCCTACGGTGAGGTAGGTAACGACCGGACGAACTCGCGCTTCCTCTATTTGCCTACGACGTTCGGCAGTCTTCCCGGAGGTACCGTGTACTATGTCGGAGACCAGAGCAACCCGCAGCACACTACGCTGAGACCTATTCAGGAAGGTAAGGCTCCGAACTACAATGTGACGTGGGAAACGGCTAAGAAGTACAATCTCGGTATCGACGCCAAGTTCTTCGACGACCGTCTCAGCTTCGTGTTCGATATTTTCAAGGAGATGCGTTCGGACATTCTGACCGATATGGTGAACTATCCGTCTTTCGTATTCCCCGATTTCCAGACGAATGCTCAGGCCAACGGCTACCATACTCTCTATTTGACGAACAAGGAAAACTACGCTAAGGTACGGAACCAGGGATTCGAGGTCGAACTCGGATGGGACGGTACGATCGGCAAGAATTTCTCCTATTTCGTAAAGGGATCCTATGCCTACACGATCAATAAGACCCTGCGGCTCTCCGAAAGCTCGAAGGATTATCCCTACCAGTATGCGACGGGTCACATGCTGGATGAAATATCCGGTCTGATCTGCGAGGGTATTTATGATAGCTACGAGGAGATCAACGATCCGAATAATCCGTACAATACTTACAATCCGAATCCTGTACCGGGCGACTTGAAGTTCAAGGACGTGAACGGCGACATGAAGATCGACGACAAGGACAACGTGTATTTCGGTAACTCGAATATGCCCCGTTCGACGTTTACGGCTTCGCTGGGATTCAACTACAAGGGTCTGGACTTTTCGATGCTGTTTCAGGGAGGTGCCGGGTTCTACTATATGCCTCAGCAGGAGAACCGGGTACACTTCTTCGAAGGCGGTGCCGCTTTCGGCGGTGTGGAAGAGCGCTGGACTCCGACGGGACGCAGCAAGTGGTATCCGATCCTGCACACGACGAACAACCAGCAGACCGGTAACTTCGTGAACTCGAGCTTTTGGGCCTACGACGCGACTTACCTCCGGTTGAAGAATATCGAGCTGGGTTATAACCTGCCTCAGAAGTGGATGAAGTCGATTGGTATCGACAACATTCGGGTGTTCCTGACTGCCCAGAACGTATGGACGTGGACTCCTACACACCAGATGAAGAACTTCGATCCTGAAAGTATTCAGAACCGTACTTTGTTCTATCCGCTTATGCAGATCTATAACGTAGGTGTTTCCATTACCTTTTAATTAAAAAGATAATACAACGATGAAAACAAAAATAGCATTATTATTATTGTCGGCATCTTCGTTGATGTGGTCTTGTCAGGACTTCTTGGAGGAACCGAGCGACGTGTCCGGACAGACGGAAGAGGTGGTATTCTCTACCATCGAGACTGCCGAGCAGGTACTGGCTGCGCCTTACTCGTCGCTTCCGTGGGGCTGGCCTGCTTTGAACGGTAACGGTCCTTGGAGTCAGGGTATCCTGATCTATTTCGCTCCGATCTCGACCGCTTCCGACGAGGCCGATACGGCTTTGGAGGGCGGTTATAACTTCGTACATCCTCAGTACCACGAAGGTCTGCTGACTGCCGCTACGATCAATCCCTATCGTGAAGACAAATGGGATTACGATTGGTTTGCCATTCGTAATGCATGGTACTTCTACGACAAGGTGGATATGGTGAACGACGGTACGCCTCAGAGTTATATCAATCAGCGTAAGGCCGAGGCTTTGGGACTGGTCGCTCAGCGCTATTACGAAATGTTCAAGCGCTACGGCGGTCTTCCTTGGATCGACCATTACATTACGATGGGCGAATCGATCGATATGTCCCGTATGTCGATTACCCGGACGGTCGATTCGATATGCAGCCTGCTCGATCGGGCGATCGCTATGCCCGAGCTTCCCGAACGTAACGCGGTGAACGAGTTCGGCCGTGTGAACAAAGTGGCTCTGCGTATGCTGAAGGCCCGCGTTCTGTTGTGGTCGGCCAGCCCGCTGTTCAATCCCGAGGACAACCAGTCGTATTATCCGAGCTTTAACAAGCAGGAGCTGATCAAGCACGAGACCTATGACAAGAATCGTTGGCAGGAAGCGGCGGATGCTTGCCTCGAGGCGATCAATGCCGCTCACGGGGCCGGATATGCGCTCTATACTAAATATGGCGATCCGGTGAAAGACTACAAGGCTGCCGTGACCGAGTTCCCCGACATCGACGCCAACGGAACCGCGAAAGGCAATCCCGAAATCATTTGGGGTACTCGTCCGGCCGACTCTTACGCCAGCGAGACTTACCAGTCCGGATCGCGCGTGACCATCTGGTCTACGCTCAAGCAGTTGAGAGGAACGGTCGGCACCTATCTGATTCCGTTGCAGAATATGGTCGACAAATACGAGCTGCGCGACGGTAGCGATCAGCCTTCCGATTATTGGGAGACGACCAGCGATCCTTACAATAACCTGGACCGCCGGTTCAACGCGACTATCTATCACCACGGTTACAAGCTGGGCAAGACCGTAGGTCCTTTCACTCTCGATATGAGAATGGAGCCTGCCGGAGACCAGTATCCTGCCGGTGCACAAAATTTCACCGGCTACTATCTCGCCAAGTTCTTCGATGACGATTACATCGCAGGGGCGGGCAACTATCCGCAGGCTTTCTGGCCTTACATGCGTTTGTCCGATCTTTATCTGATGTACGCCGAGGCGCTCAACGAGGTGGATTACGCAAGCAATTCGGGGGAAATCCTTCACTACGTGAATCTGGTCCGCAATCGTGCCGGCCAACCCAATCTGGAGGATAAGCCCGGCTTCCAAGCCACTCAGGCTTACGTTCGCGAATGCATCCGCAAAGAGCGTATCGTCGAGCTTTGCTATGAGGATCAGATTTATTTTGACTACAAGCGTTGGAAAGTGGGCGACAAGTACATCGGAGGCAATATGTACGGTATGAAGATTACCGGCGACATGGAAAATCCGACTTTCTCGAAGTTCCTTTACGAGACGCGCGTATGGTCGTCGAAGTGGTATCTGTTCCCGCTCTATCAGACGGATGTTCTGACAACGAACGGTGTATTGGCACAGAACCCGGGATGGTAGTAATTAATTTCTAAATCGAGACTACGATATGAAAAAACATATAAATGACAAGGTGAAAAGTTGCTTTGCATCGTTCCTGATCTTGTTTGTGTCCGCGACGACCGTCAAGGCCGAAGGACCTAAAACGGGAGCTTTCGCAGAGATTCCGACTTTGGGAGACACGCTTCGCGCATCCGAAAGGATGGTGGACGTGGCTTACGGCAAACAAAAATACGACGCAGTGACTTCGTCGATGAGCACGGTCCATGCCGACGAGCTGAGAAAGTCGACGGCTACGTCGATAGGCGAGGCCCTGATCGGCCGTCTGCCCGGTCTGATCGTTAAAAAAGGCTCGTACGAGCCGGGAAACGAGCCCAGCATCTACATCCGGGGTCTCAATACCTACGGAAGCGCGAATACGCCGCTGGTGATCGTCGATGGTTTCAGAACGGACTACAACCAGCTTTCCCTGTATGAAATCGAAAGCATCTCGGTTCTGAAGGACGCGGCTGCGGTCGCTCTGTACGGACAGCAGGCTGCCAACGGAGTCCTGTTGGTAACGACCAAGCGCGGTTTTGTCGGAAAAACGACGATCGATGTGAACGTCAACATCGGATGGCAGGAATTCGCCAACAAGCCCGATATGCTGAATGCGTACGAGTATGCCGTACTGCACAATCAGGCGCGTACCAACGACGGCCTGCCTGTCGTGTACGACCCGATCACCGACCTCCCGAACTACGGCAAGGGCGGAGTGTACCAGTACACGCATCCCGACAACAACTATTTCGACCAGCTGTTCAAGAAGTCGACTCTGATCTCGAACGTCGGCATCAATATCGGCGGCGGTACGAAAGCCGTGCGGTACATGGTGACGGCCGGCTACATGCACAACGGCGGTATGTTCAATTATACCGACCTGAACGACTATTCCACTCAGGTGCGCATGAACCGTTTCAACCTGAGAAGCAACTTGGACATCAACATCACCAAGAACCTCTCTGCACAGATCGACATGGGCGGTCGGGTCGACAGCCGCCGTTTCCCCGGCGGGGACGACTACAACACCTCGGGTATTCTCAATACCATCATGCGCACTCCGCCTCAGGAGTATCCGCTGGTGAACCCCGACGGCTCGCTGGGCGGTTCGTCCCGCTATACGGATAACCCGCTGGGTAAGATTGCCCACAGGGGGTACAGAACCGTACTCTATCGTAATCTGGATATGACGCTGAAACTGAAGTACGACTTCGGCGAAACCGTGAAGGGTCTTTCGGTCGGCATCGGCGGTTCGGCGATGAATGCGATGAGCCTGATCGACGACAAGCTGCGTAGCTTTGCGGTATTCGATATTACAGGGGCTCCGGATCCCGTGACCGGCGTAGGCGAGTATACGTACCGCCAGTACAACGACGATACGGACCTCGCTTGGCAGAGCTCCGTGAACAGCCAGTACCAGCGTCTCAACTTCGAGGCTTTCGCTGCGTACAACCGGACTTTCGGCGACCACTCGGTCGACGCCATGCTGATGTATCACATGGACCGTTATCAGCAGAGCGGAAACTACTACAAGTTCAATACGGCCGGTTTCGGACTCCGTGCGCACTACGGATTCAAGGATCGTTATTTCGCCGAGTTCGCTGCCAGTTACTATGGCGAGGAACAGTATATGCCGGGTCGCCGTTTCGGCTTCTTCCCCGCCGGAGCGTTGGCTTGGGTGATTTCCAAAGAGAACTTCTTGAAGGACAGCAAGGTGGTCAACTACTTGAAACTGCGTGCTTCGTACGGTAAGGTGGGCGGTTCGGCTTTCACCGGAACCTCGGCAAGCGATCGTATATACTATCAGCAGTTTTATTATAATACTGGCACCTATACGTTTGGTGTGCCGGGTACGACGACCGGAATCGGAGGTACGTTCGAAAACACGCTGGCGAACCCTTTCATCACGTGGGATAAGTCGTATAAGACCGATATCTCGATCGAAGGTACTTTCTTCAACCACATCAACCTGATGTTCGATTATTTCCACGATGTGCGTAAGGACATTCTTACTCAGAACAAAGGCTCGCTGCCTCTCACGATGGGTATTGCTTCGGATAAAGCCAGCTGGGGTAACGGCGGCGAAGTGACCAATCGCGGTTACGAGGCTACGCTCGAGGTGTTCGGCCATGCCGGCGATTTCGAGTACTCGGTTCAGGGCGGCATTTGGTACAATCACAACATCATCAACAAGCGGCCGGATGCGAATCTCTACGACCTCAATACGCAGAAGTATCTCTCTTGGATCGGCAAGGCCGTAGGACAGAAGTGGGGCTATCTGTGCGATGGCTTCTATACGGCCGAGGATCTCGACAACATGACGGCCATTCCTTCCTTCGGTTCCGTACAGGAAGGCGATGCGCGCTATGTCGATGTGAATAATGACGGTGTGATCAACGAGTTCGATGTCGTTCCTCTGGGGTATCAGGACATTCCCCAGTATACCTATACTTTCAGTCTGAACCTGAAGTATAAGAACGTCTATCTGTACGCTATGGGACAAGGAACGATCAACAGCTCGGTCATGCTGTCCGATTCTCCCGATACTTTCTTGCCGTTCTGGAACAATAACAATGCGTTCCAGTATGCCAAGCAAAGCTGGACGCCCGAGACAGCCGCTACGGCCGTACTGCCGCGATTGTCTACGCTGAATAACCCGAACAACTCGCAAGCCAGCACGGTATGGCTGCGGTCGAACGACTATTTCAAGCTTCGCAACCTGGAGATCGGTTACGAATTCCCGCAGAAATGGATGAAGGAGATCGGTTTCCGTGGAGCCAAGGTGTATTTCAGGGGACAGAATCTGTTTACGATCAGTCGCGAGATGGATTTCATCGATCCGGAAACCTTCAGTGGTTATCCTGCCACTCGTTCGTACAGTATTGGACTCAGTCTGACGTTTTAACCAATTGAAAACAGGATATTATGAAAATCAAGATATCAAAAATTCTGCTCGTCCTCTCCGTTTGCGGACTGCTTTATTCCTGCGACAAGTTTTTCGAGGTCGACCTGAAGGAGCAGATGGACGAGGATAAGGTAGTCAACAACGAAGATTACTTGGCGCGGTTGTGGGCCGGCTTGTACTGGGCGATGGAGAACGGTTTCACGGCAGTCAGCAACGGCGGCTATGCCAGTGCGTGCGACGAGGCCGACAACAATCAGCAGAGTTCCAGCGTTCAGAAGTTCAATACGGGTAGCTGGAACGCGCAGAGCAATCCGGATGACCTTTATTCCCAGTTCTATCAGGCGATCCGTTCTGCTAACGACTTCCTGCGTCTTTCCGACACGGTGAACAACCCGCAGTACACTTTCCGTGAGTACGAGAAAGGCGAGCCCGAGAAGTATGCTACCAAAGTGTTCAACTGGCACGCATATCGTTTGGATGCCAGCTTTCTGAAGGCTTACTATCATTTCGAACTCTGGAAGCGCTACGGCGATATCGCCATTGCCGACAAGCTGCTGACCGAAAGCGAAGCTCTTGCGCTGGAGCGCACTCCGGGACAGGAAGTGGTCGAGTATATCGTTCACGTTTTGGATAGTCTGGCTCCGATGTACGACGAGTTGGAGACCATGAAGAATACGCAGTACACGAACGGCAAGTGGATCGACAACCAGTACGGCCGCATAACCAAGGGTGCCGTGCTGGCTCTCAAGGCCCGCGTGCTGCTGTATGCCGCCAGCCCGCTGAACTCGCCTTCGGGACAGTACGATGCCGAGCTGTGCGATCGCGCTGCGCGTGCAGCTGCCGATGTGATCAATCTGGGGCTTTATTCGACGAATATCTCTTATCGCGATATGCAGTTCGACCGTTCGAGCAGCAATCCCGAGAATATCTTGGACAATCGTCCCAATATCGGTAACTTCAATTCCATGGAAACGTGGAATTATCCCAAAGGCGGTTCCGACCAGTACGTGACGACTTCGGTCGGCAGTAATGCCACCTGCCCATCGCAGAATCTGGTTGACGCTTACGAGACGGTAGACGGTTCGGCTGTGGACCCGGACGATCCTTATGCGAACCGCGACCCCCGTTTCTATGAGACGATTCTCTGCAACGGCGATACGTTCAACGATGCTACCGTCGAATCGTTCGTGGGCGGCCTTGCCGGCATCAACAATACGAACTGTACGACGACGGGTTACTACCTGAAGAAGTTCGTTCAGGACAAGGTGCAGTTGCCGCAGGGTACGACCGTGCCGCACGTATGGTATCTGTTCCGTTACGGCGAAATCCTGCTCAACTATGCCGAGGCCATGTTCTACGCTCACGGTCCTAACGCCAAGATGGGATATGTGACCAACGGCGGCGACCTGTCGGCTTTGGAGGCGGTCAATCAAGTCCGTGCGCGCGACGGAGTCGATATGCCTCCTTTGACCTCGCTGGACGAAACCAAGCTGCGTAACGAGCGTCGGATCGAGCTGGCTTTCGAGGGGCATCGATTCTGGGATGTCCGTCGCTGGAAAATCGCTGAAACGACCGAGAATCAGCCGCTGATGGGCATGCGGATCATCAAGATCGGAGACCGTTTCGACTACAATGTCGTCAAGGTCGAGGATCGTACGTTCAGACCGGCGATGTATCGTTACCCGATTCCGTTTGCCGAGAAGATGCGTTATCCGTCATGGGAACAAAATGAAGGTTGGTAGAATTTCGTCTTATATTAAATGTAAATACATAGTATTATGGAAAAATTGAAATTGTTCATGATAATGCTGGTGCTCGGAGGGCTCGGACTGGTCGGATGCGATGACAACGATCCGGAAGGACCCGAGATTTCCGCGACGACTTTCGTCGCCGGTTCCGAACCGGGTACGGCAGAGCTGAGGGTTCCCGAAGGTGCCGAGGTGGTTTACCGCTTCGACATCAAGTCGGCTGCACCGATTTCCAAGATCGAAGTATGGTACCGGCCCGGTTTGGGGGCGAATATGGAGGCCCCGATGGAGGAGAAAACGATCGAACTGTACGGCGAGGTGAGCGAGTACGTCGTTTCCGACACGCTGACCTTGGACGAGGATTGCTCGTACTCGGTTTATGTCGAGGACGTCAATCGGAATTTCTCGTCGGCTCGGGTGAATCTCTATCTGGACGTAACCAAGTACAATGTCGAACTGACGGACGGAATGCCTGCGGCTACGTCGAAGACTTTCCTGTGCCTTGAGACGGGACGTACTTTCTATGTTGCCAATATTGCCAACGATCCTAAGGGAATCGACCTCGGATTTACCTATTACGAGGGCAATGACAACAAGGCCTGTCTGGTTTCTCTCGACGAGTATTACAAGACCGGTAATTACGCGATGGTGGTCAACGATCTGAATCCGGAGGTGATCTTCAAGGATGCGACGGATTTGGTGACCAAGGAGAGCGTGTTCGACGAAGTCGACAAGGCTTCCGACCTGAAGGATATCTTCGATCAGGCGAAGGATTATCCTACGGTTCTCGACTATACCGCGGGCAAGATCGCTCCGGCTTTGGAAGAGGAGGATATGATCGCTTTCCGGACTGAGGACGGACGCTACGGCGTGATGAAGGTGAAAGAGATCGACCGTAAGAACGAAGACACCTCGAACAACCAAACGATCAGTCTCGATGTGGTCGTTGAGAAAAACTAACTTATTAATGCAGATACTGTTATGATACGAATAATGAATGTCAAATTCAATGGTTTGCAAAAGGTGATGAGTCGGTTGGCGCTGCTGTTGATTGCCGTGGTCATGTTCGGCTGCAAGGACGATTTGGCCGATCCGCCCGTGATCAAGGTGTATGTGAACGGGGCCGAATACGATGCGACCGAACGGTTCACTGTGGCTACCGGAGATAGGATCAGCTATAGTTTCGAGGTCTTCGCCCATACGGGAATCGCTACCGTGAAGGAGATTCGCTATCAGGTTCTCAGCGATGAGGTCAAGGTGCCTACCGAAAGGCTGGTAGCCGGTCTTCCCGACGATCTGAACGTAACGATTTCCGGTACGATCGATGCGAAGGAGGATACCGAGATACGGCTGGTGGTAGAGGATTGGGACCACAACGAGGTTTCGAACGGCTTTACCTTTTATGTGCAGTAATCGAGTTTGAAATGGAATTCGGATGTCCGGAGGCTTCCTCCGGGGGAAGTCTCCGGACGGCCGAATGCATGAAAAATTGAAAATATGAAAAAGATTGGATTGATATTTTTTCTTTTTGCAGCCGGAGTAGGCTTTTCCTCCTGCAGCGACGACGATCCTACGCAGCTTTCTTTCGAGGATGTGTACGGCCGCCCAGGATGGGATACCGGTGTCAATGCGAATTATTTCACGTTCGATGAAACGAGGCTGAACAACGTCGAAATACAGGATCTCACGGAGGAAGAGAGCGATGACGTCGTTTTCGAGGTCAAGACGACAGGGGCGGATGCCTACTTCTTTACGAACAAGGCTCTGGCTGCGACGAAAGGGCAGGTGCTGACGTTCGAGTACAAGGTTTCGGAAACGATTACCCCGAGCGTTCAGTTGGATCAGAATAACAGCGATTCCTACACGGTGTTGCCCGATCTGGTCGCCTCTAACGATTGGCAGACCTATTCTTTCGACATGGGTCTGTTGTCCAGCACTTGGGGGAGTATCGGCTCTTCCATGAAGATCGGTTTGGGCGACAAAGCCGGCGTGACGCTGACGATTCGCAATCTGGCTGGTCGCGGGCGTACTTCCGAGGAAGCGAATTTAGCAGATATGTTTTATTTCAATTTCACTGCTGGTTTGCCGATCAATCAGATGACGTTTGAGTTACAGAATGATGGTGCGGTTAAAGGATATGGAATCTATCCGATTTACGAGTTCCAGAATGAGCAGAATTCCGGTGATGCGTGGGCTCAGTTTCTTTGTAGCAAGCAAATTACTGCGGATTACAATAAGTTGACTTTTGAATACAAGGCGACATCTGCTTTTCAGTTGCAGATTTTCTTCGTGGTAATCGGTGATGACACGATTACTACTCCTACCTGCGATCCTTCCGATGAATGGAAGAGAGTGACATTTGATTTTTCAGGAAGCGTTCCAGGTATTTTTGACAAATATCAAAATGGGGCTCCTACAGGCGCTGGCGCTGGCAAGGTAGGTCAGGTTATGCGTCTTGATATTGATGGGCATGGTGACGGATCTCCGATCTATCTCCGCGGATTCGGTCTTTCCAGATAAGCCTTACGGTTTTCTTTAGCAAAAAACGTCACGGTCCGCTCGGAACGTGACGTTTTTTGCAATTACCGGACGAGGAGGTCCGGTCGGAGTAGGGGAACTTTCCGATTGTCCGATCGAGGGGGAACGCTCTTGCCGGGACCGTTTCGGTTCGGAACATCGGCATCGGAAGTTTACGATTCTTTCCTTTCTCCGGGCAGACGACAGAAACCGGCTGCCATATGCTGACACTAACTTTGATATCGCCGGTACTATCACCGACCTTTTAACACTAACCTTTAACACGAACCTGTTATGAAAAGAAACCTGTTGGTAATTTGCGCGTCGACCGCTCTTTTGACAGCGGGACTGACGTCATGTTCCGATTCTGCCGGCCGGGAGCCCGATGCGGCTCTGTGGCAGGAAGATTTCCGTTATCAGCCTGTTGCGGCGAGGCCTCAGCTCGAAGTGGCCTATACCGATTCCTCGCGCACGGCTTTTGAAATACTCGCCGAAGAGTACAATTTGGTTGGGCAGTTGCGCGCGCCTCATTTGCTGCAGAACAAGGCCGACGGAACTCCTTGGCTTTGGTTCGAGATGGAGGACGCGTCCGGCACTCGATATTCGACGCGGAACTATCGAGGCGAGACGCGCATCAATCTGTATCGCCGGGGACCGTACTATTGCGAGATACATTGGTTCGACGTGCATCTGGCTACGGATAAGAAGGATACGGCTGCGCTGCGCGGCGATCTGACACTGTATTGCTATCCCGAGAAGATACTGGCTGACATTACCTGGCACGGATCGGGGCGCTTCGTTCCCGCCTCGATGGAGGTCAAAGGTCTCGTCGAGCAGAAATACGACGGGTTCAAACCTTTTGCTAAAGGTACGATCCAGAGCTACTCGTTCCCGATATTCGGAGAGTCGGAACCGTTGCCGGCCGATGCTTTCCGCCTGTTGGCGGGACGTAATCCGGTGCGGTATGACCGCAAGCGCGGCTGCTATATTCTGGGCAGTCACACGGACGGCGGCTTCCAAAAGAAACTTTACGACGAGCCGAATTTTTACGAGACGGTTACTTTCCGTGTGAACAACGACAGCGTGAAGCGTAAAATCTATGTCTGCCACGAGTCGTCCGACGGAGGAGAAATCACCGAGGGAGGTATGCTGCTCGATCGCGAAGGGCATCCGATGCCGATCGTCGTGCAGGTTTCAAAGAACTTTGCCGGCGAGAAAGAGGAGGCTTTCTATAATCCGACCGACCAGCCTTTCAGCGAAACGATTTTTCCGCTTTATCTCGAGCCGGGCGAGAGCCATACGCTGACGAGCCTGCACCTGTTCCAGAACTGGGGACGGCACATGACCAAGCATTGGTCGTCGCTCGGAGCATGGATGGACTATTTTCACAGCTCGACCGGCGTGACCGAGACGACCTGTTACGTGCCGTTCAAGTTTGCCGGATTGGGAGGCGTGACGATCGCCGATTTCCGCGCCATGAGTCAGGAATGCTTCTGGGTAGACCAGCCTCAGCACGACAATCTGGCCGGACACAGCTTCCTGTCCTATTACGACGGCAAGGACTGGATTCATCCGGTCTATACGGGAACCGTTTATCGCAGTACGGGGCCCAACTGGTACGATATAGGTCTGCGCTATTTGACTTCCGACGGCAAGATCAAAGTGACGGCCGACATTTTCGAGACGCCTCAGAACGACGAGCTCCGCAGTTATTTCAAGGTTCGCTACGAGGTGCTCCAGCCGCTGGAAATCGCCGATGCCCGCGCGAATTGCCGCTTCTTGACTATCGCGTCGATTATTCAGGGGCTGCGTTTCGACCGCTTTGCGGCGACCGGTGTCGACGAGATCAGGCTCGATCCGAGCAAAAAGCCTTTCCCCGTGAAAGGAGTCGCATTGCCCGAGGAAAATTTCTTTATCGCGGAGTACGGCGATTCGCTGAACAAAAGAGGATCGAATGCGATTATCGTAAAGAGATTCAGCGCAGGGGGACTCAAGCCGGCCGCTACGGTTCAATTGGGTGGTTATAAGAATGTCTTCAAGCAGGATGCTGCGAAAGACACGCGCATGTGTCTGGTGCCCGATACGGACGACCTGAAGCTGAAAGCGGGCGACGTCATCGAGATCGAGGGCTATTGGTTGCCCTATGGAGCTACGTTCGACACGAAGAGCCCCGAAATGGTCGTGCGCTACGATGCAGAGGGAGCTATGCACGTGGTGTCGGTCGAGCAGGGCGAGAAGGTGAGCGATCTGCCGATTGTGGTCAGGGCCGAGAACAACGGAGCGTTGTTCACCGTGGCCGGTGGCAAGAACCTGATTCCCGTTGTGGTCAAAGGGTTGACCCAATGGCGCATGCCTCGCATATTCGTTCGTGAGGGAGACGCGTGGAGACCTCTCTATCATTCGCGCAACAACGCTCTGGATGGCTATCAGGTATTCTGCGACGAGGACGGAACGTTCGGAGCCGTTTTCCTCGTTTCGGCCTCTGAGGAGCCGCAACAGTTGAAAGTGACGGTAGGGGAGAGCCTCCGTATGCCGGGTAAGATCGAGTTGAGCCAGATCGAGTATGAGGGTGCTCCCGTCGGAAGCGCCGTGCAGATCGCGACGCCCGCAGGAGATGTCGTACTGACGATTCCGCAACCTACGATGTATGCTGTCGGAGACGAGCGTTTCACGCCGCAATGGAGCCTCAGCGAAGGCAACTCGCTGTGGTTCAAACAGCAATTTGCAGAGTGGGAGAGAGGCGGCCGCCTAAGCCCCAACGAAGACGACATCGATCTGGAATATTGGTGGCAGAACTACGAGCCGGATTACAGCCATTCTTCGCCGGAGTATACGATCGACTTGAGCGGAACGGCGTTCGAAGGTGCTCGTCCGGAGGCTTTGGTCGACGGAGAATGGGCCGAAGTGGAGGACAGCTTGGCCGGTTCCGTAAGGGCTGTGGCGGTCCGTTCGTCCGACGGAAAGCATGCTTTGGCCTTGGTTTTCCTCAATGCCGAAGGAGCTTTCCATAGGGGAGAGAGCATGGGACTGATTTTGAAGCCTGTCGATGCTCCTACGAAAAAGCGTTACCATGTCCGGGGCAAAGTGTATGTGACCGATGCGGATATGAATACCTTGAAAAAGCGGATTCTTTCCGAATTGTAGATCGAGGGTAACCGGTTATTCTCGATATGAAAGTTATGTTATCAGCGCTTCAGCTTGACATAAGCGAGGCGTTTCGATAGCCCGGGATCGGGTAACGGTCTCGCGAGAGTAAGTAAGAAGGACGTCCGTCGGGCGTCCTTCTTGTTTGCCGGGTGCTCGTCGGAAACCGCGCGATACAGGCGACATATGTTTGTTTTGGGCTGTCGTCCGATAAAAAATGGGATAGGATAAATCGGCTTTCGGGGACTCCCGTATCTCCCCCGTGCACGGTATGATGACCGGTAAATACAGCCAATAATGCTCCTAAGGCTCGCTTACCTGGTCGGGCCCTCACTGAATCGAGGGACTGTTCGTGCTGCGAAATCGGGTCGTGTCGGTTTTCGGGTTCGAGAACTGCGGCGGCACATGGGGGCTGTCGGGTGCGGCGGAAAATGGGAGCCGGGAGAACGGGCCGAATATTCGTGATGTTCGCCCTGTTCGGCGGATGAGATCGTGCTCGGCGACAACGATCGGCATTTCGAATAGGGTAATAGGGTTTCGCTGCTCCGTAGGACGAGCTACGTGCTTTTATTGGAAATTCGTCCGGCGTTTCTTCGACAGGGCAAGGTATCGGCTCCGTCGTAAATCCCTGTAACGACCGTTTGCAGCGCAGCGTATGAGGCGAGTCGTTATACCCGTTTGTGGCGGGCGGCCTTGTCCATTCTTGCCCGCGAATCGAACGGGAAACGGTCTATATCAGCTCGCTCAATGCCGTAAGCCGAACGCATCGATGTCGGGTATGAGCTGCGTCTCCTCGGAGCAGTCTGAACTGAAATATCGTTCGACTCAAGGTTTCTATTGTTGCAGTGCGTCGGAGTGTGAGCGTTATTATCATGATTTGAGATAGTAGTGTAGACTTCGATCTGAAATTCTGTTTTGGTTGAGAATGTTTGCAGGCAGTTGCTTGTTATAGGAGAAGCGAAAAGCACCATTATTTAACATAATACTAATTATAATTCATGCGTAAACTTGCAGGATTCAAATTATAATACGCTGTAAATAGGACTATTGTATGAATCTTAGTTTGCCAGTTTCTGTGATTTCTTTTAGTCTTGAAGCTTTTTTAATGAAAGCACTGAACGACGGTCGTAGAAAAAAGGTATTTTCTTTACGGAGACATGACTTTTAGCAATTTTGTTCTTGGATTCCTTCCGTAAAATCGACAACGCCTCTTGCTATTATGTTAAATTCATACGAATCATTTCGGACGATAGCATATGCAGCTTTTATCCTTCATGAGAAGGATGATTCGATCTATTTCCGATTCCGGAACTTCATTGATATCCGCATGAACGGATGGTATCGAGGCCGTGTAATTTTCCTTTGCCGGATCTTGGACATCGGAGGCCGGGAGGAATTTTTCTGGAGCGTCATGTTGTTGCGAACGGATCGCGGTCGTAGTATCCGAGAAAAGATTCAGATCGGTTTCCGGTTCAGGAATTTCTGTCGACCGAACGGCAGAAGGTATCTCGGGACGATAAACCGGTCCTTTGCCGAGAATAATCCAATCCGGGTTGAGTTTCGGAAAACGCAGCAATAGCTTTTCGATGAATTCGAAACTGGGTTTGTTTCTGCCTCCGAGAATATGGGAAATATTCGACGGCTGAACACCTAGAATTTCCGCCAGTCTGGAAGAAGTCAGCCTTTCCATTTCGATGAATTTCGACAGCCTTTCGCGCATTTTTCGATTTTTTACAAAGTTAAATAAATTTGCTCGAATCCTCCGTATGCAGATTACAAAAATATACGACAAAAATCACAAATAGCTTTTTACAATTGTAATAGCCAATGAAATATTGATACATATCGATAATCAAAAAGAGAAATGATATGTTTTAATGCTTTAGATCGTATATATTATATATCTGATTATCAGTGTTAAATATTGCAATATTAAGTTGTTTCGTGTGAATTTTTGTCCTTATCCGATAATCCTGATATTTCAACATGTATTTAACTTTAATTAATACGGTATATATATCTTATTTGTAGTGTTTTATATTTAAATGTTAAATCGTTTATCACTCGTTGTGCAGGCGGTATTTTCTTTCCTTGAAAGCGGATAATACAAATGTAAATAGACGTAAGCAAATACAATAACCACATGTTGTTTGATAGCTTTGTAATCATAAAAACGGGAGTTACACATGTAATGTGTACAAATGTAATGTGTGCGATTGGAAAAATCGTTCGTATGTAATTATTTTGCGTTATCTCCTACCCTCCTTCGCTTGAGCGATTCGGCAGTTTTCCCGTGCGTATCAATTATGTTAAATAAAAAAAGGCGCTTTGGGCGCCTTTTATATGTGTTATAGTTATTTGATTATAAGCTGATTGTATCGGCTATCGCTCGAAATTCTTCGGGGGATAGTTTGAGCTTTTCTTTGTGGAAATCCACGTCTTTTTCGTCTTGAATCGGGATCAGGTGGATGTGGGCATGCGGAACTTCGAGGCCGAGTACGACGACCGCCACCCTTTTGCATTCTATTTTCTCTTTCAGTTTTCGCGCAATTCGCTTGGCAAAGACGATCATATCGGCCAGCGTGCGGTCGTCCAGATCGAACAGGTAGTCCGTCTCTTGCTTGGGAACGACCAGAGTGTGCCCCTTGGTTAGTGGATTGATGTCCAGAAAGGCGAAGAACCTTTCATCCTCGGCTACCTTGTAGCTCGGGATTTCTCCTCGGACGATTCGGGTAAAGATGGTTGCCATGGTTTCGTAGCGGTAGTTTTATATTCGAGGGATCAAACCAATCCCATTTCCTTTTTGATCGATTCGATCTTGCCGTCGAGCTCGGCCTGTACCTCGCCGAAGCGGGCCGTATCGTTCAACTCGGCACGTACGCCGAAATAGAACTTTATTTTCGGTTCCGTACCCGATGGCCGGATCGATACGACCGTCGAATCGGCTGTCGTGAATTGGAGTACGTTCGACCGTTCCATGTCGATCGGTGTTTTGCTGCCGTTGGTGAGATCGAGCGCCTCGCCGTTCAGATAGTCTTTGATGACGACTATCGGAGAGCCTCCGAGGCTCCGAGGAGGATCCGACCGGTAGTCGCTCATCATTTTAGCGATTTCCTCCTGTCCTTCCTTTCCCTTGCGGATTACCGAGACCAAAGCCTCGCGGAAAAAGCCGTAGCGCACATACATCTCTTTGAGCAGTTCGTACAGCGTCATGTCCTGCGACTTAGCCCATGCGGCGGCTTCGGCGGCCAGTGAGCAGGCGCTGACCGCGTCCTTGTCTCGTACGAAATCCTCGGCCAGAAAGCCGAAGCTCTCCTCTCCTCCGCAGATGTATTGCATCGTCTGCTCGTGGTTGCGCATGACGGTAGCGATGTATTTGAAGCCCGTGAGGCAATCGAAGTGCCTTACTCCGAACGATTCGGCGATGCGGGCGACCAGCTCGGTGGTTACGATCGTTTTGACGATGTATTCTTTGCCTCGGAGCCGTCCCAGCTCGCTCCAGCGCTTGACGATGTAATAGACCAGCAGCGAACAGGTCTGGTTGCCGTTCAGCAACACGTACTGACCGTTCTCGTCCCGGAGCGCCATGCCGATGCGGTCGGCATCGGGGTCGGTCGCCAGCACGACTTCGGCCTTTTCGCTCTCGGCCAGCTCGATCGCCATTTTCATGGCCGAGCGTTCCTCCGGATTCGGGGACTCGACTGTCGGGAAATTGCCGTCCGGGATATTCTGTTCCTTGACGGTCAGGATGTTCGTAAAACCGTATTTCCGTAGCGACTCGGGGACAAGGATCACTCCGGTTCCGTGCAGCGGCGTATAGACGATCTTCATGTCGTGGTAGCGTTCGACGGCATCGGGCGACAGCGACAGTCCGTGAACGGCTTCCAGATAGATTTGGTCGAACGTCTCGTCCAGAATTTCGATGTTTTCGCTTCGGTCGCCTTTCCATATCATGACTTGGTCGGGCGACGTGATTTTCTGCACTTCGGCGATGATGTTGCGGTCGTGCGGCGCAACGACCTGAGCGCCGTCCGACCAGTAGGCCTTGTATCCGTTGTACTCTTTCGGATTGTGCGAAGCGGTGACCACTACGCCGCTGTGGCAATGGAGATGACGTATCGCGAAGCTCAGCTCCGGGGTCGGCCTCAGCGAGTCGAACAGGTAAACCTTGAAGCCGTTGGCCGCGAAAATGTCCGCCACCCGTTCGGCGAAAAGGCGGCTGTTGTTGCGGCTGTCATGGCCGACGGCCACGCGGATCGGTTCGTCGGGGAAAGCCTTTTTCAAGTAGTTCGACAATCCCTGAGTGGCCATGCCGACCGTGTAGACGTTCATCCGGTTCGTGCCGACTCCCATGATTCCCCGCAGGCCGCCCGTGCCGAACTCCAGATCTTTATAAAAACTTTCGGTAAGCTCTTTAGGATCGTTGTCTATCAGTTGTTTAACTTTTTTTCTTGTTTCTTCGTCATAACTGTCGGACAGCCATTTTTCGGCTCTTTTTTTAACAATTAAATCCAGATTCTCGCTCATGATTTCATTTGTTTTATTTATACCGAACTTCCGCTTGGTTGAAAAAAACTATAAACAAAGATAATGCTAATTTTTTGAATACTCTATATCAAAAGGTTAAAATCGGACCTATTCGGAACCCTTATTCTTCTATATAAATATTTGCCAAACAAACAACCTCGGGGCGATGTTTTTTTTGTAATTTTATTTACAATTTTGTCTTGCGAAACAGTAAGAAATTCATGATAATCAATAACCAAACATATGGAGATGTGTGGCAAAGCTGTCTGAGCCGCATTCGCGAGCATACCTCGGACGAGGAGTTCGCCAAGTGGTTCAAGCCGATCGTTCCGCTCGATTTCGACGGAGTGACGCTGAAGCTCAAAGTGCCCAACGAGAGTTACGTATATCATATCGAAAAGCACTTCATCCCGCTGCTCAAACCCATTATTCATCAGCTTTTCGGGCTCAAGACCAAGTTGCGATACGCCGTGCCCAAGACGGAGCCGGCCGCCGTCACGGTCGTGGGCGATGCCGATATGACGGCGATCAACAAGTTCGTCGCGCAGTCCGATACGACGAATATAAAGAATCCGTTTGTCATTCCGGGCATACGGCGTTTGGTGATCGATCCTCAGCTCAATCCCAATTATACGTTCGATACCTTTGTCGAAGGCGCGTGCAACCGTCTTTGCCGTTCGGCCGGGCTGGCCGTGGCCGTCGATCCGGGGCGGACGCCTTTCAATCCCTTATATATATACGGCGATTCGGGCCTAGGGAAAACGCATATCGCGCAGGCTATCGGCATGGAGGTCAAGCAGCGTAAGCCGCAGCTGCAGGTGCTGTACGTGTCGATGAACAAGTTTCAGGCGCAGTTTCAGAATGCGGCGATCAAGGGCGAGCTGAACGATTTCATCCATTTCTATCAGATGCTCGACGTGCTGATTATCGACGATATACAGGAGTTGGCCGGTAAGGACAAGACGCAAAACGCCTTTTTTAACATATTCAATCATCTGCACCTGTCGAACAAGCAGCTCGTAATGACCTCCGACAAGCCGCCCGTCGAACTGAAAGACATCGAGCAGCGGCTGATCACTCGCTTCAAGTGGGGGCTTTCGACGCAGTTGCTGTTGCCGGATTTCGAGACGAAGGTCAAGATCGTACAGGGCAAGGCCCGGAAGCTGGGGGCCGAGGTGCCTCAGGAGGTAATCGAGTTCTTGGCGGAGAATATCAATGCCAATGTGCGGGAAATCGAAGGCGCGCTGTCGTCGCTGGTGGCGAACGCCTCGTTTCTCGGCAAGAAGATTACGATCACGTTGGCCAAGGAGATTCTGAAGGTGTATGTGCAGTTCAACCGGCGCGAGATTACGATCGATCATATTAAGAAGGTGGTCTGCGAGCATATGGGACTCGATGCGGAGACGTTCAACTCGCCGAAGCGGACGCGCGAAATCGCGCAGGCGCGCCAGATCGCGATGTATCTGAGCAAGCAACACACCAAGGCTCCTCTGACGGCGATCGGAGCGGCGATCGGAGGCAAGAATCACGCGACGGTGCTTCATGCCTGCAAGGCCATTTCCAATCTGATGGAGACCGACAAGCTTTTCCGCTATCAGGTCGAGGAGATCGAGAAGAAAGTGCTCGCTCGGTAGCGCGGTATGCGTGCATGTTCTTTCCTGCGGGGAGGCGGTGGAATTTCACGAAAACGGAAAAGTTTTTCTGGCGTTATATTTGACCGGGAAAACTTTTTAAGTTTTGGTAAAAAGCGTATATTTACCTCTTGTCCGCCGGAATCCTTTTTCCGGCGGCAACCATGTAACCAAGCGACGATTTATGGAAAAGCTCAAAGCGGGGAGTCCGGCGCCTGCGTTCGAGGCGACGGATCAGGACGGAAACAAAAGGACGCTGGCCGATTACGCCGGCCGTAAGCTGATTCTTTATTTTTATCCGAAAGACAATACGCCGGGCTGTACGGCCGAGGCATGCAGTCTGCGCGACGGCCGCGACGAGTTGCGCGAGATGGGCTTCGAAGTCGTGGGCGTAAGTCCCGACAGCGAGAAATCGCATCGGGGATTTATCGAAAAGCAGGGGCTGAACTTCACGCTGCTTTCCGATCCCGACAAGGTCGTTGCGAAAGCCTACGGCGTTTGGGGCGAAAAGAAGTTCATGGGGCGTACGTTCATGGGTATTTTGCGCACGACGTTCGTCATCGACGAGAAGGGCATGATCGAGAGGGTGCTCGATAAGGTTCGGACCAAGGACCATTTCGAGCAGATCGTCGAGGCTTATAAATGAGAATGTTCGGGACCGGCGCGCTTGTCCCGAACCCGAAAAAGGCGCTTGCCGGCTACGTTCGGCTGAAAACGGGAAGGAGGAGCGGAGGAAGGCGTTTGCGGAAGCGGGAGGACGCTCCTTCGATCGGAATACTGACACACAACTGAATAAATAAAGAACGCTATAGCTATGACAGAAAAAGCACAGATTAATCCGGAGAAGCTCAAAGTGCTGAGCGCCGTAATGGACAAGATCGAAAAGGACTTCGGCAAGGGTGCGATCATGAAGATGAGCAGCAAGAAGGTCGACGAGGTCCCGGTTATTCCGTCGGGATCGATTACGATCGATCAGGCGCTCGGCATCGGAGGCTACCCCAAGGGCCGGGTGATCGAGATATTCGGTCCCGAGTCTTCGGGCAAGACGACGCTCGCGATTCATGCGATCGCCGAGGCGCAGAAAGCGGGCGGCATCGCTGCCTTTATCGATGCCGAGCATGCGTTCGACAGCGCGTATGCCCGGAAACTGGGCGTGGACATCGATGAGTTGCTTATTTCGCAGCCCGACAACGGCGAACAGGCGCTCGAGATTGCCGACCATTTGATCCGTTCGAGCGCGATCGATATCGTCGTGATCGACTCCGTAGCCGCGCTGACGCCCAAGGCCGAGATCGAGGGCGAGATGGGCGAGTCGAAAATGGGACTTCAGGCCCGGCTGATGTCTCAGGCGCTGCGCAAGCTGACCGCCAGTATCAGCAAGACCCGCACGGTCTGCATCTTTATCAATCAGCTGCGCGACAAGATCGGAGTCGTGTACGGCAATCCCGAGACGACGACGGGCGGAAACGCGCTGAAGTTCTATGCCAGCGTCCGGATCGATATCCGCAAGGCGTCGGTCATCAAGGACGGCGAGGAGCAGCTCGGAGCCCGCGCGAAGGTCAAGATCGTCAAGAACAAGCTCGCGCCTCCGTTCCGCCGGGCCGAGTTCGACATCATGTACGGAGAAGGCATTTCCAAGATCGGCGAGATCATCGATCTGGGCGTCGATCTGGGTATTCTCAAGAAAAGCGGCTCGTGGTTTTCCTACGGCGAGCGCAAGATCGGTCAGGGGCGCGATTCGGTGAAGGAACTGCTCAAGAGCGACGAGGCGCTTCGGGACGAAATCGAAGCCAAGGTACGCGCGGGGCTCGCGGCTGCCGACTGATCGGCCGGGCGAGGTCCGGAACGGGCGATTGTTGATATAAAAGGGCGTGAATGGGATATTCTGACGAAGACGAGCGTATCATAGGCGAGCAGTTCGACAAGCTGATGTCTTCCTGCTCGAAGATATGCAAGAACGACTACGACGCGGATTTGATCAAGCGGGCTTTTTTTCTGGCGAAGGAAGCCCACGAGGGCGTGCGCCGTCGCTCGGGGGAGCCTTATATCCTGCATCCGCTGGCCGTCGCTCGGATCGTCGTGGACGAGATCGGGCTCGGAGTCAAGTCGGTCGTCGCCGCGCTGCTGCACGACGTAGTCGAGGATACCGACTATACGGTAGAGGATATCGAGAGCCGTTTCGGCCCGAAGATCGCGTTGATGGTCGACGGACTGACCAAGATGTCGGGGGTTTTCAAGACCAGCGCGTCGGAACAGGCCGAGAATTTCCGCAAGGTGCTGCTTACGCTCTCCGACGACGTACGCGTGATTCTGATCAAGATCGCCGACCGGCTGCACAACATGCGAACGCTCGGCTCGATGCCGCCTCACAAACAGATGAAGATCACCAGCGAGACGATCTATCTGTTCGCACCGCTGGCCTATCGTCTCGGTCTGTTCGCGATCAAGAGCGAGCTGGAGGATCTGACGCTGAAGTACCGCTTTCCGGAAGATTACCGTCAGATCGAGAACAAGATACGGGAAACGGAAGCCAAGCGGTCGCGTTTCATCGAGAAGTTCAACGCCCCGATCATCGAGAAGCTTCGGGCGAACGACATCGATTTCGAGATATCGGGCCGCGTCAAGTCGATCTACTCGATCTGGTCGAAGATGCAGCGCAAGCACATTCCGTTCGAGGAGATCTACGATATATTCGCGATCCGTATCGTGTTCAAGCCCTCTCCGCTGATTCCTGAGAAATCGCAGTGCTGGCACATCTATTCGCTCGTGACGGACATCTACAAGCCGAAGCCCGACCGTATCCGTGACTGGGTCAACATTCCGAAGGCGAACGGGTACGAGGCGCTCCACTCGACGGTCATGGGGCCCGACGGTATTTGGGCCGAGGTGCAGATCCGCTCGCAGCGCATGGAGGAGATCGCCGAGCGGGGATTCGCCGCGCACTGGAAGTACAAGTCCGACACGCTGTCGAAGGAGGAAGGAGAGTTCGACCGCTGGATGAAGCAGGTCCGCGAGGCGCTGAACAGTCCGACGGAGGACGCCGTCGAGTTTTTGGACAATTTCAAGCTTAGTCTCTACACGTCCGAGATCGTCGTGTTCACGCCCAAGGGCGACTCGCGCACGTTGCCTCAGGGGGCTACGGCGCTCGATTTCGCCTACGACATTCACTCGAAGATCGGTCACAGCGCCATGGGGGCCAAGATCAACCATAAGATCGAGTCCATTTTCGCGCCGATCAGCAGCGGCGACCAGATCGAGATCATCACTTCGAAAAACGTTTCGCCCAAGCCCGAGTGGCTCGAGCACGTCATTACGACGAAGGCCAAGCAGGCGATCATGAACCGCCTGAAGAAAGACAAGCTGAACAACATCGCCAACGGAATCGTGCTGTTCGAGGCGCGCCTGAAGGATTTCGGGGTGACGCCGAGCGCCCGCGTGTTCCGCAAGGTGCTGCCGGCCTACGAATGCGCGAACAAGGACGAGTTTTACAGCAAGCTCGGTGCGGGAATCGTCCGCTTGGACAATCTGGGCAAGGTGCTCCGCGAAAATTCGGCCAGCAAAATACTGAAATTTTGGTCGTTGCAGATACCGAATCCCTTCAAGTTTCTGGGCGGGGACGACAAGAAAAAGAATCGGAAAGCGACCGCTTTGCCCGATGGGGACGACCCCGAGGCCCCGCAGTTCGTAATCGCTCCGTGCTGCAATCCGATACCGGGCGACGAGGTAGTCGGCTACGATAATCCGGATACGCACAAGATCGACGTTCATAAGAAGAGCTGCAACGAACTGATCAAGCTGGCGGCGCAGCACGGCAACAACCTGACTCCGGTCAAATGGTCGAGTCACAAGGCGATGTCGTACCTGTCGGTGCTGGAGTTGCGCGGCATCGACCGGATCGGTATCCTGATGGAGCTTTCGCAGGTCGTGACCGGCGAACTGAACACCAATATCCGCGAGTTGCATATTCAGAGCCATGACGGGATTTTCGAGGGCCGTGTCAGTTTGTATGTCAAGAACATTCAGGACCTGAAAGTCATCATGGAAAAAGTGGGCAAGATCCGTGGGATCGAAAAAGTCAACCGTGTGGAGAACAATCAAGAATAGCGCACTATGGAAACTCTGATCACACTGATAATCGTTGTTGTCGCGGCCCTTCTCTCAAAGAAAAAGAAAGACCGGGGGGCGGCTTTGCCCGAGGAGAAGACTACCCTGCCCTCCTCGCCTTGGGACGATCTGATCCGGGAGATACAATCGGGCCGGAGCGACGCTTCCCCGAAGGGAGGCGAAGCTACGTCCGGCGGCGATCGCGGAGAATATGCCGCCGAGGTTCCGGCGGAGCCGGCGACCGAAGCGGCGGCTCCCGCCTATTATTCTTACGACGAACAGACGATCGACGAGCTGGACGGAAATCGCACGGACGTTCCTTTTTCCTATGACGAGCAGTCGCTTGCCGACCGGACGGCCGCTCCCGTGGCCGCTCCGGTTCTTTCCGGTGCGGGCGGTTCCGAGGAGTCGGAAAAGCCGGCGCCGGCGCGCGGAATTTTCGCGGACGGATTCGATCCGAAGATGGCCGTGCTGTACGCCGAAGTGATGCGTCCCAAGTTTCAGGAGTATTGAGGGTATCTTCGCTGCTGAGAAAATCGGCGTCCGAGACGATGTTTTTCTTTGAATGTAGCGGCCGTTGTCATGTTCTCGTCGTGCGCCACGGTTTTTTGCGGTTCTCGGGCCAAGGTCACGTTCGATACGAACGTTCCCGTTGAATCGGCGACATTGACTATCGACGGCAAAAAGCACCAAGTGAACGCTTTCCCCTATGAAACGAGAGTAAAGCGGGGATTTACGGATACGGAAGTCAAAGTCGAATCGGAGGGATACGATCCTGTGCGCTTTACGATCTTCAAAACGTTCAACGCCGTTTCCGTCATCAATCTGTTCGACGTGCTCGGATGGGGAATCGACGCCGCTACGGGAGCTATGATGAAACCCGATCAAAGAGCGTATGAGATCATGTTCGCGGAACCGAAAGCAAATGCGACCGAATAGAACGGAGCCCGATTTCGGATCGGACGGTCGTCTCCCCGGCTCTTTCCCCCCGATTGTCTGAGAAGCGCGACGATCGATTCGGAGCGATACGAGGCCGGGAAGCGGTTTTCTCTGCATGGACGGGTTCCCTTTTTAACGCTTTGTTCTTGGATTCCGCAAATGAGCTCGTTCGAGGGCGCGTCCGTCGTGGTTGGCGTCCCGATAAACCGGAGCGAACCGGGGGATCAAGGACATGCGGTAAGGCAATGCCCGTCTTTTTACTTAACCCGGATCAGGTTCAGCCCGTCGCGGATCGGCAGGATGACGTTTTCGACCCGGTCGTCCGCCGCAACCAGGTCGTTGAATTCCTGAATCGCTTTCGTGTGGCGGTCGTTGTGCGCGGCGGGTTCCGTTACCTTGCCGTACCACAGGATGTTGTCGGCCAGCAGATAGCTTCCGCTGCGGACGAGCGTCCGCATGGCCATCCGGTAGTAGTCCGGATATTCGCGCTTGTCTCCGTCGATAAAGATCAGGTCGAATAGGCCGAGCGCCGGAGCCAGATCGAGCGCCGAGCCGATATGTGCGAAAATCCGGTCGCCGAGGCCGCTGCGGGCGAAATACCGCGCGGCGATCGCTTCCAGCTCGTCGTCCACTTCGATCGTATGCAGCTCGCCGCCGACAGGCAGGCCCCGGGCCATGCAAATGGCCGAGTAGCCGGTGAACGTGCCGATTTCGAGTATGCGTTTGGGCGCGAGCATCCGCACGAGCATTTCGAGCAGCCGGCCCTGCATGTGTCCCGAGAGCATGCGCGGCTGTACGACGCTCAGGTGCGTCTCGCGGTCGAGTTCCCTCAGAAGTTCGTCCTCGGGCGCGATATGCGCCTCGATATATCGTTCCAGATCGTTCATCGTCATTTGTACAGCAGCATCGACAGATTCCGCTCGGAGAATATCTCCTCGGCCACCTCGGCGATCTGCGCGGCGGTGATCGAGCGGATTTTGGCATGCAGCTCGTCCAGACCGTCCACGCTGTCGTAGATCAGGCAGCTGCGGGCCGCACTGAGCATGTAGCTCTCGTTGCTTTCCATGGCCAGGGTGATCTGACCGATGTATTGCTTTTTCGCTATACCGAGCTGCCGCTCCTTCAGTTCGCCCCGGCATATGCGCTCCAGTTCGTGCCGAACGATCGAGAGACATTCGTCCGTCCGATCCTTGTCCGTGCCGAAATAGATCGTCGCTATGCCGGTGTCGCTCAGCGGCGTGAAGCTCGATTCGATGCTGTACGACAGTCCGTTGCGCTCGCGGACAGCCAGGTTCAGTAACGAATTGGCCGACGGCCCTCCGAGCAGATTGCTCAACAGCGACAGCGCGACGCGCCGGTCGTCCCGGAGGCTGTAGGCCCGGCCGCCGAGCAGGCAGTGGGCTTGGTGACAGTTGCGGTGCAGCGTTTTCGAGAAAGGTTCGTACGGGGCGGTCCGTTCGCGCGAGAACGTTCGCGCCGAAGCCGTTTGCGAGGCGAAATAACGGTCGCATATTTCGCGGAAGCGCTTGGGCGATACGTTTCCGATCACCGAGAAGATCATCTGGTCCGTGTTGTATGTTCTCGCCACGAAGCGCTTCAAGTCGTCGCGCGTGTATTTCATCAGCGAGGCTTTGCTGCCCAGTATGTTGTGTCCCAAGGGCGAGCCCTTGAACACGAGGTCCTCGAAATCGTCGAAAATGCGTTCCGAGGGCGAGTCCTTGTAGGAGTTGATCTCATCGACGATGATGTCCTTCTCCTTTTCCAGCTCCTTGGCCGGGAATGTGGAGTGGAAGACGATGTCCGCGATCAGCTCGGCCGCTTTGGACAGGTCGGCCCGCAGCGTCGTCGTATGGATCACGGTTTCCTCCTTGGTCGTGTAGGCGTTCAGCTCGCCTCCGAGGTTTTCGAGGCGGCAGTTGATATGATACGCGCGCCGTCGCTCGGTCCCCTTGAAGAAAGCGTGTTCGAGCAAATGAGCCATGCCGTGTTCGGCAGGCTGTTCGTCGCGGCTTCCGGTGCCGACCGTCAGCGCGCAATGGACTGCCGCCGAGCGGACCTGCTTGTGAATGCAGCGAATGCCGTTGCGGAGCGTATATCGGGTAAATTCCATCGGAACGGGTTTGAGCGGAGGCCGTTACAGGCCGGTTTTGCGGGTCAAAGATAGGTATTTTCCCGTATAACTCTGCGGGCAGCGGGCCAGTTCGTCGGGCGTTCCCTCGAAAACGAGCCGCCCTCCCCTTTCGCCCGCTTCCGGGCCGAGGTCGATCACCCAGTCGGCGCATTTGATGACATCCATGTTGTGCTCGACGATCACGACGGTATGCCCCTTGGCAAGCAGCGCGTCGAACGAATCGAGCAGCTTGCGGATGTCGTGGAAGTGGAGTCCGGTCGTCGGCTCGTCGAACAGGAACAGAATCGGGTCCGGCGCGTTTTCCTTCGTTAGGAACGATGCGAGCTTGACCCGCTGGCTTTCGCCTCCCGACAGCGTGGACGACGACTGCCCGAGCTTGATGTAGCCCAGTCCCACGTCCTGCAGCGTTCTGAGCTTCTCGATGATCCGGCGGTTGACCGGATCTTCGTTCTGATGCGCGGCGAACAGCTCGATCGCCGCGTCGACGGTCAGCTCCAGTATGTCGTAGATCGAGTAACCGTGGTAGCGCACTTCCAGAATTTCGTCCTTGAAGCGTTTGCCTCCGCAGCTCTCGCACGTGAGTTCGACGTCGGCCATGAACTGCATGCCGACCTTGATGACTCCTTCGCCCTGACACTCTTCGCAGCGGCCGCCGGCTATGTTGAACGAGAAATGCGATGCGGTCAGGTTATTGTGACGGGCGTACGGCTGGTCGGCAAACAGCTTGCGGATATCGTCGTATGCCTTGATGTAGGTGACCGGATTCGAGCGAGACGACTTGCCGATCGGGTTCTGATCGACGATCTCGATCGACTTGATCTGGTGCAGATCGCCGCCGAGCCGCTCGAAGCTGCCGGGCTTGCTTCCCGTGTCGTACAGGACACGGCGGACGGCCGGGTAGAGGATGTCGCGTACGAGCGATGACTTGCCGCTGCCGCTGACTCCCGTTACGCAGGTCATTACGCCGAGCGGAAATTTGACGTCGATTCCCTTCAGGTTGTTCTCTCTGGCGCCGACGACTTCAATGTATCGGTTCCACGGCCGGACGCGCCGAGGCGGGTCGATCCGCTCGCGGCCGGTCAGGTAGCGGGCAGTCAGGCTGCGTTCGCTTTTCAGCAACTCGTCGATGCCGCCGCAGAACATCACCTCGCCGCCCTGATAGCCGGCCAGCGGCCCGATGTCGACGATCGTGTCGGCTGCCCGGATGATCTCCTCTTCATGCTCGACGACGATCACCGTGTTGCCCAGATCGCGCAGCTTTTTCAGCACGCCGATCAGCCGTGCCGTGTCCCTCGGATGCAGTCCGATGCTCGGCTCGTCGAGAATGTAGAGCGATCCGACCAGGCTGCTGCCCAGCGACGTGGCCAGATTGATCCGCTGGCTCTCGCCTCCGGACAGCGTCGAGGAGAGCCGGTCGAGCGTCAGGTAACCGAGACCCACCTCGTTGAGGTACTGCAGCCGGTTGCGGATTTCGGTCAGCACGCGCCGGGCCGTCTCGCCGTCCCGTTCGTCGAGCTGCAATCCGTCGAAAAAGGATGCGAGCTCTTCAACCGGCATGGTAACCAGTTCGGCGATGTTTTTGCCCCCTACCCGCACGTACAGCGCTTCCTTGCGGAGCCGTGTTCCCTCGCAGTCGGGGCAGACGGTTTTTCCGGTGTAGCGCGACAGCATGACGCGGTACTGTATCTTGTAGCGTTCGCTTTCGAGGTATTTGAAGAACTCGTCCAGTCCGTGAAAATGCTCGTTCCCTTTCCACAGCAGATGCCGCTGCTGGCGCGTGAGCTCGTAGAACGGCCGGTGGACGGGGAAGTCGAATTTCGGGGCGTTCAGAATCAGCTGCTCCTTCCACCATTTCATCGTTTCGCCCCGCCAGCAGGCGATAGCGTCCTGATAGATACTTTTGGTCTTGTCGGGCACGACCAGGTCCTCGTCGATGCCGATCACTTTGCCGTAACCTTCGCACCGGGGGCAGGCTCCCACCGGATTGTTGAAACTGAACATATGCTCGGTCGGCTGCTCGAACGCGATGCCGTCCAGCTCGAAACGCGACGAGAAACGCTCGACGCGATCTGCCCCCTCTTGCAGGACGACGATCTCGCAGATGCCGTCTCCGTGCCGAAACGCGTTCTCGACCGAGTCTCCCAACCGGCTCAGCGTTTCCTCGTCGGACGTAGCCCGGGCCCGGTCGACGACGATGGCCAGATCGTCTCGTCCGGCGTAGTCGTCCGCGCGGGGGATCATCTCCTCGATGAAAAGCGTTTCGCCTCGGGTATAGATACGCTGCATTCCCTCGCCGACGAGCAGCGTCAGCTTCTCGATCAGCCCCTGCCCTTCGGCCAGCTTCAGCGGAGCCGTTACCAGTATGCGTGTCCGTTCGGGCAGCGAGGCGATCCGGTTCACGACGTCGGCCACCGTGTAGCGGCGGACCTCCCGGCCCGATACGGGCGAATGGGTGCGTCCGATGCGCGCGAAGAGCAGTTTCAGGTAGTCGTAGATTTCGGTCGACGTGCCGACGGTCGAGCGCGGATTCCGCGTGTTGACCTTTTGCTCGATCGCGATGGCCGGAGCGATTCCGGTAATCAGGTCGACGTCGGGCTTGTTGATCTTGCCCAGAAACTGGCGGGCGTAGGCAGACAGGCTTTCGACGTAGCGTCGCTGGCCCTCGGCGAAGATGGTGTCGAACGCGAGCGTCGACTTGCCCGAGCCCGACAGTCCGGTTACGACGACCAGTTGGTTATGGGGTATCTTGACCTCTATGTTCTTGAGATTATGTACCCGGGCGCCTTTGACGTGGATGTATTTCCGTTCTTTCGAGTCGTTCATGCCTCAATTCCAAATAGACCGCTAAAGATAACGAATTTCTCTCAAAACTATTATCCGCGCACGGAGCGTTTCGACAAACGACCGGTCCGACCGCGCCGACTACGGAGGCGTCCGTAAACGGACCGGTCGTCGCTCCCTTGGCCGAACTTCCGGTTCCGGACATGAAACCGTTCCGGCGTCCGGCTGCTCGTCCCGCCTGTCCGGAGTGCAAAAAGACGGGAATATGGATGGCCTGTCAATCGGCGTAGGCTGTTCGGATTCGTGTTCGTGCTGTTCGGGCACGGGTTGGCCGCATGTATTCGGGCCGTTTTCATTTTTGAAAAAGTCCGGTGCGTCGGTTCCGAGGACTTGACTATAACCGGAGTGCTTATTCCGGCTCCGATTCGTTCCGGACGGCATGCGGATTTCGGACTGTTTTTCCGGGTCGAAGGCAGCAGGCTGTTTCTCATTCCGTTAGCGTTACGTTTCTGTACGGCTCTATTCGATCATGCGATTTATCGGTTTGGCAGACGATTTGCGATTTGCGGAGTATCGGGAAATTCCGATCGATGCATTGTCCGGCCGTTGAAAGCAGAATCGAAACGTTGATTATGCGGAAGATAGGCGTCTGTATGCCGGATACGTATCGGATGGTGCTGGTCTGGCGAAGCAGGATTTTTTATACGGTTTGTTCAGGTTGATAATCAATATAATAAAAACCTTTAAAAGTATAGCTTATGTTTCATCATGTCAAAGAACTTCAGTTCAATGCGCGCGTTTCGAAGCCCGATCCGCGCTTTGCCCGCCTGTTGCTCGAGCAGTTCGGCGGAGGTAACGGAGAGTTGAAAGCCTCCATGCAATATTTCGTTCAGGCCTTCGCGTGCCGGAATCCCTATCCCGACAAGTACGATATGCTGATGGATATCGCGACCGAGGAACTGGGACATCTGGAGATCGTCGGGGCTACGATTCAGATGCTGTTGTCGGGAATCAACGGCGAGTTGAAGGACGCGGCCGACAGGGCCGATTTTGCCCGGATGTTCGGCAGCAAGGGCAATCGGGAGGAATTTATCCATGAGGCGACGCTGAATCCGCAGTTCGGCGTGCTGACCGGAGGCGGTCCGCGCCTCACCGACAGCAACGGCGTACCCTGGCAGGGCTCGTACGTCAATGCGAACGGCGATCTGACGGTCGATCTGCGTTCGGACATCGCTGCCGAGTCGCGCGCCAAGATCGTTTACGAATACCTGATGCAGTTTACCGAGGATCCGTATGTGCTCGAGACGCTGAACTTTCTGATGACCCGCGAGGTAGCCCATTTCCAGCAGTTCGAGGCGGCGCTCGACACGATCCGGCCGAATTTTCCTCCCGGCGTGCTTCAGAGCGATCCGCGTTACAGCAACCTCTATTACAATATGTCCGAGGGCGAGGATAGCCGCGGGCCGTGGAACGAGGGCAAGAGCGTCGGCTTCAATGAGACATGGCAGTATGTCGATGACCCGAAGCGGCAGGTCGACCGGACGAACGGGCTGCTCGATACGGAGCCGACCGGAACCGATCGCACGCTGGCGTCTGTTGAGAAGGCCGACAAGCAACTCGGCAAGAAACGTAGCGCAGAGATCGATTCGGCGACGCCCCTCGAGGATATTCAGTGGAGCCGGTATGCCGAAATGGCCGAAGAGATCGGCTGACGGCATGGAATCGATTGTCTCTGACGGTTTCGGGACCGTGAAAAGGAGATCGGTTAAAACGAAATAATAATCGTCTAGCCCGAATTCCGGTCGGCGACACAGTAACCGTCCCGCACATTAATGTGCGGGACGGTTTTTTCGGGGATCGTCCCGGAGAAGCCGGCGCTCGAAATTTTCGGTCGGAGAACGTTCGTTCCCTCCTACGAAAATGCGGTCTCTTTAATGCGGCTTCTTTCTTGTTCCGTCCGTTCTTCCGATATTGCACTGCCGGCAGGCTGGTGGCAGCGCATTGCTTCGGCTGGTATCGCCGGACCGGATAACGGAAACCCGGCAAAGGAACGTTAGCTCGGAATTTCCTGCGGCGGTATTTTCCGGAGAAACGGCCGGGCGGCTTATTTCAGAATCTCGATCTGCTGCCGGTGCGTGATCTTTTCGCAATATTTGCAGCGAAGGGCGATCTGCTCTCCTTCCCGGATCACGGTGAACGAAGTCTCGACCGGCTCGTTGTTCGTGATGCATTTCGGGTTGACGCAGCGCACGAAACCCCGGACCGTCTCGGGTATCGTCACGTTGCGCTTTTCGGTGACCCTGAAATTCTCGATGATGTTGACCTTGGCCATAGGCGCGACGATCGCGATGCGGTTCAGCTCGTCCTGCTTGCAGAAGCGGTCGTTGATCTTGATGATCGCTTTCGAGCCCATCCGCTTGCTCTCGAGGTTCGTGCCGAACGTGATCCGGTGCGTATCGTGCTCCAGATCGAGAATCTTGATGATTTTGAACAGGCAGTCGGACGGGATATGGTCGATGACCGTGCCGTTCTCGATGGCCCTGACTTCCAGTTTTCCTTCCGTGTGATCGGTCATGGTATGGCGTGTGTTGTGCGGTTTGTTCCGTTTATTCGGCGACGCCCAGTAGGTAGCTGATGATGGCCATGCGGGTGTATACGCCGTTTTCGGTCTGTTGGAAATAGTAGGCTTTGGGGTTGCGGTCGACGTCCGGGTCGATCTCTCCCACCCTCGGCAGCGGATGCAGGATGCGCATATTGGGCTTGGTGCGTTCGAGCATGCTGTTCCTCAGAACGTAGACGTTCTTGACCCGCTCGTATTCCATCGGGTCGGAGAACCGCTCGCGCTGAACCCGCGTCATGTAGACGATGTCGGCCGAGTCGATCGCTTCTTCCATGTTGCGCGTTTCGGTGTACGGAATGCCTTTTTCGTCGAGAAACAGCTTGTACTCGTCCGGCATCTTCAGTTCGTCGGGCGCGACGAACGTGAACGTCGGGTTGAAAAACGACATCGCCTGCAGCAGCGAGTGAACGGTCCGGCCGTATTTCAGGTCTCCGACCATGGCGATATGGAGGCCGTCGAGCGTGCCCTGCGTCTTCTGGATCGAATAGAGGTCGAGCAACGTCTGGCTCGGGTGCTGGTTGGCCCCGTCGCCGGCGTTGACTACCGGAACCTTCGATATCTCGCTCGCGTAGCGGGCCGCTCCCTCGATCGAGTGGCGCATGACGATCAGGTCGCAATAGTTCGATATGACCATGATCGTGTCATGGAAGGTCTCGCCTTTCGATACGCTCGTGTTGGCGGTCTCGGAAAATCCGATGACCCGCCCCCCGAGGTGGTTGATCGCGCTCTCGAAGCTGAGGCGCGTGCGGGTCGAAGGCTCGAAGAAAAGAGAGGCGATTACTTTTCCGGCGAGCACCTGGCGGTGAGGATCGGCCTCGAACCGCGTGGCCAGCTCCATGATCTTCAGAATCTCCTCTTGCGAGAAATCGGTGATCGAGATCAGATTTTTCTTTCCCATATGCAGGTCTTTATAGTAGTCTTTTGTCGAAAGAATCCCCTCTTCCCTGAGGCTGCGCTTCCGTCCGTAAGCGGATATTTCCCTGTCGGGAGCGTATCGGCAATCCCGCTCGTGCGTTTCCGACGCGTCGGTTCCCGTTACACATAGCCTTTCGGATCGATCCGCAAGCCTTCCACGCCCGCGAGCCTTTCTCGGAGCAGTTCCTCGGCGGAGCTCCGGATCGCCAGCGTCATCGTGCAGGCGTTGTCGAACCGCTGCGCAAGCACTTGCGGCTGCATTTCCTTGACGATCCGCATCACGTCGTTCAGCACCAGATAGCCGAAGCCTATTTCCAGCACTGCATCGACCGTCCGCTCGACGACCGACGAGGCGTCCAGCGCGGCGGCGGCCGATTCCCGATAGGCGGCGATCAGGCCCGGTACGCCCAGCTTCGTTCCGCCGAAGTATCGGACGACGACGATCAGCGCGTTGGTCACGTTGCGCGAAAGCATCTGCCCGAGGATCGGCCGGCCGGCCGTCGAGGAGGGCTCGCCGTCGTCCACGGCCCGGAAACTGTCGCCCGAAGGACCGAGGCGCCACGCGTAGCAATGGTGCGTAGCGTCGAAGTATTTCTTTCGCAGCGCGTCCACCCGCTCGCGTATCTGCTCCTCGTTCGCTACCGGATAGGCGAAAGCGAGGAACCGGCTGCCTTTGTCCTTATACAGCGCTTCGGCCGGAGCCTCGATCGTCAGGTAGCTGTCGGACGGAGTTTCCATGGACTTTATTTTACGCCCCGGAAAATCCGGTTCCACCGGATGTTCGCGGGGAAGCTCTTTTCCTTGTCCAGCGACAGCCATACGAACGACGGCTTGCCGACGATATGGTCCTCGGGCACGAATCCCCAGTAGCGCGAGTCGAGCGAGTTATGCCGGTTGTCGCCCATCATGAAATAGTAGTCCATGGCGAACGTATAGCTGTCGGCAGGCTCTCCGTTGATCCGTATCTGCCCGTCGGATACTTCCAGCCGGTTGCCCTCGTACGTCTCGATGATGCGGCGGTACAGGGGCAGGTTCGCTTCGGTCAGCGCGACGGTCGCTCCCTTTCGGGGAACCCACAGCGGGCCGAAATTATCGACGTTCCACGGGTACGACTTGCTGTTCGGGAAGATATCGGGATCGGCTCCGATCGCCTCGTAGCGGACGATTTCCCGCACGTTGCGCAGGCTCCGCAGGCGCTCGACGTTCTCGTCGGTCAGCGGCAGAAAGTAAGTTCCCGCGTCGTACAGTATGTCGCTCTGCGCAATTCCCATTTGGCCGAACAGTTCCGGATTGATCGTCGTGCCGTCGGTCCGCACATAATAGTTGTACTGCCTGCCGGGTATCTCGCGCTGCGGCTCGCCGTTGACCCATACTTCCGAGTGCTCGATCCGGATCGTGTCGCCGGGCAGAGCGATGCAGCGCTTCACGTAGTTGTCGCGCTTGTCGACCGGACGGTACACGACCTCGGTCCGCTGCAACAGCATGTCGCGTCCGGTTTTCTCGCCGTAGGCCTGCTGAAACTGCCGCAGCAGGTCGTAGTAGCTGGCCGAGGGCTCCATCAGCGCCACCGTGTCGCCGGCCGGAAAATTGAACACGACCGGATCGTTGCGCTTGACGCGCCCCCACCCCGATAGCCGGTGGTAGGGCCACTTGATCCATTCGACGAACGACTTTTTCGTTTGCGACAGAGGCAGCGTGTTGTGTACGAGCGGGAACGACAGCGGCGTATTGGGCATCACCGGACCGTATGCCAGTTTGCTCACGAGCAGATAGTCGCCCACGAGCAGGCTTTTTTCCATCGACGGAGTCGGAATGACGAACATAGCGAACACATAGATGCGGATCAGCGTCGCCACGACCGTAGCGAACACGATCGCTTCGACCCATTCCGACACTTTGCGGTAGGTTCTGTTGGTTTGCTTGCGCTCTTTGTGTTTGCGCCAGAACAGGCGATACATGTATTTCGATATGTAGATGTCGTAGATGACGGCTATGCCCGGCAGCAGCCACGGGTTGCCGGTCCATACGACGAACCACAGCGTGTAAAGGAGCGAAACGACGCCGAACTTGACCCAGCGGTTGCTCCATACTTTCTTCAGTTTGCTCACTCTATTCTTATGTGTTTTTATTGGCCCTGCGGCCGTTCGGACGACAAACGGCGTTTCGGTCGGTTTTCGTATCGTTTTTATGGGCTCGGCCGGCTCTTATTCCAGTCCCAGCAGGTCCTTCATCGAGAATATTCCCTTTTTGCCGGCGACGAACTCGGCTGCCATCACTGCGCCCGTAGCGAACCCGCACCGATTTTTCGCGCAGTGCGTGATCGACAGCACGTCCGCTTCCGACTCGTAGGTAACCGTGTGAATGCCCGGCACGACGCTGCGGCGTACGGAAGCGATTTCCAGCGCATCGGGCTCGGTCGTCGTACCGCTCGTCCAGTGTGTCTTGCGGTCTATTCGGTCGAGAATATCTCCGGCCAGCGTAATGGCCGTGCCGCTGGGAGCGTCCTTTTTCTGCGTGTGGTGCGTTTCTTCGACCGTTACGTCGTAGGTTCCGAAACGATTCATCAGTTCGGCCAGCTTGCGGTTTACCTCGAAGAAGACGTTGACCCCGATGCTGTAGTTCGATGCGTAGAAAAAGGCTCCGCCGTGCTGACGGCACAAAGCTTCCGCCTCGTGGAGCCGCTCGGTCCAGCCCGTCGTGCCGCATACGACCGGTACGCCCGTCTCGAAGCAGATACGCAGGTTGTCGAACGCCGTCGAGGGAGTCGTGAACTCGATCGCCGCATCGACTCCGTGCAGGTTCTCGGGCGTCAGATCGTCCGTATTGTCCCGATCGACGATCAGGGCTATGCTGTGGCCGCGCTCGACGAGAATCCGCTCGATCTCGCGCCCCATTTTGCCGTATCCTATCAGTGCAATTTTCATAATCAGCGGTTTTGTTGCAGCAAATTTACACTAATTTTTAAAAGATTCGCTCCGTGCCGGTCGGATAACATGCCGCCTGTGCGGGAAAATCTTCTGACGGCTTCGTTTCGGGTGGAGCGGATTGGCCGGTTTGCCGTTGCGCGGATCATAGCGGCCCTCAGCGTACTCCGGAACCGGAGCTTTTCCCTCTGTTCGTTTCCGGGCCGATGCCTCGCGGCGATCGGCACGGAAGCGCAAGAACAGGTTTGGACATGGGGCGATTAGGCTACATATGCCGTTACGGGTTCTATGTACGGTTCCGGTCATTCAGAATGCCGTCTTTGTTCGCCAGCGCCCATTCGACCAGTCCCTCGATGTGCGGCATCAGGCTGCGGCCGCGTTCGGTCAGGCGGTATTCTACCTTGGGAGGTACCTGAGCATAAACCTTTCGCTCGAGCATGCCGTCCGTTTCCAGAGAGCGGAGGGTGACCGTCAGCATGCGCTGCGAGATATCGCCGATCGTCCGCTGGATGTCGCTGAAGCGCATGATACCGTTCGCATGCAGGGTGACCAGCACGAGCGTCGTCCATTTGTCGCCCAGTCTGCACAGCACGTCTCTGACCGGACAGACTCCGTCGCGGTGAAAATTTTGCATTTTTTTCGATCTCCGAATGATTTGACAACCAGTAATCGTTACAGCCGTGTAATCGGCTTATTCCGAGGTGCGTTCTTGTATTTGTACCGGAGGAAGCCTACATTTGCCATATACAAATATAACAGACTTACTAATAAGAACTATCGTTTCATTTAAAAAATTATGGTTATGGCGAAGAAAGTAGCTGTCTTGGCCGTCGATCCGGTGAACGGAATGGGCCTTTTCCAGTATTTGGAAGCGTTTTACGAGAACGGAATCCCGTATCGGGTATATGCCGTGGCGGACCGTCGGGAGATCAGAACCAACTCCGGCATACGGCTCACGGCAGACGATACGGTGGCAGCTCTGAAGGGACATGCGGACGATTACGATGCGCTCGTGTTCAGCTGCGGCGATGCCGTGCCCGTGTTCGCCCGGCATGCCGGCGAGCCGTACAATCTCGATCTGATGGAAGTGATCAGGGAGTTCGCCGGTCGGGATAAGATCGTGATCGGCCATTGCGCTGCCGGTATGATGTTCGAGAAGGCGGGCGTAGCGTCGGGCCGTAAGCTTTCCGTGCATCCGCTGGCCAAAGCCGCGATCGTTCAGGGCCAGGCTGTCGACGAGCCTTCCGCCGTCGATGGGAATTTCTGGACGGCTCGTGACGAGGGCACGATCTGGACGATGATGCCCCGGCTGCTCGAAGAATTGAAAAAGTAGCCTTTGCGTATTCGGGGACGAGTCGGATCCCGTCGCTGCGATTTTCGGCAGCGGCGGGATTCGCCGTTTTGGACGGCAGGGTTTCATTCTCTCGGCGAAAATGCTATCTTTGTTCTCAAACCGATAATAAGGTGCGTTATTTTCTGGAACTTTCCTATTCGGGCAAAGCCTATTGCGGGTGGCAGGTGCAGCCCGGCGATCCGTCCGTGCAGCAGGCCGTGCAGCAAGCGCTTTCCACGCTACTCCGACACGAGACCGTCGTCGTCGGGGCCGGCCGGACCGATACGGGCGTGCATGCCTCGTTCTATGTGGCCCATTTCGATGCGGAACGGGCGGTGGACGATCCGGCCCGGTTCTGCTACCATTTGAATGCCGTGCTGCCCGACGACATCGCCGTGAGCGCTCTGAGAAGGGTCCGCGACGACGCGCACGCCCGGTTCGACGCCGTACAGCGCGAGTATAAGTATTACGTCGCACTGCGCAAAGACCCGTTCCGGCGCGATACGGCTTTCCGTTACGCTTTGCCGCTCGATACGGAGCGAATGAACGAGGCGGCTGCGTTGCTGGTAGGCTGCGGCGACTTTACGAGCTTCGCCAAATTGCATTCCAACAACAAGACGAACGTGTGCCGCGTCGATCGGGCCCGGTGGGACCGAGAAGACGATCTGCTCGTGTTCACGATTGCTGCCGACCGTTTTCTGCGCAATATGGTGCGGGCCATCGTGGGAACCCTGCTCGACGTCGGGCGCGGCAAGATGAGTCCGGAGGACATGCGGGCCGTAATCGACGGACGGAGCCGTTCCCTGTCCGGATGCTCGGCGCCGGCTCACGGGCTGTTTCTGACGGATGTGAAGTATCCGGACGGGATCTATGTCGACACTACGAACTAAATCATACGACCTATGAAAACCAAGATTCAGGAGAAATTCAAAGCGATGTTCGGCGACGGAGCCTCGCTGTTCGCCTCGCCCGGTCGGGTCAACCTGATCGGCGAGCATACCGATTACAATCTCGGCTTCGTGCTGCCCGGGGCGATCGACAAGGCGATCTACGTGGCCTTGAAACCCAATGACGGTACGGTCTGTCGGGTGTACTCGCTCGATTACGACGAGACGGTCGAACTGGACCTGCACGGCGAAAAACCTTCGCAGCAGTGGGCTTGTTACGTGTACGGCGTGTGCCAGGAGATGGAGAAGCGCGGGGCGCTGATTCTGCCGTTCGACATGGTGTTCGGCGGCGACGTGCCTCTCGGCGCCGGCCTCTCGTCCTCGGCCGCGCTCGAGAGCGCCGTCGGATTCGCGCTCAACGAGACATACGGCCTCGGGTTCGACCGGGAACAACTGGCCAAGATCGGACAGATGACCGAGCATAACTACGTCGGCGTCCGCTGCGGTATCATGGACCAGTTCGCGTCGCTGTTCGGCGAGGCGGGCCATGTGATTCGCCTCGACTGCCGGTCGCTCGAGTACAAGCTCGAACCGTTCGATCCGCAGGGCTGCCGCGTCGTGCTGTTCGACACCCAAGTCAAGCATACGCTCGCCTCGTCGGAGTACAATGTCCGCCGTGCTCAGTGCGAGACCGGTGTGGCCGTCGTGCTCCGGCATGTGGGAGGCGTCGAATCGCTGCGTGACGTGACGGCCGACATGCTCGATACCTATAAAGGCGAAATGGACGAGGTCGTCTACCGCCGCTGCCGCTATGTCGTCGACGAGAACCAGCGTTTGCTCGATGCCTGCGCGGCGCTCGAGAAAGGCGACTACGTCACGTTCGGACAGAAAATGAACGGATCGCACGAGGGGCTGAGCAGGCAGTACGAGGTCAGCTGCGACGAGCTCGATTTCTTGGCCGATATCGGTCATCGGACCGACGGCGTGCTGGGCGCGCGGATGATGGGCGGCGGTTTCGGCGGCTGCACGATCAATCTGGTTCGCGCCGAGGCTTACGACGGCTATCTGGCCGAGGCTACGGACCGGTTCGCGCATCGTTTCGGGCATGCTCCGCGCGTGATCGAGGTCAACATTTCTCAAGGGGCCCGACGCATCGGGTAGCCTCCGGCGCAAACCGTATCTCAATGGGCCGCCGCCTCGTGAAGGGGCGGCGGTTTGTGTCCGTATGTATCCCATGTGCGCCGACCCTTCCGACCGCGAGTTTCCCGGGAGAAGGACGGACTGTCCGCTTTCGATTGTCGGTTCAGTCGTCCGGTTTTATGGCATTTTTGCCGATCCGGATGAATAATTTCTCGCCTCGCTTTTCCCCGGCGGCATGATAGGACCTCGTATCCTCGGATTTCGTCGTTCGGGTCCGGCTGTCGTTCCGAAAACCGTAGCAAGTCCGCTCCGGGATATGTCTGTCCGTTAACGGTGGGCTTGCGGGACGGGGCTTTCTATCGGCAAGCGCTCGCCTTTCCAGTGCGATATAATACGAATCTTCGGGAATCGGGACGAGCGGAGCGACGGAATCGACTCCGAGTGAATTTCGCCCCTTTGCCGTATCGGCTTTCGAGTTCCCGATATTTCCGGTTTCGTCGTATGAAATCCTTTCCGGATCCGTCCGCCGCTCGCTACCGCTTTTTGTTGAACAGGGGGAGAATCCGTCCGACGGGCAAGGCTTCGACGGTGATTCCGGAGCCGGTCATCGTTTCGGCGGCGAACAGCGAGTTCCACAGCGCTTCGGCCGTTGCCTCGATGGCCGCCTCGAATAGCGGAGATACCGCTTCGTTATGCAGAAGCTTGGGGGTGTAGTACGCGTTCCGATCGTCGATCAGGTTTTCCGAAGCGGTCGATACGGCGATCACGTAGTCGCCGCTGCCGTTACTGGCTATCCCCCCGGTTCGAGACAAGCCCATCATGCCCCGTTTGGCCAGCCGTTCGAGATTTCGGGCATCCAGCGGCGCGTCCGTGACGATCACGATCATGCACGATCCGTCCGTATCCTGCAGCACGGCATCGCGGTACGGATAGTTCTCCAGATATCGCCCGACAGGTATTCCCGCGATCTCGAGCACGCCGCCGTAGTTGGTCTGCGTCAGTACGCCTACCGTGTAGCCTCCGTACCGTGCGGGCAGCACCCGGGACGAAGTGCCGATACCGCCCTTGAAGCCGAAGCAGATCGTTCCGGTACCGGCTCCCACGTTGCCTTCCGCTACGGGGCCTTCCTTGGCGTTGCGCAGAGCCGCGAGCACATGTTCTTTGGTGACGTGCCGTCCGCGAATGTCGTTCAGCGTTCCGTCGTTGGTCTCTCCCACCACCCCGTTGACCGACTTGACGTCGCCGTTCTCGGGATTCGAGAGCGTATAGTCGATCAGCGCGTCCAGACCGGCCGCCACGCCGAGCGTGTTGGTCAGCACGATCGGGGTTTCGAGGTTTCCCAATTCCCTGATCTGCGTGTAACCGGCCATTTTGCCGTAACCGTTGCCGATGCAGACGGCTGCCGGCAGCTTGTGCCGGAAAATATTGCCGGGATGGGGAATGACGGCCGTGACGCCCGTGCGTACCGAGTCGCCTTCGATCAGCGTGGTGTGGCCGACCCGGACGCCCTTCACGTCCGTGATCGCGTTGAGCGGTCCGGTTCTGAAAATACCGTACTCGATTCCGTAGTCGCGCATCCGGCTTTGGCCGGCAAGCGTGCCCGCCGCCATGAGAAGGCCGAGCGACAGAAGAAATGCTTTCATGCGTTGTTGGTCTGGTTTTTTTCGTAAAAGTACGGAAGCCGGACGGGAAAAACAACATCCGGACCCCGTTTCACGGGCCCGGATGCATGCTTGCGCGTCAGCGCGGCCCGCCTACATCGTGAAGCGTACTCCGAAATGGAACGTGCGAGGGAAAGCCGGGCCGTATATGTAGCCGGCATCCTTGGTCTTGCCCCGGTCGATGTCTTTCTGGAAGCTGTCGAGCACGTTCTTGACCCCTCCGCTGACCTGCATCGTGACGCGGCGCGTCAGCGCGATGTCGTACGACAGCTTGATTCCGAGATCGAAGAAGCACGGCGTTTCCTTGAGTCGGTCGTCGTCCGGGTTCTCGAAATAGTGCGGTACGAGCATGCTGCCGCTGAAGGTTCCGTAGACCGATGCGCTCAGGCTTTTCGCCGGCGATCCGTTCAGCGAAACGTATCCGTAATGGTCGGGCGAGCGGAGCATCCGCTTTTCCTTGGCTTGCGACGCGCCGGTACTCCAGCTCATCGCCTCCTTGTATGTGCTTCGCTGATAGGTATATCCTGCCTGGATATAATTGTCGGGATCGAGCGCCGCTTTCGCCTCGAAGTTGATGCCCCGCACCGTCGCTCCTCGGGCGTTCGTCCGCATGAAGATCAGGTTGCCTTCCGAGTCGGGCGCCCGCTCTTCGAGAAAGAATACGTCGTCGAGGCTCGTGTAGAATCCTTCGGCCAGCAGGTTGAGCTGCACCTTGCCCGTGTTGCGGTAGAGATCGGCCGACAGCGTGAAGCTGTTCGAGTACTCCGGCTTGAGGTCGGGATCGAGAACGATCAGCGATACGTTGCCGCCTACGGCGTTGACGTGCAGGTCCTCGTCGTAGGCCTGCGGAGCCCGGTATCCCGACGTGTATCCCGCTCGGAGAATCACGTTCCTTACGGGCGTATAGCGGATGTTAGCCCGGGGACTGAACACCGGATTGCCGATCCGGTTGTTCTTGTCGATGCGCGCGCCGATCACGAAATTGAGCCGTTCGCTCTCCCACTCGTTTTGCACGTAGCCTCCGTAGGTGCAGCTCATCTGCCGCATGTCGCGGTCGTAACCGAGCATCCGGTCGTGCAGGTTGTTGCGATTGTATTCCATGCCGAATGTCAGGTGGGCCGGCAGGAACAGGAACTTGTGCATCCGGTAGGTATACTGCGCGCCCGCCACAAGCGTGTTGTCGGATGTTTTGCCGTAGGCGTCCGGATTTTTGTCCGTTCCGTAGTAGCTTTCCCTCCGCACGTCCTGATAAGAGGCGTACACTCCTATTTTGTGGCGTTGGTTCGGCGTGTAGAGGTCGAATTGAAGGCCGCCTCCGTTGATCGAGTGGCGGGCCTGCTCGGTGATATCCGATTCGTGGGGCGGCCGTTCGAGGTGGTCTCCTCCCCGGCGGAAATCGTTGATATGGTGGTATTCGAAAGTCAGTTTGGAATAGGCTCCTGTCTTGTAATAGGCGCGGAAGCCGGCAATCTGCGAGGCGACCTTCGGAATATCCGAGAAACCGTCGTCGTTGCGGTCGTAGTTGTCGCGGTTGCGGACCGATGCGAACAGGTAGGCTCCCGCCCGGCGGTCGTCCGACAGCATGGAAGCGTTGAGGGAGGTATTGACGTCGGCCGTGCCCGACTCCGTGAATCCCGTCGTGTTGGCCAGCGAGACCGAGTTGCGGTGCGGTTCCTTGGTGATGATGTTCACGACGCCGGCGATTGCGTTCGATCCGTACAGGGCCGAGCCGCCGCCGCGGATCACCTCGACCCGGTCGACCATGCCGGCCGGCAGTTGTTCGAGACCGTAGACCGCTGCCAGCGAGCTGAATACGGGGCGGCTGTCGAGCAGAATCTGCGAATACTGGCCTTCCAGCCCGTTGATCCGGATCTGCGAAGTTCCGCAATTCGAGCAGGTATATTCCATGCGCAGGCCGGAAACGTATCCGAGCGCGTCGGCTATATTGCCCGAGGAGGTTTGATCGAACAGTTTCGACGAGAGTACGTTGACGACGGTAGGCGCTTCGGTACGCTTGGTGGCCTGACGGTCTGCCGTGACGACGATCTGTTCCATGATCGCCGTGGAGCGCAGCTTGAAGTCGAGCCGGGTCTGCTGTCCGGTGATGATGGCGACGGTTTGTTTTTGCCGGTCGTAACCGACGGCCGAGGCGACGGCCGTAATCGGTCTGCTTTCGGGCAGACGCGAGAGGGAATAGAATCCGGCTGTGTCGGTCGCCGTTCCCAGCGTGGTTCCTTCGATCTGGATGACCGCATAGGCGATTCCTTGATTCGTTTCGGCATCGACGATCCGTCCCGAAAGTTGGTTCGTACCGTGTTCGGGACCGTGCGCGCGCATGTGTTCCGAAGACAGACAAGAGGCCAGCAGGAGCATGACCTGTAACGTATATTTCATGTTCTTTTTCGTTTGCGTGAGTATTGTGTAACGATAGCGACACGTCCTATCGGCCGTATGCGATCGCATACGGTCTTCGGATTCGAGCGGCCGCTTGAAAGCCGGGCGAAGTCTTCGTTCGGATACCGGTTAGAAAAGGAAAGCCGGCCGGGGAGGGCCGCGCAGGAAAAAGGGGTGATTCTCCCATTGTTGCCTTGCGGCGACGAGATGTTCTTGCTGTCGGGCGGAAAGCTGCCGGAAAACTCTCGGGAGAAGCGCGAGCGCCGAAGTGAGGAAAGTCAGTCCGGACAGTAGTTGGATAGTCCGGCACGAGGCTGCCGAATGCGCGTGGTGCTGGGCGTCGCCGGTATACGGATGCGAATGGACGATCTTGACGCCGTCGATCTCGTGCGCATGGTAAAAGAGCGTCGTTCCGCCGTAATACCCTGCAAAGAGCGCGACGAGCGATAGTCCGATTATTTTGCGCGTCCAGTCTTTCATTCCGTCGCAAATTTAGTCAAATCGATGGAATTTTTTACTCTCGGCGGTTCGGTTCGTTTCCTTTTGCGCTTTTTTCCAGAACGGCGACTTATCGGATACAGCGAGAAAGTATACGTCCGTCGGAAAGAATCTGTATCGGAAGATAAATAGAAAGTCGAGTCGTGTATGGCTCGGTTACAAGTAGTTTCGCAGGAAAAGTCTCCGAGACGGTCCGCATGGCCCCGGTCCGGAATAGCGGTGTGAAAAGCGAAAGCGGCAGCCCGACCGGGCTGCCGCTTTCGTGTTGCCATGGGGAAGCGACGAGGCTTTATTTCGGTTCGACCACCTTGAGCCGGTCGCCCGTTCCGACGGCCACCGCTCTCTGCCATGCTTCGTTGTAGCCCGGAAAATCGGGCATGGCCGGAATGTGTCGTCCGTTGCCGTTGTCCTCGAACCGTCCGTCTTTCTCTTTCTTGACGTTACCGTCCATATACTTGACCAGCAGATAACGGTCCAGCTCCGTCCAACGGTCGAACATTTTCTGGGCCGTGCGGACCGAATAGTCCGTCAGGAAGTCGACCGCCAGTTCGGGATTCTGCTTGTAAAGCATTTCCGCCGCCGCATCGACGGCCGGAATTTCGGCCATGTTGCGATCCTCGGTTTCATGGATCACCCGTTTGATGTCCTCGCTTATGAGGTCGTAACGCAAATAAGCGAAATTCGTCACGCGGTTGAAAAGCCAGAAAGCCGACGTGGTCGAGTATTCGGTCAAATGGCCGTTGCCTTCGCGGAAGCATTCCGGCACGCGCGTCGAGCTGGTATAGATCGGCGTCAGGCACGATGTGCCCGAGTCGTCGACTCCGAACCACAGCAATCCTCCGATCGCGTCGGGCAGCCAGCTTCGGCTTTGGGAAACGAACCAGAAGCCCGTCTGCTGCGTGGCGATCGCACGTTCGTTGACGTACTCCTGCCCGTCGACGGTGAAAGTCATCGGGCGCCAGCGGTACGGCAAATTGTGCCCGCCCGCTCCGATATCGTTGCGCATATCCAGCGGCGTATCCTCGTAATGGTCGCGCATCAGCCACATCACTTCCTTGGCCGACAGCTTCTCGACCGGCTTGACGAACAGCGGCATCCGGTTCGAGCGATTATGCCCCATCGCGTAGTCGAGGTATTTTTCCATCGCTCCCCGCGTCACGCGGTTGAACGTGCTCCAGACGCGGGCCTCGCAGGCCCTGAGCGCGCTGAAGTCGGCCGGCGCGAAAGCCTCGGCGAAGCTGAACCCTTTGTCGGGCCCTTTGTACAGCCCTTTCGATTTGGCGAACGCGATCAGATCGGGCGAATAGAGGCAGTTCTGCGGATCGTCGAGCGGAAACTGCGTGATGCGGGCCTGGTTGGCGTGCATCGAGATGTATCCGTCGGGCACTTTCACGGCGACCCATACGGCACCCCGGTTTACGTTAGCTCCGTCCTTCATCTCGACTCCCTTGCCGACCATTTCCATGTGCCACACTTCGTTCGGGTCGGCTATCGAGAACGACTCCCCTTCCGAGCAGTAGCCGTACTTGGTCACCAAATCGTTCATAACGGCGATCGCCTCGCGGGCCGTGCGGGCGCGCTGAAGCGTCGTGTAGATCAGCGTGCCGTAGTCGATCAGCCCGGTCGTGTCGACCAGCTCGTGCCGTCCGCCGAACGTGCTTTCGGCTATGACGAGTTGGTGCTCGTTCATGTTGCCGATGACCGAATAGGTCTCGGCCGCCTGCGGGATTTCGCCCAAATAGCGACCCGTGTCCCATTCGTATACGGGCATCATCGTTCCCGGGGCGTATTTCGCTGCCGGCCGGAAATAGAGGCATCCGTACAACTGGTGGGAGTCGGCCGTATAGGTGACCATCGTCGAGCCGTCGCGGCTCGCGCCTTTCGATACGAGGATATTCGTGCAGGCTTCGGCCTGCCGCAGAGGCAGCAGCGCCGCCGCCAGCAGGAAAATAGCCGTTCGTTTTCTTTTCATGTTTCGCGCTTTTTCGTTAATTTTGGTTGTCGAAAAACAAATGTAGTAATTTCCAGTCATAAAAATGACCCGCCGAGGGGTTTCGTTATGTCCGTAGCCGATAAAATAGCGTCGCTGAAAGCGTCCTTGCCGTCGGGCGTCACGCTCGTGGCCGTTTCCAAAACCTATCCGCCGTCCGCGATCATGGAGGCCTACGAGGCCGGCCAGCGCGTTTTCGGGGAAAATCGTCCGCAGGAGCTGGCGGCCAAGCAAGCCGAGCTGCCCGGCGACATCGAGTGGCATCTGATCGGTGGCCTGCAAACGAACAAGGTGAAGCTCGTCGCCCCGTTCGTCTCGATGATCCACTCGGCCGAGTCGGCCCGCCTGCTTCGGTTCATCGACCGGGAGGCTCGTCGCAACGATAGGGTGATCGACGTACTGCTGGAGGTTCGTATCGCGCGCGAAGAGAGCAAGCACGGTTGGGACGAGGGCGAGCTGGAGCGCTATTTGCGCTCCGGCGAGTACCGCTCGTTGGAGGGTGTGCGCTTCCGCGGGCTGATGGGCGTGGCGACCAATACGGACGAGAAAGAGATCGTGCGTGCGGAATTTACGCGTCTTCGCGACTTGTTCGTCCGGTGGAAAGGCGAATTTTTCGACGAACGGTTCGACACGCTGTCGATGGGCATGTCGGCCGACTATCTTCTGGCCGTCGAATGCGGCAGCACGATGGTCCGCATCGGCAGCGCGATATTCGGCGCGAGGCAGTACTAAAGCCGATTGTTTCCGCCATTCCGCCCGGACGGAGTAGGAAATTGGTGAGTTAACCCGCAATACGTTTGGATAAGGGCTATGATCCATACGTTTGTTGCCCTATTAACGCACAAGCATGAAAGCGGTCATAATAGGATTGTTTATCGTTTTCTGTTCGTTTACCTTAAACGGACAGGTTGTGGGTATATCATCGGAGAATATGCCATTGGATTCTACCGACTCCCTTTTTTCTTTGCACTCCTCCATGCCGTCGCGAACAAGGGGGGAAGGGTTCGTATTTTCTGTTAAGACGCCTCATGATAATTCTTGTGTTTTATCGTTATACAAGAATGGGATGTACAATATTGAATTTTTCTTCGATACATCACCGGACGTACTGATTGAAATACCGCTCGGAGATGGGATTTGGCGAGAATATGAGAAGGGAAAGATCGAATTGACAGACCGTTCGACAGGAACTCGAATGAAGGCTATCATGGCGGATACGTTATTGCATTTCATTATGGGACCTGATCATTTTGTCAAATATCCTTTTCGGTGGGATTGGTCCGGTCCAGATCTGCGGAACCCGTGGAGCGAGACCCAACGCGGACTCCTTCTCGATACGGTACGTAACAGACGGGAAGCATATCAACGCAGACCATATGTTCATCTCGATCATCTTGTCGGAGCATACGGCGATCCTTTCGATGTCTCTTCCCTTTATTTGGTGCTGACCAAGATGCATAAATACCGTTTATACATCGGTGCTTATTCGTTCCTTCTCTCTGCCGGTACATGGTGGCGCGATAAGAATCTGATCATTTTGACCGACAGTACGATGAAGCAGAATTTTTACGGTCTGATCGGAGAGAAAGGGATTCAGAGTATGGTTTTCCCGGGCGGTAACAGGGGACAGTATCTGCCCAAATTGGATTGACGATTTGTCTTTTGAAGAATAGAGCCGGCAGTCTGCCGGCTCTATTCTTCTATGATTTATATGGACCGGTTTCGGCACTGTAAAACCGAAGGAGGAATACGGCACTTGAAAATGCAAAGCTTTCCTCGGGCGTTCGTTTCACCATTGTTTATTTGATACGGAGTTTCCGGCCCAGCTGCAGGATCGTCGTGCGGCTGATCTTGTTCAGGCGGCAAATCTGGTCAATCGATACGCCGTACTTGATCGCGAGCTTGCCGAGCATGTCGCCCGAGCGGATCGTATGGTAGACGGCCGTGCTTTGCGACAGGGTCGAGCGCTGGCTTTCGGCCTTTTCCTTGTTCTGGGCTTCGGCTATTCTGGCCAAAATATCGGTCGAGGTGGTGGCGCTGTCGCCTTCGGCCGACGCGAGCAGCGGAAAGTCGTCGTCGTCTTCCTCCAATATCTCCGATGCGCGGGAGTGTATGTTGAAAAACGACTTTTCGAGTGCGAAGGTCTGGTACTTGAGGCAGCCCGTCGGAAAGTCGATGATGAATTCCGGATCGAAAGTCTGGTCGCAGTAGCGCATTTCGAAATGGAGATGAGGGCCCCGGCTTCGGCCCGTATTGCCGCTGAATCCGATGACCTGCCCCGTCTTGACGTATTCGTTGACTTGTACGTTCAGCTTCGAAAGATGGGCATGCCATGTTTCGAGCCCGTTGGGGTGTCGGACGATCACCAGATTGCCGAAGCCGCCCGTGTTGTACTTGGCGTAGCGTACCCTTCCGTCGAACGCGGCACGGATCGGCTCGCCCACTTTCAGCGGGATATCCACCCCGTTGTGGTTGCGACGACGGCGAGGACCGTACTTCGACAGTACGTTTCCGACGACGGGCGGAGTGAACTCGCTCAGATCCTTGACGATTTTCAAGTCGATTACGGGCGGCAGGTCGGCATACTCGATGCTCTTGTACGCGAAGACCTGAGAGGTGTCCCAGTGCTGGGCATAGACCGGCAGCGAGTCGAGCGTACGCAAGGAAGGTCGGTAGAAGCTCCATGTGTTGTTGCTGTACAGGATCACTTTCGTCTCCGGGTCGTCTGTCGGCAGCGTGTCGAGCGGCCGCTGGGGCAGTTCTTCGAGATGGGGAGCGGCCGGCGGTCCCGCCGGTTTGCGTCGCTGGGCGTCGACGCGGGTCAGGCAAAGAAAAAGACAGACCGTCAGTATAAGGTTTTTGAGCATTCGGTCGGGTTTAGAACGAAAACAAAAGTACGAAATATTTTTTACTTTCGGCCTCGGCGTTCCGTTCGGTAAGGGTGTCGTGTGGGGACAAACGCACTGTCTGTTCTTCATCGTTCAGCCCGGCACGCTGTCGTGTAGCGCGTTTCGGGACGAAACGCCCGGAATGCGAATGTCCGGGGGGCGGTCAAGGCGGGTCGGTTCCTGCCACACCCGAGCAACGGTCGGACGAAGCGGATGCCGTCGGGTTGCATGGCCGGCTTGTGGCGGATTTGACTCGAAATAAGAACGAAACGGACAAATTTTTAGAATGTTAATAGCTTTTGAAAACTTTGACAGACCATCACCCGGCGAAAAAAGGTAATGGAAACGGGAAACGAAAAAAACGCCGCCCGCTTCGGTGTTCTCTGCCGTCGGGTCGCGGAAAGCAGGCGTATGCTCTGTTCTTCGTTAGCGTTGGTTTTCTATATGGCTCGGTCCGATATGAAACCGATCGGTTGGTCGGATGATTCGGGATACAAAGAACGCCTGATGCTTTCGCCGGAGCCGCCGTTCCGGCGAGCCGAGGCGGGTCATTTATCCGGTCCGGTTTCGCTCAGGTAGCGTTCCGCTTCTTCGAGCGCTGCGAAGAACGGTTCGCCGAAGCGACGGACGATCGGCTCGCGCAGCGTGCGGTAGACCGGCGTGCCGAGTTTGCGTCCCAATCGTCTCGCGCTGTCGCAAACGTCCCATCGGTGGTAGTTGAGGCCGACGGTTCCGTTGCTCAGAGTAATGAGCCGGATCGGATACAGGTGGCACGAAATCGGCTTCCGGAAAGGCGTGCGCCCTTCCCTCCATGCCCGCTCGATCGCGCACATCGTGACGCCGTTCTCCTCGAACGAGTATGCGCACTCGGCTTCGCCGATCAGCGGTGTGGTAAGGTCGCCGTCCTCGTCGAGAACCATGAAGCCCTGCCGCTCGACGGCCTCGATCCCTTCGGGCTTCATATACGGTCTGTACGCTTCCCACTCGTGTTCGAGCACTTCTACCTCGTCGATTTCGAGCGGAGCTCCGGCGTTGCCCTCGACGCAGCAGATGCCCTTGCAGTGCGACAGGTCGCAGCAGAAACGCTCGGTCAGCAGCTCGGAGCTGACGATCTTGTCGTCGATCTGGATCATCATGGCTGCGCCTGCGAGGTTTCCTCGATAATCAGGTCGAACAGTTCGGACATGCTCATGCCCATCGCGGCGGCCTGCTGCGGGATGATGCTGTGCGCGCTCATGCCCGGAATCGTGTTCACTTCGATGAAATACGGCTCGCCGTCGCGCACGATGAAATCGATGCGGACCACGCCCCGGCAGTTCAGCTTCTTGTAGGCCGCCAGCGTCATCGCGTTTACTTTTTTTACCGTTCGTTCGTCCAGATCGGCCGGGGTGATTTCCTTCGAGAATCCCTGATACTTGGCCTTGTAGTCGAAAAACTCGCTCTGGCAGACGAGCTCCGTAATCGGAAACAGATACTCCTTGCCCCCGGCGATCATGACGCCGCAGCTGATTTCGCGTCCGTCGATGCATTCCTCCATCAGCACGTGGTCGCTCTCGGCGAACGCGGCCTCGACGGCGGGAAGCAGCTGTTCCCGCGTTTTGACTTTCGTGACGCCGAAGCTGCTTCCGCTGGCGTTCGGCTTGACGAACAGCGGCAGGCCCAGCCGGCCGATCACCTCGTCGGGATCGACCTGACTGTGACGGTCGAGCAGAATCTCGCGGGCCATGTTCAGACCCGCTCCGTGCAGGGCGCGTTTGCAGGCCGCCTTGTCGAACGTGATGACCGATGTGACGAAGCCGCAGGACGAGTACGGGATTCTCATCATGTCCAGATATCCTTGCAGGCGTCCGTCCTCGCCCGGCGTGCCGTGAATCAGGATCAGGGCGTATTCGAGACGAATCCTGCGCCCGCCGAGCGTCAGCGTGAAATCGTTGCGGTCCAGCTCCGTCGTGGCGCCGTCCGGAGCCGTATAGGTCCAGCGGCCGTCGTGAAGAACGATTTTGTATACGTCGTATTTGTCGGTATCGAGTACCTGTTCGATCAGCGCGGCGCCCTCCAGCGCGATTTTCCATTCGGAAGAATCTCCGCCGGCGATCAGGGCGATTTTTTTCTTCATGGTTCGAGTTATATACGGCCGCAAATTTAATGCTTCCTTTCCGAAAAACATTACGGGTTGTACAAATCCGTGTAGCGGAAATCGAATATTTCCTGCAGCATCTCGATATAGGCGTCCGCTTCGGCGTTCGTGCCGTCCAGCTCGCGCGCCTTGCGGAAGTCGTTCAGCGCCCGGTGGAACAGTCCTGCCCGGTACAGCAGGCGCCCCCGCCGCATATACAACGCGCTTTGCTCGGGCGTCCGGCCGATTGCGCGGTCGAGTTCTTCGATCCGGCGGATCGTCTCATCGGGCGTATCCATAGAGTCCGTTTTCCTTGATGTATTCCCACACGCCGGGAGGCAAGTCGTCGGCCGGGTTCTCTCCCCGGCGGATTCTGGCGCGAATATCGGTCGCTACGACGGGAATGGTCGGGACGTCTTTCAGAAACGTGAAGCGTTCGTCGGAAACGCTGTCCGGCTCCGTCCCGCGCGGATAGACCAGAACCTCGAAGCGGTCCAGAATCTCCCCGGACCGGTACCAGCGTCCGAACTCTCCGACAATGTCCGTGCCGACCAGCAGGGCGAACCGGCGCGACGGATATTTCGCTTGCAGTACATCGAGCGTGCGCAGTGTCAGCGACGGCTTGGGCAGCGTGAACTCGACGTCGCAGACGGCCATGCGCTCTCTGAGCGGAGACGAGCCGACGGCTATCCGAGTCATTTGCAGCCGGTGTCGCTCCGCAGCGAGCTCTAAGGGGGATTTCAGCGGATTCTGCGGCGATACGACGAACCACAGCGTAGCCTCGGGCATGGCTCGCAGAACGTTCTCGGCGATACTCAGATGACCTTTGTGAATCGGGTTGAAAGATCCCGGCAGCAGGATGGTCGGCTCGACTTCCATACTATCCGATGAATTCGGCGACGGTTTTTTCTGCCTTGGCAACGGCTTCTTCGAGCGAGTCGTTCACGATCACCCGGTCGAACTGCGGGGCATGGGCGATCTCCTGCTCGGCCTTGGCCACCCGCTTTTCGATCGTTTCGGCCGAGTCGGTTCCCCGACCGACGAGCCGGCGCCGCAGCTCCTCGACCGAAGGCGGCATGATGAAGACGGACAGGGCGCTTGCGCCGAACGTTTTCTTGAGATTGACGCCTCCCTTGACGTCCACGTCGAAAACGATTACGCTCCCCTTCTCCCATATCCTGTCCACTTCGCTGCGCAGCGTGCCGTAGCAGGTTCCGGGATAGACCTCCTCCCATTCGACGAACTCCCCTGCCCCCGCGCGCGCTTTGAACTCGTCGTTGCTGAGGAAATAGTACTCGCGTCCGTGAACTTCCTTTCCTCGCGGCGGCCTGCTCGTGCACGATATGGAAAATTCGAGGCGGGGAAATTTTTCGAGCAGGCGGCCGATGATCGTGGACTTTCCCGCTCCGGACGGAGCCGAGAAAATGACGACTTTTCCTTCGGTGATTCGGGACATGGCTGTTTCGTGTTTGATCGGATGGACTTAATTCGGGGGAAGGAGCTTTTACAAGATATTGAGCACCTGTTCCTTGATCTTTTCGAGCTCGTCTTTCATCTCCACGACCATTTTCTGCATCGTCGCTTCGTTGGACTTCGATCCGAGCGTATTGATCTCGCGCCCGAGCTCCTGCGCGATGAACCCGAGCTTGCGGCCCGCTCCCTGCTCGGCATGCGCCACTTCGCGGAAATAGCGGCAGTGGTTCTGCAGGCGGACTTTCTCCTCGGTGATGTCCAGTTTTTCGATGTAGTAGATCATTTCCTGTTCGAGCCGTCCCGCGTCGTAGGGTATGCCGAGCGATTCGACGTGTTCCCGAATCCGGGCCTTGATCGTTTCGGTGCGTGCTTTCTCGTACGGTTCGATCTCGTTTTTGATCTGCTCGATGCGGTCGATGCGGCGGAGCAGGTCGGCTATCAGCGTGGTTCCTTCCTGAGCGCGGAACTCGTCGATGCGGTCGAGGGCTTCGGCTACGGCGCTGCCAAGTGCCGTCAGTTCTTCGTCGGAAACGGCTTCGGAGTTGTTCTGCACGGTGTCGGGCAGCTTCAAGATGGCCGTCATCGCGGCCGCGTCGGCCGCCGCGCTCCCCCAGCCCAGCCCGCTCGCCTCGGCGAGTTCGCGGAGCTGCCCGGCATAGTGCGCGAAAATGTCCCGGTCGATCGTCACGCCGGTGGCCCGACCTACCGTTTCGTACGATACGAAGACGTCGATCTTCCCTCGTTGGAGCCGTTTGCCTACTGTCTGACGGATCTCGTATTCGCACTGGCGGTATGCGGACGGCAGCTTGACCGCCAGATCGAGCTGCTTGCTGTTGAGCGAGCGGATTTCGACGGTTATCTTCTTGTGCTCCGTCGCGGCTTCGGCCTTGCCGTAGCCTGTCATCGATTTAATCATCACGCTATCATTTGGAAACGCTTGCAAAAGTAAGCCAAAAAACGCGTTAAAAAAAATGGACGGTTTCGGGTTGTTGTATAAAAACGGGAAAATCTTTCGCGGTTCGGAGATTTTTTGGTAAGTTTGAAGCTGTTATTCCCGATTCTTTTAGAGTATTAACCGTATAATTTCTTTTACGACGATGAAAAAACACAATTTCAACGCAGGACCGTCGATTCTGCCGCGCGTAGCCATCGAGAATGCCGCCAAGGCTATTTTGGACTTCGAAGGCATCGGGCTGTCGCTGCTGGAAATATCGCACCGGACGAAAGATTTCGAAGCCGTGAACGACGAAGCCGAGGCGCTTTTCCGCGAATTGCTGCATATTCCCGACAACTACAAAGTTCTTTTCTTGGGCGGCGGCGCCAGCACCCAGTTTTTCGAAGTGCCCTACAATTTTCTCGAAAAGAAAGCCGGTTACGTCAATACGGGCGTATGGGCCAAGAAGGCGATCAAAGAGGCCAAACTGTTCGGCGAGGTCGAGGTGCTCGCTTCCTCGGAAGACAAGAACTTCACCTATATTCCGAAAGGATACGCCATCCCGTCGGATCTGGATTATCTGCACATTACCTCCAACAATACGATCTACGGCACGGAGTACCACACCGACATCGATTCGCCGGTTCCGCTGATCGCCGATATGAGTTCCGACATTCTGAGCCGTCCGGTCGACGTGAGCAAGTACGCGATGATCTACGGCGGCGCGCAGAAGAACATCGGTCCTGCCGGCGTGACGTTCGTCATCGTGCGGGAGGACGCGCTGGGCAAGGTTTCCCGTCCGCTGCCCTCGATGGTCGACTACCGCAATCACATCGCCAGCAAGTCGATGTTCAATACGCCTCCCGTGTTCGCGATCTATGTCGTGAAGGAGACGCTCAAGTGGCTCAAGTCGATCGGCGGCGTGCCCGAAATCCAAAAGCGCAACAAGGCGAAAGCCGATCTGCTCTACGCCGAAATCGACCGCAACCCGCTGTTCGTCGGGACGGCCGTCAAGGAGGACCGCTCGCTGATGAACGTCTGCTTCGTGATGAGCGAACCGTATGCCGATCTGGCACCCGAGTTCCTCGAGTTCGCCAAGGGCAAAGGTATGGTCGGCATCAAGGGGCACCGTCTGGTGGGCGGTTTCCGCGCGTCGATCTACAATGCGCTGCCGATCGAGAGCGTGCAGGCACTGGTCGACTGCATGCGCGAGTTCGAGAAGATCCATGCCAAATAGGCGTTTATGGGAATCCTCGTCATGTACCCCGGACCTTCGCGGGTGAAAAAAGCCATTTCGTTTGAAACCTTAGAGAACGTTACGTTTATGAAAATATTGGTAGCTACCGAGAAACCGTTTGCCAAGGCGGCGGTCGACGGTATACGAGAAATCGTCGAGGGGGCCGGATACGAGCTGGCTCTGCTCGAAAAGTACGCCGATAAGGCGGAACTGCTGGCCGCCGTGGCCGATGCCGACGGACTGATCGTCCGCAGCGATAAGGTCACGCGCGAGGTGATCGATGCGGCCCGGAACCTGAAAATCGTCGTGCGGGCCGGAGCCGGCTACGACAACGTCGATTTGGCGGCCTGCACCGAGAGGGGCATCGTCGTGATGAACACGCCCGGACAGAATTCGAACGCCGTGGCCGAGCTGGTCGTGAGCATGATGATCTTCATCTCGCGCAACCAGTTCACGCCGGGTACGGGAGCCGAAGTAAGCGGCAAGCGTCTCGGAATCCATGCCTACGGCAACGTGGGACGTATCGTGGCGCGCTACGGGCGTGCGCTCGGCATGAGCGTGAAGGCGTTCGATCCGTTCGTCGATCCGAGGCAGCTGGAAGCCGACGGCGTCGAGGCGGTCGGAACGGTCGAGGAGTTGTATGCCTCGTCCGATTACGTTTCGCTGCACATTCCGGCTACGGCCCAGACGCGGGGATCGATCGGTTACGAATTGCTGTCGAGTATGCCCAAGGGCGGCGTACTGATCAATACCGCGCGTAAGGAGGTGATCGACGAGCAGGGATTGATTCGGGCGTTCGAAGAACGCGCCGACCTGAAGTATATCACCGACATCGCTGCCGAGGCACAACCTTTGCTGACGGAGAAGTTCGGCAAGCGGGTGTTCGCTACGCCGAAGAAGATGGGGGCCGAGACGGCCGAGGCCAATCTGAATGCGGGTTTGGCAGCTGCCCGTCAGACGGTCGATTTCCTGAAAAACGGCAATCGCAGGTTTCAGGTCAACAAGTAGTTCTTCGCCGAAGAACGGGCCCCCGGAACATCGTTCCGGGGGCTTTGCATCTTCGGTTGTCCGGAGAGTATCATTCAAAAAATAGGAAATATGGTAAAGATCAAACCGTTCCGGGGCATCCGCCCGCCGAGGAAATACGCCGCCGAGGTGGCCTCGCGTCCGTACGACGTGCTCAATTCGCAGGAGGCTAAAAAGGAAGCTACCGAAAAATCGCTGCTCCACATCATCAAGCCGGAGATCGATTTCGATCCGATCGCCGATGAGCATTGCGAGGAAGTCTACCGCAAGGCCGTCGAGAACTTCCGGCGCTGGCGCGAGCGCGGGTGGCTCGTGCAGGACGACGAGGAGAAGTACTACGTCTATGCGCAGACGATGGACGGCCGTACGCAGTACGGGCTGGTCGCCGCCTGTCATTTCGACGATTATGTCCGCGGCAGGATCAAGAAGCACGAGCTGACGCGTCCCGACAAGGAGGAGGACCGTATGATTCACGTGCGGAATCAGAACGCCAATATCGAGCCCGTGTTTTTCTCCTATCCGGCCAATGCCGAAATGGATATGATTGTTCGCGGTGTCGTCGAGAACAATCCGCCCGAGTACGATTTCACGGCGGCCGACGGTTTCGGACATCGTTTCTGGGTGATCGACGATCAGGAGATTCAGCGGCGCATTACGGAGATATTCGACGAGATTCCGGCGTTGTACGTGGCCGACGGGCATCATCGCACGGCCGCTGCCGCGCGTGTCGCCGAGGAAAAGATGCGAGCTAACGGGGCGCACACAGGTAATGAGGAGTATTGCTATTTCTTGGCCGTCATCTTTCCGGACAGCCAGTTGAAGATCATCGACTACAATCGCGTAGTGAAGGATCTGAACGGCTTGTCGCCCGAGGAGCTGCTCCGGGCGCTCGAGAAGGATTTCATCGTCGAGGACAAGGGCACGGGCATCTATCATCCCGTCGCGCTGCACAATTTCTCGATGTACCTCGACGGGCGCTGGTACAGTCTGACGGCACGCGAAGGGACCTACGACGACAGCGATCCGATCGGGGTACTGGACGTGACGGTCCTTTCGGAGCGCGTGCTGGACCGGTTGCTGGGCATCAAGGACCTGCGCACGGACAAGCGGATCGACTTCGTCGGCGGTATCCGGGGGCTCGGCGAGTTGCAGCGCCGGGTCGATAGCGGCGAAATGAAGGTGGCTTTCGCGCTCTATCCGGTTTCGATGAAACAGTTGATCGATATCGCCGACTCGGGCCAGATCATGCCTCCGAAGACCACTTGGTTCGAACCGAAACTACGCTCGGGGCTGGTCATTCACTCGCTCGATTGACGTGGCGAAGGTTTTGAAGCGAATCGCTTTATAAAAGAAAACGGACGGAATTTGTTCCCGTCCGTTTTTTTGCAGGCATGCCGTCTTGTTTTGCATGTCTGATCGGCCGGGCTTAACCAACCTATGCATGGCTTTCCCGCTTGAGAGCCTTTGCAGAAGCGATGCCGGTCGCAGAGCCCATGCCGGAAGGTTTTGCCATGCGGAGAAAAGACCGGCGCGGGAAAATCTCGAAGGACTCCCGCGCCGGTTCGAAGTGCTTTCGACACAGCCGAAAAAGATCGCTTATTTTTCGTTCTGCTTTCCGTTATGTTGTTCGAGATCGCTCGTGACTTTCGCTGCTTTGGCTGCCTCGTAGCTCGTGGAAGGAGCGGACAACCAAGCAGGGGCGGGAGCTGCGCTGGAAGTGTTGTAGCTGTCCCAGTACTGCAGGGGACCCGTATAATCGCTTTGAATGGTGTTCCCCCTGTCGTCGATCAGTTGGAAAGCGACCGTATAGTCGTCGCCGTTTCTGCCGACATTAACCTCGCCGGATACGGCCGGAGCCTGATTGTCTCCCAAGTCGTAGTACCATGTGCCGAAGTTGTAGCCCCAGCCGCCTTGGCCCATATTGGCATGATAAGGTACTTCTTCTTTCGATATGACATAGCGGCCTTCCGGAATTTCGGTCGTATAATGCGAGTCGGTGAATAATTCGATTGTGATATATTCGCCTTCCCCGTTCAGTTCGACGCCCCAGTATTGGTCAGGATGTACGACTATTCCGTCGGTGTAGAGTCGAATGCTCCAGCGATTGACTCCCTTGATGTTCCACATCGGCGAAGGACCCCTGTATTCGAGATAGCCGAAACCGGGCGTTTCCATCGTCAGATCCTGCGTCAGGGTTGTTTTCGTGAACTCGTCGCCTTGCCTTACGTTACCGACGTATTTTGAAAGATGCCTCTCTCCGTTGTTGAACAGGATGTTGAATTTGAGAACGTATTGTCCGTCCTCGATCTTTTCGACTTTGGAAACGACCTCGATGGCGAAATGCTCGGTTTTTTCGCCATCGACGATCTGTTGCCGCATGGCATAACCGTATATGCTCCAAGGCTGTTCCTCGATGATTTCCGGAGTGGCTACGAGGATCGTCCCCTTCTGGTACTCCGTCGAGCTGTGATAAATGCCCTCGGGAATTTGTGCTTCCCATGCCTTAGGCGCCATTTCGGCATAGTAGCTGAGCGATATGGAGGTTCCTTCGATCAGGCCTTGGCTGTCGTATTCGCCGTCGTATAGAGTGATTAGATATTGTCCGATACCGGGATAGTCATAGTCGTCGTCCCCCCAGTACCATCCGGTCTGAGCGGTGAAGACCGTATTGTAGACCGGTTCGACGTCTATCTTGCCGTTGTATTCGCAGGACACCCATTTGTTTTCCTGCTGGTCGATCTTCAGGTCGGAGATGAAAGCCGCCTGATTGCCGTCCGTTATGACGAAGTAAATCTCGCCTTCGGTTACAGGGAGCTTGGTGACATTGCCGTTTACGTCCGTAGTGTAGTAGTAGGAACCGGTGACCCTTCCCTCGGCTGTCTGTCCGGACTGGATCGTGAATTTGCCCGGAGTCTCCCCTGTCGCGTACCTTCCCGGAGCGATGCTGGCATCCAGCAGATTTTCGGGTGCCACGACGTCCGAATAAAGTTCTATGTGCAGTCCGGAGGCATTCGCAGGGATTGCTTCGTTCTCGCCCGTAGGCTCTGTGCAAAAGTCGAAAGTGAAAAAGCCGCATGCGTTTTGTTCGCCGACGTATGTGGCCGTCACGTATTTCATGGCGGTTTCCGTACTTTCTTTTTCCGGCCCCTGGCCCTGGCCTTCGTCGGAATCGTCGCACGCCGTATTCATCCAAAGCAGGCCCGCCATGCATAATAAGATCGGGTAAAATTTCTTCATGATAGTAAATCAGTGTTAGTTAGTAAATTAAGAAACTCGGTAGCCGAGCTTGTAGTACAAACATAAGGATTCCGATCCGATTTGTCAACCGTGTAATATGCTGATAGATAATAGGCAAAGTGGCGGTTTTTTAGGTAAATGAAATAAAAAATTACTATTCGTCGGTTGGGTCGGGATATTCCGATCGATTCGGATGTATTTCGGCTTGAGGAATTTCAATTTGTTTCTTTCGATTTTTTGTGATTTCCCAGCGACGGCGAGGGATTTTCTTCGCAGGAATGAATTGCTTGCAGAATCGACAGGCACGGTTTCGTCATCGGCTTGCAGGAAACGGTAGGAAAAGCTGACGCTTTTTGTTTTTTATGTTTTTATGCGGTGAGAATGAGGTGGAAAAAGGAAAGTACATTTTCTTGAATATCGTATTTCGAATGAAAAATTATTACTATTTTTATATGCGGCGGATAAATTTGTAAGAAAATAAACGAAATTCTATGACAAAGATTAAGGGGGCGGTCGTAGTCGATGCCGAACGCTGCAAGGGATGCGAGCTGTGCGTGGTCGCTTGTCCGATGAAGGTTCTCGCGTTGAGCGGCGAGGTCAACGGCAAGGGTTATCGTTTCTCGCGGATGGTTTCGCCCGAGGCTTGTACGGGTTGCGCTTCTTGCGCGAACGTTTGTCCCGATAGTTGCATTACGGTGTACAGGCAGAAGTTTACGGAGCCCTGACGACGTGAAAAATCATAGCGATATGGAAGAGATCAAATTGATGAAAGGGAACGAGGTGGTCGCCGAAGCCGCCGTGCGGTGCGGCTGCGACGGCTATTTCGGCTATCCGATAACGCCCCAGTCCGAAGTGCTCGAAACGCTGATGGAAATGCGTCCGTGGGAGACTTCGGGCATGACGGTGATTCAGGCCGAGAGCGAGGTCGCGGCGATCAACATGGTGTATGGCGGAGCGGCGACCGGCAAGCGCGTGATGACCTCGTCGTCAAGCCCCGGCATCAGTCTGATGTGCGAGGGGCTGAGCTATCTGGCCGGGGCCGAGCTGCCGTGCGTGGTGGTCAACGTGTCGAGGGGAGGTCCGGGGCTCGGTACGATCCAGCCTTCGCAGGCCGACTATTTTCAGGCCGTCAAGGGCGGCGGGCACGGCGATTACCATCTGATCGTGCTGGCGCCCTATTCCGTGCAGGAGATGTACGATTTCGTGCCGCTGGGATTCGATTTGGCGTTCAAATATCGCAATCCGGTGATGATTCTCTCGGACGGCGTGATCGGCCAGATGATGGAGAAGGTCGTGCTGTCGCCCGCCCGTCCCCGCTGGACCGACGACCGGATTGCCGAGCGGTGCGGCGCGTGGGCCGCCACGGGCAAGCCGTCTTCGCGCGGGCGGAACATCGTTACGTCCGTCGAGCTCGACTCGCTCGTACAGGAGCGTTTCAATCTGAAACTGAAAGCCAAGTACGATGCGATCCGCCGCGACGAGGTTCGCTTCGAGCAGACGCTTTGCGACGATGCCGACTACGTGCTCGTGGCCTACGGGTCTTCGGCCCGTATCGCGCTGAAGGTGGTCGAGATGGCCCGGGCGGACGGCCATCGGGTCGGACTGTTGAGGCCGATCACGCTCTTCCCGTTCCCGACCGAGGCGATCGACGGGCTGTCCCGCCGCGTGAAAGGATTCCTGTCCGTCGAGATGAGCACGGGGCAGATGGTCGAGGACGTGATGCTGGCCTCGCGCTTCCGCGTGCCGGTCCGCCATTACGGCCGCACGGGGGGCGTCGTGCATTCGCCCGGCGAAGTATACGATGCGCTGAAGTCGAACTTTTCATTGCAGTAAAAGGTTATGGCAGAATTTGAAGTGAACATATCGCCCGAAAACCGGGTATACGCCAAGCCGCGCCTGATTACGGACAATACGATGCACTATTGTCCGGGATGCAGTCACGGAGTGATTCACAAGCTGGTCGCCGAGGTGATCGACGAAATGGGGCTGGAGCACGATGCGATCGGGATTTCTCCGGTCGGATGTTCCGTGTTGGCTTACAATTATATCGACATCGACTGGATCGAGGCGGCCCACGGCCGGGCCGCCGCAGTCGCCACGGCCGCCAAGCGCCTCAATCCGTCGAAACTCGTGTTTACCTATCAGGGCGACGGCGATCTGGCCGCGATCGGGACCGGCGAGACGATCCATGCCTGTAATCGGGGCGACCGCATTACGATCATCTACGTCAATAATGCGATTTACGGCATGACCGGCGGCCAAATGGCTCCGACGACGCTCACGGGCATGAGGACGGCCACGACGCCCGACGGCCGCGACCCGAAGCTGCACGGTTATCCGTATAAGATCGCCGACATGCTCGCACATCTGGACGGCGTGACCTATCTGACGCGTCAGAGCGTTCATACGCCGGCGGCCGTCCGCAAGGCGAAGAAAGCGATCCGCAAGGCGTTCGACAATTCGATGCACGGCGAGGGGCTCTCGTTCGTCGAGTTCGTCGCTACGTGCAATTCGGGCTGGAAGCTGACGCCGGTCGAGGCGAACCGGTGGATGGAGGAGCACATGTTCCCGTTCTATCCGCTCGGGGACATCAAGGGCTGATCCCGCATCGGGGTATTAACGGTTAAAAACGAAAGTATATGTTCAAGGAGGAGCTTATCATAGCCGGATTCGGCGGACAAGGGGTGCTGTCGATGGGAAAGATTCTCGCCTATTCGGGCGTCGTGCAGGGACTCGAAGTGACGTGGATGCCTTCTTACGGCCCCGAGATGCGTGGCGGTACGGCTAATGTGACGGTCATTCTGAGCGACGAGCGGATCAGCTCGCCGATCGCGCACGACTACGACACGGCCGTTATTCTGAACCAGCAGAGCATGGACAAATTCGAGCCGAAGGTCAAGCCGGGCGGCGTGCTGATCTACGATCCGAACGGGATCGTGCGTCCGCCCTCGCGGAGCGATATTCGCGTCTATTCGATCGACGCGACGACCGAAGCGGCCCGGCTGGGCAATATCCGGGTTTTCAACACAATGATTCTGGGCGGCTATCTGAAGGTTCGGCCAGTCGTCACGCTCGAAAACGCGTTTGCGGGACTAGCCAAATCGTTGCCCGAACGGATGGCCCGTCTGTTGCCTGCCAACGAAGCGGCCATGCGTCACGGGATGGAGATTATCCGGCTCGCTACGGCCTAACCATAGCCGAAAGCAGTTGTTGCGGAAAGAGGTGCCGATCGATCAGGAAAATCGGCTTCTCTTTTAATTTATGTGACTTAGGGGAAAACCCGGTTATATACTTCGTTGTGCCGGCCCTTGCATTCCCAAGGTTTCCGGTTCCTCGGCATCAAGTTTTCTCCAGCGGATGGACTTAGATGAGGGCCGCATCGGACGTGCGGCTTGTAGTCACAAGCTGCGACTGGCGGATACAAAAACTCCTGTTGCGAACGCACCTGGCATATAGAAGCAATGCCAAGTCGCCTTATGAAAGAAAACCGGGACGAATTTTCTGGCTCAATCACTTGCCGCACCGTGTCGAAATTTTATCGTTTTGTTTGCCCCGACTCGCAGGCTTGCTTCAGAAAGCGTTTTCTCCATACGAGAAAAACGATGCTTCCGAACAAAGGAACGAAAGTAACGATCAGTGCCCATAATAATTTATTGACAGAGCTTACTTTCAGGTTGATCAGTAAAACCAATGCGACGCACCATAGAATCACGATGCCGATCATGAATAGTTGCCAAAGACCTAACATAGAGGTTGAAAATTGGGATTTAATGTTCGTTCAGGTTCAAGAGAAAGTCGCGCATACGGAATAAACTGCCCCGGTTTTCTATATCGCACAGTTATAGAGAAAACTCTCCGTGATGGTATTATTATTCGATCCGGTTTCCATTCGGGTGAAACTCTCTCCCTGCCGTTCGCTCTTTTCTACATTCATTTTCTGACAACGCCCCCGGCAAGCGATACAATGCAAAGTGAAACGACGCGAAGCAGATCAATTTTCCCGTAATCGTTCAACTTAGAGAAATCGGGTTGCGCTGCATGTAGATAAAACAAATATAATCAATCTTTTCCAAAATTCGGCCTTATGTCTAATAAATTGCGAGAAAAAATGGGCAAAACCGCAATGGGCCAAAAATACATCTTTATGAACATGGAAAAGATGTATCGGGGTTTATTCGAGCCGGTCGGGTCATTCGCCGGCTATCGGAAGGTGCAGCTTTCGATCTCTTTGAATCCTCGGAGCAATTCCTCGGTCGTCATGCGCCGGCGTCCGGCGATCTGCAGCTCCTCGATTTGGACATAGCTGTCCGCGCAGGCTACTTTGATTTCCGACCTGCCGTCCGTTACGATGGCTCCGGGGGCCTTTCCCGGCCGACACGCTTCGGCTTTCGCACGGAAGATTTTGACTCCGACCGGTGTTGCGTCCGGACGGCTCAGCTCGCTCCACGCGGCCGGATACGGGCTCAGTCCCCGGATCAGGTTGCATATCCGGGCGGCAGGCTGCCGCCAGTCGATACGGCACGTTTCCTTGAATATTTTCGGAGCGCCCTTCAGGCATTCCGGGTCGACGGTCGGCTGTTCGACGGCCGTCACGGTTCCTTGCGCGATTTTTCCGATCGTTTCGACGACCAGTTCGGTCCCCGCTTCCATCAGACGGTCGTGGAGCGTGCCGGCGTCGTCGTCGGGACCGATCGGCACGCGCGTCTGGCATAACACGGCTCCTTTGTCGATCTCGCGGTTTAGCAGGAAGGTCGTGACACCGGTCTCGGTCTCGCCGTTGATCAAGGCCCAGTTGATCGGGGCGGCGCCCCGGTACTGCGGCAGCAGCGAGGCATGCAGGTTGAACGTTCCCAGCTTCGGAGCGGCCCAAATGATTTCGGGCAGCATGCGGAACGCGATGACGATGCCTAGATCGGGCTTCATCGAGCGGAATGTTTCGACGAAAGCCGGGTCCCTAAGCTTCTCCGGTTGGTAGACGGGCAGTCCCGCCTGCAATGCGTACCGCTTGACCGCGCTCTGTTGTACGTGCAGTCCCCTGCCCGACGGCTTGTCGGGCATCGTGACGACGCCTACGACGTTATACCCCTCCTCGACGAGCTTGGCGAGCGGGGATACCGCGAAGTCGGGCGTTCCCATGTATACGATGCGCAGTTTTTTTGCTTCCATGCTTTTCAGATTGTGATTTCCACGCGGTTTCCCTCCGGATCGGCCACGACGCTTTCGTAATATCCGTCCCCCGTCGTGCGGGGCTCTCCCAAAACGGCATATCCGTCCTGCCTCAGCCGCTCGGTCAGATCCCGGACCTGCTCGGCGCTGCCTGTCGAAACGGCGATGTGACAGAAGCCTATCCTTTCGTCCTGCTCCGCACGGTCGGCGATCCGCGCGCTTCGCATCAGTTCCAGCGCCGTGTCGCCGAGACGGACCATATACGACTCGAACCCCTTGGCTCGGTTGACGTATTTCTCTCCGCTCCGACCGCCGAAATAGCGCTCGTAGAAAACGCGCATCGTTTCGAGGTCGCGGGTCCAAACGGCGATGTGGACGATTCTCATGGTGCGGGCAATCTATTTTTTGAAGAGGCCCAGCCTGTGGCCCATGACCGTCTCTTTGGTTTTCAGGTATTTCTCGTTGAACGGATTCGGGGCGATCACGATCGGCACGTTCTCGACGATGCGCAGCCCGTATCCCTCCAAACCGGCCCGCTTGAGCGGATTGTTGGTTATCAGGCGCATGTTCTTGATACCGATCTCGCGCAGGATGCCGGCTCCCACGCCGTAATCGCGCTCGTCCACCTGAAAGCCGAGCTTCAGGTTGGCTTCGGCCGTGTCGTATCCCTGCTCCTGCAGCTTATAGGCTTTGATCTTGTTGCACAGTCCGATTCCCCGGCCTTCTTGGTTCAGGTAGACGACCGCTCCCTTGCCCTCGCGCTCGATCATCTGCATCGCCTCGTGCAGCTGCGGACCGCAGTCGCAGCGGTACGATCCGAGGATGTCGCCCGTCATGCAGGACGAGTGCACGCGCACGAGTACCGGCTCGTCCGGAGCCCACTCTCCTTTGGTCAGCGCGAAATGCTCCAGTCCGTTGCTTTTTTGCCGGAACGGAGTGAGGCGAAAATGTCCCCACTGGGTCGGCATGTCGACCGTCTCGCCCTTTTCGACGATCGACTCGGTCTGCAGGCGGAATGCGATCAGATCGGCGATCGAGACGATTTTCAGACCGTGTTTCTTCGCGATCTCATGCAATTGGGGCAGGCGCGCCATCGTGCCGTCCTCGTTCATGATTTCGACCAGCGCCCCGCCGGGCGTCAGTCCGGCCATGCGGGTCAGGTCGACGACCGCCTCGGTATGGCCGGGACGGCGCAGCACGCCGCGTTCGCGCGCCCGGAGCGGAAATATGTGTCCGGGGCGGCCCAGTTCTTCGGGCTTCGTGGCCGGATCGACCAGCGCGCGGATCGTCTTGGCCCGGTCGGCCACGGAGATTCCGGTCGTGCATCCCTGCGTAGTCAGGTCGACCGAGACGGTGAACGGGGTTTCGTGCAGCGACGTGTTGTGGGTGACCATCATCGGCAGGTTCAGCTCCTCGCAGCGCGATTCGGGCAGCGGAGCGCAGATCAGCCCGCGCCCGTGGGCCGCCATGAAATTGACGATTTCGGGCGTGATCTTTTCGCCGGCGACGATGAAGTCGCCCTCGTTCTCGCGGTCCTCGTCGTCGACCACGATCAGTATCCGGCCTGCCCGGATCTCCTCGATCGCTTCCTCTACGGAACTCAATATTCTCTCTTGAGGTTGTTTGGATGTCATATCGAAAGTCTGTGTTTATTTAGCGTGTTTCGGAACCGGCTGTGCCGGCGGGAGGCAATCCTCCCCGGAGGGCATTCCGCCGGAAAAGGCTCCGGAAGAAAGCACTGATTTTCTTATAGCGCGCAAGATACCACTCGGCGTTGAACAGGTTGGAATCGTTGGTTGCCTTATAGGTCAGGTATACCGAGATCGGAAGCAGAATGAACGTTGCGATCCACATGCCCAGAAACGAGTCCCACGAACCTTCCCGCGCCATCTTTTCGCCGGTGATCGTGATGATGTAGTAGATCACAAAAAAGCCGACCGAGACGACGACCGGCATGCCGAGCCCCCCCTTGCGTATAATGGCTCCGAGCGGAGCCCCGATCAGGAAGAAAATCATGATCGATACGGGCAGCGACATTTTCTTGTGCCACTCGACCTTGTATCGGTACAACTGGTTCAGCGCCTCCTTGGAAGTCGCCTCGTCGAACGAATAGTAACTGCGCGAATTGCGCGCCTTGTTCAGCGCGACGTCGTAGATCGATACTTTCGACCGGACGGGAAGGTTCTCGATCTTTTCGGCCAGTTCGGCCCGGGGCATGTCGACATGGGGAATCGAGTCGCTGGCCAGGCTTTTGTCGAAAGGGAAGATGAACGTATTGAGCAGCGGTTCGTACGAGGCGCTGGCCGACTCGGAGCTGATTTTCTCGAGCGAGTCGATTCCGGCCTGAAGTTCCCTGACGTTCTTGGTTTGGCTGCCGTTGAACATCGACTGGTCGGTTCGCTCGAAGTCGAAGCCGGGCACCTTCATCACCATGTTGTACACGTCGAAGATATTTTGGCGCAGTTCGCTGTTGTCGAACCATTTGTAGCCTCTCGCCTGCTCGTAGCGCTCGCCGCTGTACAGGGTGACCAGCAGATACTTCTTGTCATCCGACAGGGAGATGTAGCCCGAGTCGGCCAGCGTCGTGGTCATATTGCCGTTCGGATCGCTCGTGTCGTAGATCAGCACGCCGTTCAGAAGTTTCGTTTTGGGGTCCTGACGGTCCACCCGGATGCTGATGTCGTCCATGCCGTTGAAAAACAGCCCGTCCTTGAATTCGATCGACTGTTTCTGCTGACGGATATCGTACAACAGGGCGGAGATTTTTTTCGTAGCGATCGGCACCAGATTATTGGCGACGAAAAAGCTGCCGACGGCTACGAACAGCACCAGTATGATCAGCGGACGCATGATTTTCGGCAGGGAGATGCCGGCCGACTTGAGCGCGAGCAGTTCGTAATTCTCGCCCATGTTGCCCATCGTCATCACGGCGGCGAACAGCGTGGCCAGCGGCAGCACCATCGGGATCAGCGTGACGGCCGCGTACATCATCAGTTCCAGAATCACGTCCATGCCGAGCCCTTTGCCGACCAGCTCGTCGATGTAGCGCCACATGAACTGCATGATGAAAACGAAAAGCACTATGAAGAATGTCAGGACCATCGGCCCGGCATAGGACTTCAGTATGAGCTTGTGGACTGTTTTCATCCGTCGGTTTTGCGCTTGAGGGTACGCAAAGGTAATAGTTTTACGACAATAAGCGTAAGAGTGAGGACAAATATTGTGACGGCTCCCGAAGGGACGTCGTTCCGGTAGCCGATGTACAGTCCGGCGAAAGAGCCGAGGACGGCGATCAGCGTGGAGACGGGGAGCATGCGGCCGAAAGACTGGGTCAGCTGGTTCGCGACGACGGCCGGTATGGTCAGCAGCGAGATCAGCAGCACGATGCCTGCCACGCGGATCGACATGACGATCGTGACGGCTACGAGAGCTGCCATGGCATAGCTTACGAGCCGGGTCGGCATGTTTTGGCTCCGGGAGTAGTCTCGGTCGAAAGCCACGTAGAGAATCGGCCGGTAAAACAGAGCGAAACCGGCGACGATCGCCGCGTCGACCGCCCCCATCCAGAGCAGATCGGCCGACGTGACGCTCAGGATGTTGCCGAACAGAAAGCTCATAAGGTTCGGTGCGTAACCCGGGGTCAGATATATGAAGATGATGCCCAAAGCCATGCCGAGCGACCAGATCAGTCCGATGGCCGAGTCTTCGCGGATACGCTTTCCGGAGGACGTCGCCTCGATGCCCAGCGCCGAGGCGACGGCGAAAAGCAGCGCGCCGGCGATCGGATCGGCGCCGAGGTAGTAGGCCATGCCGATACCTCCGAACGAAGCGTGCGTGATGCCCCCGCTCAGGAACACCAGCCTGCGGCATACGACGTATGTGCCGACAAGGCCGCAGGCGATACCGCACAGCAGACAGGCGAGCGTTGCGTTGGCGAGGAACTTGTATTGGAGAATTTCTGAAAAGAAGCCCATAACGGTCGTTTGAAGAGGGAACCGACGGCAAAACTAACCCTTTTTTCGCTAAAACGTTCGGGCCGGAGGATTTTGACCGGTGAAAAATAGACGGCAGTTTTGTACATTTGCAACTCATCAATGGAAATCACGGGTCATGTCGCAAGGGAAAAAGGTCGGATTCTATACGCTGGGCTGCAAGATGAACTTTTCGGAGACATCCACGATCGCGCGCGAGTTCGAAGCCGGCGGGTTCTGTCGCGCGCGACGGGGGGAGCCCGCCGACATCTATGTCGTGAACAGTTGTTCGGTAACCGAGCATGCCGATAAGAAATGCCGCAATCTGGTACGACGGCTGATCCGGGAGAATCCGCGCGCGCTGGTCGCCGTAACCGGATGCTATGCCCAGCTCCGGCCTCGGGAACTGGCCTCGATCGAGGGTGTCGATCTGGTCGTCGGCAACGGCGACAAGGGATCGCTTTTCGAGCGGATCGCTTCGATGCGAAGCAAGGGCGAGACCGTCGTTCACGGCTGCGAGGCCGACGAGCTGACCTCGTTTTTCGCCGCGTTCTCGACCGGGGACAGGACCCGCTCGTTCCTGAAAGTGCAGGACGGCTGCGACTATCGTTGCAGCTATTGCACGATCCCGCTGGCGCGGGGCGCAAGCCGCAACCTGCCGATCGCCGATCTGGTCGCCGAGGCGGAACGTATTGCGGCCGGCGGCCGGCGCGAAATCGTGCTGACGGGAATCAATACGGGCGACTTCGGCAAAACGACCGGCGAGCGGTTCGTCGATTTGCTGCGGGCGCTCGACGGGGTTCGAGGGATCGATCGCTACCGGATCTCGTCGATCGAGCCGAATCTGCTTTCCGACGAAGTCATCGCGTTCACGGCCGCTTCGGAGAAGTTTCAACCTCATTTCCACATTCCGATACAAAGCGGTTGCGACCGGATTCTGGGTCTGATGCGCCGCCGTTACAATACGACGAAATTCGCCGAGAGGATCGGAGCCGTGAGGCGCGCCATGCCCGATGCCTTTCTGGGGATCGACGTGATCGTCGGCTTTCCCGGGGAGACGGACGACGACTTCGCCCGGACCTACGACTTTCTGGAACGGATCGAGCCTGCGTTTCTGCACGTTTTCCCCTATTCCGTCCGCCCCGGTACTCCGGCGGCCGATCTGCCCGGACGTGTTCCGGCTCCGGTAATCGAGCGCCGGGCGGCCGCGCTCGGCGAGTTGTGCGATCGCCTGCACCGGGCGTTCTGCCGCAGCTATGACGGCCGGACGGCGTCGGTGTTGTGGGAAAGCACCCGGCGGGACGGCCGGATGTTCGGCTATAGCGAAAACTATATCAAGGTGCGCGCTCCGTTCGATCGCAGCCGGGTGAATACGATCTCTCCGGTGGTATTGCGCGTTTCGGACGATGGGGCGGCGATGGACGCGACGTTTCTCGCGTGAGGGGTGGCGAAAACGTTATAAAATGCCTACATTTGTATTTCCGTAAAAACTCGGGCGTATGAAAAACATGGGTATTCGGGAAAAAATCCGGCTGGGATTTCTGGCGCTGGGCCTTTTGCTTTTCTTCTCTGGACTGATCTCTTTTTTCGAGCTCAGCAAGCTGAGCCGCTCGACGCAGAGCATGCTGGGCGCCAGCCTGAAAAACATGGAGTTGTCCAAAACGATGCTCGACGCCGTTCAGGATCAGAACACGGCTCTGCTTCAGATCATCGTTTCGGGCCGGAGCGACCGCGAGAGCGACTCGCTGCTGCATGCCGGACGCGAGAAGTTCGAGGCGGCTATCAGCGACGCGAAAATCTCGATCCGCGACCTGCAGGGATTCGATTCGGTCTATGCGGCCAACATCAGCTACAACGAGACGGTCGGCGCATACCTGCGCGACAGCCTGCGAAAGGAGAACGTGGACTGGTTCGTCGATATCTACAAGACCTCCTATTCGGACCTGACCTCCTCGATCAAGAATTTCATGGTCTCGTCCCAGAATATGATGGATGCCAAGGCGAGGCGGCTGGAGGACAATGCCTACCGGGCGACGATGCCCGGATTCATCGCGCTGGTGATCGCCATCGTGATCGTGCTGATATTCTACTATTTCGTCAATCTGTACTATATCACTCCCGTGCTGAAAATCGACAGCGCTCTGAAAGCCTATCTCGATTCGAAGATGCCTTTCAAGGTGACTATCGAGGGAAAAGACGAGGTATACAGACTGAAGGAGCGGATCGAGTCGCTGATCGATCAGAGCAAATAAAGACAGTGGCGCCATGCGGTTGAACGTCGTACTGAGATATGTAGGGTTGATCTTGCTGCTGGACGCGGCTTTCATGCTGCTGTCGGTCGTGGTATCGTTGCTCGGAGGCATGGATACCGGTTTCTACCCGCTGTTGCAGAGTTTCGTATTGACGGCCATTTTAGGCGCTTTTCCGCTGATATTCGTTCCGCGCGGCGGACAGATCACCAGCAAGGAGGGCTATGCGATCGTCGTCGGGGCATGGCTGATGTCGTGTCTGGCCGGCATGCTCCCTTATGTGCTTTGGGGGGGCGAGTTTTCGGTTTCGGACGCATGGTTCGAGGCCGTTTCGGGCTTTACGACGACCGGATCGACCAGCCTGAGCAATGTGGAGGCGCTGCCGCGGGGGCTTCTTTTCTGGCGAGCCTCGACCCATTGGTTGGGCGGCGTGGGCGTTGTGATGTTCGTTCTGGTCGTCCTGCCGTCGATGGGATCGACCAAGATGCGCCTGTCGAGCGTCGAGCTTTCGTCCATGGCCAAGGATAATTTCCGCTACCGGACGCAGAAAATCCTGCAGATTCTGCTGGTCGTCTATGTCGGTCTGACGTTGGTCGAGACGGTATTGCTCCGGATGGCGGGAATGAGCTGGTTCGAGGCCGTGTGCAATTCGTTTTCGACGATCGCCACGGGAGGATTCTGTACGAGGAATGCCAGTATCGCGGCGTACGGCAGTCTGTGGATCGAGATGATCGTCGTGTTTTTCATGGCCGTATCGGGGCTTCATTTCGGACTGATTTTCGCTACGCTGACCGGGAAAAGCAACAATATATTCCGTTCCGAGATCAGTCGCTACTATGTTCTGTCGCTGTTGTTCGGAGGTCTGATCGTTTCGGTCAGCCTTTGGGCGAGCGATATGTATCCGACTTTTGCCTCGTCGATGCGCTACGGCTTTTTTCAGGTCGTGTCGGTGTCTTCGACGACCGGTTTTGCCACGGCCGATTCGTCGGTTTGGACGCCGTTGGCTATTATGGTGCTGACTCTGTTTACGATGCAATGTGCTTGCGCCGGATCGACTGCCGGCGGAATCAAATGCGACCGCGTGCTGCTGGCGTTCAAGACGATCCGGGCGATGATGATTCGCCGGCAGCACCCCAATGCCGTGATTCGCGTCAAGCTCAACGGCGTGATACAGGAACAGAGCGTCGTCGACATGGCCATGCTGTTCATCGTGTTCTACCTGATGCTGCTGGCTTTGGGTACAATCGTTGTAGCTGCGTTCGGCATGGACCTCGAGACGAGTTTCAGCATGACGGCTTCGTGCATGGCCAATGCGGGCACCGGTTTCGGAAAAGCCGGAAGCATGAGCAATTATCATGATTTTCCCGGAGCGATTAAGTATATTTGTACGGTGTTCATGCTGCTCGGCCGGCTCGAAATTTTCGGTCTGTTGCAATTGTTCGTTACCAATTGGTGGAAATAGGTATATGAATTTTTGAAAGAGATAACGGTATTCAATATTCTTGTAATGAATAGATTCGTTTTTTTTCTGTGTCTTTCGGCGTTTCCGTGCGTGCTTTTCGGGCAAAATGTCTCGGCGCGGGTGGCCGGATTGGAGAACGATCAAAAATACATGGAGTTGCTGGGAAGGGAACAACAGCTCCACCGCATGGAAGATTCCGTGGTGCGCATTATCGGCGATACCCGCGAGCTGTTCTCTTCGCACTCGTCGCCCGACGAGCGGGAGAAGTACGGGGCCGAAATCTTGCGTCTGGAAAAGGAACTGTATGAAATTCGCAATCGTATCGGTGTGACTGCCAATGAAATCGGAACGATCGAGCAAGAGTTCATCGTAAGCAATATGAACGGTTCCGGACCGTCCGGGACTGTCGTCGGACCGAAAGCGTCGGGCGAGCAAGTGCGTAATCTGGTCTACAACGCCTATTTCAGGGACCATTTGTCGGCTGCCGACTACCGCTCGCTGCTCGAGGCGCAGCAGAAGGAGACGTTGCCCGGTCGGCTGATCGCTCGCTACATGTCGAACTATGCCCGTCTGGACTCTTTGGCCGCGCAATACGCCGCTACGTCCGATCGGCAGCAGGCCGACGAGATTTACTCGCGCCTGTCGGTCGTGCGCTCGCTGAACGAGGCAATCGGCGATTCGCTCGCCGGCGTATGGGGATTCATATACGACAACAAAGTATATGCTTACGGTTATTTGCTCGACAAAATGGGCAAAACCGAGCTGCTGGCCGACTTCGAGGCCCGGTTCCGGAAAAACCGGCAGCAGGTCATGGCCGTGCAGGACAGCGTTGCGTCGATGGCGTTGTACGGATATCCGTTGCAGAAGCAGCTCGTGCTTTCTTATGAGAAGACGCTGGCCGATCTGCTCGGCTTTACGGCAGCTTCCGATTCATTGGGAAAATGCATAGCCGAGACGTCTCGCCTTTCGTACGGGATGCCGGAGATCGACCCGTCGCGCAGGGTGTTCATCGTTTACTCCGATATCGAGCGGACGACGCCTTCGGTCTATAACGCCCGCAATCCGATTCCCGAGAACGAGACGGACCAGTACGGCACCGTTTATCGGATACAGCTCGGAGCATTTCAGCAGAAGCAGCCCGTCTCCATTTTCAAGGGTGTTTCCCCCTTGTGCTACGACAGGACCGAGGAGGGGCGCTATCGTTATTGCGCGGGCGCCTTCCGCGAGCTGTCGGAAGCCGAGGCTGCCTGGACCAAGCTGAAGGAAATGGGATTCCGCAAACCCGAGATCGTCGTTTGGCGCGACGGGGTGTTCGAGATGATCGGAAGCGGCTCCGGAACGCCTTCGAAGGACGGAGGCCCCCTGTATCGGATCGAAATATCGGGACAGCAGGAGAATATCAGCGATGAAATACGGGAGATCGTGAGCCGTCAGGCTCCGGGTAAGGAGCTGACCCGTGTGGCGACCGGTCAGGGAACCTTTCTCTATTCGGTCGGCAGTTTCGGCGACCGCTTGTCCGCCGAGTCGGTTTGCGAGGCGATCAATGCCGCGGCTCCGGGGTGTGCCGCCGTACTCGAGATAGCCGAGTAGCCGGGGCCTGATTTTTAGTGCTTGCCGATTGTTTTTCCCGAAAAATAGACTATCTTGTTGAAAATTCCGGCATTTACTGTCGGGACGCAAAACGTATTTCGATCTATGTGGCTGATTATAATGCTAATCATCGTCGGCATACTGTTGCTGGTGGCCGAGTTGGTTCTGCTGCCGGGCATTAGCGTGGCAGGCATCGGGGCCTTTCTGTCGTTGGCCGTAGCTGCCGTGTACGGCTTTTTCCTGTACGGGATTTTGGGAGGCTCGGTCGTTTTGGCCGCGATCATCATCGTGGCTGTAGCCGCCGTAGTGGTCTCGCTGCGGGCCAATACGTGGCAGCGGCTGTCGCTCAAGTCGACGATCGACGCGACGTCCACCCCTACTCCCGAGCAGAACGACATTCGGATCGGTCAGCGCGGGGAGACTCTGACGCGCCTGGCTCCGATGGGTAAGGTGCAGGTCGGGGACGTTACCGTCGAGGCCAAGTCGGTGGACGCCTATATCGATCCCCGGCAGGTCGTCGAGGTGATCGGGTACGATAATACGGCGGTGGTCGTCCGCCGAATTGCGGCGCAGGAAAGAGCGGAGGAACGGCCCGAAGCCTTGACCGGGAAAAATTCCTGAGAAGGCGTTGGCCGGTTGTGTGAGTTGTACTGAATTTAATAAAGATAGATTGTATGGAATTGGGAATTTGGATTGTCGTGGCCTTCGTGGCGCTCGTGTTGCTATGGTTCATTCTTTACTTTATCCCGATCGGCCTGTGGTTTTCCGCGTTGGTGTCGGGCGTGCGGATCAGCCTGATTCAATTGGTGCTGATGCGTTTCCGTAAGGTCCCCCCCTCGGTGATCGTCAACCAGCTGATCGCGGGAACGAAAGCGGGGCTGCACCTGACCGCGAACGATCTGGAAGCGCACTATCTGGCGGGCGGCAACGTGCCCAATGTGGTGACGGCGCTCATTTCGGCCCAGAAGGCGAATATCGCGCTCGACTTCCGCATGGCGGCCGCGATCGATCTGGCCGGCCGTAACGTGGCCGAAGCGGTCCAGATGTCGGTCAATCCGAAAGTGATCAACACGCCTCCCGTGGCTGCCGTGGCCAAGGACGGTATCCAGCTGATCGCCAAGGCCCGCGTAACGGTCCGCGCCAATATCAAGCAATTGGTCGGAGGCGCGGGCGAAGATACCGTGCTGGCGCGTGTCGGCGAAGGAATCGTCTCGTCGATCGGCTCGTCGGATTCGCATAAGACCGTGCTCGAGAATCCTGACTTCATTTCGCGCGTGGTGCTCGAGAAGGGTTTGGATGCCGGTACGGCTTTCGAGATTCTGTCGATCGACATCGCCGACATCGACGTGGGCAAGAATATCGGCGCTTTCCTGCAAATGGATCAGGCTAATGCCGACAAGAACATCGCGCAGGCCAAGGCCGAGGAAAAGCGCGCGATGGCCGTCGCTCTGGAACAGGAGATGATCGCTAAGGCTCAGGAGGCGCGCGCCAGGGTGATCGAAGCGGAGGCGGAGATTCCGATGGCGATCGCCGAAGCTTTCCGCAACGGCAATCTGGGCGTTATGGACTATTACAAGTTTCAGAACATTCAGGCCGACACCCGGATGCGGGAAGGAATAGTCAAGCCTGAAAAGAAATAGTTTTTCGATCTGTCGTACAAAGCGTTCCGGAACCGTCGGCTCCGGAACGCTTTGTTTCTTCGCTCGTATGTCCGCGAAAACCGCTCTCATACATAAGCCGTTCTTTTTTCGGATGTCGGCAGTTTTCGTTACGAACGATCCGGTGCCGATCGCCATGAAAAAGCCGCTGCCTTGCTGTACGGCGTGGAGCATCGGAAACGGCCGATCGGATACGTGAACGGGTTTTTCGTTTTTCAAAGGGCCCTGCCTTCGTCCGGCGTTTTACCGGGAAGATACGGACCGTTCGGCGCGGACGGCTCAGCGGGTTTTCCGGAGTCGGGATTCCCCTACCGGTTTTCGAAGGCATAGGCCGCGGCCCGGTTCAGTCGTTCGTTGAAGTCGAAGGTTTTCTTGAAGTCGGCCGCCGCCTTCCGCGCTAGGTCGGGCTGCAGCATGTAGTCTTCGTCGACGAATTTCTCGAGATAGAAATCCTTCAGCTTCAAATAGTCCGAATATGTGCCTTCCGCAGTGAATCCTGCGGGGAATTTCTTGAGCTTGTTGCCTTGGTACAGGCGGAATCCTCTGGCTCGCTTGACCGAGGCCTCGAACGCCGCTCCGTTGTCGAGTATTTCCTCCCGTATGCTTTCGAGCACGTCCCGGTCCGGCATATAGATTCCGGCCGACAGCAGATGGCCGCCCGGAGCGTCGCTCTGCGGCTCGACGTGGAAATAATAGCCCGCAAATCCCGACTTTTTGCCTCCCCGGCAAACGTATGCTCCCATGTGGGTCTTGTAAGGGGTCTTGTCGGCGCTGAAGCGTGTGTCGCGATAAATCCGGTAGGTACAATCTTTTGCGGCGAGCCCTTGCACGGAGGAATCGAATCGGGCGATGCCGGCGATCAGCTCCTCGACGAAGGCGGCGAATTGCGATTGCGCGTCACGGTACCACGACTTGTTGGCCTCGAACCAGGTCCGGTCGTTGTGGAGCCGCAGCTGTCTGAGAAATTCTATAACGTCTTGCATGGCGAACCTCGCGTTGTTTTTTACAAACATAGCGATTATTCGTCGGTTGTCATGAATGAAGCAGGGAAACGAGCGATTTTAGAAAAATATGGGAGAAATTGCGGCAAGTTTTTATACTTTTATATATTCGTTTCACGCGCATTGCGGCGCCCGGATAGGCCGAAGGCTCAGGTTCCGCACAGTCGAAAAACATAGAACACAGATATGAATGTCAGGATAGAAGAAAGCTGGCGCCGCTGCCTGCAGCCCGAGTTCGACAGTCCCTATTTCGCCGAGCTGGCCGAGTTCGTGCGGCACGAGTATGCGAGCTGCACGGTTTATCCTCCGGCGCGGCGAATATTCCATGCGTTCGACAGTTGCCCTTTCGACCGCGTCAGGGCGGTTATCATCGGGCAGGACCCCTATCACGAGCCCGGGCAGTATTACGGGCTGTGCTTCTCGGTGCTCGACGGCGTGCCGTTCCCGCCTTCGCTGGTCAACATATTCCGCGAGATCGAGAGCGATCTGGGCAAGCCGTTTCCTTCTTCGGGCCGATTGGAGCGTTGGGCCGATCAGGGTGTTCTGCTGATCAACGCGATTCTGACCGTGCGGGCTCATCAGGCCGGATCGCACCGAGGCCGCGGTTGGGAAAGGTTCACCGATGCGGTGATCCGGGAACTGAACGAGCGCAAGGAGCATATCGTCTTTATGCTGTGGGGCGCCTACGCCCAGAAAAAAGGCGCGTTTATCGACCGTTCCCGTCATTGCGTGCTGACGGCACCCCACCCTTCGCCTCTGTCTGCCGACCGGGGATTTTTCGGCTGCCGGCACTTCAGCAGGGCGAACGCTTATCTGCGCGATCACGGAATCGCTGAAATCGATTGGTGACGGACAGAACGATCGTAGAGGCGGTCCGGTCTGCGAACGGAAGCGGGCGAGAGAGGCCCGACGGTTTATCTGTGTGCAGCGATTGGGCGAATCGTTCTGTCGAGTTGGCTGGGCGGACGGGTGTGCATTGGCAGGAAGGGATGTTCGTTTGTCGTCATATTTCAAAATTTATAAAGTGAATCGATATGAAAGTTGGGATTATCCGGTGTATGCAGACGGAAGATTTTTGCCCGGGAACGACCGATTTCAAAATGATTAGAGAAAGAAAGGGTGTTTTCGAGGGAATAACCGAGGACATAGATATTGTCGGTTTTTGCAATTGCGGGGGATGCCCTGCGAAGAAATCGGTGTTACGGGCAAGGGAGCTTGTTCGGAGAGGCGCCGACACGATCGTTTTCGCTTCGTGCATTCAGAAAGGTACGCCGCTGGGTTATCCGTGTCCCTTTGCCAAGAAAATGAAAACTCTGATCGAACGCGACCTGCCCGAAGGTATCCGTTTTTTGGATTACACTCATGAGGCACCTCCGGAGATGTAGAGGTCTCTGCAGGTTTTCTTGCGTCGTCCATCGCCGAAGTCCTATGGGACGAGTGCGGTACAGCCGATGACCGTATAAAAGATTTCCCCTGCTCTCAACGAACAGGGGAAATCCGTGACGATTGTATCGTCGATCGGAGAAGCTTTACTCCCACTCGATCGTTGCGGGCGGTTTCGAGCTGATATCGTAGACGACGCGGTTGATTCCTTTCACGCGGTTGATGATGTCGTTGGACATTTTCGCGAGGAAATCGTAGGGCAGATGGACCCAGTCGGCCGTCATGCCGTCCGTCGAAGTGACGGCGCGCAGCGCGACGCAGCTTTCGTAGGTCCGCTCGTCGCCCATCACGCCTACGGACTGGACCGGCAGCAGCATCACTCCTGCCTGCCATACCTGGTCGTACAGGCCGTATTCTTTCAGTCCGTCGATGAATATCTTGTCGGCTTCCTGCAGGATGCGTACCTTTTCGGCCGTCACTTCGCCCAGAATGCGGATGCCGAGCCCCGGGCCCGGGAACGGGTGGCGGTTCAGAATGTCGGAAGGTATCTCGAGCTGACGGCCTACACGGCGCACCTCGTCCTTGAAAAGCAGTCGGAGCGGCTCGACGATCTTCAGATTCATTTTTTCGGGCAGGCCTCCCACGTTATGGTGCGACTTGATCGTGGCCGACGGACCGTTGACGGACGTCGACTCGATCACGTCGGGATAGATCGTCCCCTGAGCGAGCCAGCGCACGTCGGTCAGCTTCTGCGCCTCGGCGTCGAATACCTCGATGAAGTCCCGCCCGATGATCTTGCGTTTGCGCTCGGGATCGGTCACTCCTTTCAGGTCGGAGAGGAACTTTTCGCCGGCGCGGACGCCGATCACGTTCAGCCCCATCGACTCGTACGATTTGAGTACGTTCTCGAACTCGTCCTTGCGGAGCAGTCCCATATCGACGAAAATGCAGATCAGTTGCCGGCCGACGGCCCGATGCAGCAGCATGGCCGCTACCGACGAGTCGACTCCCCCGGACAACCCGAGCAGCACTTTGTCCGGCCCGATCTTTTCGCGCAGTTCGGCGACGGTCGATTCGACGAACGAGGCGGGAGTCCAGTCCTGACGGCAGCCGCAGATGTCGACGACAAAATGCTTCAGCAACTGCTTGCCCTCGGTCGAGTGGTACACTTCCGGATGGAACTGGATGCCCCATGTCTGCTCTCCGTCGATCTGGAACGCGGCGACCGGCACGTCCTCCGTGCTGGCGATGATCCGGTAGCTTTCCGGAATCCGGACGATCGTATCCCCGTGCGACATCCATACCTGCGTCCGCTCGGAAAGGTCCCTGATCAGCGGATTGTCGCCTTCCGTTTTCGACAGCATGGCCCGTCCGTACTCCCTCGTCGCCGAGGGAGCGACCTCGCCTCCGTAGCAATGCGAGAGGTACTGGGCTCCGTAGCAGACGCCCAACAGCGGCAGCTTGCCCTTGATCGCTGACAGATCGACGCGCGGGGCCTCCTTGTCGCGGACCGAATAGGGGCTCCCGGACAGGATGACGCCTCGCACCGATGCGTCCAGCGCCGGAATGCGGTTGAAAGGGTGGATTTCGCAATATACGTTCAACTCGCGCACTCGGCGGGCGATCAACTGCGTGTACTGCGATCCGAAGTCCAGAATCAGTATTTTTTCCTGCATATTCTCTCGTTTAAGTTTTTTCGGTTCGTTTGCGCTCTTTCCGCCGGAAGTTTACGAGCGGATTTCGGCTCCGGCATGCTGCTCGAAAGCGCGGATCAGATTGCTCATCGCGCGGTCGATCGCCGAGTCGGTCAGCGTCTTGGTCGTGTCTTCGAGGATGAAGCTCAGCGCGTAGGATTTCTTGCCTTCGGGCAGCTTGTCGCCTTCGTACACGTCGAACAGCGAGACGCTGCGGAGCAGCTTTTTCTCCGTGCTCCGGGCGATGGAGTACAGCCGGGAGAAGGTTACCTCCTTGTCCACGAGCAGAGCCAGGTCGCGACGGACCTCGGGATATTTCGACAGTTCCGAGACCGTGACCGAGTGGTTCCGCGTGATCCAGACCAGCGTGTCGAAGTCGAGTTCCGCATAATACACGTCGGCTTTGATGTCGAAGATACTGCGAATCTTTTTCGACACGACGCCCATTTCGAGAAGTTTCTTTCCGTTCCAGCGGCAGGCGATCGCTTCCGAGTAAAGGTCGCTTTCGAGCGGTTCGGTCTCGGCCGCATTCAGGTCCAGTCCGAAGCGCAGCATCGCCTTTTCCGCCATGGCTCGCAGCGTGAAGAAGCCGGCGGGCTGCGCGGCGACGTTCCACGAGGGCTGACGGTCGTTTCCCGTGACGGTCATCGACACCTTGGCCCGCTCGGAGTACGGAGCCAGTCCCCCTTCCTCCTTTTGGGCCGGGTCGTAAAAATAGCAGTTTCCGTATTCGTACAGCTTCAGGTCCGCGTTGCGGTGGTTCACGTTCAGCTGGACGGCTTCCAGCGCGTTGAACAGCAGCGTCTGACGCATGACGCTCAGGTCGTTGCTCAACGGATTCAGTATCCGTACGCAGCGTTCGGCCGGATAGCTGGCCAGTCCGTCGTAATAGGACGCCTTGGTCAGCGAGTTGCTCATGATCTCGTTGAAACCGTTGGCGGTCAGCATGTCCGACAGCAGGTTGACGAGCCGGTCGCGGTCGGGATGCGGAGCGTACGACAGCGTCGAGTGGACGCGTTGCGGAATCTCCACGTTATTGTAGCCGTATATGCGCAGAATATCCTCGACCAGGTCGGCCTCGCGCCGCACGTCCACCCGGTAAGGCGGTACGGCAACGCTCAGTATGCCGTCGCGCTCGTTTTCGATCCGCACGTCGAGCGCAACGACGATCCGGCGGATCGTCTCGTCGGGAATCTTCTTGCCGATCAGTTTGCGAACCCGGTCGAGCGATACGTCGAACCGGAACGGCTCGATACGGACGGGATAGAGATCCGTGACCGGAGACGAAATCTCTCCCCCGGCCAGTTTCTTGACCAGCAGGGCCGCGCGCATCAGCGCGTAGGGCGTCATGTCGGGATCGATCCCGCGCTCGAAGCGGAACGAGGAATCGGTGCTCAGCCCGTGGCGCTTGGCCGTCTTGCGGACCCAGACCGGATTGAAATAGGCGCTTTCGATAAAGATGTCGGTCGTCGTCTCCGTGACGCCCGAATCGAGCCCGCCGAACACGCCGGCTATGCACATCGGCTCGCGGGCGTTGCAGATCATCAGGTCGTCGGCCGAAAGTTTGCGCTCGATCCCGTCCAGCGTCGTGAAAGGGGTTCCTTCGGGGCAGGTCCGCACGACGATGCGGCCGCCCTCGATTTTCGCCGCGTCGAACGCGTGCAGGGGCTGTCCCGTTTCGTGCAGAACGAAGTTGGTGATGTCGACCACGTTGTTTTTCGGATTCATTCCGATCGCGCGCAGCCGTCGCTGGAGCCATTCGGGCGAGGGAGCCACCTTCACGCCGGTTATCGTGACGCCCATGTATCGCGGCGCGGCTTCGGCATTCTGCACTTCGACGGTTATTTCTTTCCGGTCGCTGTCCTGTGCGAAGGCTTCCACCGGCGGAAGCTTCAGCTTGCAGGGCAGGCCGTTGGCTTTCAGATAAACGGCCAAATCGCGCGCTACGCCGTAGTGCGACATCGCGTCGGCACGGTTCGGCGTCAGGCCGATCTCGAGCAGGTAGTCGTCTTCCAGTTGGAAATAGTCGCGGGCAGGCGTACCGGCCGGCACGTCCTGCGGCAGCACGATAATTCCGTCGTGGGCCGTGCCGACGCCTATTTCGTCCTCGGCGCAGAGCATGCCCAGCGACTCGACGCCGCGTATCTTGCTTTTCTTGATTTTGAATCCGTTCTGCTCTCCCGTGGGATAAAGCGTCGAATTGATCGTCGCGACGATCACTTTCTCTCCGGCGGCCACGTTCGGGGCGCCGCAGACGATCTGAGTCGGCGTGCCGTCGCCCAGATCGACCGTCGTGACATGCAGCTTATCGGCATCGGGATGCTTCTCGCATGTAAGTACGTGGCCGACGACCACTCCTACGAGTCCTCCCCGGATCGATTCCGTCTTTTCGAGTGCCTCGACTTCCAGCCCGATGTCGGTCAGAATTCGGGCGGCCTGCTCGGCGTCGAGGTCGGTTTCGATATACTGTTTGAGCCAGTTGAATGATATTTTCATAGCGCTTGATGTTTTTTTGCTCCGTTCCGGTCGCGCGCGTCGTGCGTACAAGGCCGATTGCGGGCGCTGTCGCCGGTTGAAATGTGGCGAAAGTTACGAAAAGTTTGTCAAGTAGCCAACTTCTGGCGCGTTGATTCGCGGCGGGGCGGATTTCATGCGGGACGGGAATACGAAAGGGGGGAAGATCAACTTCCCCCCTTTCGTATTTTACAAGACTTCGGTCGGATATAGGTTTGCGGGCCTCAGTCCGGAGCGAGGTCGCATGCCCGGCGGACGGTCATTGCCGTCCGGTCGGAAGCGCGTCGCTGTATACGGCTCCGGGCAGGTCGCGCAGATTGTAGCGCGAAGCCATGGCCATGCCGTAGGCTCCCGCCGTCCGGATCGCCAGCAGATCGCCCCGGGAGGTTGCGGGCAGCTCGATGCCTGTGGCGAACGTGTCGGAAGACTCGCAGATCGGACCGACTACGGTATAGGTGCGCGGCTTGCCCGAGGAGGTCAGATTTTCGATCCGGTGGCGGGCTCCGTACAGGGCCGGGCGGATCAGGTCGGTCATACCGGCGTCCACGATGACGACTTGGGTTCCTGCGGCGGTCGTCTTGCCGTATAATGCGCGCGTCACCAAATCGCCGCATTGTCCGACCAGCGAGCGGCCGAGCTCGAAATGGACGGTTTGTCCCGGCTCGGTTTCGAGATGGCGGCTGAAAATGGCGAAGTAAGTCGCGAAGTCGGGCATCGGCTCCCGGTCGGGGTTTTCGTAGTCGACGGCCAGACCTCCTCCCATGTTCAGGTGGCGCAGGACGATTCCGCGCTCGCGGAACCAGGAGCGGATCGCGTTGACCCGTTCGCACAGGTGCTCGAACACTTCCATGCATCCGATTTGCGATCCGACGTGAAAGTGCAGACCGACGATTTCCAGATGGCTCAGTCGTTTCAGCGAGGCGATCACGCGGTCGATCTCGGTGTACGAGATGCCGAATTTGTTATCGGCTTTGCCGGTCGATATGTACCGGTGCGTCATCGGGTCGACGTCGGGATTGATGCGCAGCGCGACGCGAGCTCTGCGTCCCATTCGCTCCGCGATGGCGTTGATCGCTTCCATTTCGGCGGCCGATTCGCAGTTGAACGAGAAGATATCCTGTCCGAGCGCGTATTTGATTTCGCGGTCGGTTTTCCCGACGCCGGCGAAAACGATCCCTTCGGCCGGAAAGCCCGCCTCGATCGCCGCGCGGACCTCGTTCCCGCTGACGCAGTCGGCTCCGAGTCCCGCTTGTCGTATCGTTTCGACGATGCGGGGATCGAAGTTGGCCTTCAGCGCGTAATGTATCCGATAGCCGTAGCGCGAAGCTTCGCTCACGGCCGTCGCGAGCGTACTGCGCAGCAGATCCATGTCGTAGAAGTAGAACGGCGTGGGCAACTCCTGCAGTCGTCCGATATATTTGCGTGCTCCCATATTCAGAACAGTCCGTCGTTAAGGCATTGCAGCGTCCGTTTTTTGTGCTCCGTGTCGATCAGTATGGCCAGGCTGCGGTGGCTGGCTCCGTAGGAGATCATCTTGATCGGAACGCCGCGCACGCACTCGAAGACACGGGCGGCTAGACCCGCGTCGCCGTGTTCCATGCGTCCCACGACGCAAACGATCGAGTTGCCGCGCTCGATTTCGATCGAACCCAGCGCGCTCAGGTCGCGAACGATCTCGTCGATGTGGGTGTCGTTGTCGACGGTCAGCGAGACGGCGACTTCCGACGTGGTGATCATGTCGATCGGAGTTCGGTATTGCTCGAAAATTTCGAACACCTTGCGCAGAAAACCGTATGCCATCAGCATGCGCGCCGAGTGGATGCGGATGACCGTGATGCCGTCTTTGGCCGCGACGGCGTGGAACGACTTCGTGTCGTCGTCGCGGTTCGATATCGTCGTGCCGGGAGCCTCGGGGTCCATCGTGTTCTTAAGCAGCACGGCTATCCCGTGATCCTTGCAGGGTTGAATCGTGGCCGGATGCAGGATTTTCGCACCGAAATAAGCCAACTCGGCCGCCTCGTCGAAACTCATCGTCCGGATCGGACGGGTGTTGTCGACGAAACGGGGGTCGTTGTTGTGCATGCCGTCGATGTCGGTCCATATCTGTACCTCGGCCGCCTCGACGGCCGCTCCCATCAGCGCCGCGCTGTAATCGCTCCCCCCTCTGCCGAGATTGTCGATCCGGCCCTGCGAGTCGGAACAAATGAAACCCTGAGCGACGAAAAACGTGCTGTCGTCGCCGGCGACGCGGGCCAGTGCCCGGCCGATGCGTTCCGTGTCGACCTTTTCTCCGGGATCCTTGACCATGAAGTCGGGCGAGTACAGGCATTCGGCCTTCAGTCCGGTTTCCTGCAGGTAGGCCGTGAAAATGGCCGAAGTCAGCAACTCGCCCTGTGCTATGATTTTCCGTTCGGACTCATATTCCTCGAAGGCGGCCGCTTCGTCGCGTATCAACCCGAAAGTTGCGTTCATTCGCGCGAGCGCTTGCTGCTTGCGTTCCCTGAGCAGTTCTTCTATGCAGCGCGTGTATTTGTCGGTCAGCATGGCGAGCTGTTCCTCGATGGCGTTCCGATCTCCGGATGCCGCCGCCCGACTGATTCTGACCAGCGAGTCGGTCGTCCCGGACATGGCCGACAGTACCGTGATACGAGCCTGCTCGCGGCGGACGATCTCGGCTACTTTTTTCATGTTTGCGGCCGAACCTACCGACGTCCCGCCGAACTTCAACACCTTAATCATATAAATTCGATCATGAAGTTGTAAAATCAAACAATACTTTTACTTTTGCACAAAAGTATGCTAAATTGTTTGTTTTTGTCCGATATTTTCATTTTTTTTGCAACAAGTTGCACTGGCGTCGAATTTTGCACATGGCGGTGCCGGACATTTTTAATGGCGGTCTCTCTGCCGGCACGTCGGCCGATGAATCGTTAAACCGTATTATATATTACATACCGATATGCTTACAATACCGAACGCGGTAGAGGAGGTCATTAAGAAAAAGCCTTTTCTCGAAGGTGCTCTCGTGGAAGGGCTGATCAATCTTTCGGCGTTGGCACGACAGCTCAAGCCCGAAATCGAAAAGAAGGTGGGCAAGGAGGTCAACGACAGCGCTGTCATTATGGCGCTCAACCGGCTGGTTCCCCGGCTCGAGCTGATGTCGGCGATGAAGTTCAAGAAAGTCGTCGAGAATATAGGCGACATCATCGTCCGGTCGAATTTGGCCGACTATGCCTTCGTGAATTCTCCCACGCTGTACGAGAGGCAGGCCATGCTGCTGGACCGCGTGCGCACGATGAAGGACGTATTTTGTACCTTTTCACAGGGGATATACGAGACGACGCTGGTCGTCAGCAGTACGATCGTCGGGCTGGTCGACGAGATTTTCGCCGATGAGAACAATATCGCCAAAACGGTCGATCTGTCGTCCATTACCGTCAAACTGCCCGCCGAGAATACGATCTGTCCGGGCGTCTACTATTACATTTTCAAGGAATTGGCGTGGGATAACATCAATATCACCGAGGTCATCAGCACGACCAACGAATTTACCGTCGTTATCAGCGACAGCGACATTCACCGCGCTTTCACGATTCTGATGGAGGCCAAGCGTCAGGTGAGCATTTAGTTGCCCGAGCGCCCTTTCATTGGCGCAGAACCCCTGCTCTACCGGTACCGAACGAGCAGGTCGGCTATGGCGAAAGCTGCGTAGCATACGCTTGCCAGTCCGTTCATGGTGCCGAACGAGAGACCGATCCGCGACAGGTTCCGAGGCGTGAAGCGCATGTGCTGATAAGTCAGCAGACCGACGAACAGGGCGGCTCCGACCCAATACAGTCCGCCAGCGTCGTAGTAGGTTCCCGCTACGACGACGGCATAGACGCTTATCATATGGAGTGCGATGCTGATCGCGATACCGCCCCGGACTCCCCAGCGAGCCGGCACGGAATGCAGTCCGTGCTCGCGATCGAACTCCACGTCCTGCAATGCATAAACGATGTCGAAACCGCCGCACCATGTGATAACCAGCCCGCAGAGCAGGATCGGGAACACGGCCAACTGTCCCGTTACGGCGACATAGGCCCCGATCGGAGCGATTCCGAGCGCTACGCCCAGAACGATATGGCACCAGGCCGTAAAGCGCTTGGTCAGGCTGTACCCCGTGAGAACCAGCAGGGCGACGGGCGACAGAGCGAGAGCCAGCGGATTGATCCACCATGCTACCAGAACGAACAGCACGGCGTTCAGCACGACGAACCACAACGCGTTGCGCGCGGAGATCGTACCCGAAGGAATCTCGCGGCCGCTCGTGCGCGGGTTCTGCGCGTCGATCCGCCGGTCGGCCCAACGGTTGAATCCCATAGCCGTGTTGCGTGCCAGCACCATGGCCAAAAGCACCTTGACCAGTACCGGCCACTCGAACGGCAGACCGTTGGACTGCAGCGCGTACACGTATCCGACCAATGCGAAAGGAAGCGCGAATATCGTATGGGAAAACTTGACGAGCGACGCGTAGCGCGAGACGGTTGCGAGACAATTCATGGGAACGGCGTTTTTTACGAATTCGCAAAATTAACTAACTTTGCGTACGAATAAAAGGAACGTATGAAGAATATCCGCAATTTCTGTATCATAGCGCATATCGATCACGGCAAGAGTACGCTTGCCGATCGCCTGCTCGAAACGACCAAGACGCTTTCGGAGCGCGAACTGCAGGCTCAGGTGCTGGACGATATGGACCTCGAGCGCGAAAAGGGAATCACGATCAAGAGCCACGCGATCCAGATGGAATATGTCTACAAGGGCGAGAAGTACGTGCTGAACCTGATCGATACTCCGGGGCATGTCGATTTTTCTTACGAGGTATCCCGTGCGATCGCCTCGTGCGAGGGCGCGTTGCTCGTGGTCGACGCGACGCAGGGTATTCAGGCGCAGACTATCTCGAACCTTTATCTGGCGCTGAATCACGATTTGGAGATCGTGCCCGTCATGAACAAGATCGATATGGATTCGGCCATGATCGACGAGGTCAAGGATCAGATCGTCGACCTGCTCGGTTGCGATCCCGACAGCATTCTGGCCGCTTCGGGCAAGACGGGTCAGGGAATCGAGCAGGTGCTCGAAGCGATCATAGAGCGGATTCCGGCCCCGAAAGGCGACGAACAGGCTCCGCTTCAGGCGTTGATTTTCGACTCGGTGTTCAATCCGTTCCGCGGAATTATCGCTTATTACCGAATATTCAACGGCACGCTCCGCAAGGGCGAGCGCGTCAAACTGTTCAATACGGGCAGCGAGTATACGGCCGACGAGGTCGGCGTACTGAAGCTGAAGATGCATCCCCGCGAAGAGCTTCGCGCCGGCGACGTGGGCTACATCATATCGGGCCTGAAGACTTCGGCGGACGTGAAGGTCGGCGATACGATCACTGCGCAGCGGAACCCTTGCAGCGAGGCGATCGCCGGTTTCGAGGACGTCAAGCCGATGGTGTTCGCCGGGCTGTATCCGGTCGAGTCGGACCAGTACGAGGATCTGCGCACTTCGCTCGAGAAGCTTCATCTGAACGACGCCTCGCTTACCTACGAGCCCGAGTCGTCGCTGGCGCTGGGCTTCGGGTTCCGTTGCGGGTTTCTCGGACTTCTGCATATGGAGATCATTCAGGAACGGCTGTACCGCGAGTTCGACATGGATGTCATCACGACGGTTCCGAACGTGTCGTACAAGGTCCACACGACCAAGGGCGATGTGCTCGACGTGCACAATCCCTCGGGATTGCCCGAGCCGACGCTGATCTCCTCGATCGAGGAACCCTATATTCTGGCGCAGATCATTACGAAGACCGAATATCTGGGCAATGTCATCAAACTGTGCATCGACAAGCGAGGCACGCTGCTCAATCAGGTATATATCACGCAGGACCGCGTCGAGATCAATTTCGATATGCCGCTGGCCGAAATCGTGTTCGATTTTTACGACAAGCTCAAGAGCATATCGCGCGGCTATGCGTCGTTCGACTACCACCAGACGGGATATAAGCCCAGCAAGCTCGCGAAGCTCGACATTCTGCTCAACGGCGAGCCGGTCGATGCGCTGTCGTCGCTGACTTACGTCGATCATGCCTATGATTTCGGCCGCAAGATGTGCGAGAAGCTCAAGGAACTGATTCCGCGCCAGCAGTTCGATATAGCGATTCAGGCCGCTATCGGCGCCAAGATCATCGCCCGCGAAACGGTGAAGGCCGTTCGCAAGGACGTGACGGCCAAATGCTACGGGGGCGACATCAGTCGTAAGCGCAAGCTGCTCGAAAAACAGAAGAAAGGCAAGAAGCGGATGCGTCAGGTGGGGAATGTCGAGGTTCCGCAGGAAGCGTTTTTGGCTGTGCTGAAGATGGAGTGAGTTGCAGGAGGGCTTGTCGGTTTCTCACGAGACACCCTTTTACGTTTTTGTTCCGTAGTTTGCGGTTTCGTTGCAGGGGCGGGCAGAAATGTCTTTCCGCGTTTGTCTGCTGCCGAACTTCTGCAGGGGGCCGGTCTTGCCTTGCCTTGCCTTCCCTTCCCTTCCCTTCCCTTCCCTTCTACACTCGTACTGCGCGGCGGTGTCTGTCCTGAAAAAAGTTGGAGTTTTTTCGCTATCGTCATTTTTTTGCCCTTTTAAGTGACGAAATAAAGGGAAAAACCGTATATTTGCCTCTGCATTTGCGGAAATAGCTCAGTTGGTAGAGCATCAGCTTCCCAAGCTGAGGGTCGCGGGTCCGAGTCCCGTTTTCCGCTCTCCCGTTCAAAATGCCCGTAGACATTGATCTACGGGCATTTTGCTTTTCCGTGTGAATTTGTTTTCTCAGTATTTCTTCCCTCCCCTTCCTCATTTTTCCTCATTATTTGAGTATATTTGAGGGTAATTGTTGACGGATAGTTGACGGAATATTTGGGGGATGGCTACATTCAAAGCAGTTGTACAGGATAAGCGTAAAGACGGTACTTATCAAGTAAAAATTCGGATCACTCACAATCGGGTAGTTCGACGACTTGCCACGAACATTTTTGTACATTCCTCTGGAGTTACACGTGGTTTGAAAATAAAGGATCAGGACGTAATCGATCAGGCGGACGAGTTGATTCGGAATTGTCGAAAGATATGTAATAATTTAGGGATAGCGCTTGATTCAATGTCTACCGACGATCTTGTTTCTCACATTAAATTGAAACTGCAGGACGGCGGAGGTTGGCGACTCGATTTTATAGACTACACAACCAAAATGGCCTCGACAATGAGTCCGGGTACAGGGGGGCTATACATTACTGCTATCCGGGCATTGAAGCGGTTTATTGGCCGGGAATCGCTCGATATATCCGAAATAAATTCTCGATTTTTGAAACAGTTCGAGGCTTTTTTGGAAGACGAGCCGTCGCAACGCGGCAAGAAACGTAATCAGGGAAAGGGGGGCCGGGCCGTTTCTCTGTACATGGAACGATTGCGCGCGGCCTATAATCGTGCGAAAGACGAATTTAACGATGAGGATGCGGGAGTGATACGCATACCTTGGTCTCCTTTTAAGAAGTATAAGGTCAAGCCTGAACCCCTACCCCGTAAGCGCGCATTGTCGATTGAAGCAATGCAGGCGATTATTGACCTACCCGTTGCAGAGAAGGATAATATAACCGGAAATTTTAATCGGGTCGAATTGGCTCGCGATTGTTTTCTCCTGTCCTTCTGTTTAATCGGGATGAACGCCGTCGATTTGTTCGACTGCCCTCCGACAAAGGGCGACGAATTGATATATTACCGTCGCAAAACAGCCAGTCGCCGAGTTGACCGGGCCGAAATGCACGTCCGGATTCCTGACGTTATTCGCGGATTGGTGGAAAAATACTGCGATCAATCCGGAATGCGGCAATTTTGTTTCCACAGACATTATGCCGATCACCATAATTTCAACCGGGCGCTTAGCCGGGGGCTGGCTTCGATTGCGGAAAGGCTCGGAATTGAAAACCTAACCTTTTACGCCGCGCGCCACTCGTGGGCGACGTTCGCCCGTTCGGCTGCTGTCGGTATTGAGAAAGCGACGGTGCACGAGGCATTGAATCATGTGGATCGAGATATGCGTGTGACAGACATCTATATCGACCGTGATTGGTCGGTTATTTGGTCGGCCAATGAAAAGGTGCTGGGCCTGTTCGACTGGAGAGCGATGGGGGAAAAATAAAGCCGCCCCGGATGAGGCGGCACTCTTTATTTTTTAGCATCATTAAAAACGATTTCTGCGTCTTTGAGCTCTTTTTGTAACTTTTCGATTTGCTTACTGCAATGCTCTTGCAAAGTTAAATTATTTAGTTTTGCTTCGTTAGTTTCACATGGTATTTTGAGCAATGAATCAATTTTTGCATTCCAAAAAGCTATTTCCGATGTAATCATTTCATATTGCATGCTTTCTTCAAATTTTGGCTTTGATTTTTGAGATATGCAAGAGCAATAGAAAAGACTACAAAGGCAAAATATTACCGTTTTTTTCATATTGTCAACTAATGGATTGTTATGCTGGGTAATATTGAAGGGTTTGAACAATCTGATCCGCGTATTTGTAGATATCATCGAGCGATTCAAGGGCGTGTTTCGTTCCTCTCTTTTCTGCGTCGAACGTTTCCAAATACTTATTGCTGCTGTTGAAATGCAGCCGACAGATAGGCTTACGATTGTTGTCATCGAGCAGAATACCGAAATAGGATTGCGTATCGCGGTGGGCGACGCGGTTAATGTCGTCGATTTTGTTGTAAAGAATCGCCCGTACAATGTAGAAGCCTTGCATTTCTTCTTCGGTTGTTACAATCTTGCTGTCTTCACATTCGCAAGTCGGATTTTCATCCGCAGACGTAGTCTGTACCTCTGCCGGAATCGAAACGTCCGGGGAAATGGCAGACTTTAAACGCTCGTTGACGTAATCGGTCATGTACTGTTTGAACGCCTGCTTGACAATTTCGCGGAATTGGTCGAAAATATCGTCATAGAACCGGCCCGGATAGACAGGCTTAGCAAAATACTTCACGAACTCGTCGCTCGGATTGCTTATTTCTTTGGCGATCGCGTTACGAATCTCGTTCGTGTATTTCAACTCGCTGGCCGTGTTCAGTATTTTTTCAAGGTCGAAATAGCTTTTATGAAATTCCTTCAATTTCTCGATATGCGTGTCCCGCAAATCTTCCATGTTCAGTTCAAAGAACGGTTTCTCGTCCATTTTATTAGGTTCTACCAGATCGGTATAGAACCTATAAATGATACCGTTAGTCAGTAGGCCGAATTTGGCGTTAGATACATGGTAATATCGGAATAATTGGCCGTTATGACAGTCGAGACATTCGCGCCAATTCTTGCATTCTACCAAGATGATCGGTTGTCCGTCTTTGTAAATTGCGTAGTCGATTTTCTCGCCTTTCTTGATTCCCAAATCACAGGTGTATTCGGGGACGACTTCGGTCGGATCAAAAATGTCATATCCGAGGGCCTGAATGAAAGGTAGGATAAATGCAGTTTTGGTTGCTTCCTCGGTTCCGATATTATCTTTTAGTTTAGATATGCGATCACCCAAAAGTTTGATCTGATCTTTGAAATCCATACATGGTAGTTTTAGGTTTGTTGGGTGAGTTTGTATGTGCTAAAGTATCAATATTCTAATCGAAATGCAATATTTTTCTGTCAAAATTCACCGGACGTTGGATGCTTTACTGTCATTAGATAAATTTAATGATTCTTTCCCCTTGGGTACAAAAAAGGTTTGGCAGATATGATCTCGGTGTTTTCTTCGTTAACAGGTAAACTTATTGGAATGATAAATTTTAGCCTGTTAGTAGCTATATTGGTGACATTATTGCCGACATTACCATTTCCACTTATTGAATTGAGGACGCTGATTTTCATTCCTGCTCCTTTACTTCTTTCAGAAGTCATGGAAACCGTTAGATCAAATTCAATTTTTTGGACATTCCTATAAACGTTCTCTCCTTCTCTTCCGAGAATAATTGTACCCGATGAATGTGTTGCGGGATTGATTAACGTGTCGCTCTCTTTTAATTTTGTTGAGGCATTTTTAATGCCTTCTGTTATCTCGATAATTGTCTGGCAGACAAATTTTTCAAGACTTAAAGCGTTGGTTTCTAATTGATCATTGGTATCAGACATAGGTCAGTTTTTTTGTTGTTTGTAGAAATAACTTTATAACTGCCTCCGATTGACCTTCCCTTTTACTAAAAATATTTTCAGTACATCATTGCGGGGGACTATCGTATCTCCTGCATATCGGGGATTTGTCGCTCGCAAAATGAACTTTTGGCGGTCGTCGGATAAGTAGACATTCTTGATTGTGCGAAGATTATCGCAATTCGCGTTCGTGATAACCAAATAAGGCTCTCCCCAAAGCATCGAATCCACATTGGTTACCTCTTTAACCAATACAACCTCTCCGGCATAAAAATCGGGTTCCATACTTTCGCCGTACACGGGGAATGCTGCCGTGCAGTCGTTCAACGGCGGGAAGTTTATATAGTATTGGGGTATCTCCGGAGTGTCGCAGAATGCTTCGGTTATGGACGCAGTCACGTCGATGTCATAAAATGGGATATTCGCACCGCTATGAGGTTTGGGTGAACTTTCTGATTTCAACATCTTGCCCTCTCCGGTGAGAAGCCACTCTGTATTTAAGTCGGGATATTTCAAGGCAATTCTTTGGAGTTTGTCTGGCTGTATGGATTTTCTGATAGATGCAATATAGGCACTTGACACTCCAATATCTCTTCCAAATGCAGATTTTGAGATTTTTTTGCTCTTAAGATATTCTGTAAGTCTCTCTTTTACAGGCATATTTACGATAAATTTAAATTTTGCACAGAAAACGCCTTGAATTATTTGCTTATTTAAAGGCATTGCCTTATATTTGCAATGTGTTTAATCGACACCAGCAAATATATGCCGAATTAAACTTACTGTAAATAGCAAATATACACTATTTGCGGAAAAAGTAAAGGATTTTCAAACGCAGACGATATGATTAACGCTTTCAGAAAGGGGCTTGGCGACACACAAGCAAGATTTCAGGTGATGATCCGAAAAGAGATCATGGCCGCATTGCGGATCAAGAGCCGCTATCAATGGTATAACCGCCGTGATGGTAAGGTAGACCACACTCCGGCCGAACGGGCGGCAATCGAGGCAGTATTTGCCAAATATGACGTTACCTCCCCTTGGGGATATGAATAGCAGCCATGAACGTAGATGCGAAACTCACCGCCGAGGAGAACCGGGTCGTTCAGTTTGTTGCGTGGGGATGTCCTTATAAGATCATCGCCGACAGACTTTGCAAATCGGTACACACGGTTACGAATCAGATTCGGAGTGCATGTGAGAAAATCGGCATAACGCCGGGCGAGCTCCCTGCGTGGTGGTTTTGCACCCGCTTTGGGATCAGCTTCGATCTGTCGCCGATCAGGCGCAAGGCAGGAGCGATCATGCTGCTGATACTGTTCTGCTCCCAAATCGGGAACTGCGATTCGATAGCCCGGCGGGTGCGCCGAGGCCGGAGAAATGAAACGGAGTATATAGCGGAGTTTTGAATTATGGACCTCTTTACTTTAAAACAGCACATTATGGAAGTTGTAGAGTTAGGTGCTGCGGCGATTGTGAAATTGCAAAAGCCTCTTTCGGACGAAATGACGCGCCGTCAGGCTTATAAATTTGCCGGGGAGGGTTGGATTGATCGACATACTGCTGCGGGGAATCTGCATCCGGTTCGTAAAGGGAATAAGTCTACCTCCCCTATCATTTACAGCCGACTCGAAATTCTCGCTTTAAAACAGGCTGAAAAGTTAGGTCCCACGATCTTATGATTTTGACGTTTCCCGCGCTTTTTCTGGCCGTGTTCGGTTACAGCGCGATTCGAGAATATAAAGACAAAAATGCCATGAACGACGAGATCCAATTACACGACGGTCCGCAAAGCGAGGCCCAGAAAAACAAGGAGCGTATAGCGCTGCTCAAGCTGGCAGAACAGTATCCGAAAGGCTCCGCCAGCGAGCAAACATTAATAGACCAAGCGAGTAAATAGACAGGAAATTCCAACAGATCGGGTATCCTACCCCATATTCAATTTAAGGAAATGAAAATAAAACGCTTTCACTTGAGTAAAAGAGCGGCACACGAGTATATCCGCAACTTGGGTTATCGTGGTCGTGGTTTGGAGGTTTTCAAAGTCTCCAATGGCAAATTTTGGGTAGGTACTTTCATGGAATGGCTGAACAGATGATACGTCTGACAAACGAAGATTACTACCAGTTAGCGATGCTGGTCGAGGACAAATCATGTGAGCATCGGGGAGACTTCTGCGATAAGATCGAATACGACACGGACAGATTTCACAGCGATCTGAATATATCCGTGATGATTTACGAAAGCCGCTTCGAGGACCCTAAACTGTTCATCGTCTCGGCCGATTTGAAAACCTACTTGCCCGACGGAGAGGTCGCCAACGACTTCGACCTGACGAGGCTCAAGAACGATCCCTACCTGTCGTAGGTTGTTAGGTTAGTTTTAGGTTGATTCACCCCCTCCGCATCCGCGACGGCCCCGGAGGGTTTTTAAGAAATCGAGCTTATGTCACATTCACAGCCATACGGACCACAGGAAAGAATCAAGGCGGCCTTTTTGGCCGGCATTCGCATGACGACAGCACAGGCGAACCGCCTCGGGCAAACGAGCGATTCCCGCAAGGTCATATCCCGCTTAATCAAGCAGGGTATGCCTATTGAATACTACTGGAATATCCGCAAGGACGACAGCGGCCGGACGGTGGCGAAATATAAGACATACTATTACGGATCGCCCCTGCCCGCCAAAGGGTCGAAAATGGGGACTTTCGATCATCCGAAATTGGATTTGTAACTCAAAATATGAATTATGGAAATAATCACTAAGCGCCCTAAAGGCATGCCTTACCGGAAATACGTTGAAATGCGTAAAGCCAGTAACAATCAGATTCGTCGCTATCTGAGATTCGGTCAATTGTATTACCTGTCGGCAGAGATAGTCACGGTCGAAACCCCGTTGGGCAAATCGCAACATCGCAAAAGCTATCCGCCATTCGTCGGTTCGGTCCGGCGAGACTTGCGGAAGCCGATTTAATAAGCTGGATTTGTGACTGACTAATTCTGAATGAAAATGATAAAAAACGAAATCGAGCTTTGCGGCCTGCTGTGGGACACAGAGAATTTGGCCATCGGCGGTTACGCGAAGGACGGCCGCCATTACTACACATGGCATGAGGCGATGGAGGCTGCGAGGTCCGTTGGAAAGCGCCTGCCGACCCGGGAGGAATGGGTGGCATTATGTGATCTCGGCTCGACTTGGGACGATGAGCTCAAGGGCCGTTGGTTCGGGGGTAATCACGACTCGGACCACAAAGGCTCGTTATTCCTGCCTGCTGCGGGCTGGCGCAGCTTCTATAATAGCGACAAGTTAGCCAACACGAACATAGACGGCCTCTATTGGTCCTCGTCGACGGACTACGGAAGCAGCAGCTACGCGGACTACATCAGCTTTTACTCGGGCTGCGTCTACTTGCCGGGCACCCAAGATAGCGCCTTCGGCTTCAGCGTGCGTTGCGTGCGGGACAAAGAATAGTTCTTGAAAAGAAAAAGCCCCCGACGGGTGATATCGGGAGCTTGGGATTGATTAAAAGCCGGCCGGTAGTTGTCCGACTCCGTCCGACCGGACAAAGATACACAACTTTTTTAAAACGATACGATTATGGGATTGATTAAAAAGCCGTCTGAGCTTCAGGTTCAGACCACGATCAAAGCCCTGCTGTACGGACAGCCGGGCATCGGTAAGACGACCGACGCGCTTTCTGCGCCTTATCCGGTACTTCTGGACTTCGACAACGGCGTTCACCGCGTCAATGTCGCGCACCAGACCCCCACGCTTCAGGTAAGCTCCTACAACGATTTTCTCGAAGTGATGCAGAGCGGGGAGCTCGCTCCGTTCAAGACTATCGTGATCGATACGGCGGGCAAGATGCTCGACTACATGGGGGCGTGGCTGATCCAAAACGACCCGAAGCTGGGCCAACGGGACGGCAGCCTGTCCCTGAAAGGCTACGGAGCGCGCAAGGCCGAGTTTATCCGGGTCCTTAAATCGATCTCGATCATGGGCAAGCACATTGTTTTCGTGGCTCATGAGCGCGAGGAAAAGGAGGGCGACCAGAAGATCATCCGGCCGGAGATCGGAGGCTCGTCGGCCGGGGACCTGATTAAGGAGCTGGACCTGGTGGGATACGTTCAGGCCATCGGCAAGCAGCGGACGATCTCGTTCGACCCGTGCGAGAAGTTCTACGGCAAGAATACGTGCAATCTTCCCAGCGTCATCAATATTCCGAGGCTGATCGACGAGAACGGGACCGTGATCGCTCCGAACGATTTGCTGACGAACATCTTCAAGTCTTACCAAGAGAATCTCGAAAAGCGCAAGGAGGAAGTCAAGAAGTATAACGACCTGATCGCGCTGATCGACCGGAATGTCGAGGCTATCACCGATTGCGACAGCCTGAACGATGCGACGTCCCGATTGCGGGACTTCGAGACGATTTGGGACTCTAAGATTCAGGCATCGCGCAAGCTCGTGGCGAAAGCCGCCGCGCTCTCTTGCCGGTTTAACAAAGAGACAGGGAAATATGAGCCGGCCGCCTAAATACAGGATATATCCGTCGCTTCTCGACCGTTTCAACGAGTATCGGTACATCGATGCCGCTATCGAGAAGCCGTGGAACGCCGATAAGACTCCTTCCGACGTGGAGGCGGAGATCGAACGGGGACTTCTCGACGCGATCAACCGCGTGCCGTCCGAGAGCGAGGCGGCCGAGCGCGGGACATGCTTCAATAATCTGGTCGATGCCGCTCTTGCCGGCATGATGACAATCTCAAGCAACGCGGCCGACAAGACGGGGACCGAACTGATCCGCATCGATCATAAGTCGCGTATGGGCACGGCCTATATTTTCGATTTCCCGGTGAAGATCGTGAAGGAGTTCGTCGATTACTTCCGGGGAGCGGCCTCGCAGGTTTTCTGCTCGGGCACGCTCGAAACGCAGTACGGCGACGTGGAGCTCTACGGTTACATCGACGAACTGATTCAGGATACGGTTTTCGACATCAAGACGACGAGTCGCTACGAGTTCGGCAAGTTCCGCATGGCTTGGCAGAAGGACGTTTATCCGCTATGCCTCGATCAGATGGGTTGCCGCATCCGGGGATTCGAGTACACGGTAACCGATTTCCGGAATACCTATCAGGAGTGGTACGACTTCCACTACGACGATAGCCGGCAGCGGCTTCGGGAACATTGCGAACGTTTCATCGAATTTCTCGAAGCGCGCCGGGATAAGATTACCGACAAGAAGATTTTCAATAACGCATAATTATGGCAGTATTAAAGCGACAGAACGTGTGTTTCGGTACGAAATACACGGACAACGCCGGGCAGGAGAAGACTCGCTGGGTGACTGTCGGCAAGGCATTCCACAGCGACCGGGGCGGCATCAGCATCAAGTTCGACACGATCCCTGCGGGCGGATGGGACGGCTGGGTGCAGTTGTTCGACGAGCGGGACCCGAATCAGGCTCCGCAGGGTTATAGCCGTCAGGGGGCCGGCCCGACCGGTTACGGACAGCAGGGTCCGGCAACGGCTCCGCAGGGGTACGCCGGCCAACCTTACCCGGCGGCCGGCCAAGCTCCTTACGGCAATCAGGGGACCGCCACCCGGGCGGATAGCCAATATTCGGGAGGCTATACGGTTCCCCCGGCCGATAATCCGGACGATCTTCCCTTCTGAAACCGGGCGCTATGAAATTCAGAGTCGAAAAAGCGCGGGACAAACAGGCCGTCATGGCTTACCTCGACCGACTTCCGGAGGGCAAGGCTTACGATGTGACCGTCGTGCGCCACCGCGAGCGGCGGTCGGTCGATCAGAACCGCCTGCTGTGGCTCTGGATCAAGTGCATCAGCGACGAGACGGGGCAGGACAAGGACGATCTGCACGAGTATTTCAAGCAGAAGTTTTTGGGGGTCGATACGAAAACGCTCTGGGGTACGACCCTGTACCGTCCCGTGTCCACCTCCGCTCTCGATTCGCTCCGGTTCACTCAGTATCTCGAACACATCCGGGCCTTCGCTTCGTCGGAGCTCGGGATCGAGCTTCCGAACCCGGAGGACCGGTTTTGGGATCAATTCGAACATCAGTACGACAACCAAATCTAAATCGTAAAACATGAAAGACTTATCTAACTACATTCCGGACGAGATCAAGTTCAATCTGCCGAAAGCGGCGGATCGCTTTCCTAAAGTGCTTTTCGAGGGAGCCGACTCGCTGGCAGAGATCGAGAAGCTGTTGGCCGACAAGTTCGTCGCGCTGAATGCCGGGCCGAAGGTCGTCCGCTTTCTCGACGCTTACGAGAAGCAGACGATGCGCAATAATTACGCGGAGCTGATGGAGGGCGACAAGATCAAGCACGAGACGGAGCTCGTGAAGATCGAGGCGGAGGCCAAACAGCGCGTCAAGGACGCGAAGGAACGCCTTCAGGCAACCCTGACCCGCATCGATAATCTGGTCAAAGAGGTCAAGGCCGGCAGCAAGGAGATCGATTTGCCGCAGGATACGACGTACCGGATCGCGGTGGATAACCATTACCTGTACTACACATGGGCGAACGGTCAGTTCAAGCTGGCCGACGTGTGCCTTATTCCCGAGTGGGAGCGCCGCGAATTGTTCAACATGCAGGACAAGAACGCGCAGGCTCTTTTCGATATGTTCGGCTTCGACTTCCGCAAGAAGGAGCAAGAGAATCTTTTGGACGAGGATATGGCCGAAGGCGACGGCGAGAGTGCCGATTTCGAGGACGACTCGGAGATCGGCGACGATAGCGACGAAACGCTTGAGGAAGAATAGACCATGTACCGGCTTCGTCCATATCAGCAACAGGCCGCCGACGTAGCGGTGCGGTATTTCAAGGATCGCACCGCTACGGCCAACGGTATTATGGTTCTTCCGACGGGCAGCGGCAAGAGTCTGGTCATTGCCGACATCGCCGCTCGGCTCGGCGCTCCGGTGCTGGTGTTCCAGCCGAGCAAGGAGATACTGGAGCAGAACTACGCGAAGCTCTGCGCATACGACATCCTCGAATGCGCGGTCTACTCGGCCTCCTGCAATAGCAAGGCTATCTCCCGTATCACCTTTGCCACAATCGGCAGCGTGAAGAACCACGTCGAGGAGTTCTCGCACTTCCGGTATGTGATCGTGGACGAGTGCCATTTGGTCAATCCGAAGGAGGGAATGTACCGCGACTTCTTCAAGGCGATCCGGTGTAAGATCATCGGCCTGACGGCTACGCCGTACCGCCTGTATTCGACGCGAAACGGCGCGGTCCTGCGCTTTATTACGAATACCAGCCCGCGCGTCTTCTCGCGCCTTCTGTTCTTCGTGCAGATCGGCTATCTGTTCGGGCAGGGGTATCTGGCCAAGCTGAACTACTACCGAATTCCGCTGATCGATCTGAACCGGTTGCGCAGGAATTCGACCGGGGCCGACTATACGGACGACTCCGTGCAGCGCGAGTATAGGCGCGTGAGCTTCAACGACGGAGTGCTGAATATCGTTCGGCGACTGCTTCGGGTGAATCGTCGGGGCATATTGCTGTTCTCTCGGTTCGTGGAGGAGGCTCAGTACATTTCCGACAGCCTGCCGGGTATGGCGGCTATCGTGTCGCAGAATACGCCGAAAAAGGAGCGCGAGCGCATCCTCGCCGACTTCAAGGCGGGACGAATCAAGGTCGTTACGAATGTCGGCGTGCTGACGACGGGCTTCGACTATCCGGAGCTCGACACGGTGGTACTGGCCCGGCCGACGCTTTCGCTGGCTCTGTACTATCAGATGGTGGGCCGGGCGATTCGTCCTCACCCGTCGAAGGCCGAGGGCTGGATCGTCGATCTGTGCGGCAATTTCAACCGCTTCGGCCGGGTCGAGGATTTGCAGCTCGCCTCTTATAAGCCGGGGACGTACTGCATACAGAACCGGACGCGGGTATTGACTAACGTGTATATGTAAATCATGGGACGACGATTTTACGATACGACTTTGATTTTGACCGGCAAAATCTGCCCTTACTGCGGACAGCCGACGGAGTATGTCGATAGCGCTGCCCTCTATCACGGGATCAGCTACGGGATGATCTACCTGTGTCGCAAGTGCGACGCTTACGTGGGCGTTCACCGGGGCACGGACAAGGCGCTCGGCCGGCTGGCTAACCGATCTCTCCGCGAGTGGAAAAAACGGGCTCATTACTATTTCGACCCGATTTCCCGTACACCGCTTATCAACCGGATATGGCCGAAATACATTCCGGGCATATCGAACCGGAATAAGGCTTACCGATGGCTGGCCGCACAAATGGGTATCGAGCCGGAAGTATGCCACATCGGCATGTTCGACGAATTTCAGTGCGAGTGCGTCGTGGCTATATGCAAGAGCGCATTGGTAAAAGCAGGAATTGAGTTATGAACTATATCGAACTGATAAACCTTTTTTGGCAAACACGACGTAGAGTGCGATTGTCCAGCGTAGAGGCCGACCTGTATTTTTTCCTTTTGCAGGAATGCAATACGCAAAACTGGGAGAATCCCTTTGAGTGTCCCAACGGGTTGATCTGCGTCTCGATCGGTATGAGCGAACCTACCTTGATCGATGCACGCAATAGATTACAGCAGAAAGGATTTATTGAGTTTGTGAAAGGCAACAGGCGGGCTCAATCTCCGGTATACACTCTTTTAAACTTAAATAATTTTAGTAAAAACTTTAGCAAAACCTTTAGTAAAAGCTTTAGTAAAAACTTTAGCAAAACACATAGCAAAACGGCCGATACACCTCTTATAGGAGAAAAACAAAAACAAAAACCTCCTATAAGTCCTCCTAAATCGGAGGACGCTGAATTGCCGTTCGGAACTTCGGAAAATAGAAATTCGGGGAAACCGAATATTCCGGGTAAACCGGAGATCGAGGAGATCGTAAAGTTCTACAACGACACCTGCAAATCGCTGCGTCCCGTAAAAACACTTACCGACAAGCGGCGGGAGGCTGTATATGCCCGGCTCCGCGAGCACGGCCGGGAGGCTGTTTTCGACGTGATCCGGGCCGCCGGCCGGTCGTCGTTTCTCGCCGGACAGAATACTCGCGAATGGACGGCCGACTTCGATTGGATTTTCAGACCGGTAAATTTCGTGAAAGTGCTGGAAGGCAAGTATGAAAACAAAGAAAAATCGCAACAGTATGGAAGCGAAAACAATAGGCAGATTAACGAGCGCCTTGCCGTTCCGAGCCACTACGAGGTTTTTTAGGATCGGTCGGCCGGTGCAGGAAGTCCGGGACAATCTGCTGGCCATTTGCGGGCAGTTGATTGCCGGGAGCGGGAAAGCGGCTCGCTTTACCTCGGCGCACTACCGGGCTATCGACATCGCGGCCGGGTGGCTGACCTCCGGCAATACTTGGGGGCTGAAGATCATGGGCGGAATCGGAACCGGCAAGAGTACGCTGATGGAGGCGATTCGGTTGTTCGTGAACGACTACATGCAGCGAGTTCCGCTTAGCGAAAGAGCGTTCGTCAACATCTTCCACGCCTCGGATGTGGCCGATGCTTTCCGGGCCGACAGCGATATATGTCCGATGTTCTTTCGCTACCGGGCTGTGGCCATCGACGATCTCGGCGTGGAACCGACCACTGTCAAGCATTACGGGAACGAGATCATGCCGCTTGCCGATATTCTGCACCGGCGGGCCGACGAGCGGAAAGTTACGATAGTCGTGACGAATCTCAACAAGGAGTCGATCCGTGGGAGGTACGGAGAACGGGTGTACGACCGGATGCGGGACATGACGACGATCATTTTGGACGGACAGAGTAACCGGGGCAATCATGGATAGCGTTTTCGACATCATAGAAGCCATTATCGAAGGCAAGCGCGCAGCGAAAAAGCCCCCGTTCATAGCCTTGTACCCTGAGATCGCCGCCCACTATTCGGGGCCCGATCTGCAAGGCGAGTTGGACCGTCTGGTCGATGCCGGAATGCTCGTTTGCGGGCCGACGGTCAATAGCACGTATTACAAACTGAAGCCATGACCCACGCGTCTCTTTTTTCCGGTATCGGCGGCTTCGATCTGGCCGCAGAATGGGCAGGTTGGACTAACGTGTTCAACTGCGAGATCGACCCGTTTTGCCGTAAGGTTCTAAAATACCATTTTCCGAAAGCAGCACAATATGAAGACATCCGAACAACTGACTTTACCGTTTGGCGAGACCGTATCGACGTTCTCACCGGCGGATTCCCGTGCCAAGATGCGAGTATTGCCAAACAGAACGGAGCCGGACAGCTCGGCTTGCAGGGGGAACGCACGGGGCTGTATACTGAAATGCTCCGGGCAATACGGGAAATCCAGCCGCGGTATGTTATTGCGGAAAACGTCTCCAACATTAGAAAAGTCAATGACGGGTGTGATTTCGCCTTCATCCTTGAGAGTATGGCCGGGTTGGGGTATAATGCAGAATGGCGGGATACAAGTGCGTCAGAAGTCGGTGCCCCGCACCGCCGGGCGCGGTGTTACATGGTTGCTTACCCCGGTGGCATCCGACTACATGAGGGCCAATCTTTCTTCACCAATGTATGCACGCCGGCAGCACCGGTCTGCCGGAGGTTTGCCGGAGCAGTTATTCAAACTGGGCTTCCGTGGGATTCTGAATTACCGGTTTGTCTTGATGATTATGGGATTCCCGACGGACTGGCTGGATGTAGGTCGGTCATAGTTAAACATACGTTTTGCGCACCGGGCAACGCCATAGTGCCGCAGGTAGCACTGCGGATATTCGAGACGATCAACGATTACGAGAAATTGATACGATTATGAAAACATTACGTGAATCAAACCCCATCGAGCTTTGCGGGCTCTTGTGGGACAGGGAGAATTTGGCCATCGGCGGTTACGAGAAGGACGGCCACCATTACTACTCATGGCAGGAGGCAATGGATGCCGCGAGGTCCGTCGGGAAGCGCCTGCCGACCCGGGAGGAATTGAAGGCATTATGTGATCTCGGCTCGACTTGGGACGATGAGCTCAAGGGCCGTTGGTTCGGGGGTAATCACGACTCGGATCACAAGGGCTCGTTATTCCTGCCTGCTGCGGGCCTGCGCTACAGCAATAGCGGCGAGTTGGCCAGCACGAGCTCCTACGGCTACTATTGGTCCTCGTCGCCGTACTACGGAGGCGACAACGGCGCGGGCACCCTCGGCTTCTACTCGGGCTACGTCAACCCGCTGAGCTACAACGGTCGCGCCCTCGGCTTCAGCGTGCGTTGCGTGCGGGAAATAATAACAGATAGATTATGAGAGTCATAGTTACTTTTTCCGGCGGTAAAGATAGCCTTGCAGCGCTGTTGTGGACCCGCGAACATATCACCAAGAATTTCACGACGGTATTCTGCGACACGGGTTGGGAACATCCGTTGACTTACGAATACATCCATCGCATTGCCGACAAGCTGCATCTCGATCTGGTAACATTGAAGTCGAAGAAGTATGCAGGTATGGTCGATCTTGCCCGGCAGAAGCATCGCTGCCCGTCGGCGCGCGCCCGGTACTGTACAGAGGAACTGAAGACGAAGCCAATGACTGACTACATCCTCGACGTCGTACAAGATAATACGCTCATTATTCAGGGCATCCGTGCCGCGGAATCCTCGGCACGAGCCAAGATGAAGACGCAATGCACCTATTTCAAGTATTATTTCGAGCCTTACGGCTACGACAAAAACGGAAAGCCGAAGAAGTATAGCTACCGCGGCAAGGATGTTCGGGTGTTCCGGTCGCATTATGCTGACGACCTCTTGCGACCGGTGTTCGACTGGTCGGCGCAACAGGTCATCGATTACATCCTCGCCGCAGGGTTGGAACCGAATCCACTCTACAAAATGGGCTATAAGCGTGTCGGTTGTTGGCCGTGCGTGATGGCGAATCAGCGGGACATCCTGAACATCGCCCGGCAAGCTCCGGAACGGATAGATGAGATTGGAAACCTTGAAACGGAATTGGGCTATTCGTTTTTCGGTAAGGACAAGATACCCGCCCGCGCGATCCACAGTGGCAATAAATATCCGAATATCCATGATGTCGTGCGCTACGTCGAGTGGCAGAACGCGACGGGCTCCTTGTTCGACGACGACACGGCCACGAGTTGCATGAGTTATTATGGGTTATGCGAATGATAAATGACAGCTTCACTCTCCAGTTGTCAAATAATAATTGACAACTGAAACCTTTAAAAAACATTAAACACTTTAAAGAATGAAACGGATAATCAGACACGGCGAGCAATACGCTAATGCCATCTTTTTGAGAGAATGCTGCAATTGCGGCTGCCAGTTCGAGTATGAACGGGAAGACGTAGAAAAAATCAAATACAGTAAGTGGGACGGTGTGGAATTCTGGTACGTGGCCTGCCCGGAATGCGGTGATTTAACTGGATTAGATAAACCCGACCCGATAAGACACGAACAGCCTAAAGGCGAAAAACAGTGAGAATCATGCGCGAAATACTTTTCAGAGGCAAGAGCCTCGACAATGGGAAATGGGAGAGCGGATACCTACTCGAAAATCAAGGTCGGACCTTCATTTACCAAGCAACGAACGATAACGGCCGCATCTCCGTCGCTGCGGTAGAAGTCGATCCGGCCACCGTCGGCCAGTACACGGGTATGAAAGACAGGAACGGGAAGAAGGTATATGAGGCAGATATCCTTACCGACAAATTTGGAAGCATAGGGGTCGTCGAATGGAGAGACGGTGGTTTTGTCGTGAACTTCGGAGACACGGATATTTTCGATCTGTCTGATTGTTTTGGCGATTCGTATCAAATGTGGGTTATAGGCAACATCCATGATAATGCGGACCTGATAAAAATAGACGAAATATGAAAAAGATGATGTTTAACGACCATAAGGTGTCGGGACGGGGAACGTGGGATCGCAATCCTTTTGTTTGGCGCATCGAGTTTGAACTGGTGAAGTGATGAAAACAGAATTCAAGGGTACTCCGGGGGCATGGTTTGCCACTTATGACCACGGCTCCTCAAATTGGATTATCGATGTAATCGATGATAAAGAACAACTTGTGGCGTGTGCAATTCCGGACTCTAAAATAGAGTCCGAAGCCAACACCCTCCTGATCGCTGCCGCACCGGAAATGCTGGCGGCATTACAGGAAATTGTTCGCCAACATGATTTGGACGCAGATAACACTCTATTACCCCCTATTCCTAATAGATGGATGGATGCCATATCAAAAGCCGAGAAGGCAATCAATAAAGCATTGGGACGATGACGATTCTTGAAAGTGAGATACAGCGTATATCCGCAGCCGTCGAACAGGCGACGGGCTTCGGATTGGAGGATATACGAGCTCGTAGCAGGATACTACCGGTAGTTCGGGCGCGGATCATTCTGTGCCGTGAGATTCACAAACGCGGCGCGTCGGCCCGAGAGATCGGGCAGGCAATTCACCGGGATCGTGCGAGTATTGGCTACCTGATTAATCGCTACCAAGCCGAATACGATACCTCCCCTATTTTCCGAGAGATGGCAATAAAAGTAAAGGATATTCTACAATGAGGCACAGGGAAAGCGACTTGCAAATAGCGTGCGTTCGGTGGTTTACTATGCAATATCCACAGTATCGAGGACTGCTGTTCGCAGTTCCGAACGGCGGCTCGCGGAACCGTATCGAGGCGGCGCGGATGAAAGCCGAAGGTACGGTTGCCGGGGTTAGCGATCTGATTCTACTGGTTCCGCGAGGTCATTTCGGGGCTCTCTGCATTGAATTAAAGACTGAGACGGGCAGATTGTCGCCAGCACAGAAAGAATGGCTGCAATGGGCCGAAACGAACGGAAACAAGTGTGTGGTAGTACGGCACATCGAGCAGTTTATCGAAGAGGTCAAGAATTATTTGGGTAGACAGTGACGTTGAATGACTATATATCGAAAAGATATGACCGGTGGCTTGATTACGCGACCTATCATTGCCATGCGTCCGGATTGTCAATCGAACCGGCCGAAGTGCTTAACGATGTTCTCTGCGGCCTTCTTTCGCGATCTCCGCTGCGTTTAGAAATGCTGATGCAGTGTGCCCGCGACGGGTACACCGAGCTCGACTTCTTTGTCCTTTCAATTATTAAGCGTAACATCATATCCCCTCGTTCATCCTTTCGGTACAAACGAGGCCAACATTGCACGTATTCGGTTGACTGGTCAGAGGAGCATCCGGAACCGAGAGTCGATATTGACGATCTCAATCTTGACGAATGTTATCAAATTGTCATTGACACATTGGATGAACTTGAACTACCCAAGCGCGACCGCATCATCTTTGAGTGGAAGTTCTTCGAGGGACGACCGTATTCTGAATGGCCCGGGCCGGAAAGCCAGAAATGTTTGTACAACAAGTTCGACAAAATTTTTTTTGCACTTTCTTCAAAAATCAGGAAAAAAATCGGGGGGTAATTCTATGTTATGTTGAAACATTGCACGTTATGGCAAAATACAGTAAAGAAAAAATCAAGGAGTGGGCCGACTGGGTGCGTAACAATGGCCTCATTGATTACGGAGGAGCGCGTCTTCGGGACTTTTGTAATTATGTAGGAATAGACTATCAAACATACTACCGATGGCTCGAAAATGCGGAATTTGCGGAAGCTATTAAAAAAGCGAAGGAGGAATATCGCGATCTGCTTGAGCGGGACATAGTGAAGTCCATTTCCAATATAGCCAAAGGTTGCGAATGGACACAATCGATAACTGAGTACGGTTATGACAAGATGGGCAATCTATACAAAAAGAAGCATACGACTAAGACGATGCGCGAGCCTGTCAACGTCGGGGCTGCTATCTTTTTGCTGACGAATATCGCACCCGAGCGTTGGAAAAACCGTCAATCGCAGGAAGTCACAGGGAAAGACGGCAAAGACCTGCTGGCTGGGGCGAAGCTCATTGCCGGGATGGGTAAGGACGAGATTGCCGAGCTTCTGAGTGATGAGTGATGCAAAGTACATAGCTGCGGCGCAACAGGGCGCCCGGCAAAGTTTCCCGTTGTTTACGGCGATGATGAAGGGTAAAGATTTCTTTACCCCTTTTCATTTGGTGTACTACAAAATTCTGAATGCCTTTGCTCACAAGCGCATCAAGAGGTTGATAGTTTCCATTCCTCCCCAGCATGGTAAATCAGAGGGATCGACCCGGTTGCTCCCGGCCTATCTGTTCGGACTGTATCCGGACTTGAAAATAGCGATTGCCTCGTATTCGGACCGATTCGCCCGGAAATTCAATCGAGAGATTCAGCGGATTATCGACTCCGAAAGATACTATACGCTTTTCCCCGATACGCAACTCGCCGGTAGTCCGGTAGCCGATGATTCGAGCAGATGGGCGAGAACCGCAGGCGAGTTTGAGATAATAGGCTGCGAAGGGAAGCTTACGGCTGTGGGGCGAAGTGGTGGTCTGACCGGACAGACTGTCGATGTGCTTATTTTGGACGACCTGTACAAAAATGCGGCAGAGGCCAATTCTCCGCTCATTCGTGACGCGGTTTGGGAATGGTATACGTCTGTTGCGGAAACTCGTCTGCACAACGACTCGCAAGAACTGATCGTCTTTACGCGATGGCATGAGGACGACCTGATCGGCCGGATCGAAGCCTCAGAAAAGGTGGTTAACCTGACATCGCTCAGGCAGCTATCGGGCTGTGATCCCGATGCGTGGCTGAAGGTCGATTTCGAGGCGATCAAAGAGGGGCCACGCACAGACCTCGATCCGCGCGAACTCGGGCAGCCATTATGGCCCGAGCGGCATAGCCTACAATCGTTAGTTCGCCGCCGTGCGCTCGATCCGGTGGGTTTCGACAGTCTGTATCAAGGCCGTCCGGCAACTAAAGAAGGGCTGCTATATGGAGCCGAATTTCAGACATACGACGAACTTCCTCCGGCGAACGAGATCATCAAAAAAGCGAATTACACCGATACGGCCGATTTGGGTGACGACTACCTGTGCTCGATCTGCTATGTCGTGAGCCGTGATGGCTTTGCCTATGTGACTGACGTACTTTTTACGCAGGAGCCTATGGAAGTGACCGAGCCGATAACCGCGCAAATGCTTTTGCGGAACGATACAAGGATAGCTTACATCGAGAGCAACAACGGCGGGCGGGGTTTCGCGCGTGCAGTGGGTAGACTGGTCCCGGCAGTCCGTGTCGAATGGTTTCATCAATCGGGAAATAAGGAGTCAAGGATATTGACTAATTCGGCATCCGTAATAAATCGCATAAAATTTCCCTCCGAATGGGGAAAAATCTGGCCTTCATTCTATGTTATGGTGACGGCCTACAAGCGACTGTTCCGGGCGAATCGGTTCGACGATGCGGCCGATGCCCTGACCGGCATTGTTGAGCGCGAGTTCCATAGAGGGCCGGTCCGCAAAACGAGAGTATCTGTAGGTAGTTTGCCACGATGAGAAAGATTACATTACGGGAATTTCTGCACATACAGCAGGCGTTGACAGACGAGGTGGAGATGACGGCCGAGAATTTCCCGAAGCCGTCCCGCCTATGCGGCCGTCAAGTGCCGAACAATCTCGACAGCCTGATGTTCGAGCAGCTCTGTCGTTTACAAACCATACGAAACGTACATGCCTTGTTACTCATTCCGCCTGAAATCATCCTCGGGCTTCCTGCTGCGAAAATCATGAGGACATCGGCGCGCGACGCAATAGGTTTTGCTCTTTGGGTCGGGACCGAAATAGAGCGCATCAACAAGCTTTTCCAAAGCACGATTGTAAATCCGACAAAAGAAGAGATTGCCGCCGGTATCGAAAGGCTGCGTTTCGGTCCGTTCGGGATGGTCGATTGGTTCGCCCAGCGCATGCACATAGCCGATCACGATCAGGTCATGGCTTTGCCTTGGCTTCGCCTGTACGAATGTGCTCGGATCGATGCACGTCGAGCTGAGTACGAACGCCGGTTGCGAGATATTTACCAACAAAAGAACAAGCTATGAAAAAGAGCGTCGAAGAAAAGATCAGGGAAATCATCGAGGCAATGGGCATTGCGTATTTGTTCGAGTCGTGGCACGGCGCGAATGTCGAGCTTGATCGAAAAAAGCGGACGCGAGTGTTATCCTACCCTATTTGCATCAACGTACTGCCGCAGCGCGGTACGATTTACTGGAACAACAATGGCCAGATTGTCGATGCTCCGAACTGCGTGCTCGCGTTCGGTGATGAAATTCGGCTTGATGCTCCGGCCGACGAAGTGCAGCAAGTCGTCGAACGTATGAAGCAATTGGCGATGCAATTTGTCGTGCGTGTGAACGGTAGCGGGCTATTCGAGCCGGTTAGTGGCCCGATGATCTATACCTGTATGTTCGACAAATTGGATCGGAACCTCGCGCTCGTGACGGTCGAATTGGTATTGCGAGAAATTATGGGTGTTTGCGCGCGTAATTTGACGGAATAATGGAAGCGCTTAGATATCAGGGAGCAGAGGTAGTTGCAGAGGAACTCGAAGCGCTACGTCAACGTATTATTGCCAACATGGACGCAGCCGGACAGCGCGCAAGTGGAGCAACGGCCAATAGCCTGACACCTGAAGTGACGGAAGGGTCGGCCGGAATCACTGGTATTTTGTGGGGGCGCTCGTTCTTTTCCACGCTTGAAAAGGGATCGCGTCCTTGGAAAAGGCAGTACATTCGGCCGCCGAAGTTTTTCATCGATCTGATGGCCGAATGGGCTGCGAGAAAGGGTATCTCCGCGCCGGCCGGAGGTATTGCGTACAACATTATGACGAAAGGCTCGAAGCTATATCGCACCGGTGGCCGGACAGATATTTACTCAAACGAAATTCCTGCGACGATTGATCGGATTGCCAGTCGTCTCGCCGGTATCTTTGACGTGGCGATAGACGAATCGATAACCAAAAAATAGAATAGAGCATGAGAATATGGGATGCGGGCTTAGGTTTTTCGATCACCTACCCTAACTCGGTACATTTCGCCTTCACGCCGGCGATTATCAGCGTTTCGGGCCGAATCAAATCGGCCTCTGTCGAGATTACCTGCGACTCGACGGGTCAGAGTTACACAGAGAACCGCAAGGCATCACCTGCTGGCGGAGTCGTGTTCGATATCCAGCGTTATTTGCAGATGATTCTCGAAGGCATCAGGCATTCGGTTGTCGATTATTCTGTTCGATTTTCAGACAGTCCTATCGTCCGAAAAATTCATGTAAAAGTCACGGTAAGCGTAACGACGTTCGAGTTCGATATGGATTGCGTGTGGGGCGCTCTCGATGCCGGCGAGCGGTGCGGGGGCCCGTATATCCGTACATGGTTCGTAAACTACCCTTTCACGTTCAATGTGATTTCCAAACCAAGCAACTTTTTCGATGTCAAGTGTGACGACGGGCCGGTCAGTTCGCTCGCCTTCGGGTTGACGACGACCGACGAGGACGATTATCATCATTACATAGTCAATCCGGCCCGCGTTTTCGATACCTTCTTGGCAAACCGCCGTCTGTACATTGCCATTCCGAATGCCTTGCAGATTCGCAATGACGTGGAACGGGTCGGCGTAACGTCATACGATTTGCGAATAAGCCGCGATTGTTCGGGCGTGTATCTGCGGTGGATCGACCGGCAAGGGCAGTACGAATACTACCTATTCCAACGGACAGCTCACGAATACGCCATAAGTAAAGACGAGTCATTTTCACGTAATGAAATGAGCAACCCCGCTCAATACGTTGACGGGGTGAATATCGGAACATCGACACGCCAGATTCTACGACAGGCCGAAACGCTCACGATAGCAGCTACATTGATCGACGATCCGACATACGACTATCTGTCTGATCTGGCACAGTCGCCGGTGGTCGATTTGTTCACCGGTTACGACGATGAAGGGGTGCCGATGTGGCAGAGAGTGAATGTGGCTACGGGATCGCGGACGCGAAGCAACGACCTGCTGCAAGATTTCAATGTATCGATTACCCTGCCCGAGAAAAATGCGCAAATCTTGTGAGGCATGAAGGAAGAACTATACATAGATGATCAGATCGTAGACCTGTATCCGGACAAACCGATCACGCTGAATTTCAAGTCGAATATTCTACATGACATCAGCAAAATCACGGCGTCGAACAGCTATACGATTCAGTTGCCTAAAACGACTCGTAATCGTTGCGTATTGGATAATCCGACGGCTCCGGCCTACGACAGCCGTTTCCGCTATCGGACTCATGCCGCGCGGTATCTGCGCAATGGAATGATTGTAATCGACAGCGCGACAGCTATCGTAATGGAGAGTTCCGAAAGTTACGAGATCGCTCTGACGTGGGGCGTATTGCAGGCTTTGAAGACATGGGTATCCGATGCTCCTAAATTATCCGATTTGCCGGATGAAGGTACGACGCTCGCGTGGGACGAGAATACGGTGCCGGATTCTTATCCGCCTGCGGCTGGCGCTTTCTTCGCCGATTATAATACAGGAGTCCCCATGCTTTCGGAAGCCAAGAAGTTCGGCAATATTCATCCGTCAGTTCGGGTCGCTTGGATTCTGGAGCAGATCGAACAAGCCAACGGGTTTACGCTCGATATTCCGTCGCCGCAAAAAGAAGCGATTGAAAAACTGGCGATCCCATTGTTTGAAACCAACGGTAACATCACAAGTTGGAATGCGCAAGGCTACAAATCTTCCGACAGCTATTCGGGAAGGGCTACCGGGGTTTCCGGAGATACATGGTATGCGATTCTCCCGACAACATACACACAAAGCTCGCAGATTTGGACCGATCCCTATTTCGACACAGGGGGCAGCAGTCGAGTCCGGATTTACGTGTCAGGACAGATGCTGAAAAAATCGGCAATAGATACGCATTGGGACAATCCGTCGGTCAGGTTGTACGAAGGATCGACGTGGGACGAAGTCGTCGGCGCTGCGGTTCCCGATTACAAATGGGATGCTGAACCTATTTCCGGTCATCCCGATCAAGGGTATACTATATTATTCGATCAAGTGGTTACCCTGAAAAAAGGCACGTCCTTCTGGCTGATCTCGACCAGTGACTGGCGACTGACCGATGCGGCGGTATACGTGAGTCCTTACGACGTAGACCTGCATTACCCGACGGCATATCCAATCGTTCCAAATCTTCCGAATATTAAGCAGATCGATTTCATCAAGGCATTATGCGCGATGTTCGGGCTTTTTGCCATGCCTTCGGGCACGCCGAACACGATCCGTTTGGTATCGCCAGATGTGCTATTGTCGAACATAGGCAGTGCGATTGATTGGTCGAACAAATTGATTGATGCTGGAGATCACGAGCCGAAGTCAACAGCTTTCACGTTTGGGGATTTCGCACAAAGGAATAATTTGAAATACAAGGAGGATGATACGGTAAAGATTGATGCGGACGGAGTTCTTGCCGTGGACGACGAGAGCCTTGATCCGGAGGAAGACCTTATTACACTTCCGTTTGCAGCCTCGTCCGGAAACATCATCGCGCACTATGAATGGAAAGACTCGACGAGTGGTGAAGGGCGAGAGCTCGAAGAAGTGAAGGTCGAGCCCCGCATCATGAATCTGACGAACGTGTCGGGTAAATGCGCGCTTTCGTTCGATGGGTTGAAATTCAGTGAATTGATAGCAGATTATTATGTCAATTATCAGGCTTTAATAAATCAGCCCGTCGTTATTAAAGAACGTTTTACCTTGACCGAATATGATCTTCAAACGCTTGATTACACCGTCCCCGTCTATTTGCGGCAATACGGTCGGTATTACGGTATTGTCACGATACAGACGAGCTCCGCGCATATTTGCGAGGTGCAACTATTGCAGTTATCGGAATCGGCAAATCAGTAAATATCATAGATATGGCGAATTCAGACACGAAAGAGAAAATCCTCGTTTTACGGGTTGACGTTACCAAAGCGGTCAACGAGATCAATCGTTATAATACTATGCTTGAAGAAAGCCGAGAGGAGGAAAAAAAATTGCGTGAGCAAGAAAAACAGAATTCTGACAATAAGGATGAATATCGAAAGAAAATAATCGCCGTCAAGGCAGCGCAGACTGAGTATAAAAGTGCTGTTCGGGACCTGAGTAAGGCGATTCAGGAGGAAATCAAGCTACAGAAGCAACAGGATTCGGCCAGCAAAATTACAATGGCGACAATCAAAGAGACGGTTAATGCGAACCGGCGTAGCCGAGACTCCATTGCCGAATTGAACGCTGAAAACCGGAAACTGCGCGAGGTTGTCCGCTCGCTCGATTTCAATACTCAGAAGAACGAAATCGACGAATTGAATACGGTTATTGAGGCCAATACGGCGCTTATCAAGCTGAACACTGATGCTCAGACCAAGCAGAAAATGAGTGTCGGAGATTATCAAAAAGCGTTGTCCGGACTCGATAGTATCATGGTCTCGCTCAAAGGTCGGATGGACCAACTTGAAAAGACCGGACGCGGGCAGTCGGACGAGTACAAACAGTTGGCTTCCGCATACGATCAGGCGAAAGCCGAATGCGACCAGTTTACCCAAACTCTCGGTTCCCTGCAAGGCAAGAGCGTAAGTGTGAAACAGAGGCTGCGCGAATTGCGCGAGGAAATGATGCAGCTTGAGGTGCAGGGCAAAGGGAATACTGAACAATATCAGGCTTTGTTGGAGGAGTCCGTAGAACTGATCGGTGCCCAGCGGGCCGTGAACGACCAAATCAACAATCTTGAGCCTCCGACCGCGAAACTCGATGCTTTGATGTCCGGCCTTACAGGTATTGCCGGCGGGTTCAGCGCATGGCAGGGAGCTATGGCTGCCGTTGGTGTCGAAAGCGAAGATTTTGAGGCCGTGCAGACCAAGTTACAGGCTGCTATTGCACTGACGAATGGCCTGACGGCGGTAACCAATATGCTCGACAAGGATCAGGCGTTTATGGTTGGACTCAAGACTGCCGCACAGTCGAAAAATATCATCGTCAGCAAAGCAGCGATAGTCGTTCAAAAAGCGTTGAATGCGGTTGTATCGGCAAATCCGATTGGGTTGTTCGTCACAGTTGTTCTTGCGGCTGCCGGGGCTCTTACTGTCTTTGCATTCAGAAGTAAAGAGGCAAAGGAAAGGCAAAAAGAATTAGGGCAAGAAATAGAAAAAACCAACAGTGTTTTGGAGCAATTAAAATCTGATTCCGATTTTGATGTTGCTATTGCTGAAGCATCGGGAAAATCACAAGCAGAATTTATAAATATCAGAAAAGAGGCAGCTAAAACGGCTGTTGCCTTGGCTGATATCAATTTGAGCAAGGTGATTGATGCTTACGGCAAGGGGAATGCCACCAAAGAGCAATTGAAGGAGGCTCAGCGGATGCAGGAAGATGCTTTAGATCAGTTGAATGCAATAAATCGGGAAGCAACAATCAATGATGTAAAGCAAAGAACAGAAGGAGCAAAAAAGGCCGTTGAAATTCGGAAAGAGCAGCAACAGAAAGAACTCGAAGCCGTCCGGGCCGCACAAGATGCGATCTTCGCACTGATAACCTCGGAAACGGAACGGCAGTTGACTCAGACCGAGGCGACTTATAATCGACAGATCGAGGACCTGAAGAAACGGCTTGAAACGGAAAAGGACTTGACTGTTGCCGCAAGGAAGGCGATTAACTCCCAAATCAACGCACTTGAGGACAAAAAGGAAATCGACCTCGCGCAGATTCGCCAGCAAGCCAACAAGGACGAAATTCAGAAAGAGGCTGACAAGCAAGCGAAGCTGATCGAGCTACGCCTATCCGCGCTTAAGGAGGGCAGCGATGAAGAATTAGCGCTCAGAATTCAGCAGTTGGAGTTGCAGAAGGCCGAGGAGATACGTGCGGCGGAAGAGTTGGGTATTGCCCGGGTCGAGGTTGAGGCTAAGTACAATAAGTTGATCGAGGATGAGCGGGCGAAGACGGCTGAGAATCTTCGCAATAAGGCGGCCGAAGAATTGGCGCTCGAATGGCAGAATAAGATCAACGAAGCTGCCTTGCACCATGAAGACACATTGCAGTTAGAAGTCGAGTACCGGCGGTCTGAGCTGGAGGCTTTGCATCAAATGGAGGGCGAATCGGACGCGGAATTTAAAGCCCGGCAGTTGGAGGCTGAGCAGAATTACGTCGATGCAAAAAAGACGCTTGCAAATAAAGAAATGGAAATCGAACAAGCCAAATATGAGGCGGCCGCAGCAATTACTGGGGGAATGTCTGATATGTTGGCTGAAATCGGAGAGAACAATCGAGCTTTTGCCGCCGCATCCAAGATTTTAGCATTGGCCGAAATCGCCATTGATACTGGTAAAGCCATATCAGCGGGTGTAGCCTCGGCGATGGAAGTTCCATTTCCTGCGAATTTAGTAGCTGTTGCTACGACAATTACAACGGTAATGGCAAATATTACGAATGCTATCAAGACTGTCAAATCAGCCAAATTCGCTGAAGGTGGTTTGGTTACCGGTCCCGGTTCCGGAACGTCTGATAGTATTCCTGCGCATTTGTCGAACGGAGAGTCGGTTATGACTTCACGGGCGACAGAAATGTTCGCGCCCGTCCTTTCCGCTTTCAATCAGATCGGGGGCGGAGTGCCGATCTCCGTACAGCAGTCGAGCAGCGTGATCGAGGGCGAGGAAATGCTGGCGAGAGCTGTCGCAAAAGGAGTGGCCGCCCTACCCCGGCCGGTCGTGTCCGTCGAGGAGATCACGACAACGGCAAATCGGGTCGCTGTACTTGAAAAACTGGGCGACGCATGATAGTATATGAATCTTTGAAAGACAACCGCGATCTGTTGATACGGTTGGCCCGGACGGGGATAGCCGTCGAGGATGTGAAACATTTGGAATTGTACGAGGATTTCGTGAGGCTCAAGGCTGATGGACTGAAAACTACTTACGTCGTGGCCCATCTCTGCGATCAGTACGAGGTGAGTGAGGCGACCGTGTGGCGGATCATTCGGAAATTCCAGCGGGTTTTGGTGCAATAAAAAACCCCCTCGAAACGAGGGGGCATCCGTTTGGAAGATAATTTGTGATAATTAAACAAACCGAACGGATTCTATTTCTTTTGCGAACGTTTTGATTTTTTCCTCGATTTTCCGTGCCGTCCTTTCGCTGGGCTTTCGGAATCCGCTGATATAATGTCCGAGTTGTTTTTGATTGACACCTGTAATTCGCTCCAATCCGGCTAACGTAAAGGCATAGGCGTAGTATTGAAGAAACGACGGGATATCGTATTTGAACTCAAAATCCAATGCCGGACACGTTTTTCCTTCGGCCTGATACATAGCCCGCATTTCTTCGTATGAGTTATAGAAATCGGTTATTGTTTCCGCTACGGTTTTACCTTGTCCCAGCAAGCCGAAGGGAATATCTTTAATATACTCCATATTTGCATCGAAAGTGCCGTCGGCTCCCCGCTCGATGATTACCTGTGCTTTCATAGTTATAGTTTTAAATGTTGTCGGCAGTTGCCGGGGTCAGAACTCGACCCCGGACTGCTCACTGATACTTTTTAATGTCTTGCCTTTCGCTTCTTCACTTTTGTGTCGAGGAATCTGAAATCGACGTTTTGTAATCGGGCTGTACCACCAATCGTGATTTTTTCCGTGACTTAGGAAGTAGCAGCCTGCTTTCCTTAATCTCCTCTCAATTTCTGAATACTTCATCTTATCGGTTGTTTAATTATCACAACACAAAGATAGTATTTTTACTATCATTATCCAAATTTTTCTTTAAAATTTTTCGCAAAATCGTGCATGGACATATTACTGTCACAGACTGACAGTCGAATTATACCATTTTGAGGGGGGAAAAACGAGGCTTTGTTCTATGTTATGCCAAAGAGTAGATTTTATGGCATATTTGAAAATTTACAGCCCTATCGTGAATGAGGAGAATAAGGCGATGACCTTTTTTTTCTCGGGTGTTGAGGGCGTATCTTTCCAAGACATCGACGAGTTCATATCGTCCATTCCCGAGAACGATAACCTAATCGACATGAGGTTGCATTGCGCAGGCGGCGATGTGATCGAAGGCTGGGCAATGGTCGATAAACTACGAGCAACCGGCAAGGAGATTCATGCGACGATTGAAGGCCAATGCGCCTCGATGGCTACGGTACTTCTTTGCGCCGCACCCAAAGAAAATAGGCGGGCTTATCCGCACGCCCAGATTCTGATACATGATCCTTATATCCCCGAGTACACGCTGGCCGATGCCTATCGTGCGGAGGACCTCGAAAAGATTGCCGCCGATCTCCGTGCAAACACGGAGAAGATACTTGATTTCTACGTCGAGCGAACCGGGGCAAATCGCGAGGAGCTGGCCGCGCTGATGAAGGATGATAAATGGATCGATACCGCCGAAGCGCAGCGGCTCGGTTTCATTTCCGAAATAATCCCGCCGGCCTCGGCTTATGCCGGGAAAGGTGCGGCCGCATGGCCAAATAACAACCAAAATAAAACGAGTATGAAAAACGAAAAAACGATGCAGGCCGCCATGAAAAGGTTGGCGGCTCTCATGGGGTTCAACGTAACTCCCGCCCAAATCGTCGCATACGAACTCGATACCGAGAGCGGCGAGACGATCACAATCGATAAGCCGGAGGGCGAGGCTCCTGCCGTCGGCGACAACGCGTCGCCGGATGGAGAGCACAAGATGCCCGACGGAACGACGATCATCATCGAGGACGGAATCATTACCGAAATTCGGGCGGCCGAAGGACAAGGCGGCGAGGGACCGAAGCCGGCGGCCGAAGGCGAGGACGAAAAGGATGCCCGGATCGCCGAGTTGGAGGCAGAGAACGCCGAACTCAAAGAACGGATTGCCGAACTCGAACAGGAACTGGAGGGAGCCAAGAGCGTTGCCAAGACGAGCGACGAAAAACGTATCCTTAACCTCGTCAAGGTAGCCGGAGGAATCGACTGGCTGAAAAAGGTACAATCGGAGTACAAACCGGCAGGGAGAGGTTTCCCGCAGAGCGGAAAGACGGAGACGGAGGGTGAATCCAAAGTGGCCCGCCGGCTCGCTGAATTGAGAGCCAAAAAATAAACCAGAAAAAACACATTAAAAAACAGAGAAAATTATGGCAAGCACAGGACTTGATTTCGCAAAACTGACCCCCGATAACGGTGCGGTGCGGGACCTTCGGGAGTTGATCTTCCTCTCCGTCATGGACGTGGACCAGCTCGGGGCATTGTTCAATTTCCTTCCGAACCAAGAGCACGGCAAGAAGGTCGGCATGATCGGCGAGTTCGGAATGCTCGGCAAAGCGAGTACGGGATGTCTCCCGTCGTTCAACCAGAGCGTTCTCGCAGCGTCGGAAAAAACGTGGGACATTGCCGAGTGGCAGATATCGGAGCAGATTTGTTACACGGACTTGCGGGGCACGCTGGCGAAGGTTGCTATGCGTACCAAGACGCAGGTGGCAGATCTGACCGGCACGCAGTATATCGACGAAATTCTGGAGCCGCGCCTGTCGCTGGCGATCCGCAAAATGCTGATGCGTTTCGCTTGGTTTGGCGACAAGGCTGCCGATACCGTGACCAACGGCGGGGTGTTGCTCGATACTGTCGATAAGGGGTATTTCACGCTGATCGACGGCTTCTGGAAGCGCCTGTTTACGCTCACGACGGAGACCCCTGCGCGTAAGACGACAATCGATGCCAACTCGGAAACATCGTTTGATGCTCAGGTATCAGCGCTGTACACTGCCGGCATGCCTACGGGCATTATCGACAGCCTGATTCGGGAAGCGCCGATGGTGCTGCGGCAGACACCCGGTCAGGTGATCTACATCACGCAGTCGCTCCGCGATGCGCTCGACTGGGACATCATCAACAACAATAAGGGTAGCGAACTGCAATGGACGGCCATTTTCGACGGCATCGCCAAAACGACCTACAAAGGTGTCGAACTGCTCGCTATTCCGTTCTGGGACGAGATCATTCGCTCGACAGAGACCGTCACGGGCGGGAAAGCGTGGAACAAGCCGCACCGCGCGCTGTACACGGTGAAGGAGAACCTGCTGGTCGGTTCGGAGAGTGAAAACGAGATCGCCGAGCTCGATATCTGGTTCGAGAAAAAGGATCAGGTGAACTACATCCTCGCCAAAGATACTATCGGCACGCTGATCGGTCAGGACGATCTGCTTCAGGTGGCTTTCTAATGCTCAAAACGGACGAATATGGGAAAATGTGAATATTTGATCGCGCAGGCGATCACCGAAAACTGCGACGATCCGCTGGTAAAGGGGCTGGAGAAGCGCGGTATCATCATCAACCGCGACGATGTGGACTTTGGATCAGTCGAGTTCGCTGCGGACAAGTCCAACGTCGTATCGGCTTTGCCGCTTCTGAGCGGCAAGAAGGCGTTTGAAATCTACCAGCCGGGCAACACGCCGTTCACCGGCTCCAATTCGGCGCTGGCGACCGGTACGAGCCGGAATACGTTCACGCATCAGATCGTGATGTATATCCCGGACTCCGGGCCGGACGTGGCCGAAAGCATCATCGATCCGCTCGCTAATGGCTCGTTCCTCGTCATTTTGGAGAACAAGTTCAAGAAGATGCAGGGAACGCCTGCCGGTGCTGCCGCATTCGAGATTTACGGCTTCTATCAGGGGCTCGTAGCCAATGCTGCCACGCTCGACAAGTACAGCGACGATACGAACGGCGGATGGTCATTCACACTTCAGGAGGCAGGGTCGCCTAAATCGGCCCTCTACCTGTTCGCTGAGACATATGCGGCGACCAAAACGCTGATCGAAACGCTGCTCAAGGGAGCGACTGAGTAGGTTGTTATGTCTTTCGCGGAGGCATACGAGCTTGTGTCGGAATGGGGGAAACACTTACCGGGTGTTTTCCCCATATCCGAACAACGCAAAATCGAATCGCTTTATCTGGAAGTGTTCCGTCGGCCGCTCAGGTCCTGTCGTTGCAAGGATAGGTATTCCGATGCGGTGATCGAGATGCGAATTTACCTGAAAAAGAATATGAAAATGAGAAAAATATGCAACTACCGTCTCAAAGCCGGCGTGGTAATCCAGCCGGGTGGTACGTCCGATGTCTACACGAACGACAACTTGACCGATGCGGTCGCTACTGCGTTTCTCAAGGAGCGGCCGGGAGCTGTCGGGCTGTTTGAGGTGATCCCTGAGAAAAAGTCCGATCCGGAGATCGAGATTAATCCGGATTTGCGGTCTGAAATCGCCGCCGACCTTCAGGCCGGGAAATCGAAGACCGCGATCAAAAAAGATTACAAAGGGCGGCAGATAGCAGGTAAGACGATAACTCTCGCGGTTATCAATGCGCATATCAAGGCTGCGGAGGCCGAGCACGAGTCGAACGATTTATGAACGGGGGATGAATATCAAGGAGACGAAAAAGCCGAGTAGGCGGATCGATGTCAAGTACCTGTCATCATTAGGCATTCAGGCATACGACGCTGATAACCTATATCCGCAAAACGTGGCGGCCATTGTGGCTGCTTCGTCAACCGGTACGACCTGCTGCAATCGATATGCTGACTTCATCGAAGGGAATGGCTTCGCATCGCAAACGCTGGCCGATTTCGTGGTGAACCGTAGCGGCGACCGTTTCGACGATATTCATCATTTGTGCGCGGCCGATTTGGCAAAGTTCAACGGTTTCGCCCTGCATGTCAACTATAACGTGCTGGGCGAAATCGTCGAATTGTCGCATGTACCGTTTGAGAATTGCCGGCTCGAAGAATCGGACGAAGAAGGCCGGGTGAGCCATATTGCCGTACATCCCGACTGGTCGGGCAAGATGACGCGCAACGGAAAACCGGTCAAGGTGAATCGCGACACGGTGGATCTGCTACCCGTGTTCAATCCTAATCCGCGTGTTGTACAGGCACAAATCGTTCGGGCCGGAGGTATCGAATTTTTCAAGGGGCAGATTTTGTGGGTATCGTCGAGCGGGGCAGGAAACTACCCTACTGCGAAATTCGATGCGGTTCTTACTGAAATGAGCACGGACGAAGGACTGTCGAATGTCAAACACCGCAATGTTCGCAATAACTTTCTTACGGCCGGGATGCTCGTTCATAAAAACGGACAGATGCCGCCGGACGACGGGAAAGACGATAGCGGATATTCCGATGAACTCGCCAAATTGCAAGGTGATAGCAATTCGCTGAAAATCCTTGAGGTCGAATTGGATGCGGACGAGGAAATTCCGCAGTTCGTATCTTTCAAAGGCGAGAATTACGACAAGGAGTTTACTGTCACGGACTCGTCCGTAATCGAGCGTATCTATTCGGCTTTTGGTCAGGAGGCGTTTTATTGCATCCGCTCGGGGAAAATCGGTTTCTCCGGTACTCTGATCTATGATGCGAAGCTGGAGTATGCACAGCGCGTACACAAGGAACAGCGGATGTTGACCCGCGCCTACAAAACGATCCTCGGTCATTGGGATATGGCAACCGCTCCGATCCTGAACGATCAGGATATTGAAATCGAACCGATTGTGAAAGCTGTAAATGCACCTCAAGCATGAAGGACCTTTTGATAACTCCTGACGAAATAAACGAGCTCGCCCGCCCCTGTTCTGCTGACGAGGATATTGCCCGACGCTTCATTGAGGAGGCCGAGCATAACGACGTTCGGCCGGCGCTCGGCGATGCTTTGTATATCGCCATTGCGACTTCGCCCGATAAATATGACGAGCTATTGAATGGCGGGCTGTACTCAGACTCTTGCGGAGAACAACGGTATTTCCCGGGTCTGAAAAAAGCGCTGGCCTATTACGCATATGCTCGGATCGTAAAAAGCGGGACGAATATATCGACCCGGTACGGGTTTGTCAGTAAATCAGACGATTATTCGCATAGTGTAGAATTCAAGGAGCGTAATCAGGCTTACAATGATGCGTTTTCGATTGCAGATCATTACATGAAAGATTGTCTCGGATATATCCAATGCCGTCCCGAGGCATTCCCTGAATATACGCAGGACGGCAAAATGACAGCCAATAGAGTCCGGTACAAAGTAATAGGCGACTGATATGATCGAAATAAAACAGGGTACTTCTTTAGGAGTCCGAATCGTTCTCAAAAGGCCCTCCGGGACCGATGCCGATCTTCGGCGTGCACGCGAATTATCCGTATGGCTCCAGCTTCCTTCTGGTGAAACCATGCAGGCTCTCGACAGTTCGATCGATCGGGAGACGAATACGGTGTATGCTCGTCTTCTTCCCGACCGCGAACTGAAAGTAACGGGCGAATACGGGCTTTTCGTCAATGTGAAGATGGTGAGCAACCGGATGTTGGCTACGCACGTTCTAAAGATCGTGAAAGTGGTTGAGGGAAGCGAAATTAAGTATACGGAGCTGCCTTTGTCGCTCGATGCGAACCTGATCGATGTCCCTTACAACGTCATTACAACCGGAGCGTCTCCAAAGATCGGCCCGAATAATACGTGGCTCGTTTATAATGACGAAATCAAGGCTTACGAGGATACAGGTATCAGCGTGGAGTCTGCCAAAGAAGCCAGCGAAGCCGCAGCGGCAGCGAATGAAGCGGCAGTTAGAGCCGATCAGGCTGCAAATTCGGCAAATACTGCGGCTGAATTTGCCAAACAGCAGGGCGATTATGCGAAGGCACAAGGAGACCGCGTACTTTCTGAGAAAGGACAACCCGGCGGTGTGGCCGAATTGGACGATACGGGTCATGTACCAGTTTCACAACTTCCGTCCTATGTCGATGACGTGCAGGAATACGCCTCCCGTTCCGCTTTCCCGGCAACGGGGGAAGCAGGGAAAATCTATGTAGCCACAGATACCAATTTGACTTATCGCTGGAGCGGTTCCGGATATGTAGAGATCAGTCCCTCCCTTGCGTTGGGTGAGACTTCGGCCACGGCTTACCGGGGCGACCGGGGAAAAGCGGCTTACGATCATTCGCAGATCAAAAGCGGAAATCCGCACGGTACGACCTTCGCCAGCCTGCCGGATAAGCCTTCATCCCTGCCTCCGGGTGGCGCTGCTGGCGGCGATTTGACCGGGACCTATCCTAACCCGACTATCGGCGCAGGAAAAGTGACCACCGCAAAGATCGCCGACGGAGCCGTGACGGCTGCAAAACTGGCAGAACAGCCTATCGTAAACCGGGGCGCTGTTTCGGACTTGAATAACGCCACGACTTACGGTTTTTACACCTACGATGCGACTACGCAGAACACGCCTACTTCTTACGGGAGCGTCATTGTCGTCGAAGGAACCGGGCGAGCAGGAAATTGGATACAGTTGGCATTGGGGTACTCTGCGGGCAATGTCAATCCGTCCGTTTTTGTCCGATTCCGGCAAAATCTGGAATCTTGGAGCTCATGGGTTAAAATCTGGAAATCAAATGATTTCAACCCGGACAATTACCTGCCGCTTTCGGGTGGTACGATGGCTGGGGATATTATTCTGCCACAGTCTTATAGGATTCAGGAATCAAATAGAAATATTGTCGGTAGGATTGTATTCGGAGATTCAGAATCCCCAAGAACGGTTTTAGGTGCTAATTTATATGACGCTCTTATCATATCTGTAAATGATATTATGCGCCATGACGGGACTAATGAATATAAGGTTTGGGATGCCAAGAACTTTAATCCTGATTCTAAATTTGATTTCAATGCCGCTCAGCTCTCGGATTTGAACAATGCCCCGAACAATGCCTTTTTCGTCGGCGCACACAACGCGGCGAACGCTCCGGTTGCCAATAGTTGGTGCAATGGATTTACCATCGCTTATGGCAATAACCCTGATTTCCGCAAACAGTTCTGCTATGCAGGCGACAAGTGGTGGACCCGGGGGCGGAACGGTACAACGTGGTCCAGTTGGAGCCAGATTTGGGATTCGGGAAACCTCACCCCGTCGTCTTTTGCTCAAACCAAAAAGGAGACCTTTCCCAGTGGCGGAATAGACAACATTACGGATTCAGATTTTACTGGGAATATACAGGCGCATTTTCCGGGTGTAGAATATTCAAGCATCTGGCAGGGGAAGGATTTTATGGGTACGATTCTGCAACTCAAGTTGCGGGACTATGCCAACGTGCAATCCTTGATGTATCGTGGAAGCAAAACAAAAACATGGCTGAGGGTTTGGGACTCGGGTAACTTCAATCCAGCCGATTATTTGTCGAAAGAGAATACAACGGTCTACGTGCCGACCGGGGAATACAACCCTGCTACAAAAGGGTATGTCGATTCGGCTGTGAGCGGCGCTACCGGCGGAGCAATCACAGAAGTGGACGATTTGAATAACGCTCCGAACAATCGATATTTCTACAACGAGGGCGGAGCGGCCAATTCCCCGTTTCCCGATCAGGCGGTTTTCGGATTTACGCTCGTTGATGTCAACCGTTTGCCAACGATGGCCGTACAGTATTGTATGGCTGCCGGCCCAAATATTGGCATGCCTAAAGGCGCAGGCCCCGTGTTTGTCCGATCGACAATTAACCGAGACCAATCCGGGTGGAGCTCATGGACTTGTATCGGACAGGCCGATCCCGTAACGGATGAAGCAGGACTATATCCGTACTATCCCGAGAAATTCAATGGCCAGACAGTTAATAGACTGTTCGTGTCTTTTTCAAAGGTTATACAAGGACCAACGGATCATATCCTTGCCACGTATCAATCTTACGGCATACCGACCTCGCAATATGTGATCGGAATCAAAGGCTTTGCCGTTTTTAAGAACGCGAGCGGATCGGTCGTTTGTTCGATTCCTTTGTCAGGAGGTGAAGTATCGACGGGAGGCAATACTTATTCGGTCAAAGTTGGAAATTTGACAAATCAAGTCAATTTGCATTTCAACGCACCGGCACTGTCCCCGACTACGGTCGAATGCAGAGCACTGATTGAGTTTGGATCAATTTAATAATAGACTTATGAGCGCTTTGATTATCATCTCCGCAGCCATCTTCCTCGTGTACATGGTTGCTATCATCGTGAGGTACGGATTTCCTGCCTCCGTGTCCGATTCGTTTTATCTGCTTCCGCTCAAATGTAACGCGGCCTTTACGCTGTTCTGCGTATCGGTTGCTATGACATTGCTCCCGGCATGGCTCGAAAAGTCGCCCGAGCCGCTGCCGTTTCTCTCGTGCGCGGGACTGGCGTTCGTCGGTGTGGCCGCGAAGTTCCGGGATGATTTTGTAGAAAAAGCTCACGTATGGGCCGCTTTACTTTGCGGAGGAGCCGCACAGGCATGGATCGTCTTCTGCACGCCTTTTTGGTACGTTTCACTCGCATTTTTCCTCGCGTGCGGCTGGTTGGCTTGGCGGAAGCGTAAACAACGTATTTTTTGGCTCGAAACGGCAGCTTTTCTGTCGACGTTTCTGACTGTTTACCTTTTCTGAAATGGAACATTTAAGCGAAATACTGACCATCGTCAACACCGCCTTGTTGCCGATCCTCGGATTTTTCCTGTTCTACAATTCCCGCCGCCGGGAGGCTCGGGCAAAGGCCGAGCGTGAGGAGATACACAACGTGTCCTCCATATCCGACGAATGGCAGGAACTGTACAAGAAGGCTGAGGAAAAATTGGCGGCCAAAGATGCCAAAATCGACCAGCTTTACGCGGAGAAAGAGTCCGACCGTCAGCGAATCCGTGAGTTGTCTGAGCAAAACAACGCTTTGAAGATGGAGCATCAGGCGGCCAAGTTCAAAGAGTGTACGGTCAGAGGCTGCGAGAAACGACAGCCGCCCAGTGGTTACTAAAATCGATCACACGATGAAATACTTTACCGTTTCCGAACTGACCGCCTCCGACGTTGCGAGGCAAAAAAACATCGATAATACCCCGCCTCCGGGCGTTCGGGTTAAGTTGTCTAACCTGATACACGGACTGCTCGATCCGATCCGAGAGAAATGGGGCGGCCCGATTACCGTCAACAGCGGTTACCGGTGTCCGCTGCTGAATAAGGTCGTCGGCGGAGTGCCCACAAGCCAACACATGCGCGGCGAGGCCGCCGACATTACGGTCGGCAGCCCGGAGAATAACCGACGACTGTTCGATATGATCGCTGACGGCGGTTTCGACTTCGATCAACTGATCGACGAAAGCGGCTATCGATGGGTGCATGTGTCGTACTCACCGGGCAATAACCGACGACAAGTCCTGTATCTGAAATGAAAACCGCCGTACTCGTTTTACTCGCGGCGCTGGCATTGGCCGGCTCCTATCTGTTGGGCCGCCGGAGTGTGAAGCCGGAGATCGTCGAGATTCACCGGACGGACACGGTGGTCGTGCGCGACACGGTCCGGGAAACGGTTCTCGTTCCCAAAGTCCGCTACCTGACCCGTGTCGATACGGTACTTTTGCTTGTCCCGGGCGATACGGTCAAGGTTCCGGTACTGGTCCCGATTTCCCGAAATGTGTATGAAGGGGAAGATTACCGGGCCGTCGTGTCCGGCTTCCGCGCATCGCTCGATACGATCAACATTTTCCGAAAAACGCAGACCGTAACGAACACGGTCGTCCAGCGGGTCGAGGTTCCCGGCAAACCTAAGCGTTGGGGAATCGGTGTGAGCGCCGGGTATGCTCTTACGCCGCAAGGGGTCAAGCCCTATATAGGAGCCGGAATTCAATATAACTGGGTTACATGGTGATATATTCGGTAAAATTCACAATGTGGATAATATGGCAAAGTTATTGTCGTTATATATTCACAGAATAATAATTCATAACATCATAGGTATGAAGTGATATCTGCACGATGCAAAAAGAAAAAGTTTTTTTGTTCATAAAATTAACTAACTTTGCACAGAATTGGAATTAGAACGTCATGGGAAATTTGCTTAGTAAATTAAAAGAGTACTTATCATCTAATTCTAAGGAACAAATATTAGATGATTGGACGGCAACAGAGGAATATGACAATATTGGCCCTACTGTAGAGGAATTTATGCAAACATTGCCAATAGGTTATTTCACTGTCCCTCATGAATGTGAGTTCCAAGGTGCGTCATTTAGTGAATATATAAACCCGAAGTTTTCTTCGGGTTTTTGTTTAAATTAAAAAATAAGTTGTTATGCATAATCCTCCTAAAGCTGCATTCTCGATAAAAGATTATCGATTTACGAAAGTCTATATTGATTTGGATAAGCACGATCCCGCAAAAACTCTCGACATAAATTTTGATACATCTGGTAAATTCGTGAAAAGTGAATCGTTATTTGATTTACATTTTAAGATAGCAGTATTTGATAACGGGAGAAGGGATGATCCGTTTATAAAGTTAACATGCGAGGGCATATTTCAATTTACTAATGTTTCGGATTTGTCGGATATCCCAGAATTCTTTTTCACCAATAGTGTGGCATTATTATTTCCCTACGTGCGGGCCTATTTGACCATTATAACTACTCAGGCAAATACAAAGGGTATTATGCTCCCAACGCTTAACCTAAGTGCGTTAGGCAGTATTTTGAAGAAAAACACGTCGGAGAGATAATATAAATGCGCCGCGTTACAAAAGCATATCAGGCTTTGCAGGATAGAAATAATCCTGACGAAGTTGAGTCTCATGGTCCATACAAATGCGAAAGGGCTGACGCATGGGTAGGAGAGGGATATTATTTTTGGGAGACTTTTATTGACAATGCTCACTGGTGGGGAAAATCTCATTATGATGAATATATAATTTGTGAGGCAGAATTCGATTTTGATGATGATAGATGTTTCGATTTAGCTGGAAACACACAACATATGCAAGAGTTTCAGCAGATACTTACTTTATTGAAAGAACAGGGACTAATTGACTCTAATACATCTATTGGTAGAGTTATTCGTTATTTACAAAATCAAAATTTGTTCCAATATGAAGCGTGTAGAGTAACCTCTCCACAAAGCAGAAGATTAAATTCCGACCATAATAAACCCACACCTATTGGCAAAGCTAATAACTCATATACTGTCCATTTGCAACCTCCTTTTCAGATTTGTTTCTACTCGTCCCATAGTCTTAATTTACGAAATTATAAGGTAATTTACCCTGAACAATATAGGGAAGGATATGGGGTGTAAAAGAAGATTTATTGAGGAAGATTGAGAGGGTGTCAGGAAACATGAGGACGAGTATTTAATAAATGACCTATAAAAGTACAAAGGTTTGGTTTGAGGATGGCAGAATAATACTTCTCACCTGTGACGGGTGCGTTGGGAGTTTACCTGTGCAGGGGGCTGTCGGGCGCGGGTCATTGACGGATACGGCCCGTTGGCGGGCGAAAATTTCCGGCGGATCCATGCCGGGGACGTAAATTGCCGGTCGAACATAGCCTCACGCCGCAGGGTATGAAACCGTACATCGGGCTGGGTGTGCAATACGATTTGATATCTTGGTAAATATAAATTTTGCTGATTTTCGTTAAATTTACATCGTAAAAGCAATAGTTTTTTACAGTTGTTGACGTATAGTTGACGAATTTTTGAAACATGGAAATTGTATGTTGCTGTTGTATAGTAATTTTCATTGTTTTTGCGATAAACTTCCCAAGCTGAGGGTCGCGGGTCCGAGTCCCGTTTTCCGCTCTTAAAGCCTTGATAAATAGGTCGCAAAAGATGGAAAAATCCTTATGTATCGAGGATATGTAAGGATTTTTTATTTGGGGGCCGCTGAAAGAAAAAGCCAATGGAAAGCAATTTCGCGCGATCTCGTTCGTGACCGCTCGGCCTCGGGTTTCCTTCTCTGCTTCGGCGGTAGTTGAATGAACGAAGGAAGAGGCGCCGGACAATCGTCCGGCGCCTCTTCCTTACGTATCGACGGGTAATACTTCTAATCTACGATCGGAAAGTCGATGGTTTCGCTCTCCTCGTTCCAGTCGTCGTAGTCGAAATCTCCCGGATTGCCGTCCACCAATATCTTGCCCACGTTGATGTTCAGCGTCAGCCGTGTATTGGGTGACAGAGTCGCGTTCAGATTTTCGCTCAGTTTATACTCCGTACCGTCCTGCAGAGTGATGATCAGCTCCAGCGGCGGATTAGCGGCCGAGGGAAACAGCATCACCGTGATGTTGCCGTACGAAAGTCCGTCTTCCGAACGCGATAGCTCGAACTGCACGGTTTTGGTCATGTTTTCCGCCGTGCCGGTATAAAAGTTTATTTTTTCGGCGATATTGCCGATATTGACTTTCACGCTGGCGATTTCGGGAATGAATGCACTGCCATCGGACTGTTTGATGACCATTTTCAGTCCCGAACTTACGCGCGAAAGTGAGGTTTGCAGGGCATCCGTGCCGATATGAGCCGATTTGACGGCATGTACCAGATCGTATACGGGGGAATAGAGCCCATTGCCTATGCTTCGCAGGCTGAAATAGAGCTTGGAGAGATCGGCGCCCTCGAGCAGCCCCGGCGAGACGATCTGCGGCGAGTTGTGGATCGGTTCGTCGTATTTCGGCGTGCCCCAGTACACCATATTGTAATTCCCGACCGGCAGATGCAGCTCGCGGTTGTATTGGCCGGATATATCTCCGTTCAGGATAGTATAATATCCGTAGAACGGGGTCAGTTTCCCGTTGAAGTAATTTCCGTAATAGACGGACGATTCATCGTTGCAGGGGTATATTTCCAGAATACCGGTGAAGGGATGCACGCTGAGAGGTTCGGCCATGCGTACGCTGATATCGGGAGTAATTAGTGCAGGCGTAGGCTGCTCGTCGCTTTTACGGTCGTCGTTGGAACACGATGACGCAAGGAAAATCAGGCTCAGGGCCATAAAAATCAATTTTTTCATAACAATCGTAATTATATAGGTTCTTTGATGCAATTTTCATTCCAGTTATCCGCGAGTCGGAAAGTAGCGGCGAGACGAACGGATAACATGCGGGCATTGACAAAAATGCCCGAGCCCGGTAACGGGCGAACAAATTGCTTCGATAGCGGGCGGAAGACGTGCATGCCGGGACGGAATCCCGTGCGGACAAAAGATTGCAGACAAGACGGCCTGACGGTTCGGAACTTTTCGGTTTCAGGTAGCTATATATGTATTCTGGACGGTCTTATGTTTGAAGTCCGCCTCCCCTATCCGTCTTGTCTGCTGCCGGAAATAAGCCGGAGCGGCTCCGTCAGTCTATTTCCGCATCGTCGGCCGGGCGATAGACGGCACGGATACGCAGTACGGTGGTCCGCAGCGCTTTGCCGTAAGGACTGGCCGGTCCCAGGTCCGGGTCGTAATACTGGTCGGTACCGCTGGGTTTGTGGACAATCCTTCCGTCGACCTGGTGGGCCATGGTGGCGCGGGCGTACGAAGTGGCTTCCATGATGGAAATATCTCCGAGCTGAAAGGGTCTTTGCGCCGGATTGCATGACCAGTAGAACGAATTTTGGAACTCCGGCGTGGAAGCGTAATAGGTCGTCAGCGTATTTTCCAGCTCTCGGATGGTCGGCAGGTACCATCGCATGTTGTCGTAGGAAATCATCCCGTCCCCGTCGGTTTTGTTCTTGCGGTAACAATACTCTGCCGCCGTGGAGGGTTTGACGTCCAACACCATCGCCTGCAACGGTTGCGTCGGGGAACCGTCGCCGAGAAAACCGTCGTTTTGGCCGTAAATGCCCTGTTCCATCAGGATGGCTATGGTGTTTTTTCTGCCGTTGAAGAAACCTTCTATCGCATCCCGTCGCGGTAAGAATCCGCCAAGTCCGGTATTGATATTTCCCATGTCGGACGGTCCCCATGACAATCCGTCGTACACCTGATCCGTCGTCCACGAGGAGAGAGGATCATAGTAGTCCAGATACTCTTCATAGGCTTCCGCATAGATATAATATTGGTGTATGCCGGCATTCTCCACGCTGACTTTCAGCAAGCCGTGCTGTTCGAGCGTGACGGTGTGCGGTTCGCCGACCGGCTGCCCGTTCTCCTTGTAGGTCAGCACGAGGTCTGCTTTGCGGCTTTTCGTGCTGATATTCTCATCCGCATAGATATAGATTCGGTCGCGGTCGAGCACATCGTCGTATCTCGTATTGTCTGCCAGTTGGTCGGGATCGGTCAGCAGGTCTGTGGTGAAGAACCTGCGCTTGCCCGTTCCGGCGGCGTATGCCTGTCCCGGATGGCTGATCTGGTAGTCTTCCGCATTGCCGCTCGCCATGACGGAAGCCGGGACCCGCTCGATACGTACCCAGTCGTTCTTTTCCGGGTCTTTTACCTCTATGTCCATCGACGGATTGCGCTCCGTATCGTACAGGTAGATGTCCATCGGCGTAATGTTGAAATGAGCGTCCAGATTCTTGTGCCGCAAGAGGGAGATATAGTAAGGGTTGGTCGTCTCTACGTTGATGCGGGCGTCGAAAGTCACGTTGTTGCCGGAATGATCGTCCGTGCGGGTGATGCCCGAGATCGTCACCCGGTTGCGGTACTGGTGGTTACGCTTGACGTTGAAGTCGCTCACCGGGTCGCTGCCCAGATAGATCGTACAGGTGGCGGTGTAAGTCAGGTCGTCGGCATCGGTGTAGATACCCCCGATAACCAGACGTGTTGCGGGGATCGTATCGCCGTCCTTTCTGACGGCCAGCAGCGGCTTGTAGCATTGGTAGGCGTCGGAGGCTATGCTGTCGGGATAGGGATACGCCCCTTCGTATCCCGGTTTGCGCAGGTTCTCGAAAACATAGAACGAAAGGGTCGCTTCGCCGCTTTGGTTGTAGATAATGCCGCTGGTCGGGTCCATAACGCCTTCTCTTTCGGTAACCTTTTCGGCGATTCCGTCGCCGTCCCGGTCGAGGTTACTCTCGCTGTCCGGGGCGATGAGAGGGACGGAGGTGGCCATGTTGCTCACCTTGTAGTCGGTGAGGTTCAGCGAGGGTAGCTTGCCGATTTCGCCGCTGCTCGACGACACCTTGAAAGAGAAGTCGATGCGGGCCATCAGCGCTTTCATCTCGATGACCACCTCTCCTTTCGCCTGCGTCAGATCGACCGTCGTGCTCGACTTGCCCACCATAGGCATGCCCGAGGCGGGCAGTTCCAAGAGCGTTTCGTATGAGGTCGGTTCGTAATGGAATGCCTCGAAAGCGGTTTCGTCGGGTATTCTTTCCGGGTATCCTTCCTCGGTCAGATTTCCGAACGTTCCGGGTTCTACGTTCGCCACTACGTATACGGTGGCTCGGGACGCATACGCATTGTCGGCGAATCCTTCGTTATCTATGCGCAGCGTGGAAGTTCCTTTGGCGCTCTGGTATCCTTGAAAGGAATGGCCTCCGCCGTCCTGTCGCGCTTGCAGGTATTTGCCGTCCGGTCCGAAAAGAAATACGTGCAGCTCCTTGATCTCGCGCTCGGCCTCGGTCTTGGGGTCGGAGGCGCGGGTGACGACTTCCTCGCGCGACATGCTTTTCGTGACCACCGAAAGCCTGAAGCCGCCTCCGTCAGCGGCGCCGCCCGGTGCGGTATACTCCCCTTTCGTGCACCCCGTCATGCTCAACGCCGCGATGGCCACCAGCGGTAAAAACAGGTATTTCCGTATCGTTCTGCCGTTCATCTTCTGTGTGTCTGTCTCCTTATTCAAATTCCAAATCGCTGTCGCCTCCGTTTTCCCATGTCTGGTTGTTATCGACCACGAAACTTATGACGAAAGCGTCGCCGATAAAATTCAGCTCTACGGTATAAATCGTGCCCGACATGGGGAGAAAATTGGCTACGTCGCCTATATATTTATCGGTATGCTCTGTCCCCATAAACGTATAATCGATATAAATTCCCGCATCGCCCAGATAGGGCGATGCAGCCAGATTGGCTACCAGCATCAGCGACTTGTCGCCGATCTTATCCGCCGGATTGCCGTATGTCACGTTCACGTCGTCTTCCTCACGGGCTCCGTCGAGGAAAACGAAAGTCCCGGAATAGGCGTCCGCCGGATAGCGCACTTCATCACCGGCCATGTCGATCTCTATCGAGCGGTAAAAAGTCCCTTTCAGGCGCAGGCCGCGAACGACGACGGCGTTCGTTTCGTTATGGTTGCTGACCTTGAAATTCAGGCAGGTCAGCAGATGGTAGAATCGGAGGTTCACATGTCCGTCGCCGCGCGTTACGTCCGTCGAAGTCGCCACCATCGCGTCGGGTATCCGCTCGATCTCGCGCGGGGTATTTTCCGTGCCGCCCTCGAACGGCATGGAGAATCTCATCGTAGGAGCGCCCATGTCCGCCTGTGTTTCCGGGGTGACGGCGAAGTAGTCGCCGCTGTAGGGATAGTAGGCAAAAAAACTGTATAGGTAATCCTGTCGCTCGTACCAGCGTTGCTGCGTGCCGGTATAGTAGCAGGCCGAGCCGTTGTAGGCGACCTCGGTCTTATGAAACAGGTGGGGCGTGCTGCGCGGGGCTTTGGAGTTCCACGGGTCGGGTCCCGTGCTGTAGTCGAGGTCCGTATTGTCGCCTTTCATAGCCAGACAATAGCCCAATACCCCGAACGATCCGCCTTCGGGAAACTCGTTCACGGGTCCCGCGGCGCGCGACAACAGCTCGCCGTCCAGCGCGATACCCGGAGCGCCGAAGCGTATCGGCTCGTCCGAGAGCGTCGCCGGGGCGGTGTATTCCGCTTTCTGGCAGGCGGTCAGCGCGGCCAGCAGGATTGCGACATATAGCGTTTTTTTATTCATATCCGTATCTCGTCTGTCGTCGTTATTCGGGGATCATTCTACCGTGATGTTGCCGCCCGAGGCCGAAGACCAGGGAATGACCTCCGGTTTCTCGAACAGGATGTACTCGTTGCCCACCGTGAAGGTATAGCGGTAGCTGCATCCCGCTTCCCATGTGCCAATGCCTGCGCCGGCGAGGCTGATGCTCTTTGCGAACGTGCCGCTCGTGCCGTTCCCCGCATATTCGTACTCGATCTCCAGCACGAAGCCGTCGCCCACCTGCTGGGGGAACAGCAGCAGATCGTCCGCGAAGACGGAGATTCCGGCGGGCGTCAGTTCCCGAGAGACGGGATCCCGGGCAAAAGGATTGTCGGCATCCGTCGCCTCCCCGAGGCTCCATGTGCCGTTTCCTTCGGGCTGTACGGCGCACTCCCCCGTTCTCGGCATGCCGTAGAGCTTGACCGAGCGTATCGTCGCCGAAACTCCGGAGGCTGCCAGCGCAGGATCGATACGGCCTATGATCTGTATCTGAGAGAGCAGATGACGGAAGGTGAAGGCAACGCGTTGTGCCGGTGGCTGGTATGCGAGCCCTGTTCTCTCGGCCGTCATCAGGTCTACCGACCGCGTGGCGTCGAAATCCCTGATGCGCAAGCACGGAATCTCCCCCGCGACGGTATGATTCTCCAGTTCGGCCTCCTGTCCGGCCGGATAGAGGGCATAGAAATCGTACGTTGCCTCGTCCCGCCAATATTGCAGGTCGTCGTACTGCCACGATCCGCCCGTGCATGTTACGGTCTCGCGCGTCAGGATCAGCCGGGGCGTGCCGCCTGAGGGGATCTCGCGGGCCCATACGGAGAATGCGTCCCCGTCGTTCCCCAGCGAAGTCACTGCCGACCGCGTAACGGTCGTCGTAAAGCCGATGGCTCGCTGTGGCGCATCCGTGCCGCTCTCCGTCGAGCAGCCCGCCAGCAGCAATGTCCACGAGACCGACATTCCAATAGCCCGGATCGTATCGTTGCGTTTCATCGTTCTGACATTGATTTCCTATGGATTTTGCGGCCGGGAGGGGACAGAGGCAGGCTTCCGGCCTTTCTCCCCGATACCCGGCGGAAGCGATATGCTGTCATATCGTTTCCGCCGGGCTTACCGATCGGTTCAACCCCGCCCGACCCGTTACGATGTTTTCCGACCGTATCGTCGGATAGACCTGAATTCCTGTTTACATCGGAATCTCGACCGGTATGTCGGTCGGCTCGTCCGGCCATTCCGTTACGGTCGGATCGCCGAACTCGATCGGCTTCATTTCCAGATTCTCCCCGTCGATCGTTACGGTATAGTTATAGCACTGCCCGGCAGTCCAGCCGTTTTCCAAAGTCTGTAACTGAACGGTGATGGGCTTGCTTTTCGTTGCCGCTTCGGCGCCGTTTGTCCAGATTTCGGCCGTGAAGGATACGGTCATAGTCTGAGCAGGCACGCTTTGCGGGATGACGAGGTAGTCGTCCGTAACTTTTTCTTCGGTTCCCGGAATCTCCAGGTCACTGTTTGTGAATGCCGTGCTTTCGATAACAGGGGTGGTATGATTGTCCCAATCCATTTTATCCGTCCGGTAGGAATAGTTGCCCTGCGAGTTCATGCCGTAGAATTTGAAGTCCTTGATATGCAGGGTCGTGTTTTCTCCGAAAGCGCTTTTGAAAGTAAAACGGATCATGGAAAGCGCATGGCTGAAGGAGAACTGCACCTTTTCTTCATGCCTCGCATTCGATACGTGAGCGTAGATTAGGTCATGCTGACGGTCCTTATCCGATACGAAATTCGTGAACGAGATCGCTTTGTTGGCTGCATCCGCAGCTACGGTGGCAACATCTGTCAAATCCGGGGAATAGGCGGCAAAGTCGTAGGTTTTATCCTCCACCCAGTATCTTACGGGAGAATAAGTCCAAGAGTCTGCGGCCTTCGTTACTTTCGTTCCGATCGTTTGCTCTCCGGCCTCCGCCGTTCCGAATACGTTGTTGAAGCCTTCGTATCCGCCGAATACGAAGAAATGGTCGATTCCCTCGGTGGTAATGTTCGCGTCGTTCTGGGCCTTCGATTCCACGGCATGGCCGATCCATGCTCCTGCGAAGCCGATGGCCGAGCCCTGCGGCCGGTCCGTCGTCTCGGTCTTGCTGCAACTTGCCAAAGCCGCTGCGACTCCGGCGAGTAAAAGAAAACTTTTTTTCATCTTTTCGTTGTTTAAAATGGTTTTACATGATTGTTCGCGTGTATTTCCCGATCTACGCCCGCTTTCAATCGAGCGGTAGCTCGATGTCCTCGTACGGGCCCCAGCCGTCTACTTCCACCTCGAAACCGGCATCGCCTCCGGCCTCGTCGTCCGTGACCGCGAGCCCGGCGACCGTAATCACGCCTCCGCGAGGCTGTGCGGCTACCTGCTCCGTTACGTCGAACTCGAAGCTCTTGAGCTTGCCATTGCCGAGTATCACTTCCAAGTTCAGTCCGTAGCGATTGTCCGACCGCTGCATGTGTGCGCCCGGCGTGTAGCCCGGTGCTCCGAACGAGGCGACACGCGCCTCGACCCCGAATTCCTTCAGCTCGCCCTCGAAGAGGATCGTCGCGGTCTCGCCGCTCGTGCGTCCGTCCTGCAGATAGACCGATTCGGCCATGCCCGAGAGTGCCCCCCGCGCCAATGCCACATGCTCCAGCCCTTGAGCGAACTCGTAACGGATCAGGTAGGTATAGACCAGCGGTTGCAGTTTCGCCGGGAGCGTCACGGGCTCTTCCGTCGGTTTCGCTTCGTACCTCTCGATCCATTCGCCGTAGAGCATATCGGGGGCGTTGACCGTGCGCTCGTCCCCGTGCGTTTCGCTGTAAGTGGAACGGGTGCGGGTACGCGTGGTAGCCGAGGCCGAAGCCCATGAGTTCATGTCGCTGAAGACGATAAAGCGGGTATCGTCATTGTGCAGCAGGATCGATTTCCTCCCCTCGCTCATCGGCAGCTCGCCTCCTTCGGCCGACAGGTGGCGCTCGGTACGCGATCCGTCCCCGTCATAGACGAAAGCCGCGATTCCCGTAGCCGGATCGGGACAGAGGTCTTCATATCCGCAGCCGAATCTTTCTTCCGCCCAGTTGTCGTCCCAGTTCATGCCGTGATCGCGCTCCCAAACGCACTCCCATTCAGGCTGCACGACGACGCGCACGTTCAGCCCGTGCATGTCGTGGTCGTAGCACAGTTCCTTGCGGCAACCGCACAGCAGCAACGATACGCCGCACAGACAAAGGAATATTCCGCCGTATCTCCTGTTCATCGCGCACCTCCTTTCCGGTTCGCGTCCCAGAGCCGCCAAACAAGGGCGAATTTGAGCTTGACGGGGCCCAGCCAGTTCGTCCGGCTGGTCTGCTGATAGACATAGTGCCCGTCGATGGGCAGATACTCTTCGTACTCCGTGTGCAGAAAGCCTATGCCGAGCCCCGTCTCCAGGGAGAGGCGGCGGCCAAGGGGAAACATGTAGCCGTAGCTGAGCCCGACCATCCAGAAATCGCCCTTGTAGCCACGGGCGCCGTTCTCCAGGTCGTACCAGCTTCCGCCCACGAAAACTCCCAGGTAGTGGCCGTGCCACGGCTGTCTGGTTTTGAACCAGTATCGCGCTTCGGGGCTGATCGTAGCGATCTGATAGTATTTGTGCCTCGGCTTTTTCGACCACCAGGCCACCTCGCCTTCGAGGTTCACGCTCCAGCGGTCGTTGATGCGGTATTCCGCTTCCAGCGACGGCATCCCTACCGCGTCGTATAGCAGGTTGGTTTTGATCGCCAAGCGGTACAGAGGCTCATGCCGTGCGGAGACGGAAGCCGTTCCGGGAACTTGTTCCGCAATCTGTCCGGGAGCCTGCTTCGGATGCTGTTCGTTCGGAGTAGTACGATCGGCTTCATCCGTCCGGGGCCGGTCTTGTATGGAAGCTGCGGGATGCGGCATGGAATCGTGGACCCGAGCTATCTGCTGGCCGGGAGCATCCCCTGTCGTGTAATGCAATTCGATCGTGCAGTTGCGAAGCTCTGCGAAGAAACGCTCCTGCAATAGGCGATAAATCTTTCCGCCGCATAGTTCCATGAGCTGTTTCTTGCGTCCGTCGACGATGCGTCCCTGCCTGTCATAAATCCATACGGGCGTATTCTGCAAAATGTTCAGCACCTCGTCCCGATCCGAAACGGAAGGGTCGGACTCCACCAAAGCGGCCAAACCGTCCCAGTCCACGCCCTCGGCAGTCGTGACGATCAGCGAATCGGGAAACGATACGCGCGAACGAATATAGACCAGCACGCTCTCCGTGCGCCGGCGGCTCAAGCGTAGGTTAGCTTCGTTCATTCCGTCCGGAGAGGCATTGCCTTCTACCGAAAATACGATAAGCTTCCGAGTGGTATCGGACGCATAAGCCTTCAGCCGTCCGACAAGGTCGTCGAGAGTCCGGCGGTTATCGCGCAGCGACAGGTCCAGTACGGAATAGCCATGGCGGAAATAGATCCGTACCGGATCTGCGGCAGAGCGGGCCTGTACGTGTGCGCCGTAAAGAAAAATCAGGTATAAAAGAACAGCACAACGCTTCATATTCATCATACGTTCAACTTATACGAAACTGATAATCGGCCGGTTGCCCGCAGGGCGTTCTGATACGGCGACCTGCGGCCGCGCCGAACGGCGCGGCGGATAGCCTGATTATTCGTTGGTTAAAACGGTTGAGCGATAAATACGGAAGTATGAAACAGAATTCCTGCAAAATAAGGTGCAGCCAAACTGTTGATTAGCGGCTTTTTTTTACGAATGTTGGTAAATTCCCTCTTTTTTCGTACCTTCGTAATTATAAACCAACGTTTTAACCAACGTTTTTGCCAATGCAAATTCCAATCGTGTTCCTGTCGGGACGGAAAGGAAGGGCGGTTCTTACGTTTGTTTTCTCCTACTCCGTCGGGTCCGGATAAATATTCGGAGAACGGAAAGAAACTTTAGCACACAAAAATGCCGGGAAATTGCGGTCGGATCGTTGCCGTTTCGTGAAATTAAATTTGCAATTCGTAAAAAAGAAGCGTGGAAAGGGCTCTTGCAGGATGGGGAGCCGGCGAGAGGATTACTCCTGGGTCGATTGTCTGCGATAGCGGTTCGGAGTAAGGCCGCCGTGACTCTGTACGAAAGCGCGGTGGAAAACCGAAGGGGACGAGAAGCCGCATAGCTCGCCGACCTGTCCCACGGGGATATCCCTGTGGCTGACGAGCATCTCCTCCGCCTCGCGCATGCGGTAACCGCGCACTACGCTGCTGAAGCTATCCCCGAAACCGTCGTTGAATACTCGGGAAAGGTAAGTGCGGTTCAGAGGCAGTATCTCCGACACGTCCATAAGCTTGAAGTCCCCTCTCAGATAGGGCTTTCTCTCTGCCATCCAGCGGGCCACCTCGTCGCGGTAAGCGGGCAGTTTTCTGAGGAATATGCTTTCGTCCCCCGGGGAATCGGCATGGTTGGCCGACAGTCGTTCCTCCCGGAGCTCGGCCTCCCGGCGTGCATCCGTCTCGTCCAGCGTGTGTCGGAAAAAGTCCTCCGTGTAGGGATTGTCTTGAAAGAGTCCTTTGTACAAGGTGTAGCAGAAAAAACACTGCACCGTGAGATTGTGTACGATGAGACAGTAGGTGCTTCCGTCGAAAAGCAGCCAGAAATAGGCTACGCCGATCAGCGCCACGCCGATGCCGTAACGGCGCAGCCATGAAATATCTATATTCTTTTGGTCGGAGTAATTGTCGTGGCACCACTGCCGGTAGACCTCCTTGTAGCGCCACGTCAGCCGGAACAGGAACGCGAGATACAGCACGATGGATGCGATCATCAGCAGGCGGTACCAGACGTTGAACTCCCCGATATGTTCCATGAACTGGTCCGTATCGCGCAGCAGCAGCGGCTCTTGGCCGAGCAGATACAGGCCGGCGTAATAGAGCAGCGACAGCGCGGCGTAAGGAAACAGCAATATTCCCGCCCGTTTCAGGCTAAGCCATCCCGGGCGTACTACTTCCAAAGGATAGAGCAACAGCACGATCAGGAAAAAGTTGCCTACTACCAGTACGAGCGTGTCCGCCGCGCCGGTACTCGTGAAGTTCAGGTCCGGATTTCCCATGAGCGTTCCCGCGACACGCACCGTATAGATGAGTCCCCATATCGACATGACGACGGCCAGCATGCGTCGGGAGCGGTTGCCCCTTCCGCGCAGAAAGAGCAGGGATGCTCCGCCCAGGCAAATGACGGTCGCCATCGTTTGCAATATCGGCAGTATATCGGCGTATTCGGACATAGTGACGCGCATCAGTAAAAGACGATGCAAAGTTAGAAAATGTAGAAAAATTCTTAACAGCCGACTCGTCCGGTTCTCATAGTCCGGCCGCGCGAAAAGGGAGCGAAAGAAACGAAACCGCCGGATATGCCCGGTATCCCCACTTCCGGATTCGCCGGATACGGCTTCGTGCGGAGTGCCGAAAAGTGTATCGGCCCTCTTTCTTTGCGCCTTGTCGGCCGACGGGCATGTATTGCGAAATTTCGTGAAGACGCCGCACGGGATGTCGGCGTCGGTCCGTCATCGACAGGCTCGCGCCTTATTGCCGGTGCGGGAGCGAAAACATGCCTCCGAGAGTGTTTAGGTTAATTTGGCGGCTTATGTGCTTGTCCGTGACCGCCTACCATGCCCTCGGGCGAAAAATCCGTCGGGGAACCGGTCGCTTCAAAGGTCCTGAACGGGGTTACGTTATTCGGGTATCGACGGGCCGTCGTGCGAAGGCGCATATCGTACGGGAACTGCGACGAACGGATGCGGGGAGGAGCGTTCGGCCGTGGCGGCTTGTCACGGTTTCCGGATCGGAAGTCTCGGGAACAGCTTCCGGAAGCGTACCATGTAGGCCGTTATGTTGCCGCCGGCGATGATGAGGGTGACGGCCAGAATGATCATCGCTATGCCGCAGCCGATTCTCGGCGTCAGCGGTTCGCCGAAGACGGCGACTCCGAAAAAGACGGCCGTGACGGGTTCCAACGCCCCGAGGATGGCTGTCGGGGTCGATCCGATGTATTGAATGGCGCTGGTCGTGCATAGGAACGAGATGGCCGTCGGGAAAATCGCCAGAGCGAGCAGATTTCCCCACAAGTACCATTGGTCCGGGACGGTTATGTGTTCGCCGAAATCCAGACGGACGAAAAACAGCGTCAGTCCGGACAGCAGGATGTAGAACGTGACTTTGAGCGTCGCCACGTTTTGCAGAACCTTCCGGTTGATTCCGACGATATAAAGAGCGTACGAGAGGGCCGAGGCGAACACCAAAAGCGTTCCGGTCAGGTTCAAAGTCGATCCGTCTCCGTTCCGGTAGAGCAATCCGATGCCGCAGAGCGCCAGTAAGATGCACAATGCGGTTTGCAGCGTCACTTTCTCCTTGAAAGCGACCGCCATGATCAGCGCCACGAGGATCGGATAGACGAACAGCAAGGTCGATGCGATGCCGGCATCCATGTAGTGATAGCTCTGGAACAGGGTCAGGGAGGAAACGGCGACCAGCAGGCCCAGCACGATCAGCGGCAGGATCTCCCCGCGCTGCAGCCTGAAGTCGCGGCCTCTGGCCTTGAGCATGACGCCCAGCAGCGGAAGCGCGAACAGGTATCTGAACAGCAGGACGGAATCCGTGTCCATTCCGTTTTCGTACAGCGGAAGGGCGAACAGCGGGTTCATGCCGTAGGTGGCAGCGGCCACCGCTCCGAGAATGTATCCTTTGGTTTTCGCGTTCATAGTTTTGTCGGTTCGGGGCAAAGATAATCGATTCCTCGCGGCTTGCGAAATTTCCGTTTCGTTCCGTCGCTTGTCCACGGCCAAGTCCGGTCCGTAACCGTACCTTGGCCGCCGGAGGAACAAACGGTTGCGAGTTTTTCCGCCGCCCGTCTCTGTTTTTTTCGGATTTTCGGTATCTTTGCAATCTCCGTATTGGCCGGTGCGATTCCTCGGTCGGCCTTGTTCTCGAACGGACGTTAAACGATCGTAATATGGCGAAGCAATTGGATGGAGCGACGGCCCGGTTGGGCACGGAGCGCGTGGGGCGGTTGCTGCTCGAATACTCGATTCCGTCGATCATCGGGATGGTCATGATGTCGCTGTACAACATCGTGGACCGGATTTTCATCGGACAGGGCGTAGGGCCGCTGGCCATTTCGGGGCTGGCGCTGACTTTCCCGCTGACGGCGCTCGTAACGGCTATCGGTACGCTGATCGGAGTCGGTTCGGCGGCTCGCATATCGATCGTGCTGGGAATGAGGGATATAAAATGGGCTCGTAATATTCTGGGCAATGCTTTCGTGCTGACGTTTCTGCTCTCGGCGGTACTGATCACCTGCTCGATGCTGTATCTGGACGATATTCTGCGCGCTTTCGGAGGCAGCGACCAGACGATTCCCTATGCCAAGGACTATTTGCGGATCGTAATTCCCGGCAGCGTGCTGTCGAATCTGAGCTACAGCTTCAGCAACATCATGCGCGCGAGCGGGTATCCCAGCAAGTCGATGTATACCATTCTGATCGGCGTGGGGCTGAATATCCTGCTCGATCCGCTGTTTATCTTCGGGTTCGGCATGGAAATCAAAGGGGCGGCCGTCGCGACGGTCATTTCGATGTTCGTCAGCTCGTTGTTCGTGCTGAGCCATTTCTTCAATCCGAAGCATCCGGTACATTTCCGCCGCGACTGCTGGGTCCCGAAAAAGAGAATCATCCGCAATATCGTGTCGATCGGCATGGCTCCTTTCCTGATGAATCTGGCGGCGAGTATCGTCAATGTCATCATGAACAATCAGCTGGTCCGCGAGGGAGGCGATCTGGCGATCGGCGCTTTCGGAATCATCAACAGCTACGGCATTCTGATCGTTATGACCGCCATGGGACTCTGTCAGGGCATGCAGCCGATCGTCGGATTCAATTACGGAGCCCAGAAGCTCAAGCGTATGAAAGACGTGCTCAAGTTGACGATCCGGACCGCTACGCTGATCATGGTGGTCGGCTTCGTGGCCTGCGAGCTGGTGCCGCGACTCCTCGTCCGCGCTTTCACGACCGATCCCGGATTGATCGATATTTCGGCCCGGGGGCTTCGGCTTGCATATGTCATGCTGCCGGTCGTCGGGTTCCAGATCGTGGTCTCTACTTTTTTCCAGTCCATCAGCAAGGCTTGGAAAGCGATTTTCATGGGGCTCTCCCGGCAGGTGATTTTCTTGATACCGGCCCTTTATTTCTTTTCCCGCTGGTTCGGCCTGACGGGCGTTTGGCTTAGTATTCCGTTCGCGGATTTTCTGGCGTCGGCGGTAGCCGCGCTGTTTCTGCTTTCCGAAAAGAGGGTGTTCTATCCCAAGGCGGCCCGTCGGGTATAATTCTTGCTCGTTCGGGAAAGGTGTGTATTGACTTAAACGGGTAGAATATGAAAAATCTGATGGTCGAGCCCGGGAGCGAAGCGGCTCCCGAGCGCTTTCATATGACGATTACGGCCGGCGGGCCTTACCTCGTGTTCGGACATCCGCCTTTGCGGCAGCAGTTCATGCTTCCGAACCGGGACGGTGAGATTTGGTATTTTCAGGCCGGAGAAAAGTATTCCACCGAGTCCGAGCCTACGGCGCTGTGTCGTTGCGGCCATTCCGGCGACAAGCCTTATTGCGACGGCTCGCACGTGCGAGCCGACTGGGATCCTTCGCTGACGGCTTCCGAAGAACCGCTGCTCGACGGAGCCGAGCGGTACGAAGGGCCGGAAGTCGCCTTGACGGACAATCGCGCGTATTGCGCCTTCGCCCGGTTTTGCGATGCGAAAGGACAAGTGTGGAATCTGGTCAGCATGGAAGGGAAGCAGGCCCGCGACCTGACGGTTCGCGAAGCCGACCACTGCCCTGCCGGCAGGTTGTCGGCGTGGACCGGCGGACAGGAGCCTCACGAACCGCATTTCGAGCCGTCGCTCGGCTTGATCGAGGATCCTCAGCAGGGCAGCAGCGGTCCGCTCTGGGTTCGGGGCGGCATTCCGTTCAGTCGCGAGGACGGATTTACTTATGAAGTGCGGAACCGGGTTACGCTGTGCCGTTGCGGCCGGTCGTCGAACAAGCCTTTCTGCGACGGGTCGCACGCTTCGATCCGTTTTCAGGACGGACTGCCTTCCCGTCCCGATCCCGACGGAGAACGTTGGTAGCCGGAACGAGAGAAACGGGAGCGCATGGGAACGAGGAGAATTTCCCATGCGCTTTTTTATGATGCGCCGGGCGGGGGGTACTTCTTCCGCACTTGCGCCCGGAAAAACAGGTAGGGAATCGAGTCGGATAAATCCGCTGGAAATATTATATTTGTAAACCGGGGCTTGGGTGTGAAGAATCCCGGCAGGTTTCACTTATAATCCGACTTGAACGAATGAATGACCGAAAAATGATTTTCCGGCTGTTGGCCGGAGCGGCTTGCCTGCTATGGGCGATTCCGGCGACGGCTGTCGCCACGGGCGCGGATATCGTTCCGCGCAAGCTGACATGCGAATACAGGACCAATCCGTCGGTCGTGGATGCCGAGCACCCGCGGCTGTCGTGGATCAACGAAGCGGTATCTGGCCGCCGGGGCGCGAGCCAAAAGGCTTGGCAGATCCGGGTGGCGTCGTCCGAGGAGAGATTGCTGTCCGGTGAGGCCGATCTGTGGGACAGCCGCAAGGTGAAGGACGACCGTTCGATCCTGATTCCCTACGGCGGCCGTCCCTTGCGCTCGTGCGAGAGCTGCTGGTGGCAGGTCCGCGTCTGGGACGATCGCGGCCGCGTTTCCGAGTGGAGCGAGCCGGCCGTATGGCATATGGGACTGCTCGACGAGTCCGACTGGCAGTGTCAGTGGATCGGAGCTCCGTGGCAGGGCGACGAGCCGCTGGCGGATACCGGCGGGGACGTTCCGCCGCGCGCCCCGCTGCTGCGCAAGGCATTCCGTGCGGATAAGCCGGTGGCTTCGGCCCGTTTTTACGGGACGGGACTCGGTTATTTCGAATTGTACATGAACGGGGAGAAAGTCGGCGACGACGTGCTCGTCCCCAATCAGACGAATTACGGCAAGCGGACGAACCTGGACCGGGGAGCGGTTCCGCTGGAGGACAATTTCAGGGAATATCGGGTCATGTACCTCGGCTTCGACGTGACCGATCGGATACGCCTTGGCGAGAACGCGATCGGCGCGATGCTGGGCAACGGCTTTTACAATGCGAAGATTCACTGGGTGAGGCCGTACGGTACGCCCCGGTTTTTCGGCCAGCTGCATATCGTCTACGAGGACGGGACGCAACAGGTGATACCGACCGATCCGACATGGAGGGTTTCCGAAGGGCCGCTGACCGATATGGTCTATTCGGGCGAGCATTACGACGCGAGGGCCGAACAACCCGGCTGGTGCTCGCCGGGCTTCGACGATTCGTCGTGGAAACAGGCCGCTCCGCGCCGGGCCCCGGGCGGAAAACTGGTCGCGCAGACCTCCCCTGCCGACCGCGTGATGGAGATTCTCCGGCCCGAGAAAATAGAGAAGCTCGGCGAAGGCCGGTATCGGGTCGATTTCGGCGAGGAGATTTCCGGCTGGGTACACCTGCACGACGTGACGGGCGAGGCCGGACAGCGGATCGACATCCGCTACCTCTGCGAGTCGCCCAACGGATCGAACAGCTATACGATGCGGGGCGGCGCTCCGGAATCCTATCATACGCGCTTTACGTGGTACGTGTTCCGCGAGGTCGAGATTGACGGCTGGCCCGGCGAGCTGAGTCCCGGGCAAATTACGGCCGAGGCCGTCTACACCGATGTGTCGTCGACGGGCCGTTTCGAGTGCTCGAACCCCTTGTTCAACCGAATCAACCGCATATGGCGGCGCAGCCAGACGGACAACATGCACGGCTGTATCGCCAGCGACTGTCCGCACCGCGAGCGGTCGGCCTATACCGGCGACGGGCAGGTGGCCTGCGTGACGGTCATGCACAATTTCGACGCGGCGGCGTTTTACAGCAAGTGGATCCGCGACATCTGGGGCGCCCAGAACGTCGAGACGGGGTACGTGCCCAACGGAGCGCCCTGGCAGCCGGGCTGCGGAGGCGGCGTGGCATGGGGAGCCGCGATGAACATCATGCCGTGGGAGTTCTACGTGCATTACGGCGATCTCGACATGCTCGAAGGCTGTTTCGATGCGATGAAGGAGCAGGTACGCTACATGATGCGCTGGGTCGATTCCACAGGCGTCATGTGGATGAACTCGCCTTGCCAGTGGATGAATCTGGGCGATTGGTGTCCGGCTTTCGAATTTCCGCCGACGGAGATGGTGCACACGTTCTATCTGTGGCGATGCGCCGATCTGACGGCCCGTGCGGCCGAGGCGCTGGGCCGTAGGGAGGACGTCGTGCGGTACGACGAATTGGCCGCGCGAACGGCCGAAGCCTTTCACGACCGGTTCTACGATGAACGGAAAGGCTCCTACGGGGCCTACGGGGGCAATGTTTTCGCGCTCCGGATCGGCGTTCCGGCCGATCGGCGCGACCGGGTGATCGCTTCGCTCCGGCAGGACATCCTGTCGAACGGGGGGCATCTCGACACGGGCATATTCGGCACGCAGTTCTTTTTCGAGACGCTCTGCGACAACGGCCTGAACGAGTTGGCCTACGAGGCGATGAACAAGCGCGACTACCCGAGCTTCGGCTGGTGGATCGAGCAGGGCGCCACGACGACCTGGGAGCAGTGGAACGGCGAGAATTCCCGCAATCATCCGATGTTCGGCGGCTCGCTCGTGTGGTTCTACCGGCGGGTGGCGGGTATGAACGCCGATCCCTCTCGTCCCGGTTACCGGCATATCGTGTTCCGTCCGGTGCCGCCGGATAGCCTGACTTTCGCCCGTTACGACAAGGCGACTCCTTACGGCGAGGCGTCGATCGAATGGCGCAGGACGGACGGCCGTTTCGAAATGACGGTGCAGGTTCCGGTCGGCTGCACGGCGACCGTTTGGGTGCCCGGAGCCCGGTCTTCCGATTCGGTATCGACCGATGTCGGCCGGGCAGGCAGAGACAAGAATCTTTCGTTCGAGGGCATCCGTGACGGGTATGCGGTGTACGAGGTCCGTTCGGGCCGCTACGGCTTTCGGGTCGAATAGGCCGGTTGCGGTCTTTGAGCGCGGTCCGGCCGGTTCAGGGAGCGTATTTGTCGGATAGGCGGAGAGTCCGTTTGCGCGACGAATGCGGTCAGAACAACGAGTGCTTTCCGTTTCGGAGACTGTGCGCCGGCCGATCCCTGATTACGGAGTCCTCGCACGGCTCTCCGATCATCGTGGGCGAGTCCGGATTGTGCCGCAGGAAATTGTTCGCGACCGCGTTCTCCTTGCCTCTGGTAGCGTAACAGTACGTGCATCCGTTCGGGCAACTGTCGTACATGCCGATGTCGATACTTTCGATACAGCGGCAGGTTTTTCGCTGGTTCCGGTCTTTGGTGGCGGTGATGCGGTAGCCGGCGATCCGCTCGATCAGGTCTTTGTCGATACACGGGCCGCCGGGAATGCCCGCATGGCTTAGATCGATCTTGACTGTGCATGTTTCTAACCGGATCGGGCTGTCCGCGACCGCGCATCGGAACGAGGCGGCCATCGATTCGATCTCGCCGCGTTCCGGCGGACGGATGTCCTGCCGGTCCAGGGCCGGACGGATATGGCGGTAGCGGTCGATGAAGCCGAGCATGCAGCGTTCGGTGTGGTTGCTCAGCTTGCGGGCGAGGCGGGCGAAAGCTTCGCGGTGGAAGCGTGTGTCGTAGGTTTCGTTGATCAGAATCGGGTCGTAACGCCAGACTACTCTTTCTTTTCCGATCGTTTCGGAAAGTTTTCGGAATATCTCGATCCGCTCTTCGATCGAGGGAAGGTTGCGCTCGATGTCTTTCCCGTACGGGTTCAGCGTGAATTGGAAATAATACTTGAAGCCGTTCAGCTCGCCGAGCCTCGGCAGCATCGGGGCGGGGTTCTTCGTCCAGAAGACGATGCAGTCCACTGTGTCCGGACGGAGGCTCACGCGGCTGACCGATCGCGGGTCGAACGGATTGGGAACGAGTACGTGTCCTTCCCCGAGGCGGTTAAGGAACCACGGGGCGTAGAAGGCGGGAATGTCCGTCCGGCGGCTGGCGCTGATGATCATACGGTATGAACGGCGCGGAGGCCCTTCGTATTGCGCGTTTCCTGTTTGCGGATTCGGGGATAGCGGCCGCCGGCGTCGCACGGACAGGAGGTTTCGGAACCGCCCGTTTCCCGCCGAGAAACGTTCCCGCATGCAAGCCCCGCAGTCGCGCGGTTTCGTGGAAGTCGATTTTTTGTTAAATTTGAAGGCTTTTAACCCAAATAATCTCGTTATGAAAAAACTATGGTTGCTTCCCTTGCTGACGACTGCGCTGATCGGATGCCGGCCTTCGCAAGAAAAACAGTCGGTGCGATGCTGGCCGAAATTGCCCTCCGCGGGCGAAATGACGGTTCTGGCATGGTACGGCATTCCGTCCGATTGTACCTCGGTCGAACGTTTCGAGGAGCTCAAGAATGCCGGATTCACGCATCAGTTTACCGAGTATCCCGATGCCGAGGCTATGGCCCGCGCGCTGGATACGGCCGAGCGGGTCGGCATTCGGCTGATCGTTTCGTGCCCCGAGCTGAAAGCCGAGCCCGAGGCGACCGTTCGCCGTTTCATGAATCATCCGGCGACGGCGGGCTATTTCCTGCGCGACGAGCCGTCGGCCGACGACTTCGCGGAACTGGGCGCATGGGCCGCGCGGATCCGTGCGACCGATGACGCGCACTATTGCTATCTGAATCTGTTCCCGAACTATGCGCCTTGCGAGACACTGAAGACGGACAGTTACCGGGAATACGTCAATCGTTTCGACCGGGAGGTGCCCCTGCAACTGCTCTCGTTCGATCATTATCCGGTCGTGGGCGACACATGCCGCCCCGAGTGGTACGAGAATCTGGAGATATTCTCCGACGAGGCGCGCAAGGCGGGCAAGCCGTTTTGGGCCTTTGCGCTCGCTACGGCTCACGAGCCCTACCCGATTCCCGATCTGGCGCAACTGAGACTTCAGGTTTACAGTGATCTGGCTTATGGCGCTCAGGGAATTCAGTACTTCACTTATTGGACTCCGGAGAAGAATCCGACATGGGATTTCCATCATGCACCCGTCGAGCGGAGCAGCGGCCGTCGGACCGACGTGTATGACAAGATCAAGCAGATGAATGCCGAGATTCGGGCTTTGAGCGGCGTGTTCCTCGGCTGCGAGGTGGTTTCGGTCCGTCATACGGGCGAGTCGATTCCTCGGGGAACCGTTCGGCTGACCGAGCTCCCTGACGGAGTAAAGAAGCTCGAGACGACAGGTGCGGGAGCTGTCGTATCCGAGTTGCGCAACGGGAATAACCGTTTCATTGTGATCGTGAACCGCGATTTCAAAAATTCGATGACGCTGCAAATAGAGCTGGACGAGACGGCGAGTCGGATTCTCAAGGACGGATCGGTCGTTCCGGCATCGATTTACCATGAAACTATGGTCGTGGAACCGGGCGACGCGATGATTTATATGTTTAAATAATCTATGCAGCTGATTGGATATGAGTGTGAAAAGAAAAGTATGGATTTGTTGCATGGCCTGCATGATAGGCTGTTTCTCGGTATCGGCTCAGCAGCGGATCGAGCCGGCCGATTTGCCGATTCTGGCTTGGTACGGTATCCCCGCGCACGAGGCGACCGTGGAGCGTTTCGAAGAGTTGCGGGATGCGGGCTTTACGCTGAACTTCCGTTCCTTCCCGAGCGCCGATGCGGTAGCCAAAGGGCTCGATGCGGCGGGAAAGGCAGGGATCAAACTGATTATCGGTTGCCCTGAATTGGAAAAAGAACCCGAGAAGACCGTGCGCCGTTTTATGAATCATTCCGCTTTGGCCGGCTATTTTCTTCGGGACGAGCCCCGAAGCAACGAGTTTGCCGAGCTGGGAGAGTGGGCGCGACGGATTCAGGCGGTGGATAACGAGCATTTCTGCTATCTGAACCTGTTCCCAACCGGCCCGAAGGAGCATCTCGACCAGTTGGGCGTGAAATCCTATCGCGAGTATGTATCCCGTTTCGACGAGCAGGTGCCGCTGCCCTTTCTGACTTTCGACCACTACCCGATCACGCGGGACGGGCTGAAGGCGGAGTGGTACGAGAATTTGGAAGAGTTCTCCGACGAAGCGCGCAAGGCGGGCAAGCCGTTTTGGGCTTTCGCGCTGGCGACCTCGCACGGTCCTTATCCTGTTCCGACCCCGGCCATGTTGCGGCTTCAGGTTTACAGCGATTTGGCTTACGGAGCGCAGGGGATACAGTATTTCACCTATTGGACTCCGCAGGGCGACTCTTTCTGGGACTACCAGTTCGGACCGATCGGCCTGGACGGCAAGCGCACCGTAGCCTACGACCGTGTCCGCGCGATGAATCAGGAGCTGAAGGCCCTGTCGGGCATATTCGTAGGGGCTAAGGTGATTTCTGTCCGTCATACGGGCGACCGGATTCCGCGCGGTACCAAGCGACTGACCGCCTTGCCCGAGCCGGTCAAGGTGCTTGAAACCGAGGGGACCGGAGCCGTCGTTTCGCTGCTCGAGAATAAGGGCAGACTGTATTTGTTGATCGTCAACCGCGATTACGAGTGTCCGATGAGGCTGACGTTCTATGCCGACGAGTCGGTCGGCCGCGTGCTCAAGGACGGTTCCATTGTGCCGGCACAAGCCTATACGGGCGTTCTGGAGGTCGATCCGGGCGATGCCATGATCTATACGTGGACAAAGAAACGGAAATGAGATTCTCCTTTCGATAGGAAGTCCGCCCCGATCGGGGCGGACTTCTGCGTTTTTATTGCGGTTCGTGTTCTCGGAGGTCCGTTCGCGGACATGGCTTTGATTCGATATGGGCTTTCCACTCTTTTACCGTACGACATGCAGGATTTTATCGGGCGAGTCGATTCGTTTATCTTTCGATTCGCTATTTTTGCGGGCGATTGACAGCAAGAAACATGAAATATCGCAAAAGCTTTTGTCGAAACGTTTCGTTCCGGCTTTGGATCGTGTGGATGGCAGCGCTTTTTGTGGGCTGGATTCCGGCTCGCGCTCAACGGGTGGACACCGTTGGCGTGTACAGCCCTTCGATGGACAAGCAAGTCAAGAATTTGGTGATTCTTCCCGAAGGATACGATGCCGATCCGGCTCGCCGCTATCCGGTCGTTTACCTGTTGCACGGCTACAATAACCGTTACGATAGCTGGCTGCGTAAAACCAAACCCGAACTTCCCCGCACGGCTACGGCGTACGGGACGATCGTCGTCTGTCCGGACGGCGCTTCGAGCTGGTACTGGGACAGTCCGGTCGATCCGAGAAGCCGGTATGAAACTTATGTGAGCGCGGAGCTGGTGAGCTGTGTGGACTCCCTTTACAGAACGGTACGCTCGCGGTGTGGACGGGCGATCACGGGATACAGCATGGGCGGTCATGGCGCGCTGTGGCTCGCGTTCCGGCATCCCGACGTTTTCGGAGCATGCGGATCGATGAGCGGCGGCGTCGACATTCGGCCTTTTCCGAGCAACTGGAAGATCAGCGAGCAGCTCGGACCCTATTCCGAAAATCCGCGCTTGTGGGACGAGCATACGGTGATCGAGCAGCTGTATCGCGTCGTACCGTTCACGGACCGTAACCGGGAGATTGCTTCCAAGGAGGCCCGGCCTGTCGATTACAGCCTGCAGCCCGGTCAGCTGGCCATCGTGATCGACTGCGGGACGGAGGATTACTTTTTCGAAGTCAATCGGCAGCTGCACGAGCGGATGCTGTACAGACACATATCGCACGAGTATATCGTCCGGCCCGGCGGACATACGCACGACTACTGGCGCGAGGCCGTCGAGTATCACATGCTCTTTTTCCGCCGGTTCTTCGACTCGCAGGAGCGCGAAGACGTTTTAGCCGGGGCCGGGCGACCGTAATCCGGGGACTCCGGCTATCGCACCAGATCATCGTACTCGGGGTGGCGGCGGATGTAGGCTCTGGCATAGGAACAGGTCGGCCGGACCCGCAGGTTTTCGGCGCGCGCGTATTCGAGGGCGGCCCGGGTAAGAGAGGCTGCGATCCCCTGCCCTTCTAGTGGTGGCGGGACGAAGGTGTGCGTCAGTTCGATCTCATTTTCGCTTTGACGGTATTCGACGACGGCTGTCAGTCCGTTTTCGGTTCGTTCGAACCGTTGTTTTTCCGTATTGTGCGTTATCATGTCTCGCCTGTTTTTATGGTTTCAAGTTAGCGATTTTTCCGTTTGTCCGTGCCGTGCCGGGAAAAATGATTTGCCGGAAACGAAAGCGTCCGGCTCTCCCGAAAAGAGCCGGACGCCGTGCAAAACGTGCAAAAGAAGAAAGGGTCAGAATCGCCAGCCCGCCGTGACAGCAAATACGCTGTTGCGTGTGTAACCTGCGTTCTTGGCCAGATTCGTTACGCCGATGTTGTAGCGGGCGTCGAGGATCAGACCGAACTTGAAATCGTAGGACAGACCTACCGGAATCGACAAGTCGAACGTTTTATATATGTTCTTGGCATCGACTTTGACGTCGCCTTCTTTCGCTTTGGCCGCCAGCAGGAAGCCGGGCTGAACGCCGGTTTTCAGCGCCATGCCGCGCGTCAGATAGAAATTGGCGAGAACGGGAATGTTCAGGTAATCCGTGCGCAGTTTGATGTCGGAGTTCTCGATCTTGCTGCCCTGACGCGAGTAGAGTACGTCGACCGATACGGCGAACCAGTTGCAAGTGCGGTAGTCGGCGAATATGCCGCCGGTGAAGCCGGCTTTGTACTTGGCTGCGTCGTCCAGCGTCTGATTCGAGATATTCACGCCGGCTTTCACACCGAATCCGAAACCGGTTTCCTGTGCCGAGGCGAAAGAAAATACAGCACATGCGGCCATGAGGGTCAAGAGAATCTTTTTCATTGCAGTTTCTTTTTAAGTTAGATACATGAACGATCGATCGGTCTTCTGACATTATAACGCAGCGGAACCCGTTAGGTTACAACCGGTACGGGATTCTCAGGGAACGGCAATTTTGAGAAATAGCCGTATGGCTCTCTTTATCAGTATGTTTTTTTTTGTGTGGAATCCGGATATTTTTCCGGAATTCGTTTCCGTATCGCGAACAGGACGACCGGAATCTGACGTGCATCCGGCGGTTTTGCATTCTTTTTGACATACCTTTGCCGGATCGGAAACGGTCGTCCGCAATCATTGGAAATCATGAAATTTTTCAGAGTGAACAGCCGGGTACTTTTGCTTTTTGCCGGGCTCGTTTGGATCACGGCGGGAGCCAATGTCCTGCGGGTCGGTATCGAGGCATGGAGAAGTGGCGGGGCGTCGTGGCCTTTCGGTGCGGCTGCTGCGGCTGCCGTCTTTCTGCTATTCTACCTGTTTGTTTTTAAAAGGCTTTATTTCAGACACGCGAACCGGATCGAGAGCAAGGAAGGACGGAGTTGTCCGTTCTCCTTTTTCGATATCAAAGGATGGATCGTGATGGGAGCGATGATTGCGTTCGGAGCGGCAGCCCGCTCCTTCGGACTGTTTTCCGATTCGTTCGTTTCGGTTTTCTATATCGGCTTGTCTTCCGCCCTGATCGTGACCGGAATCCGATTCTTGTATCGCTGGAAAAGATTTCGCCACCCCTGACGAGATCGATGCGTAAAATCTCTCGAGGACTCGTCCTCGACCGGTATCTTTTTTGCATGGTCCGAACATACGCCGGATGAGGTTTTCTTTGTGTATAATTATATTTTATTGTAATATAAAAATTATCGATTTGATTTATGTTTATGCTTGTCGTATCTTTGTCTCAACGAAAGAAAAGAATCATTAACAACTAAAAATAACCATTATGAAAACGTTGGATTATCTTCATCTCGATGAGAACGCAGCCGGTAAGCTGGTTCAATCGTTGCAGCAGCTGCTCGCCGACTTTCAGGTTCATTACATGAATCTCCGCGGCTTTCACTGGAACATTCAGGGACACGGATTTTTCGTGTTGCACAGCAAGTTCGAAGAAATGTATGACGACATGGCCGAAAAGATCGACCAGATCGCGGAGCGTATTCTGATGCTCGGCGGCGTTCCCTCGAACAAGTTCGGCGAATACCTGAAGATCGCCAAGGTCCGCGAGATCGACGGCGTGTCGTGCGGAGGCGAGGCTATCGGCCATGTGCTCGATACCTACAAGTATCTGATCGGTCGCGAGCGCGAGCTGCTCGCCCAAGCTTCGGAGGCGGGCGACGAGGTGACCGTCTCGATGATGACCGACTATCTGCAGGAGCAGGAAAAGACGGTGTGGATGCTTTGCGCCTTCTCGGCTCACAAGCATGGCGACTCTTGCACCCGATAGCGTCGGGACCAGACAATTGCCGAGCGGCGGAAAGAATATTTCCGCCGCTTTTCGTATCTCTTAATCGAGGGTTTTGTGATAGGCTCGGCGAGGTGTTCCCCTGTGCCGTATCTCTCCGCAGAAGACATAACCCGAGCGCTCCAGCAGGCCGCGCATAGCGGCATTGGCGGAGTGAGTATCCGCTCGGATGTCGAGCAAATGTTTGTCGAGACACAGCCGCTCGGCCTGCTGCAAGAACAGTCCGGCCAGTCCCTTTCGCTCGAACGCTTCGTGTACGGCGAGCCGGTGTACGACCGCATAAGGCCGGTCGTTGAGCCACCGGCCCTCGATCGGCCCGTATGCGGGTTCTTCGTCGAAAAGGATTGCGCCGTAAACGACCGGACGGTTATGCAGGCACAGTACGTAGCCGTTGCCCGCTTCGATGTCGTGCCTGACGTCTTCGTCCGCCGGGTATCCGTCTTGCCATTGCGGGTTGCCTTGCCGCCCCATTCGCTCTCGGGCCAGGCGAATGATCTCCTGCGCTTGGGCGCAGTCGCCGGGTCCGGCTTTTCTGAATAGCATGTTTGCCGAAGTTCCGGTGACCGGGGGACCGGCAGCTCCTGATTTTTCGTTTCGAGTCATAGTGGAATCGGAAAAGTTGTAATTTTTCCTGTCGCCTTGGGGCAAAGGAGAAAGGTCCGGTAAAGTTACGACGATTATTCTCAAATTGTTTTCCTTGTGTTTCAATATGAAGCCGATCGAATAGCCCTCCTCTAATCGTTCGTCATGTTGCCGTTCGAGTCGTAGCTATAGCCCATCCGCGCAGTAGGACCGGGAACGTACACGTCGTTCGTCGTCCCGGAAGCCGTGGCACGCTCGGTCAGATAACTCAACTGATTCCCTTTGTACTCATAGAACAATCGTCGATGGCATGACTCAATGAACATGGTCAAAAAAAGACGAAGTGCCGCTCTTGCAGATCGGGACCGCGCTCAAGAAGCTGATGCCCAAGTACCGTATCAACTACGGCTGCAAAACGCTCGGAGAGCTATACGAGAGGCTCGACCCGGTATGAGCTCGTCAAGACGGAGAAAGGAGTGGCGGGAATAGTGAGAAGGAGAAATATGTAATATAATGTTTTTGTCGAATCAGCTAAAGACACTGTCCACTAAATTGTGTAAACGGTAATCCGGGTCTGAAGATCCGCATTATTTTTTACTAATTTTAAAAGATTGATTTTATGGACAGTGTTATGTCAAAGAAGAGAGAGGTGGTTCCGTCGGAACTGCTGAGCAAAGAGTTTTTAAGTCAGTTCAAGACTGAAGCCGATGTAAGCAAGTTCCTCAAGGAGTTGCATTCACAGGTCTTGGAGCAGATGCTTCAGGGCGAGATGGACTCCCATCTGGGTTACGAAAAGCATTCGGCCGATGGCAACAATACGGGTAACTCACGCAACGGCTCATTTCCCAAGAAGATTCAGACCGAGTACGGCGATAGCGTGATCCGGATTCCCCGCGACCGACGTTCGGAGTTCGAGCCCGTGGTGATTTCCCAAGCACCAGAGTCGCGGATTGTCTATCGAGAAGTTGGTCATCTCGCTTTACGCCAAAGGAATGAGCGTATCGGATATAGAAGACGAGCTTCGAGATATCTATGGGATCAACCTCTCGTTGTCGGCCATTTCGATCATCACGAACAAAGTCACCCAAGCCGCCGCCGATTGGCAGAACAGGCCACTGGAGAGTCTTTATATGGTTTGTTTGGATGGACGGGATCGTATTTAAGGTCAGGGAGTCTGGCAAGGTCATCAACAAGACGGTCTACCTGTGTATCGACCTCAACCAAATGGGTTATAAGGAGGTGCTGGGAATGTGGGTCGGCAAAACGGAGTCCTCATCGTTCTGGATGTCGGTTCTGACCGATCTTAAGGCTCGCGGAGTAGAGGATATTCTGATTATCGTCACAGATAATCTGAACGGCTTCACCGATACTATCCGCGCCGTATTCCAGCACCCATCCAAAACTGGGGGGGTAATGAACCAGTTTATAGCTATATTGAAAACAGAATCGGGATTTAGCAATCCTCTAAACCCCGACCCGAATTATCGTTTACACAAAATATTGGACAGTCCCCAGCTAAAGTTTTTTCATACAAATCACGTGCAACGGGAGCCTATGCAGAACCGTCGAGTCTTCTTTAGTCCCTTTCACGATCCGGGAAATAGTTCCTTTATTTCCTCCCGGATAAAGTAGTTTACGCCTGCCGACTGAATCGTCCCACCGCTTGTGCGAGGTCGAGAATCCCGCTGCGATAAGTGTATATCAAAAAAACCGAGTACTCGAACCCGTTGGCTCCGGCTTTCGCCGAGAGCTTTTCTCCGTCCGAACCGCGGGTGAACAGCACCTTAGGCGCTCCGGAGACGGTTTTGGCCGTCTGCATCAAATTTAAACAATCATAACTGAATTTCAAACGATTCCAGACTGGATTTCACCAAACTTCCGTTCGGATCATAGCGGATTCCCTGCTTCGTGTAACTGACGAAGCATATCCCGTCAGTCGTAAAAAATAAAGGCTGTCTAACATAAAAGATAGACAGCCTGTTAACTAATATTTAAGGATATACCATTTCTCTTCCATACGTTTCCCCAGATTCTTGTTCTAAATATTTACTAATTGCTTTTGAATACTGAATAACCTTATCACCTGATAAATTTAAAGAGTCCATAGCCTTTGTAAATTCCCGTACAATACCTTTCGGAGCAAGGAATCCTTCATTTCCAAAAATATACAATTTACCCTTATCAAATATAAATATTCTTCTGGGGAAATGGGGCCCCATGCCTCTGAAAGAATATATCCCATCCTTAAAATCATAGTTGAATCTATCGA
>ERZ827108.38-NODE-38-length-199455-cov-10.952773_pt1 | contig 199455 bp, 181 predicted proteins | sample MGYA00519921_ERZ827108 | MGnify/ENA primary metagenome ERZ827108 (study PRJEB31778, sample SAMEA3449258) | human gut metagenome | biome: human gut; feature: human-associated habitat; material: faeces | place: United Kingdom | collected 2010/2012 ... | reverse complement strand
GAGCAGAGGACTGAAAATCCTCGTGTCACTGGTTCGATTCCGGTTCTGGGCATTTATCAATGAACTCAATTCTTTCAAGGAATTGGGCTTTTTTTAGATTTTAGAAAAACAAGAGTGAGGGACATAGATGCAACGATTATTTTTGCAAACCTTAAAGGAATATGGAAACAGCAACCGGTATCCATGGCATATGCCGGGACATAAAAGACAAATGACACTGGCGGAGAGTATGGAAAGTCTGAAGCTGGGAGCGAAATATGATGTAACAGAGGTACCGGGGCTTGATAATCTGCTGGCTCCGGAAGGTGTGCTGAAGGAGTCCATGGCACAGCTTCCGAAGGTATATGGAAGTGATTGTTCGTACTACTTAGTTAATGGAAGCAGTTGTGGAATCCTGACTGCGATTTCAGCAGTATGCAGACCGGGTGATACATTAATAATGGGAAGAAATTGTCACCGTTCCATATATCATGCAGTTGCTCTTTTGGGATTGCATCCGGTTTATTTATATCCGAAAAAGTTAAACGATTACGGAATATTTGGAGGTATCACTAAAGAGCAGGTACAGGAAGCATTAAAGGAACATCCGGAAACAAAAGCAGTTATTTTTCCGTCACCAACCTATGAAGGTGTGGTATCGGATGTTGCCGGAATCAGTGAGGTTGTGCATCAGAACGAAGCGTATTTGATTGTTGATGAAGCACATGGAGCATATCTGGAATTTTGTGTGCAGGCACCGGCTGCCGCTATTCGCTGCGGAGCGGATTTGGTAATAGAAAGCCTTCATAAGACTTTGCCTTGTTATAATCAATGTGCAATTCTCCACATTGGTGGGAACGATGCAGAGCAATTGCGGGAGCGGGTAGAGCGGTATTTGCAGGTCTATCAGACAACCTCTCCGTCCTATCTTCTGGTTGCGAATATGGAGGATTGTATTGCAACCATGGATGCATGGAGAATGACCCATATGCAGGAGTATTGGAAACGTCTGCTTCAGTTCCGAAGGAAATGGGAAAATAGGCAGGGGATTCATTTATTAACAAAGGCAGAGGTAATTGTCGGCGGAGCATATGATTATGACGAGGCGAAGCTGGTATTTTGTATTCCGGAAAATGAAACGCTGACAACAGGAGAAGCATTTGCGAATCGGCTGGAACTGGAATGCGGACAGGTAATGGAAATGGCATCCCTGCACTATGTATTGGCAATGACAAGCGTTGCGGATACGGAAGAAGCGTTTGAAACATTAGACCGGGCATTGCGTAAGGTAGTAGCGGCTATAGATGAGAAAGAAACAGAAATAAAACAGTTAGTTGTCAGTGAACAGGAACAGAAAATGATACCCGCAGATGCATGGAATCAGGAAATGGTTCTGGTGAAACTGCCGGAAGCGGAGGGAAAAATTGCGGGCGAGTATGTGACGGTTTATCCACCGGGAATCCCACAGTTAGTACCGGGAGAAAGTATTTCGAATCAGGAAATAACCTATCTGCAACAGTGTATGGAACAGGGCTTAACCATACAAGGTATTACAGAAAATGCAGAAATCCTTGTTTTACAGGTAAAAGCAGAAAAGTAATCATACTATATCATTGGCGTTACAGGCAACCCCCATGAAACGAAGGATTTCGTAAGGATTTTGCAAGACTTTGTTTCTTGAAAGATAAAAAGTACTGTGATAATATGACTAGATAGAAGTTGCCATTATGAATGTGTTTTAATAATAAAGGAGGATTTTATATGGTTACTGGTGGAGCAGATTACGAAGAAATACTGGAAACGTTGTTTTCGTCTGCGGCAGCTATGACAATCTTATTGGTTGTCGGCACTATTATAATAGGTACGGTGCTTATTATATATGTATTGGAGAGTATAGGGCTTTACCGCATGGCGAAGAAGTTAAATCACGATAAGGCATGGCTTGCATGGATTCCATACGCAAAGCTGTGGTTATTGTTCGATATGCCGAAGAAGGAGTTTCATGTGCTGGCATTAAACAAGGTAATTCCGGTCAGAACGAATGCATTCTGGATATATATAGCCATTACCTATGGCTCAGGAATTGTTCTGAATATGTTGGCAGTTATACCAATCATTAATTGGGTAGTTGCATTTATATCTCCATTGATGGGTATTGCATTGACGCTGGTATTTGTCTTTATGATGTATCCGGCTTACAAGGATTTATTTGATTTATTTTTACCGGAACCTACATCTAAGGGTTATACAGTGGCAAGCATTATCTGTTCTTGCTTAGGCTTGGGAATCGTACCACCGATTCTGTTGCTAATTGCATCTTCTAAGCAGCCGGTAGAGGTAATTGAGAATCAAAAGTATACATCGGACTACACTTATTAAATATTGTAGGAACACTCACGAACAGATATGGCAGATTACTTGACAAAAGCAGGGGAAATAGTGTAAAATTCGCTAGTAATGTTAAGAGACTGTTTAAAAGAAAAGTGAGGTAATTATAAAATGAAAAAATTAACATCTCGGCTGGTAGCAGCAGGAATGATTGCAGTTATGGCATTTGCAATGGCAGGCTGTGGAAACACAGGAGCATCAGGTACAGGCGTAGTTAAGACAATTGATATTTCGCTTACAGATGAGCAGTATGCATTTGGTGTCGATAAGACAAATGATGAATTATTAAAGCAGACCAATGAATACATTGCACAGATTAAGGAAGACGGAACCCTGGATGAGATTTGCGAGCATTATTTTGGTGATGGCACACCGGTTGGCGTAACTTCCGCAAAAGAGGATTCCTCAAAGGATCAGTTGATTGTATCTACCAACGCAGAGTTTTCTCCATTTGAGTACAAGGAAGGCGATACCTTCTACGGAATCGATATGGAGCTGGCAGCAGGACTTGCAGAGTATTTGAATAAGGAACTGGTTATTTTGGATGTTGATTTTGAAGCAGTATGTACTTATGTAGATACCGGCAAGGCAGATATGGCAATTGCAGGATTGACAATTAATGAAACCAGAAAAGAGAGTGTGAACTTTTCAGATTCCTATTATACAGCATCACAGGTAGTGATTGTACCTGCAGATGATACTTCATTTGATGATTGTACGACAGCGGATGATGTATTAGCAGTAATTGCAGCAAAGGATGCAGGTAAGATTGGCGGACAGAGCGGAACAACAGCAGAGTTCTTTGTAAAGGGTGATGCTGATTGGGGCTTTGATGGTCTTTCCAATATGAGCTGGGTAGGATATACCTCAGGTTCTTTGGCTGTAAATGATATGTTATCCGGAAATATCGATTACGTTATCATCGACCAGGCACCTGCAAATATGATTGTAAAGAAAATAAATGCAGCAAATTAATTAAGAATATGGGAGAAGAAACCTGTCCTATGATGCGACAGGTTTCTTCTCATATTATACACGAGGGAAAAATATGTCAATCCAATCATTAATTACCAAATGGAATATGTTTATAGACACCTTTTTGAATAAGGGTGGATATAAGGAAGTCATCACCGGCTTAGTCAATACGCTGATTATTGCACTGGTGGCATTGTTACTGGGTATCATTATCGGTACACTTATTGCCGCTGTTGAGGTGCAGCCAAAGAAGGGAAAGGTATTGGCGGTTCTGAAGAAAATCTGTACGGTTTACGTTGCATTTTTCCGGGGAACACCGATGGTTGTTCAGTTGCTGTTAGGATACTTTGTAATACTTCCGTTGGTTGGAATTAACTTATCCTCCGTTGTAGTAGCAATTATTATCATGGGACTTAACAGCGGTGCCTATGTTTCGGAAATCATGCGTTCCGGTATTTTGTCGGTTGACATCGGACAGATGGAAGCAGGACGGGCAATGGGCTTAAATTACCGCACAACCATGCAGAAAATTATTATTCCGCAGGCAGTAAAGAACATTCTTCCGACCTTGGGAAATGAGTTGATTTCCTTGGTTAAGGAAACCTCCGTTGTCAGTTTCATTGGTGTTGTTGATTTGTATAAGGCATTCCGAACCATTGGTTCCGGTAATTATGAATATATGATGCCGTTCTTGGTAATGGCGGTTATTTATATAGCAATCATCTTATTAATCACTCTTGGTTTACGGATTATGGAAAGGGGGTTGCGGGCAAGTGATAAGCGTTAGAAATATCTACAAAAATTTTGGAGACCTTAAGGTATTAAAAGGAGTCAGTAATGAGATTCAAAAGGGAGAAAAGGTTGCAATAATAGGACCTTCCGGCAGTGGAAAGAGTACCTTGCTTCGCTGTATGAATCTGTTAGAGGAGCCGACCTACGGTGAAATCTGGCTGGACGACAAGCTTCTGACACCGGCAGACCCATATTTGCATAATGAAGTTATGCAGGTATCCGATACCTATCAGCGGCTGTTGCAGGAAATGGCAGGGGTCGGCAATTCCATAACAGAAGAAGAAAAAACAAAGGCAGATAAGGAAATTATTTCCCGTATTCGGAAGGAAGACTTGCTCCGGAAGCGTGAGGGCAAGGCATATAAAGAAGCATTAAAAAAAGTAGAAAAAGAGAACCGGATGGATGTAAATCTGGCAAGACAGCGGGTTGGCATGGTATTTCAGCATTTTAATCTTTTCCAGAACCTGACCGTGATGGAAAATCTGACGCTGGCACCTGTGACTTTAAAGTTGCAGTCCACAGAGGAAGCGACTCAGAAGGCAAGTGAGCTATTGAACCGAATCGGACTGTATGATAAGAAGGATGAATATCCAAATAAGCTTTCGGGCGGTCAGAAGCAGAGAATAGCCATTGTCCGTTCATTGGTTATGAATCCGGAGGCTATTTTGTTTGATGAACCAACCTCTGCATTGGACCCGGAAATGGTAGGCGAGGTATTGGAGCTGATTCGGGAATTGGCTGAGGAAGGTATGACAATGGTAATTGTTACCCATGAGATGGGATTTGCAAGAGAAGTCGCAACACGGGTATTATTTATGGATGGAGGAGCCATTCAGGAAGAAAATACACCGGATGAATTTTTCAAGAATCCACAGCATCCGCGTCTGCGGGAGTTCTTATCGAAGGTACTGTAGAAAACGAGAAGCATATTGCAAATCGAGGGTTCCTGTGGCATAATTTTAAATGTAAAGTACGAAATCTGGATAAAAGACACCTAACGGAGAATATAGAGTTTTGAGCAGGATATTTTGTTTGATTGGAAAAAGTGGTTCCGGAAAGGATACCATATATAAGGAAATCTTAAAAGAGGCAGATAAGCATCTGGTTCCGCTCATTCCTTATACAACCAGACCTCGAAGAGCGGATGAGATAGAAGGCTTGAACTATCATTTTGTGACAGAGGAGCAGTTAGCGTGTTTTCAGCAGCAGGGACGTGTGATGGAATGCCGGCAGTATCATACAGTGCAGGGCATTTGGAGTTACTTTACCTTACAGTTTGATTTAGAAAAAGATTCCGACTATATACTAATTACTACACTGGAAGGAGTCGATAATATAGTTAGACAGTATGGTGCAGAGATTGTCCATGTTGTATATCTGTATATTGATGATAAGGAACGGTTACTTCGTTGTATTCAGAGGGAATCCCAGCAGTCAGGTCCGAATTATGCAGAGGTGTGCCGGCGGTTTCTGGCAGACCAGCAGGATTTTTCGGAGGAGAAGCTGAAACGGTGCGTGCATGTGCATTCTGTCAATACAAATCAACCGTTATCGCAGTGTATACAGCAATGGAATCGTATATATCAGGAAGAATCTGTCAATCTCTAAAATAGTACTGTTTCATAACCTTGTTTCAGAATTTGGTCAGGAGGGAGTTCGGAATTAATGGATATTAAACAATTAGACCCAATCTCTCAATTAACGAAGATAGATGCTGCCGAAGCAGTAAAGAATACAGGAAATGATGATTTTAAATTCACGCTGGTTAGTCATATACAGGAAGGTGAATTGCAGGCTAAAATGGAGAGCCTGATGAAAGAGATTGAAGAAGAAGGACAGCGGATTGCCCGGCATAAGGATATTCGGGATATGCGGCGTTACCGGGCAAAGATTAAGGAATTTATGAATGAGGTAACAACTCATTCCTATGCATTTTCCAGAGAGAATTTTCTGGACAGAAAGGGCAGACACCGGGTATACGGTATTATTCATCTGGTGGATGAGAATCTGGATAAATTGGCAGAGGCATTAATGGCAGACGAGAAGGACCATTTGGAAATCCTTCGGTTGATAGGTGATATTCGGGGGATGTTAATTGATATTATCACGTAGGGAAGGTGCAGAGTATGGCAACATTTAAGGATGTCATTGGACATGAAAATATAATAGGGCATTTCAAGAGCAGTATTGAGCGTGGTAAGGTGGCACATGCATATCTGATTCATGGTGAAAAGGGAACCGGCAAGAAATTATTGGCGGGACTGTTTGCCAAGACCCTGCAATGCGAGTCCGGCGGAACCGACCCATGCGGAACCTGCCGCTCCTGTCTGCAATGTGATACAGGCAATCAGCCGGATATTATATGGGTAACACATGAGAAACCAACGGTTATCTCTGTGGATGATATTCGGGAACAGGTAAATAAGGACATTATTGTGCGTCCTTACAGCAGCCGCTATAAGATTTATATTATACCGGAGGCGGAGCTGATGAATCCGCAGGCACAGAATGCATTATTAAAGACTATCGAAGAACCGCCGGAGTATGCGGTTATTATGCTGTTAACCAATAATATCGGTAAAATGCTTCCGACGATTATTTCCAGATGCATTACATTGAATCTGAAGCCGGTGGGCGAGCTGGATATGCTGGATTATCTCTCTAAGCTGGGGATTCCGCTGACAAAGGCGAAGTTCTGCGTAGGCTTTGCATTCGGTAATCTCGGAAAGGCGGTACGGCTTGCTACCTCGGAGGAATATAACGAGATTAAGCAGGATTGTGTTCAGATTCTTAAGAATGTAAATAAAATGGAGGTCTATGAGCTGGTGGAAGCTGTTAAGAAGATGGCAAAATACAAGCTGGATGTCTATGACTATATTGATTTGATGATGATGTGGTATCGGGACCTCCTGATGCTAAAGGTATCCGGTTCCCCGGATAAGCTGTTGTTCAAAGAGGAATATGCTACGTTAAAACAGCAGACGAATTATATTTCTTTTGAAGGGATTGAGAATGTATTAGAAGCAATGGATAAGGTAAAGATTCGTCTGGATGCGAATGTGAACTTTGATATTGCAATGGAATTGTTGTTATTGACAATAAAGGAGAATCAAAATGATAGAAGTAATCGGAGTTAGATTCCGGGAGAGTGGGAAGATATATTTCTTTGACCCATTAAAAATTGAAGTTGAGGCTGGGGATTATGTCATTGTGGAGACTGCCAGAGGTATGGAATACGGCGAGGTAGTCTATGGCAGGAGACAGATTGATGAAAAGAAAATGTCTGCTCCGATTAAGCCGATTATCCGAAAGGCAACTCCGGCGGATGCTGCCAGAAATGAGAAGAATAAGGAAAAATGCAAAGAAGCCTTTAATATATGTCTTGAAAAAATTGCAAAGCATAAGCTGGATATGAAATTAATCGAGGCAGAATATACATTTGATAATAATAAGGTATTGTTTTACTTTACTGCAGACGGCAGAATTGATTTCCGGGAGTTGGTAAAGGATTTGGCTTCCGTATTCCGTACCAGAATCGAGCTGCGTCAGATTGGTGTGCGGGATGAGACTAAGATAGTCGGTGGTATCGGTATTTGCGGCCGGGAATTATGTTGTCACAGCTATTTATCTGATTTTGCACCGGTATCGATTAAAATGGCAAAGGAGCAGAGCCTTTCCTTGAACCCAACCAAAATATCCGGAGTATGCGGACGCTTGATGTGCTGTCTGAATCATGAGGAGGCAACCTATGAATATCTGAATGACCGGATGCCGAATATCGGAGATTTTGTAAAGACTCCGGAGGGACAAAAGGGCGAGGTGTCAAGCACGAATGTCTTACGCCAGAATGTGAAGGTGCTTGTGACAAATGATGCGGGTGAAAAAGAAATCGTAGAGTATAAGGTGGACGAGCTGCGATTCAAGCCAAAGAAGCATCGGGACAAGAATAAAGTGAGTGCCGAGGAAATGAAAGAGTTAGAAGAGCTGGAAAAGCAGGAGAAAAAGGAAGGCAAGTCAAAGCTGGATGATTAAATATGGACATGATAAGACCGGGAGAACGTTTAGATGATTTACAATGTAAAGGGTATCAGATTATTCAGGACCCTAAGAGATTCTGCTTTGGAGTGGATGCGGTCTTTTTGTCCAATTTTGTAACCGTAAAACGGGGAGGACGGATTCTGGACCTTGGAACCGGTACGGGAATTATTCCGATTCTTCTGGCAGCAAAGACAGAAGCAGCCCATATTACCGGACTGGAAATTCAGAAGGAAAGTGCCGAAATGGCAGCCAGAAGTGTACAACTGAATGGGCTGGAGGAACGCATAACAATTACAGAAGGTGACATTAAGGAAGCCGCAGATATATTTTCTGCAGCTTCTTTTGATGTAATTACCTCAAATCCTCCGTATATGACACATGAGCATGGTTTGGAAAATGCATATGAACCAAAGAATATAGCAAGGCATGAAATCTTATGCAATCTGGAGGATGTTGTGAGGGCAGCAGCTCGGTTGGTAAAACCGGGAGGCAGTTTTTTTATGATTCATAAGCCGTTCCGGCTGGCAGAGATATTCGGTATGCTGATGCAGTATAAATTGGAACCGAAGCGTATGCGGCTGATTTATCCATATGTGGAGAAGGAGCCGACCATGGTAATGATAGAAGCGGTTCGAGGGGGACGGTCAAGAATTAAGATTGAGCCGCCGCTGATTGTATATCAGGAAAAAGGGGTATATACAGAAGAAGTGCGAAGGATGTATGGGCAGTAAACGGATGACAGGCTTGATGGAACAGAAGACAGGGAAGGAGTATCAAAATGACAGGAACCTTATATCTATGTGCAACACCAATCGGAAATCTGGAGGATATGACCTATCGTGCAGTCCGGATTCTACAGGAAGTGGATTTAATTGCAGCAGAGGATACCCGAAACAGTATTAAGCTGCTAAATCACTTTGATATTCATACCCCTATGACGAGTTATCATGAATATAATAAATACGATAAAGCAAGGGTGCTGGTAGGGTATTTATCAGAAGGTAAAAATATAGCAGTTATCACCGATGCGGGAACACCGGGAATTTCTGACCCCGGAGAGGAGCTGGTGCGGCAATGTCAGGAAGCCGGAATTACCGTTACTTCCCTGCCGGGAGCGTGTGCCTGTGTAAATGCACTGGTAATCAGCGGACTGCCGACACGAAGATTCTGCTTTGAAGCATTTCTGCCGACAGACAAGAAGGAGCGGGCAGGAATTTTAGAAGAATTAAAGACAGAGACACGAACCATTGTCTTATATGAAGCACCCCATCGATTAGTCCGTACCATGCGGGAGCTTCAAGATGCTTTGGGAAACCGCAGGCTGACGATTTGCCGGGAGTTGACGAAGAAGCATGAAACGGTATTTCGGACAACCGTAGAAGAAGCCATTGCATATTATACCGAGCAGGAGCCAAAGGGAGAATGTGTGTTGGTAATAGAGGGTGTGAGTATCGAGACACTGAAAGCAGAAGAACGAAAGCAATGGGACACTATGAGTATTCCGGAGCATGTGGAGTATTATATCTCACAGGGAAACGATAAAAAGACTGCCATGAAGCTCGCGGCAGCAGACCGGGGAATCAGTAAGCGGGATATATATCAGGCTATGATAAATGAGGAAGCGTAATCGCATCCATACCGAACCCCGAAACGCATATTTTTATGAAATTTTGATATACTGTATAAAGCTTGATTAAGATATGGAACTATAGTATGTTAAATTATATTTGGGCATTTATGATAATTCTGGGGGTTATCGTAGGAGCATTTACGGGAACGATGGAGGAGGTATCCTCCGGGATTCTGGATTCCTCAAAGGAAGCCATACAGCTATGTATCGTTATGCTTGGCGTTGTGGGAATGTGGACAGGAGTTATGAAAATAGCAGAACAGACAGGACTGGTGCGGCAGTTGACAAAGCTGCTGATGCCGGTCCTTCGTATATTATTTCCCCGGATTGCGGACCGGGAGCAGGCAATGGGATATATAGCGGCAAATATGATAGCAAATATTCTGGGGCTTGGATGGGCGGCAACTCCTACCGGGCTAAAGGCAATGCAGGAGCTTAAGAAAATCCATCAGGAGCGTTGCATAGAAACCGGAGAGGGTGCAGACGCTGCCAGTGATGAAATGTGTCTGTTCATGGTAATTAACATTTCTTCTCTGCAAATCATTCCCATTACCATGATTGCGTATCGCAGCCAATACGGTTCCGTACATCCCGGAATCATCATTTTGCCGGGACTCATTGCGACAGCTATTTCCACCTTGACCGGCACTTTATATGGGCTGTGGAAATGCAGAAAAAGGCATTAGGGGGTGGCATCTGTGAAACTTATTTTGATGCTATCCAGCTTCATGATTCCGTTAATTATATTTTATATGATAGGCTATGGTATCCTGAACCGGGAAAAGGTATATGACATTTTCATTGACGGCGTAAAGGAGGGCTTCCGGATTGTGGTGGGAATTGCACCGACTCTGGTCGGACTGATGGTTGCCATCGGTGTGGTTCGAAACTCCGGAGCGTTGGAATTATTGGCAAGGCTGCTGACCCCGATAGGCAATCTTTTGCGGATACCTGCGGAGATAATTCCGCTGATTCTGGTAAGGCTCTTTTCCACCTCGGCAGCAAACGGACTGGTATTTGACATATTCAAGGAATATGGTACGGATTCGCAGATGGGCTTACTGGCTTCTATTATTATGAGTTGCACCGAGAGCATTTTTTATATTATGTCCGTATATTTTCTGTCCGTAAAGGTAAAGAAGACCAGATGGACCTTTGCCGGAGGGATGCTTGCCACACTTGCGGGGGTGGTTGCCAGTGTGATTATAGCAGGATACATAAGATAGCCGATTTGGGTGTTTACGAAAATGCAAAAATTCGATATACTGATTATAATTGTAACAGCTATTTAGAAGGTACGGAGAAGAAGGGATAGGTGAGCATGGATAATTTTTTCACAGATGATGATTTGGCAGGATTATTTGAAGAATTAGACGAGCAGGCAATTGAGGAGGAAATAGAGGAACGGAGTGATAAAGAAACGGATGCATCCTATCAGCGTTTTAAAGAAATCATAGAGAAGCACCGGGCAGAATAAGTGACTGGGTGTATACCTATAGAAAGAACCATGGATTTAATTGAATGCAGGCTTATGTTTTAATAAAAACATGGGATACTGGTATAAACAAGAAATAAAAACAGGGAGGCTAAAGGATGAAAGGGAAAATACAAAAAATCTTTGCAGGAGTGCTGACACTGTGTTTGATTCTGACAATGGTATGTGTACCTCAGATTGCAAATGCAGCAAGCAACGAATACATGTTGGAGTTAACGGGTTCTCCGACTGTCAATAGGGCTGAGAATACATATGAATATGCCGACGGAACGGTAAAAGTAAATGTAAATGGTGTAACAAGGACAGATGGAACCATAGACCTAAGTGTACATTTAAATGACAGTGTAGAAATAATACTAACTGCAAAATCCGGCAAGACAGGCATATTAATGTATGGTGGTATGAGTGACCCCGGAAATGAGCCGAAGTGGACGATAACTTCCGGTCAGACTCCGGAAGGCTTGGAGGTGACAACGTATACCTTCAAGGCAGCAGATGTGCATGTTGAAGAAAATGACGTATTGTCATTGACCTGTGAATTTAGGGATGCAGGCGGTAATACACCGGGAGGCTCGGAGGAAGCACCAACGGATGCTATTTCTGTGGAGCTTTGGGATAATCTGGGCAATATGGTAGACTATGATATTTATCGGAGTACCGTCAGTCCGGCACCGGAAATGCCGGTAATCGGAGCTACGATAGAGTATTCTTATGACAAAACAAACTGGCATGAGCTTCCGTATAGAGGAAGTATCGATTCAGACAATAACGTATCTTTTATTTCTAACCGGTATGTGTTTGAGAATTTGATTGATAGGGTCTACATAAGAGTCGTGAATGTAACCGGAGGTCTTTTGAACTCCAGAGCTTTAGAATGCCAGACTGACGGTGTGATGGAATGGGGCGGTCCGGTAGAAAACGGCAAGATATATACCTTATCCAATCCGGGTGTATGTGATTTTATTTATGATAGCGGAGAGCGGACAATTGTATGGTCGGATGATGCAAGCAAATACGGCACCGATGGAACCGTTGAGCATGGCAGCATTACCATTCGCTCCGCAGTTGATGCAGCAGGTAAGGATGTATTAAATGATAAGACACCGTATAGCCAGTCCGGCAAGGAAGGACATGTATCCATTCCGGCAGGTGCAACGGTAACAGTAGAGGTTAAGCCGGATTACGGATATCAGTTTGTAGCCGGTTCTCTGAATGGAACACAGATAAAAGCAGAGTCAGAGGTAAGCGTATTTACCTTTACCATGCCGAGTACGAATCTTCATTTGACTGCTCTGTTTACAGCTGTACCGGATAAGGTAGATGTATCGGCAAAGGGTGTTACCGCCGGAACTATTACAGGTGGGGATGGCATTATTACCTCCGGTAATCTGAAGCTAACGGTTACGGATTCCGCTATGAGTGAAGCACAGAAGACGGCAATGGCAGAAAGTACAGCCGCAGCTAACGTTACCATTACAAACTGGTTAGACATTAAGCTTGACCAAATCATTAATAAAGGAACCGAGACAGACGTATGGAGCAATTCATTAACAGAATTATCTAAGAAAATTAAGATTACGCTGTCAGTAGGCAAGAATTTGGATACTGCAAAAGAATATGTAGTTGTTCGTGAACATAATGGTGTATATGAGCAGATACCGGCAGTATATGACGCAAAAGAAGGTACGATTACATTTGAAACGGACCGCTTTTCACAGTATGCACTTGGTACGGTAAGTGCATATACCTTCTTGGAGGGTGCAGACGGAAGTGTTGTAAGCGGCAGCGGTGAATATACCATGCGGGTAGACGGTGAATTTTCAAAGTTCGCATCGGTAGAGGTTGACGGTAAGGTAGTAGATGCTAAGAATTATACCGCTAAGAGCGGCTCTACCATCATTACATTTACCAAAGAATACATTGCATCCCTTTTGGCAGGAAGCCATACGGTTCGGGTGAATTTTACAGATGGTTATGCAGAAACAAAATTAACCGTAAAGAAGGCTTCGGAAACACCGACAACGGAAGCATCAACAACAGCTGCAAGCACAGCAGCGACTAACACCACACAAAAGGCACCAAAGACAGGTGATACCATGCCGGTTGGTATGCTTGGCGGTATTATGATGTTAGCCGGAATCGGTGCAGTTGTGACAATGAAGAAGCGGAAATAGGATAAGGGATTATAAAACGGACAATAAATGGATATATGATATATAGGATTCCGTAAATGAAAGAAGGAGAACCCATAGTGGGGACTCCTTTTTTCATGATTATAAAGCAATGTAAAAAAGGAACCTGCAAAAAGCAGATTCCTTAAATGAGGGGAAATCCCTGTCGAAGAATGGAAGTCCAGTTGCTTTTTTGATAAAGAAAACGGACTACAATTATGGTCTGCCGTTCTTCATCAATCGTATAAAATGCAAGGTAATGATTGATTATTATGAAACGAATCCCCCAACTGGCTAATACCGAATCATCTACCAGACGGAATCTCTGTGGCAGGTCAGCCAACGAGCCTATCTGCTTAGTTGCAACATCTGGCAGGTTATCTGCGGCATCTGGGTTTTTGAGGGTAAATTCAATATAATCTACAGCCCGCATAATATCGTGTTCTGCTGTGGCAGTGATATAAAGCTGGTAGCTCATCGGCTGCGTCGGCTCCTAATGTCAGCTATAGCATCGGAAAATGGTCGGGTATTGCCGGATGCAATATCTTCCATTCCTTCTTTAATTTGGCTATAAAGTTCAAAGCGACTGGTAAGTTCTTCGTAGGCTTCAATGCTCATAACAGCAAGGTCACCTTTTCCGTTCTTCGTAATAAAAACCGGTTCAGAATAATTATGACAAAATGTAGAAATTTCATTGTAATTATTTCTTAAATCAGCACTTGATTTGATTGTCGGCATAAAAACACCCCCTTGTTATATAACAAAATTATACACAAATTTTGTTATATAGTCAATGGATATTATTGTTAATGTTAGCAGGATAGACATAACTGACCGTAAGATTAGGAATAAGCCCAATGAGTAATGTTCTCTGCTTTTTTACAGACTAAGAGAGTAGGCTAAAAATAGGTCAAAGACTCAACAATATGGAAGGTCAGATTGAAAACCAGAGCAAAACGACTTATAATAAATTTATAAATAATTTTAAATCAATGGTTTATGTGACAAGTGTTTAATAATAGAGTACGGGATGGAGGAATATTATGGACAAGAGATTTCAGTGGACAGATTTTTATATGGAATTAGCGTCGGTTTTATTAAAATATAAAAATAACAGAAGTGAACTTATCAGCATATTGAAGACTATTTACGCAGATGCAGGAATGAATTATCCATTCAAAGAAAAAGGTAGTCAGGAATATGAGGATATTTGTCCTTTTACAGTTTTTGGTTCGTTCAACAAAAGAATTACAAATACTAATCGAATAGCTTTGCTAGAACAATTCGCAGATAAATTTTCAATTAAGACTGCTGTTCCAACAGAGTTTGATGGTATTCCTGTTGTTATGAATCTTAGTGCATATTTTTTTGCTTATAAAGATAACCGTGGAGAACATGATATTGATAATTTGTGGGATTTGCTTGAAAAAGCGATAGCGTATTCGAATAAAGCGTCCGAAAAAAACAGGGATAGTTTTATTGCAGTTTATGATACAGTAATAAAGCAAAAAATGATTAAGTGGAATATAACTATGGGACTTTATTGGGTAAGACCATATACTTTTATTAATTTGGATTCTATAAATCGTGCATTTATTAAAAATATGTATAGTATACCCTCTACATTCCTTTTTTCAACTATTGAAAAAGGTTTGCCTGATGGTAAAGGCTATTTAGATATGTGTAATATGGCAAAAGATTTCTTTAAGGTTCCAGAATTTCCGTATGATAGCTTTCCAGATTTATCATATTCTGCTTGGAAAGACAGCCAGAAAAATTCTTTAGAAAAAATAAACATGCCGATTGTTGATTCCAATGTAAAGGAAACTGACTACTGGATTTATTCACCCGGTGATAATGGGAGTATGTGGGAAGAATTCTATAATCTTGGTATTATGGGAATTGGCTGGGATGATGTAACTAATCTTAAGGAATTTAGTTCAAAAGAGGAAATCAAAGAATATATGAAAAAGATATATGACCCGAGCTACTCTTATAAAAATATTACTCACTGTTTATGGCAGTTTGCTAATGAAATAAAAGAAGGTGATGTAGTATTTGCAAAAAAAGGTATGCATAAAATTATAGGAAAAGGTATAGTTATATCGGATTATATTTATGATGATTCAAGAGATACATACAAGCATATAAGAAAAGTAGAGTGGCAGAATAAAGGTGAATGGGAACTTAAGAAGCAAGCTGTAATGAAAACATTAACCAATATTACACCATATTCTGATTATGTTCAGGAATTGCTTGATTTGGTGGTTGAAGAAACACAGGAAAATATTTCAGAGCAAAAGGAAATTAAGTATCCCTTGTATTCTAAAGATGATTTTTTAGATGAAGTATATATGGATGAAGATACATATAATGTCATTTTTGAGTTACTCGAAGCTAAATATAATATAATTTTGCAGGGGACTCCGGGTGTAGGCAAAACTTTTGCAGCGAAAAGACTTGCTTATTCCATAATGGGTGAAATAGATACAAGTCGCGTTGCTATGGTACAGTTCCATCAGAGCTATTCTTACGAAGATTTTATTCAGGGATACAGACCAAATAAAGATGGATTTGAGCTGGAAAACGGAGTGTTTTATAAGTTTTGTAAATTGGCAGAGGAAGATAATGAAAGACCATATTTTTTTATTATTGATGAAATTAACAGAGGTAATCTGAGTAAGATACTCGGCGAACTTATGATGCTTATTGAGAAGGACAAGCGTGGAGAAAAGATAAAACTGCTTTATTCCAATGAATGGTTTTCAGTTCCTAAAAATGTGAAAATTATTGGCATGATGAATACTGCAGATAGAAGTCTTGCATTGATAGATTATGCATTGAGAAGAAGGTTTGCTTTCTTTGATTTTGTTCCGGCATTTTCTTCAAATGGGTTTAAAAATTATTTAATAGAAAAGAACTCGGAGAAACTCGAAAAACTGATTAGTGTTGTGGAAACACTCAATAATAGTATTTCTAATGATGAGTCATTGGGTGATGGATTTAGAATAGGTCATAGTTATTTTTGTACGGATGATGAGGTAACAGATAAATGGCTTAAATCAGTTGTTGAATATGAGATTATTCCGTTAATTAAGGAATATTGGTTTGACGAACCCACAAAAGTTAGAGACTGGTCAGCTACATTAAGGAGTGCTATTAAATGATACATATAAAAAATATATACTATATGCTTTCATATGCATTTCAAATTCTAAATGAGCAGGGATATAAACAGGTGGTAACAGAAGAGTTTGAAAATGTTGCTGAGTTATGTTCTGCCATATTGATTAAAGGTGTAACTTCTCAAGTCAAACGTGGATTAGGAAGGGAATATGTGTTACAGACAGAAGCTTTAGTTTCGCCTAGGGGGAAGATAAATATTTCATCTTCAGTAAAAGAACAATCAATTCTTAAGAAGAGTTTAATATGCAGCTATGATGAGTTTTCTGTTAATTCATATATGAATAGAATTATTCGTACAACAATGGATGTGCTTATTAAGAGCAACATAAGTAAAACTAGGAAAAAACAGATTCACAGGCTACTTATATATTTTGCTGGTGTTGAACCTTTGAACAGGGAAAATATAAAATGGAAGCAGCAATATAATAAGAACAATCAAACTTATCAGATGCTAATTTCAGTATGTTATCTTGTACTTAAGGGATTGATACAGACGACTTCTGATGGAAATACCAAATTAATGGACTTTCTTGATGAACAGCGTATGCATAAATTATATGAAAAGTTCATATTAGAGTATTATCGAAAAGAACATCCGGAATTAAAAGTTAGCACTTCACAAATTTCTTGGAACTTAGATGACGAATATAGTGAAATGCTTCCAGTTATGCAGAGTGATATTATGCTTAAGTGTAATAATCGGACTTTGATAATTGATGCAAAATATTATGAACATACAACACAGAGCCAATACAATACAAATACATTGCATTCAAGCAATCTATATCAGATATTTACATATGTAAAAAATCTTGATAAAGACAATACAGGGAATGTATCTGGTATGTTACTGTATGCAAGAACGGATGAAATAATTCTACCAGACAATGATTATATGATGGGCGGTAATTCTATATCAGTGAAGACGCTTAATTTGGATTGTGACTTTGTCGAGATTAAGAAACAATTAGATGAAATTGCACATAACTTTATACACAGAGGTGAGCTATTGTAATTAGATTGTGATTTAATATGGAATATATTAGTTAAAGATTAACTTGGGTAAGCATAAGGAATAGAGGTGTTAATTCTGACAATTGTGTGCCACAAATTCATAAATAATATAGATTTGTGGCATCAAAATAAACATAAAGCAGTATATACATTATTAACAACAGACGGTCATCCCCGCTTCGCATAAATTTTACCCATAATTTACCCGCTCGCACATTCAGTTTTTACGTCCTTTCTGTAAAGTTATCTGGAAAACATTAGCAGAAAGGAAAAATACGTGATGAAGAAAAATTTAAAGCGAGTGGGTATTTTTGTATTAAGTATGTCAATGTTATTGGGACAGGGAATACCGATATTGGCAGAAGAAAATGGAGTACAGGAACAGCGGGTAGAAGCAGCAACATTAGCGGCAGAGGAAGGCTATCAGGTTACTTTTGTAACGGATGAGCATGTGACGGTAGATGTGTTTTACGGTAAGGATTACACAGGAAATCCGGATGCTGTAAATGTGAAAAATACAGAAGCCCGGACGAATGCACAGATAGATACATCCGGTAACGGTCAGGTAAATTTCCGGGTAAATGTAGAGGATGGCTATGAATTGGTATCGGTAACCGCAGATGCAAATTATAAAAATCTGAAGGGTGCAAGTGATACCGGTGTGGAAGGAATCTATCGTCTGACTAAAATTACCGGAAATGTAACTGTGACAATCAAGGTGCAAGAGCAGAAACAGACAGTCGGAAGCCGGGAAGATATTGTATTAAATGAGATTGAATCAAACGGAGATACCACAGACTGGATAGAGATTTATAATAAAGGAACTTTGCCGGTCGACATTAGCGGATGGTATGTTACGGACGATGATACAAGCAGACTGAGCAAAAATAAGACAACATCATTGCCGGAGGGAACCTTTTTGAATCCGGGCGAATATTTGGTATTTGAAAAAAATACCGATTTCACGTTTGGACTGGGAGCACCGGATGAGGTAAATTTATTTGATACAACAGGCACACTGGTAGAAAAGTATTCATGGAGTTCACACGCACAGGGCGTATATGCCAGAGTACCGGATGGAACCGGAAATTTCATAGACACAGCAGTATCCACAAAAGGGGCTGCAAATCATACAGCGGATATTGTAAAACCGACTTACCCGAATGCTGTTGCATGGCCGGGAAGTGATACGGTAATTACCTACGATGACGGTATTAGTATGTTCAAATCGGATTCTTCCGGACTGGATTTTTATAAGGGACAGTTATATTGCATTAATAACAAAAACGGAACATTCTGGGTAATGGATGTAAATAAAGATGGCACGATGGACTATGCAGACGGATTTACGGCAACAGGAAAGAATCTGGCATTTCTTGCGGATGCATCAAATCCGGCAGCATCGAATCCTGACGCAGAAGGAATTACAGTAGACGATGCAGGAAATGCATATGCGGCAGTGGAACGTGACAATAATAATAAAAATGTGAATCATAATGTGATTTTGAAATTCAATCCATGGGAAGACAAATCAGTGGTTGTAGCATCCAAAGAATGGAATATCACCAATGTGCTTCCGGATGTTCCGGCAAATGCAGGAATAGAGGCAGTAGAGTGGGTTCCAAACAGTGCATTGGAGGGCAAATTATTTGACCAAAATACAGGGGATGTGTATCATGCATCTACCTATCCGAATGCGGCAGAAAATGGAGTGTTCTTTGTTGCACTGGAAAATAACGGACACGTATACGCACTTGCACTGAATGAAGATGGCAGCTCGCAAATAATAGCAGACATTGACCCGGGAATCGGCGGAGCTATGGCATTAGATTATGATTCCTATGAAGGAACCCTGTGGGTTGGTGCAGATGATGGCTATGGAAATGTTTCAGCAAAAATCGCATTTAACGGTACAGATAGCCCGGCTATTACACTGGTAAATCCTCCGGCAGGCATGGATGTAACACGAAACAATGAAGGATTTGCAATTGCAGAACCGGAATATACCGTAAATGGACTTCGTCCGGTATATCATTTTATGGATGGTGTAAATAGCGGAGTGCTTACCATCTCCTATATGTACTGTGACTATCAGGACAAAAAGCAGGAGACAGAGCAAAATGACTATAAGTTCCTTGAGGGTGAAAATGGTTCATGGACAAAAAACAGCGATGGTACTTTAAGATTTCGTGCAAACGGAGAATTTAGCAAGTTCACAGAGGTGAAGGTTGACGGTGTTTTAGTTTCGACTGATAATTATACAGCAGAAGCAGGTTCTACAATCATTACCTTTAAGAGCAGTTACTTAAAGAGTTTATCTGCCGGTACGCATAAGATAACGGTAGTCTACACAGACGGCGAATGCAGTACGAATTTTGAAGTAAAACAGCCAGCAGAAGGTACGACCGCAGACACAACCTCAAATGCAACTACGGCAGCAACATCAGAGACAACCACAGCGACAACTACGGCAGCAGTTTCCGATGCAACCGCAACGGCAAGCAAGGAGGCCGCCACAACTGCAACAGCTACAAAGGCACCAAAGACAGGGGATGACAGCAATCCACTGGTTGGGCTTATATTACTGGTTGCTGCCTGTGGCGGCATGGCAGGCTGTGCCGCATACGGAAAGCGTAAGCACTAATATAGCCTTATACGCAATTAAGAAAATAAAATATATAGATAAAAAGATACCCTCTGACTTATTGACAAATGGACTTATATGTATTACTGTAAAAATGGGAGTTTGTATCCAATAAAAACAAGGATAAGAAAAGAATGGGGGTATTTTATGAAAGCACTACATAAAAAATATGGTATCGGACGGCTTGTAAGCTTTGTGCTTGCATTTTGTATGATATTTGCAATGGTACCGTCTGCCGTATTTGCAGATGATACGACTCAGACGATATATATAGGAGGAAATAAATTAACGGTACCATTGGAAGAAGCGTCATATTGGAAGTATAATGAGGCAGATGGCACAATTACTCAATGTTCTTCCGATGCAGATGCAAACGTGCTGATAAATACAGTAGGGAAATACGGAACCCCGACATCGTCAATATACGTGAATCTGGTAAATGTTAACATTACAGCAAAGGGTGGTACAGAGGATTTTTCAAATGCAGGCATTTACAACCCGAACCCGGAAACCAGAGTGTATCTGCGGATTAACGGAGACTGTAGCGTTACCGGTTCCAAATATGGAATCTATGCAAAAATAGATGTTACACCGTGTGATACGGCGGCCAAGCTTACCATTACGGCAGACAGCAGTCTTGCTCCGACAGGGGTGGATGTTTCAAGGGCGTGTGCTTTGTATACAACAGGGGCAAATTATATTTACCGGGGATGTGAGCATGAAGATTTTTCAGTGATTTTGCGGAGCGATACCATGACCACAATAAAAGGTGGTGGAGATTTTACATGTCAAAGCACAAAGGCAACTATGATTGCCAGTCCAAATATGGATGGTAGTGATGCGGTAGAATATGTTAAAGAAAACGGCATATTTAACCTTGGAGATATGAGCCGGATAAAATACAGGGAATATAAAAATGGCACGTTGATGTATGATAAGGCAGAGGTTACCGGAGCAACATTAAAGTTTAATGACGGAGATGCTCCCGTATTTACAGCAAAGGTGGCTGAGGAAGATAAGGGCAAATATTATATTAGCTCTGAGCAATGGAGTGAGTTGGATGAAAACGGGAACAAAGTGAAGTGGTGTTCTTCTTATGATTCTGAGAATCCGCAGGATGAGGGTCAGTTGTTAAAAACCTTTGAGGCAGGAAAGACCTATTATTATTCTGTAACAATTGTTTGCTTGTCATGGGATGTTAGTTTTACGAAACAGACTCCGGTAATTATTAATGGGGAATCATTTACAGTTACAAATAAAAAGAACGGAGAAGACTATGTAGTTGTTGATGCTCAGAATGTTAAGCGTATGACAGTGCCGGAGGAAATTAAGACGATTGACGTTACGAATGCTACACTTAGCTATAATGCAGGAGATACGCCAAAGGCAACCGCAACTTTAAGTGGTGAAAATGCCGCGAAGTATAAGATTGCATATGAATATTGGGAGGAAATGGAACAGCAAAGCGATGGCAGTGTTGTACCTGTAAGATTCTGGTATTCGGATGCAGCAGAAAATGTAAAGCTGGCAGATGACAAAAAGATAACCACCTTTGAAGAAGGCAAGACCTATGTGTACAGCATCAAGCTGGAGACCGTCAATGGAAATTTCTTTGTATCCGTAGATTCCGGCTTGACTATGACCTTAAATGGAGAAGCCGTAAATGCACAAAATATGACTGTCAGTGTTGAAGGCAATTCTGTATTCGTGACAGCACTTAAGACCCTAAAGCCGATTACAGTACAAAGTGATTATAAGTTCCTTGAGGGTGAAAATGGTTCATGGACACAAAACAGCGATGGTACTTTAAGATTTCGTGCAAACGGAGAATTTAGTAAGTTTACAGAGGTAAAGGTTGACGGTATTTTAGTTTCGGCTGACAATTACACAGCACAGTCCGGTTCTACAATCATTATATTTAAGAGCAGCTACTTAAAGAGCTTATCTGCCGGTACACATAAGATAACGGTAGTCTACACAGACGGTGAATGTAGTGCGAATTTTGAAGTGAAGCAGGTAGCAGAAGGTACAACGTCAGACGCAACTACAGAAACAAACTCAAATGCAAGTACAGCGACAACTACGGCAGCAGCTTCTGATACAACCGCAGCGGAAGGTAAGGCGGTATCTGCAACGGCAACAGTTACGAAAGCACCAAAGACAGGGGATGACAGTAATCCATTGGTTTGGATAGTATTGCTGGTAGCTGCCTGTGGTGGAATGGCAGGCTGTGCTGCATACGGAAAGCATAAGCATTAATATAACCATATACGTAATTAGGAAAATAAAATCCTTAGATAAAAAGATACCCTTCAGAAGTAATTCTGAAGAGTATCTTTTTTTAATCTTCGGTAACGGGCGGGATAAAACATTCGATTGCATTTCGCAGCTTTGGATGCCGGATGACAAAATGAATGGCAGGAGCCTTGCCCTTTGAAATCATTGCCCATTGCCCTTCGTGGATTTGAATTTGTAAATTGCAAAAAGCATGGGAAGCAGTTTTCTTAACTGTGTAATTCGCATTTGCGGCAGCAAAGGCTTCGGTTTCCTTTATATGCGACAGGTAATCCTCATAGCTGTAAGAAATGTCTGTTTCAAAGAATGCACCGGAAAGCTCCAGCACCGGTGCATTTTCTGCAAAATCCTCCGGTGTAAGAATCGGTATTTCATCCTCCATGCAGGCAGTATTTAATATGGTTTCCACACGTTGTCGCAGTGCAGCCGCATACACCTGAATGTTCTGCTGTTGTGTATCGGATATACCATGCCGGTTCAGAATGTCGGACAACAGCGTTTCGCTCATGGTATACAGCGGAAGGGTAGACAGAATACTTCTGCGTCTGCCCGGCTTAGACGAATCTGCAAGCAGAAAGGCATTTAATTCATTTTCACGTTCACTGCGATAAATGTCCATCAGAGGATAGGCATTCGCAAGCAGCTCATTTGCCCGCTGGGTATAATATTCAACCTCCTTCTTGGAGTTGGTTAAATAATACTTTCCCTTACTATGATAACCGGCAATTGCCTCTCCGGAGAGGGCTACGGTTCCGGATACCTTAAGAAGATGCAAAAAGACATTATTCTGCACGTTTTTAAGATAATACGGTGAAATCTGCCCGGTCATATACATCGGAATCCAGCTCTCAAGCCCTAACATCATATCCTCAAAGGAACGGTCCAGATTGTGAATCTGATGCAGATGCAAGCCCTTCTTTAACAGCATAGCCATTCCAAACATCCACTCCTTAGGGAAATCCGGGTCCTTTGCCATTTTTGCCATCGGCATATCACTGTACATAATAACAGGTGCTTTTGATTTGGATAGTACGGTTGCCTTTAAGAAGTCCAGCTCACTTTTCATCATTTCCGTTAAGCCCAAATAAGTCTTGGAAGAAGGAAGCTGAAATGGAACAGACGGTACCTTCAGTTCATCAAAACGAATTGCCTTAATATATTCATTTAGGTCAAATTCATCCAGCTTTGTTAAGAAGCCGGAAATAGCTGTTTCTTTCATCTGCGTACTCTGTGTATTAAGCAGATATTCCTGCAGCCGTTCATAGCGTATCGATTCATCCGAAAGCTCCTCCTTGCTGTATCCAAGCAGATTCGACAGTATGGCAAGATTCTGCGAGGTATTCAGCTCTCTTGCAACATAGCCGGCAATGGCGGTAGCAAATTTCTTCGGGTCCGCGGGATGGCGGGTGCCGTTTCGAAACCGGAAGATGGTAGAGGTATCATAATTAATATAGCGACACAGTTGGCTTACGTTGATATTTAATACAGAAACCAGCATATCAAAATTCTGCATAAGGTGTTCCGAATCGGAGGAGGAAAAGTCTTCTGTCTGATAAAAGCTTTCCCGTACCGAGTCTTCGGTAACTTCCGAAATACCGGTCTGGACAGCAATAGAGGCAATGGCAAGACAAAGCTTATCAAAGGTATCGGAGCTTCTGTCCGGTACACGTTCTCCGGAACGATAGCGGCTGAGGGTTGCAGCTGATAGGTCGGCAGTACTGCCAAGCTCCTTTGCGGTACAGCCTAGCAGTTCGATATATTCATTTAATTGATTACAGAATTTCATAATTCAGACCTCTTTCTGTTTAAGTTTCGACTTTATTATACATAATATTTATATAGAAATAAAGGAAATAACCATTACCATAGAAAAAGATTTCCAATTTGTCCAATGACATTTTGGAAAAAAGCAACAAATACAAAAAACTAAATGTTATAATAGATACTGACTAAATTTCGTCCAATGTAAATGAGGACAAGAAAAAACAGGAGGTGTTTCAAATGAAATCGATACATAAAAAACATGGTATCGGACGGCTTGTAAGCTTTGTGCTTGCATTTAGTATGATATTTGCAATGGTACCGGCTACTGTATTTGCAGATGATACGACCCAGACTATATATATCGGGGGAAATGAATTAACGGTTAAGACAGAAGAAGCGTCGTATTGGAAGTATAATGAGGGGACCGGCGAAATTAAGGAATGTTCCGAGGCAGAGGCAAACGTGGTGATAAATGCAGAGGATAAATACGGAAGTAACCCTGCATCGGACATATACGTGAACCTGAGAAATGTAAATATTTACAGCAATAGTGGAGGTCGCTCGGAAGATTGTTTTAATTCAGGTATTTACTGTCCGAATACCTTGGTGTATCTGCGGATTAACGGAGACTGCAGCATTACCGGTGCCAGATATGGAGTATATGCAGGACGGGTTCATATCACACCGTTTGATACAGCAGCCAAGCTTACCATTACAGCAGACAGCAATCGCGCTTCGATAGGGACTTATTTTCCGGAGGCATGTGCCTTGTATTCGACAGGAAAGGATTGGATTAATGCAGGACGTGAGCATACAGATTTTTCTGTGATTTTGCGGAGTAGCACGAAGACTATAATGCAAGGGGGCGGAAACTTTACGCTTCACGGTACGAAGGCATCTATTCTTACCAGTACCAATATGCTCGGCGGTGATGCGATAGAATATTTTCCGGATGAAAAAGGCAACTTTAATCTTGGAGATACGAGTCAGGTGATGTATAAGGAATATAAGGTTGGCTCGCGGGTGTTTGATAAAGCGGAGATTACCGGAGCAACGTTACAGTTTAATGCTGGAGATGCCCCGGTATTTACGGCACAGGTTGCTGTCGGAGAAGAAGACAAATATTTTGTCTGGTCTGAGCAATGGTGTGAGTTGGATGAAAACGGGAATAAGGTGAAGTGGTGTTCTTCATATCAAACTGAGAATCCGCAGGATGAAAGTCAGTTGTTAAAAACCTTTGAAGCAGGAAAGACCTATTATTATTCTGCAACAATTATGATTAGGAATATCACACTGGACAGCTTTATAGAAAAGATGCCGGTAATTATTAATGGGGAATCCTTTACGGTTACCAATAAAGCATCGTTAGGTGATTATTCGATCATTTATGCTACGAATATTAAGAGCATGACGGTACCGAGCGGACAAGTGCCGGAGGGAATTAAGACGATTGACGTTACGAATGCTACACTTACCTATCACGCAGGAGATACGCCAAAGGCAACCGCAACCTTAAGTGGTGAAAATGCCGCTAAGTATAAGATTGTATATGAGTACTGGGAGGAAATGGAAAAACAGAGCGATGGCAGTGTCGTACCGGTAAGATTCTGGTATTCAGATGAAGCAGAAAATGCAAGGCTTGCAGATGACAAGAAGATAACTGCTTTTGAAGAAGGCAAAAGCTATATGTACAGCATCAAGCTGGAGGCAGTCGATGGAAACTCCTTTGTATCTGTAGATTCCGGTCTGGCTATGACCTTGAATGGGGAAGCCGTAAATGCACAAAATATGACGGTTGGTGCTAACGGAACCTCCGTATTTGCAGTTGCACTTAAGACCCTGAAGCCGGCTACAGAACAAAGTGATTATAAGTTCCTTGAGGGTGAAAACGGTTCATGGACACAAAACAGTGACGGCACCTTGAGATTTCGTGCAAATGGTGAATTTAACAAGTTTACAGGAGTAAAGGTGGACGGCATTTTAGTTTCTGCTGATAATTATACAGCAGAATCCGGTTCTACAATCATTGTATTTAAGAGTAGCTACTTAAAGAGCTTATCGGTTGGTACACATAATATAACGGTAGTTTATATAGATGGTGAATGCAGTACGAATTTTGAAGTAAAGCAGGTAGCAGAAGGTACAACGTCCGATGCAACTACGACTGCAGCTACAACGGAAAGTAAGGCAGCTGCTGCAACTGCAACAGATGCAAAGACACCAAAGACAGGGGATGACAGCAATCCATTGGTTTGGATAGTATTGCTGGTAGCTGCCTGTGGTGGAATGGCAGGCTGTACGGTATACGGAAAGCGTAAGCACAAATAGCTGGTAAATATAAGCATTGCTATAATTTAACCATAGTATAATTATCTATGTGGCAGTTGTTGTAAGGTATAAATCAAAATATATAGAAAAAAAGATACCCTTTGGAATTACTTCCGAAGGGTATCTTTTTATTCCTGTCCTGTATGCTTTGTAGCTTTGCTACGTCTTACATAGACTGATGGAATGTTCTTGAGATTACATCTGCCTGTTGCTCCGGTGTCAACTTGATGAAGTTAACAGCATAACCGGATACACGAATTGTCAACTGTGGATAATTCTCCGGATGTGCCTGAGCATCAATCAATGTATCTCTGTTTAATACATTTACATTAAGATGATAACCGCCTTTTGCGATATAACCATCTAACATATTTACTAAGTTATCAACCTGCTGAGTTGCTGCCATAATAATTACCTCCTGATTTGATGTGAATTTATTTTCTGAGTTCCTCGTCCATACCGTCCATGAGTGTCGGTACATGGCAGGAGAGGTCGCCCTTTGCACAATCTGTGCAGCCCATGGTCTGAACCTCCTCCAAGGAACCGGTTGGGTCCTCCACAGACACATTTACGTGTCCGTGGCCGTTACCCATCATATTATCTAACATTGATACAATGTCATCTACTGTACTTAATTTATCGCCCATTATGAAAACCTCCTCGGTTTACTGCGAATCATACAGTGCCGATATTACTTGTTTAAGTCGATTTCAATATCGCCAGCGAATACCTGATCTTCCTTACCAAGAGCACCAGGAACGATAGTGAAGGTATTAGAAATACCATCCTGAGCGTCACGGAATGGAATCTTAGCTACAGAAGACAGAGAAGCTACAGCACCATGTGTATCTCTCTTATGCAGTGGGTTAGCACCTGGAGCAAATGGTGCACCATGCTTTCTACCGCAAGGAGTATCACCGGTGTTCTTACCATAAGTTACGTTAGAAGTAATAGTAAGAATTGACTGTGTAGGAATACCATTTCTGTATACATGATGCTTTCTAATCTTGTTCATGAAAGTGGTTACAATGGAAGTTGCAATAGAGTCAACACGGTCATCATTGTTACCATACTTAGGGAAATCACCCTCGGTCTCATAGCTCACAACAATACCATTCTCGTTACGGATTGGCTTAACCTTAGCATACTTAATTGCTGATAAAGAATCGGCTACTACAGACAGACCTGCAACACCGGTTGCGAAGTATCTCTTAACGTCTCTGTCATGCAATGCCATCTGGATTCTCTCATAAGCATACTTGTCATGCATATAATGAATGATGTTCAAAGCGTTTACATAAACGGTAGCTAACCATTCCATCATATCATCAAACTTAGCCATTACATCATCATAGTCAAGAACATCACCCTCAACCGGACGATACTTAGGACCAACCTGAACACCGGTACACTCATCAACACCACCGTTGATTGCGTATAACAGACACTTAGCAAGATTTGCTCTTGCACCGAAGAACTGCATTTCCTTACCGATAACCATAGAAGATACACAGCAAGCAATACCGTAGTCATCACCATGTATTGGTCTCATTAAGTCATCATTCTCATACTGGATAGAAGAAGACTTAATAGACATCTTAGCACAGAACTGCTTCCATCCCATAGGAAGTCTGGTTGACCATAATACAGTCAAGTTTGGCTCTGGTGCAGTACCTAAGTTGTTCAAAGTATTTAAGTAACGGAAACTCATCTTAGAAACCAAGGTACGTCCGTCAACACCCATACCACCTAATGATTCGGTTACCCATACCGGGTCACCAGCGAAAATCTGGTTGTACTCAGGTGTACGAGCAAACTTAACAAGTCTTAACTTCATAATGAAGTGGTCAATCATTTCCTGAACCTGCTCTTCTGTAAATGTACCAGCCTTTAAGTCTCTCTCAGCATATACATCCAAGAAAGTAGCGGTACGTCCTAAGGACATTGCAGCACCGTTCTGTTCCTTAACTGCTCCTAAGTAACCAAAGTATGTCCACTGAATAGCTTCCTGTACGTTTGAAGCCGGCTTAGAAATATCAAAGCCATAAGAAGCTGCCATCTTTGTTAATTCCTGTAAAGCACGAATCTGCTCAGAAATCTCTTCCTTACCACGGATTACGTCATCTGTGTATACTGTACCGAAAGATTCCTTCTGCTCCTTCTTGTCCGCGATTAAGAAGTCTGTACCGTACAGAGCAACTCTTCTGTAGTCACCGATGATACGTCCACGACCATAAGCATCCGGAAGACCGGTAATGATGTGGTTGGTACGGCATCTTCTGATTTCTGGATCATATACATCGAATACACCTGCATTGTGAGTCTTTCTGTGAACGGTAAAGAACTCAACAATCTCAGGGTCTACATGGTAGCCATTGTCTTCGCAAGCCTTCATAGCCATACGAATACCACCATATACGTTCATACCTCTCTTGAAAGGCTTGTCAGTCTGGAAACCAACAATCTTTTCCTTGCTCTTATCCAAATAACCAGGACCATGAGAAGTTAAAGTAGAAACAACCTTGGTATCCATATCCAGAACACCGCCTGCTTCTCTTTCCTTCTTAGCTAAATCCATAACCTGTGCCCATAAGTCTTTGGTATCCTGTGTAGGACCGCACAAGAAAGCGTCATCACCCTCATAAGGTGTGTAATTCTTTTGAATAAAGTCTCTTACGTCGACAACTCTCTGCCATTCGCCACCTACAAATCCATTCCATTCAGAACCCATTTTGTAATTCCTCCTTAAAAATATTAATAGTATAAATGAAAGAGTAAACCCCTTCGATTTCTATAGTTTCATTATAAATGCATATTGTATACACGTCAATTGGTTTTGGGGAGAAACCGTGTACTTTTTTCAGTACATTATGGGGGAAAAAGCCTTATAAAACGCGAAAGGAAGCAAAATTCAGAAATTGTCAGTCAATGCGTGTATACAGGTTGTGGTGAGGAAAAATTTATGCCACAAGATGTAGAAAAATGAAAAATTTTTTAAGAAATAAAAAATGGTCTTTTCCAATTTTAAAAGACACGTTAAGATAAAGACCAAGGAGGAAGTTAGTATGAACAAGGTATATAGATTCTGGGTGATACTTCTGGGGATACTGGGGGGCATAAATCTCATATATTTTCTGTTCCTGTGGATACGTTTGGGGCGGATTCCGACCTATAATTATGTCTGGCTGGGTCTGGCATTGCTGTGCTTGGGACTGATTCTGGCAGTCCGGCACTATGTAAAGAAGGGAACAAGACCGCCGAAATGGGTGGTCATACCGGTGGAAATTCTGGTCGGAATCAGTTGCATTTTATTCATTATAATAGAAGGACTGATTATACATTACGGAAAACAGCTTCCGCCACAGGGAGCGGATTATCTGATTATTCTCGGAGCAAAGGTAAACGGAACACATCCGTCGCTGATTTTACGATACCGGATTCAGGCGGGAGCGGAATATTTGAAGCAAAATCCGGACACAATGGTAATTGCAAGCGGTGGACAGGGTTCGGATGAAGAAATCTCGGAAGCACAGTGCATATACGAGCAATTAGTGGAAATGGGAATAGACCCGGAGCGGATTATAGTCGAGGATGCATCCAGAAATACGAAGGAGAATCTCACATATTCCGCAAACTATCTGGACGTTAAAAAATCCGAGGTGGTTATTACGACAACCGATTTTCATTTGTTCCGGGCAATGCAGTTGGCAAAGAGCTGTGGCTATGAGCATATAAGCGGCAATTCTGCCAAATCTGTGTGGTGGCTGGTGCCGACCAATTACACCAGAGAGTGTCTGGCGGTTATAAAGGATTTTGTGGTAGGAAACTTCCGAAACAAATGAAGATAGGGAATTAGACCCTTGCGTTACCGCAGCAGGTATATTATAGTAAAGAAGAATCAACAATGCTTAGAAGCAGATAAGAATTAAGGAGGCAGTAATTATGGCACAGGTAGTAACAAGAGATATGATTATTTCAGATATTTTAGCAATTGATCCGGGAAATGCGGCAATTTTGATGGCAGCAGGTATGCATTGTATCGGATGCCCGGCATCTCAGGGAGAAGCTTTGGAGGAAGCTTGCATGGTTCACGGCATGAATGTGGATGAGGTTATTTCAGAGATTAACGAGTATCTGGCTAAGAAGGAACAGGCATAAGGATATAAGCAATTTCACCAGTTTATTTTGTGCAATCTAACCAGTTTTGAAATGTGTAAATAGATTGAGTTTCTAATTAAAATATGGTAAAATAAGTCCAATAGAAGGTTTTGTTAAGAACGTGTGTTTTTGCCGTTTATGGGTAAGGAGGAGTTGCAATGGGAGATAATCAAACTGAAGGAGGATTCAATCTGGCAAAGGGTAGTACTTCCGTCCTGAAGGGCGTGGATCCGGACGACATTGGAAGCACAGGTGTTTTGTATTCAAAACGAACCGGAGAGACAGGTACATTGAATGGCAGCATTACGCCGAATGTGTATAACACAGAGTATAATTACGAAAAGGCACATCCGAGTAAGAGTGAGTCAAAGGTTGGAAAAATTCTGGTAATGATACTGGTGATTATACTGATTGGAATTGCTGTATTTGCGGCATTGGGTTACTTCGGAGTTATATAGGATTTGTAGAATTGGATAAATGGTAAGAAGTACAAGAATCGGATAGGTTATATCCGGTTCTTTTTACTTGCGATATTCCATGTTTGATGCTACAATTACAAATTGGTATAGTGCGTACAGAATATAAGGAGGATACCTTGCTATGAACATTGATAGAAAAACAGTAAATGCAATACGTGTACTTTCTGCAGATGCCATTCAGAAAGCAAATTCAGGACATCCGGGGCTTCCATTAGGCTCTGCGGCAATGGCGTATGAATTATGGGCAAACCATATGAATCATAATCCGGCAGACCCGAAGTGGGAAAACAGAGACCGGTTTATCCTGTCCGGCGGACATGGTTCTGCAATGCTGTATTCGTTATTGCATCTGTTTGGATATGGTTTAACAATAGAGGATATGAAGAATTTCCGGCAGTTGGGTTCATTAACGCCTGGTCATCCGGAATATGGACATACAATAGGAGTAGAGGCAACGACCGGACCGCTGGGTGCAGGTATGGCAATGGCAGTTGGTATGGCAATGGCTGAAAACCATCTGGCTGCAACCTTTAACAAGGATGGCTATAAGGTAGTGGACCATTATACCTATGTATTAGGTGGTGATGGCTGTATGATGGAGGGCATTTCTTACGAAGCCTTTTCGTTGGCAGGCTCTCTGGGCTTGGGTAAATTAATTGTACTGTACGATTCTAATAATATTTCCATTGAAGGTGATACCAATATTGCTTTCCGTGAGGATGTGCAGAAGCGGTTTCAGTCATTTGGTTTCCAGACCTTGTTAGTAGAGGACGGAAATGACTTGGAAGCAATCGGCAAGGCAATCGAGGAAGCAAAGGCAGATACCACCCGTCCGACCATGATTGAGGTAAAGACCAAAATCGGTTTCGGATGCCCGGCAAAGGAAGGAACGGCATCTGCACATGGAGAACCGTTGGGCGTTGAAAATGTAGCAGCTCTGCGGGAAAATCTGGGATGGGAGCTGGCAGAAAGCTTTGCCATTCCGCAGGATGTATATGATAACTGCCACGCAATTGCACAGAAGAACGCAAAGAAACAGGAAGCATGGCAGAAAATGTTTGACGAGTATGCACAGAAATATCCGGAAATGAAGCAGCTTTGGGAGCAGTATCATGATGAAAAGGCGGGCGAGCAGCTGTTAGACAATGAGAAGTTCTGGGCAGTACCGGAGAAGGCAGAGGCAACCAGAAATCTGTCCGGAAAGCTGATTAATATTATGCAGGAGAATATCCCGAATTTCTTTGGCGGAGCAGCCGACTTAGCACCGTCAACCAAGACCTATATGAAGGATATGGGGGATTATTCAAAGGAGCAGCCGACAGGAAAAAATATTCATTTCGGAATCCGCGAGATAGCAATGGCAGCAATCGGAAACGGTATTGCTTTGCATGGTGGTTTAAGACCATTTGTATCCACTTTCTTTGTATTCAGTGATTATGTGAAGCCGATGGCAAGACTGTCTGCGTTAATGGGACTTCCGTTGACCTATGTATTGACCCATGACAGCATCGGTGTCGGAGAGGACGGACCGACTCATGAGCCGATTGAGCAGTTGGCAATGCTGCGGGCAATGCCGAATTTTACAGTTTATCGTCCGGCGGATGCAACGGAAACGGCAGCAGCATGGTATTATGCAGTAACTTCTGAACATACACCGACAGCGTTGGTATTATCAAGACAGAATTTACCGCAGTTATCCGGTTCCAGCCGGGATGCGTTAAAGGGTGCGTATGTATTGCAGGATTCGGAAAAGGCAGTTCCGGATGCAATCATTCTGGCAACCGGTTCCGAGGTACAGTTAGGTGTTGCGGCAAAAGAGTGTCTGGCAAAGGAAGGAATTGATGTCCGGGTTGTCAGTATGCCGTCTATGGATGTATTTGAACAGCAGTCAGGTGAGTATAAGCAGCAGGTGTTGCCAAAGTCTGTGCGTGCAAGAGTTGCAGTAGAAGCATTGTCAGATTTCGGATGGGGAAAATATGTAGGGTTGGATGGAGAGGTCGTTTCCATGAAAGGCTTTGGAGCTTCCGCACCGGGCGGTCTGTTGTTTGAACATTTTGGAATTACAACCGATGCAGTGGTGGCAGCAGTTAAGAATACGTTGGAAAATGTGAAGTAAGGTGCCTATAATAAGACAGTAATAAAGCATATATTTTATATGTAATAAGGCATATAATTAAGAATGGGTGTAGCTCTGAATATGAACTACACCCATTTTATACCTAATCTACAGTTCTTACAGTTCGCCCAGCGTCTGCAATGCAGACTGCTTAACAATCGGCTGGAAATGCTCTGCCATATGATAAGGCATTGCATAAGAAGTCTTTATCTTAGAACCGTATTCGCATAAAGTATTGCAAATAAGATTAAATTCGTCTGAGCTATGCTCGGAACGATTCATAATTAAATAGTAGCGGGAATCCTTTGGATTCTTAAATAATGTATTCTCTCCATGATAAATTCCCTGAAGCTGACCGGCTGCGGCAATTACATGATTCAGTGTGGTAAATACAAAGATTCGGTATATATCATAGGTATTTGCTGTATCTTTTGTATTTGACACAGGAGCTGCTTCGGCTGGTGTATCCTTCTGTTTTCCGGTAGCAGCATTACGAACTGCTTCCAGATTATCTACAATATTGCCAAGTACATCAAAAATGCTGGCAGAATCTGTAAATTCATTCTCATCCTCCGGTGAATCCTCATCCTCGTCTTCATAATCATCACAATCCTCAGAGGTTGGCTTGGTAAACTTGGAAAAGCGAGTATCCAACTCCTCCGGGTCTTCCACCTTCGTTATAATCAGGATTAAACAATCGGGATTAACGGGAATCGCTTCTATCATCAAAGGTATATCGCCTACTTCAAAGCCTACATCATCAGAGGCTTTTTGCATCATATCTCGAAATAAAGCTTTTGCACGATCCGTACCATATGCAAGTTCTGTCAGGCGTATATTGTGGTCTGCTAAATCTGATTTATTCAAAGTACAACGAATTTGATTCTCATTTAATTTTTCAATCTTCATCGAATCATCTCCTTTTCGTTATAATACTGTATACAATCCTTTATGCATAGGTGTATTCTTAGTTTAACACAAAATAGGCATATGTAAAGAGGATTTATACGGTAAAATTGTAAATTTTTTAGAAAATTATAAAAAAAACATTGAAGAATGTCAAAAAATATATTATATTATTACATAGAGATAACCAAATACAAGAAAGGAGGTTTTTGTTAAAATCCCTATCTGTTCAGATATTCTGCGGGATTTTTATCTTGGGCTTCAAGATGTCGATTCAAGGGTCTGTCTCTATTTTCAAAATCATGAAAATAATTCTGGTTATTTAACAATTTTATCCGGATGATGTCTCACAGTCTATGCACCTTACATCCGAAGAATTGGTAAATCCAACAACGGAGGTGATAAAGAACGCAAGGTACAGGCATTTGCAAGGGTACATTACAGGAACTGTAATAGTTATACTGCAAGAAATGCAGTAATATACGGTATGCATTGTAATGACACATTACCCTTATATAACTATATAATAGGAACAACTTAGAAAAAAATAACATATTTCATAGCATAACATATGATTGGAAATGCAGCTTTGCGGAGGCAGAACAGAACGGACATATCTGCAAGGCTGCAATTCCGTTGTCTATATTTCCTGCCAAGTCATGATAGTTTGATAGCATAGTTAAGGCTGTGCAGTCTGATTCAGGTATTGTCTGGCTCCTACAGAAATAGCATAAGCAAGTTTATCCTGATATATAGCTGTATTCAAAAGTGCCGATTCGGTTGGGTTTGACAAAAAGCCGCATTCAACGATAACAGCGGGACAGTCTGTGTTTTTTAAAATGTAATAAGAATCATTGGATTTGCAGATGCGGGTGTTTTCTGGGTCTGCCTGTTCAATAAGGGCAGACTGGATGGATTCCGCGAGTAGTTTACTGTTATCCGAGGAATAATAGTAAAAGGTCTGGGCTCCATGCTCCTTTGGTGAAGGAAAGCTGTTTTGATGAATGCTAATCATCAGAGTCGGCTGTACCTCCTTTATAAGAGCAATTCGATTCTGCATATCCGAGCGTTTTTGATTGCTTTCGGATGTGTCTGCAAGGCTGCGGTCTGTATCTCGGGTCATATATACCTGACAATCCTGTGCTTCTAAATATTCCTTAAGACGTAAAGCAATAGCAAGATTAATATCCTTTTCTAACAAACCGTCTGATGAGATTTTGCCTGGGTCAAAGCCGCCATGACCTACATCCAGTACGATAACGGTAGGGGTTCTTGTCTGCTGAAATACATCCAGAAAAGAAGGCTGAACCAGAAAAACAACTGCAAAAAGCAAAAGGAAACCGAGCAGAAGCAGATGCCGAAATTGGATTTTCATAATATAACCTCAAAAAAAAGATAAAAAAACTGTCGATATAGTATATTCTTGTGTTATAATTTTAATGCACTTATATGCAGAGTGTTTTGCGGGAGATTTTGACAAACAAGCATTCAGTGAATTTCCGGTAGAACATGGAGTGTAAGCGACATTAAAGTAATATATGGAGCGTAGAGAGATACTATGGATACGTTAATTGCGGCTGTAAAAAATGACATTACAGAGAATGAGCCTTGTGAGGCTCTTGAAACAGCAAGTGAAATTCTGAAGCAGGGTGGTTTGGTAGCATTTCCAACCGAGACAGTATACGGTTTGGGAGGAGATGCATTGAATCCGGCAGCATCGGAGAAGATTTATGCGGCAAAGGGAAGACCGTCGGATAATCCGTTGATTGTTCATATTGCGGATGAAGCTGACCTGCAGCGGATAGCTACGGATATACCGGAGGCTGCCTATAAGCTGATGGATGTATTCTGGCCGGGTCCGATGACTATGATTTTTCATAAGAAGCCAATTGTTCCGGACAGTACAACCGGAGGTCTGGATACGGTTGCGGTTCGGATGCCGTCTCATAATGTGGCATACGAATTGATTCGGAGGTCGGGAGTTTTAATTGCGGCACCGAGTGCCAATACGTCAGGAAGACCAAGCCCGACAATGGCAGCCCATGTGGAAGAAGACTTGAACGGTAAGATAGATATGATTATTGACGGTGGAGATTGCAGATACGGAATCGAATCTACCATTATTGATATGACAAGTGCAACGCCAACGATTCTCCGTCCCGGATATATTACACAGGAAATGCTGGAGGATGTAATAGGACCGGTAGAATTAGACCCCGGTATTACAGGAAATCATGTTCATGTTCGCCCAAAGGCTCCGGGAATGAAATATACACACTATGCACCAAAGGGAATCATGTATATTGTGGAAGGCGAATCGTCAAATTCGGTCATTCGGTGCATTAACCGTATGGTGAAGGAGCGACAGGCAGCCGGTTGTCGGGCAGGTGTATTGGCAACTCGGTATAATGCCATGGCATACGAAGCAGACGAGGTAATTGTAATCGGTGATAAGGCAGACGAGCTGATGATTTCATCAAATCTGTATCGTACCCTGCGGGAATTTGATACCCGCGGAGTAGACTATATTTATTCGGAATCCTTTGCCGGAAGTGGACTGGGAACTGCGATTATGAATCGGCTGATTAAGGCAGCAGGGCATCGGGTGATACAGGCACCGAGCGTATAGGGAAGATGGATGCTTGAGAGAAAGAGAGGAGAACAAAATGATAGCAATCGGTTGTGACCATGGAGGATATGGACTGAAACAGGAGATTATAAAGCATTTGCAGGAAAAGGGCTTGGAGTTCAAGGATTATGGCTGTTACAGTGAAGAATCCTGCGATTATCCCATTTATGCAAAGGCTGTGGCAGAGGCTGTAGCAGACGGCACCTGCGAACAGGGAATCCTGATTTGCGGAACCGGAATCGGAGTATCAATTACTGCCAATAAGGTGCCGGGAATCCGGGCTGCCTTATGTCATGATTGCTTTAGTGCACAGGCAACGAGAGAGCATAACGATGCGAATGTGCTGGCAATGGGTGCAAGAGTGATTGGACCGGGTCTGGCATTGAAGATTGTTGATATATTTTTGGAAACTCCATTTTCCAATGATGAGCGGCATATTCGCCGAATCGGTATGATAGAATCCTAGAATTTTCAAGGCTTGTATAGCCTTAAATTGACTTACCCTTGAATTGACTTATCCAGATTATATGCTTCCTGCATATGATTAGTAGCTTTTATTTCGCCTGCTTGATATACGCCGGTTCCGTAAATAATTCCTTTTTCAACCGCACCTTCCACACAATCCTGGAGGTGTATGGGAGGGAGCTGTATTTGAATTTTTAAGTATATATAAGCCGAAACTGGAGAAACTAAAAAAGAAAATTGTATGCTTTGCTTACAGGATAAAATCAAGCCTAAGACTTGTTATGTGAATTTACACAAAATTAATGGACATTTTTGGAAGAATTTAGTATAATTTACTACGAGGTGAGAGGACCATGAGGGAACATAAGCAAGTATTTAAGATGATAGCATTGATTTCTCAAGTCGGAATAACCATGCTATCATCTATTTTTATTTGCGGTCTGATTGGTTATTTAATTGATAATCGTTTTGGCACACATAGCTTTATCGTATGGATTGTGCTGGGAATTGCCGGGGGTTATCGAGCTGTGTATTTTTTGATTAAACAGTTTATTTCTTCTAAGAAGGAGAGTCAGACGCATGAAGAGACTGGATCCCACCGTTAGAGATATTTTATTTGGAGCCTTGTTGTATGGCGTGCTTGTGGAAGTGATAGGATTGATTATCGTAGAAAACCGCTTGAGCTATACATTGGGGATTCTGTATGGGTATCTCTGCGTAATATTTATGACATGTCATATGTATTTGACACTGGAAAAAGCATTGGATATGGAACCGAAGGCAGCATCAAAGTATGGTATGCGGAACAGTATCCTGCGATATGCGATTATGTTGCTTCTTCTGGTGGTTGCGGTGCTGGTACCAAAGGTCAGTGTGATTGCAGTTGTTATAATGCTGTTTGGTATGAAAATCTCGGCATTTTTACAGCCGAAGGTTCATAAATACATGACCTCAAGAATCTTTAGGGAAGGAAGGTGAACGTATGGTGAATATGGCAGCCAGTGCATTAGAGTCAGTAACGGGCATTGGCAGTATGCAGATGGTATTGACAGGAGAAAAGACAGTAGACTTTTTTATCCATGAACTGATTCCATATAAGTTCTTTGGACAGACAGTGTATATTACAACGACCCATATCTGTGAATTTATTATTATTCTCGGAATTGTAATATTTGCACTGATTGCAAGATATAAGATTATGCATGCAGAAGAAGTGCCGAGAGGATTTCAGAATGTTGTGGAACTTCTGGTAGAGACATTACAAAAATATGTGTATGGCTCTATGGGAAAACATGGCACAAAATGTTATGTTAACTATATCGGAACGATAGTGCTATTAATCTTTTTATGCAATATCTCAGGATTGATTGGTTTGCGACCCCCAACGGCAGATTACGGAACTACCCTGTGTCTGGCAATTATATCTGTAGTTATGATACAGTATAATAACATTAAATGGAATAAATGGGGTGCATTTACCAGTTTGTTTGAGCCAATCTTTTTGTTCTTTCCAATCAACGTAGTGGGAGAGGTGGCAACGGTTGTTTCCTTGTCTTTGCGTTTGTTTGGTAACATTATGGCAGGTACGGTTATGATTACTCTGTATTATACGTTAATGCCGATTTTTGTGAAAATCGGTATTCCGGCGGCATTACATGCCTACCTTGACGTGTTCTCCGGTGCAATACAAGCCTATGTATTTACCATGTTAACAATGGTATTTATTACCAATAAAATAGAAGGATAGCTTAGTAATAAAAAGAAAATGGAGGAATTTTAGGATGAGTCAAATCACAAACGAAGGTTTAATTTTAGCATGTTCTGCAATTGGTGCAGGTCTTGCAATGATCGCAGGTGTAGGTCCTGGTATTGGACAGGGTATCGCTGCCGGTTACGGTGCATCTGCAGTTGGACGTAACCCGGGAGCAAAGGGTGATGTTATGTCAACGATGTTATTGGGACAGGCAGTAGCGGAAACAACCGGTCTGTATGGTCTGGTTATCGCATTATTGTTGTTCTATGCAAATCCATTGTTAAACAGATTCCTGAAGCTGTAGGGAATAAGATTCCCGTAATAGGCGGAAAGGAGGCTGAAAGGTGTTGGATATATGCATGATGAGTGGTACTGCTATAATACTTGAGGGAAGAATTTTCGGACTGGATGCACAGTTGATGGCGGATATTCTGATTCAGGCAATTGCTATATTTATCCTGTTTGCATTTTTATCATATGTGTTGTTCGAACCGGTTAAGAAGTTATTAAATAACCGAACCGAGCGGATTAAGAATGATATTGAGCATGCACAAAAGGATAAGGAAGATGCGGCAAAGCTGAAGGAAGAATATGACAGCAAGCTGCAGTCTGCGGATTCAGAAGTGCAGGAGATTCTGAGTGAAGCACGCAAAAAAGCAAAGAAGCGTGAAAATGATATTGTTCAGGAAGCTACGGAAGAGGCTCAACGGGTAAAGAATCGGGCAACGCAGGAGATTGAACAGGAAAAGACGAAGGCTCAGGATGAAATCCGGCAGGAGATTATACAGGTAGCAACAGCAATGGCAGCAAAGATTGTAACGGTGTCACTGACAGAGGAACAGCAGAACGCACTGTTGGAAGAGACCTTGAAGGAAATGGGTGATGATACATGGCAAAGCAGGTAAATGCTACTTATGGTGATGCACTCTTTGATCTGGCAGTGGAGCAGCAGCAGATAGATGTTGTTCTGGATGAAATGAAGGGCTTACAACAGATTTTGAAGGAAAATGAAGAATTGCTTCAAATGCTGGTACATCCGGAGATTCTGAAGGAGCAGAAGCTGGAAATGATTCAGAAGATTTTTGAACATAGAATCAGTGATGCGGTTATGGGAACGCTGATGATTGTAGTTCAAAATGACCGAAGTAAGGATTTGCCGGCAATCTGTGACTATGTCATTGGCAAAATCAAGGAATATAAGAAAATAGGAATTGCAGATGTTATTTCGGCAATGGAGTTGACGAAGGAACAGAAGGCAAGCATTGAGAATAAACTGATAGCTACTACAGAGTATGAGAGTATGGAAATGAATTATACGGTGGATGCTTCCATTATCGGTGGATTGATTATCCGGATTGAAGACCGTGTAGTGGACAGCAGTATTCGAAGACAGTTGGAACGAATGTCCGCTGTACTCTCGCGTGGAGAGGCTTAAAAGTTATTTGATAAAATTAAGAAGGAAAGAAGGTGCCGAAACTCCATGAATTTAAGACCAGAAGAGATTAGTTCTGTGATTAAAGAACAGATTAAGAATTATTCTGTTCATCTGGAAACCGCGGATGTGGGAACCGTTATACAGGTGGCAGATGGTATCGTGCGTATTCATGGTCTGGAAAATGCGATGCAGGGCGAGCTGCTGGCATTTCCGAATGATGTATACGGAATGGTCATGAACTTAGAAGTTGATAATGTTGGTGCTGTGTTACTTGGAAATACCAGTAATGTAAATGAAGGAGATACCGTTAAGACAACAGGACGAGTAGTAGAGGTTCCGGTTGGTGACGGTATGTTAGGACGAGTTGTAAATGCATTGGGACAGCCGATTGACGGCAAAGGACCGATTCAGAGTACAAAGTCCAGACAAATTGAGCGTGTAGCATCCGGTGTTATCAGCCGTAAGTCTGTAGATACACCGCTTCAGACCGGTATTAAGGCAATTGATGCCATGGTTCCGATTGGACGCGGACAGAGAGAGTTGATTATTGGAGACCGTCAGACAGGTAAGACGGCAATTGCAATTGATACAATTATTAATCAGAAGGGACAGGGTGTGTACTGTATTTATGTAGCAATCGGACAGAAAGCATCCACCGTTGCTTCGATTGTTAAGACCTTAACAGAATATGGTGCTATGGATTATACAACGATTGTTGCATCTACAGCATCAGAGCCTGCACCATTACAGTATATTGCACCTTATGCAGGATGTGCAATCGGTGAAGAATGGATGGAGGCAGGTAAGGATGTATTGGTGGTGTATGACGATTTGAGTAAGCATGCAACTGCTTATCGTACACTCTCCTTGCTTCTTCGTAGACCACCAGGCCGTGAGGCATATCCGGGTGATGTATTCTATCTGCACAGCCGTTTGCTGGAGCGTGCAGCAAGATTGTCGGATGAACTGGGCGGCGGTTCGTTAACTGCACTTCCGATTATTGAGACACAGGCAGGTGATGTGTCTGCCTACATTCCTACGAATGTTATTTCAATTACAGACGGACAGATATACTTGGAAACAGAGATGTTCAATGCGGGCTTCCGCCCTGCGGTAAATGCGGGTCTTTCCGTATCGCGAGTAGGCGGTTCTGCACAGATTGGGGCAATGAAGAAGATTGCAGCTCCAATTCGTGTGGAGTTAGCACAGTATCGAGAGCTGGCAGCATTTTCACAGTTTGGTTCTGAATTGGATTCAGATACCAAGGAGAAGCTGGCACAGGGCGAGCGAATCAAAGAAATGCTGAAGCAGCCGCAGTATGCACCAATGCCGGTAGAGCGTCAGGTTGTTATTATCTATGCAGCAACCAAGAAATATCTGCTGGATATTCCGGTTGAAGAGGTTGCCCGGTTTGAAAAGGAATTGTTTGAATTTATAGATACAAAGTATCCGGAAATCTTTGAAACGATTCGTGAAAAGAAGAAGCTGGATGAAGCATTGGAAGAGCAACTGGCAAAAGCAATTAATGAGTTCAAGGCAGAATTCAGATAGTGGAGGTGACGAAATATGGCATCCATGCGTGACATAAAGCGAAGACAGGTCAGTGTCACCAGTACGCAGCAGATTACCAAAGCAATGAAACTGGTTGCCACCGTCAAGCTTCAGAAAGCGAAAGCAAGAGCAGAGCGAAATAAGCCGTATTTTCATGCACTGTATAAAACCATTTGCTCTATTTTGTCAAAGACGGAGCATTTGGAGCATCCGTATCTGTTAGATAATGGCAGCAAGCGGAAGGCAATGATTGTCATTACCTCGAACAAGGGTCTGGCAGGAGGCTACAATTCCAATGTTGTAAAGGAAGTAGTAGGAACCGGCTTCCCGGTAGAGGATGTAGACATTTATGCAATTGGCCGCAAGGGTGCGGAAAGTCTGGCACGTAAGGGGTATCAGATTGTGGAGGACGATTCGGAAGCAATTAATGACCCTTTGTATAAGGATGCGATTGACATCAGCAAGCGGGTTCTGGAGGCTTATAACCGGGGAGATGTCGGTGAAATATATATGGTGTATACCAATTTCAAGAATACGGTGTCTCAGGAAGCGAAAAGAATTAAGTTGTTACCGTTGAATCTGGAGGAACTTCCGAAGGAAGAGGATGAGGATATGGTATTGATGAACTATGAGCCGGAAGCGGAGGATGCACTGGATATGCTGATTCCAAAGTACATTGGAAATCTGTTGTATGGTGCGTTTGTAGAGGCATTAGCCAGTGAAAACGGTGCCAGAATGCAGGCAATGGATTCGGCAACCACAAATGCAGATAACATGATTGCAGATTTATCTCTGAAGTATAATCGGGCAAGACAGGCATCTATTACGCAGGAATTAACAGAGATTATAGCGGGTTCTGAGGCGATTAGTTAGAGGTATATGAGAAGTAGTATGAGAAAAGGAGAATGGAATGGCAGATAAGAATATAGGTAAAATTACCCAGATTATCGGTGCCGTACTGGATATTCAGTTTCCGGAGGGTGAATTGCCGGAAATTAATGATGCAATTCAGATTACCAGAAAGAACGGGGAAGTTCTGACGGTGGAAGTCTCTCAGCATATGGGGGATGATACGGTAAGATGTATTGCCATGGGACCTACGGATGGTTTAATCCGGGGAATGGATGCGGTAGCAACCGGCAATCCGATTATGGTTCCGGTAGGCGAGAATACATTGGGCAGAATGTTCAATGTATTGGGTGACCCAATTGATAATAAGCCGAAGCCAGAGGTAGAAAAGTATTATCCGATTCACAGACCTGCACCAAAGTTTTCAGAGCAGGCAACCGAAACGGAAATGTTAGAGACCGGTATTAAGGTTGTAGACTTGTTATGCCCATATCAAAAGGGTGGTAAGATTGGTCTGTTCGGTGGTGCCGGTGTAGGTAAAACCGTATTGATTCAGGAGTTGATTCGAAATATCGCAACCGAGCATGGCGGATATTCGGTATTTACCGGTGTAGGTGAGCGTACGCGTGAAGGAAATGACTTGTATCATGAAATGACGGAATCCGGCGTTATTAATAAGACCACCATGGTGTTCGGACAGATGAACGAACCACCTGGAGCCAGAATGCGTGTAGGACTTTCCGGTTTGACGATGGCGGAGTATTTCCGTGATGAAGGTGGTAAGGATGTATTGTTATTTATTGACAATATTTTCCGTTTTACACAGGCAGGTTCTGAGGTATCGGCTTTGTTGGGACGTGTTCCGAGTGCGGTTGGTTATCAGCCGACTTTACAGACAGAAATGGGTGCGTTACAGGAGCGTATTACATCTACGAAAAACGGTTCTATTACATCCGTTCAGGCTGTATATGTGCCGGCGGACGATTTGACTGACCCGGCTCCGGCAACAACATTTGCTCATTTGGATGCAACTACGGTATTGTCTCGTTCTATCGTAGAGTTAGGTATATATCCGGCAGTAGACCCATTGGAGTCTACATCCCGAATCCTGGACCCAAGAATTGTTGGTGAGGACCATTATAAGGTAGCCAGAGGGGTACAGGAGATATTGCAGAAGTATAAGGAATTGCAGGATATTATTGCAATTCTGGGTATGGATGAATTGTCAGAGGAAGATAAGCTGGTAGTATCCAGAGCCAGAAAGGTACAGAGATTCCTGTCCCAGCCATTCTTCGTTGCAGGACAGTTTACCGGTCTGGAAGGTAAGTATGTACCGATTGAGGATACCATTCAGGGCTTTAAGGAGATTCTGGAAGGTAAGCATGATGATATACCGGAAAGCTATTTCCTGAATGCCGGAAGCATTGAGGACGTGCTGGCAAAGGTACAGAAGTAGCATGGAAGGATTGGTGCAAGATGGCAGATAAGACATTCCAATTAAAGATTATAGCACCGGAACGCATTTTCTATGAGGATGAGGTATCGTATGTGGAATTTCGTACAACGGAAGGAGACATCGGAATCTATCCGGGGCATATTGCACTGACAACGATTGTAGCACCCGGTGTTGTTCGTATCCATACGCCATCCGGCGAGGTTAAGGAAGCGGCACTGTTGGAAGGATTTTCCGAAATTCTGGCGAATCAGGTAGTGATTCTGGCAGAGGCAGTGGAGTGGCCGGAGGAGATTGATGTGAATCGGGCGAAGGAGGCACAGATTCGTGCAGAACGACGGATTCAAAGTGCAGAAGGTGACATGGACCGTGCAGAACTGGCGTTAAAGCGGGCATTAGTCAGACAAAGACTGGCAAGATAAATAAAATGACATGAAAACAGGTAGAATCAAATGAAGGTTCTGCCTGTTTTTATGTTAAAACTCAGTTGATTAGGTTCTGAAATCAAATAGTAAATTCATATCACAATTAAGAATATGACAGCAGGCATATAGAAAGGATACGGTTGGATTTTGGGTTCCTTTCTCAATTCTATTGTAGGAATAAATAGAAATATCAATACCGTTTATTTGAAGTTTTGCAACCATATCTTTTTGCTTTATTTTCATCGATTTACGCAAATTCGCAATATTTTTTCCAATAGTTATATCATTTACCTGAATAATTCTATCCACACTTTCCTTATTTTTCATACTATTGCACCTCCATGCAATAAGTTTATGAAAATATATTTAAAATAATTGCACGAGAGTGCAATATATGATAGTATAAGGATATTCTAAGGAGAGGATGGATAAGATATGAAAAAGTATTTATTAATGCTTCTTGTTACAACTATGATATTATTAATAACGGGTTGTGGAGGCGGAAAAAAGGACTATAATTGGGATGAAAATAGTATAGCCAATGTTTTGCCACAGCCGGAAACAAAAAAGGTAGAGATTATTAGTGATAACGAAGATATTTTCTATGCGGTAGTTAAGAAATATTCTGAAACAGACTATAAGGATTATGTTGAAAAATGCAAGCAAAACGGATTTGATGTAGATATTGAGACAGATGATATGAGTTTTTGTGCATATAATCAAGATGGATATAAGCTGAACTTAATGTATTATGACAAAGAGCTTTCAATTGAACTGGAAGCACCAAAGGAATTTGGTGAATTAAAATGGCCATCCAGTGAAATAGCAAGTCTATTACCAGTACCCCGGTCTAGTGTTGGAGAAATTGAGTGGGAAGCATCTTATGGATTTGTTATCTATGTTGGTGAAACACCGTTAGAAGATTATAACTCATATGTTGATGAATGTTCACAAAAGGGATTTATAGTAGATTATCAAAAAGGTGACGATTATTATTATGCAGACAATAATGAGGGGTATAGCCTTACTTTGAGATATGAAGGTAATGATACCATGTTTGTTCGAATTGATGGGCCTGATAGTACAGAAATTTCAAATTCTGAGGTGGACGATAATATAGATTCAACAACTACAGCAGATACAACGGATAGTTCAGAGGATACGGATTTGGAAGGTGATAAAAATACAGACGAAACAAAAGCAGGTGTGAGTCCGGATTTTAAAAAGGCAATGGATAGTTATGAGGAATTTATTGATGATTATGTTGAGTTTATGAAAAAGTATAAGGATTCAGATGATGTACTAAGTATGACGGCAGACTATGCGGATTATATGAAACAGTATACAGAAACAATGGAAGCCATAAGTGAAATAGACGAAGAAAATTTGTCAACTGCTGATGCTTTGTACTATGCGGAAGTTAACGGACGAATTTCAGCAAAGCTTCTTGAAATAGCGGAATAGGAGATTTTTTGATAACTAGACAAAGAATAAGTTGAATGTAAGCGTTTTATTGTATAAATCTGAAAAGCTTATTCATACTACAACTATAAATAACACAAAAGTGAAAAAATAGTTATTGGTTGGAAGTGAGGTTGTAGATAAAAAAGCAACATAGTGTCCACATTTTCAGTGGGCATTATGTTGCAATATTCATTTTAGATACAAAATGCGGCATAGAGAGGAACTATCTTTTTGTTGTCCGTATAGCCGAAGTTTTTGGTGGAAAGCTTGATTGCATAAGCAGGCTTGTAGGTGTCCATATAGACCCTTAAGCTTTTCGCTCTGGTGTTATCGGCAGATTTGACTTCAATCGGAATAAGCTGCCCGTCACGCTGAATGACAAAATCAATTTCAGCTCCACGTTCGGACTCCCAATAGTAGGTACTATAGCCGTTAATGGAAAGCTGAACATTAACATAGTTTTCTGTCATACCGCCCTTAAAGTCGTTGAGTTCCTCAACCATATAGAGAATGTCATTGGCGGCTAAATCTTTTTTGGCACAAAGAAGTCCCAAATCCGATACATAAATCTTGAACGAATCAATGTCACGGTAGTTTTCCAAAGGCTTTTTGACTTGCTCCACCCTGTAAACTTGTGACACAATACCGGATAAACAAAGCCATTCAATCGCATTTTCAAATTCGGAAGCCCGTCCGCCTTTTTTAATCAGTTTATATTGAAAACGGGTATTCTTTTTTGAAAGCTGAACGGTTATATTATCATAGGTAAGTCTGGTTTTTTTAATTTCATTTAAGTTGTTATATTTACTCATATCATTGAGGTAGCTTGCAAGTATTGTATCTTGTGTATGGCGGACAAGGATATAGTCTTTTGTCTGGGCAAACTGCAGCACACACTCCGGCATACCGCCTATAACAAGATATTGACGATAGAGCTGCATTGCAGCATCGTGCAAAGCTGACGGCAGTGGTGTATCGGTGTTAAAACATTTTTTAATCTGTTCTACTAAATCTTTCTCTCCAAGAGCTAACATAAATTCTTCCATATCCATAGGATATAGGGTTTTCATATCGACCTTCCCGACAGGAAAAGAAAATTTTGCTCTGTTGACCGCAACACCGAGCAAGCTGCCTGCTACAATGATGTGATATTGCGGAGCATTCTCGCAAAAGTATTTGAGAGAAGTCAAGGCTCTTTCGCAAAGCTGTACCTCATCAAATACTATCAGTGTCTGTTCTCTTACGATAGTCTGACCTGCAATATGGGATAAAATCGGTATCAGATAATCGGGGCTGATATTTTCATCAAAGGTTTCATTTAGTTTTGGATTGGTTTCAAAATTAAAGTATGCCACATTTTCATAGTGGGTACGTCCAAATTCCAGAATGGAATATGTTTTCCCCACCTGCCTTGCACCTTGTAAAATAAGAGGTTTGCGGTGAACACTATCTTTCCATGCTTCTAAGAAACCCATAATTTTTCTGTACATAATCAGCCCTCCTTGAAGTTACTAAGCATAGCATAGCAAAAGTTCGTGTAAAAATCAATGGAATTTAATAAAATTTTTACACTAATTGACACGAATATTTTAAATAATATTGCAAATCTCTCTGCTTATGAAAGCAAACTGTATAAATCTGGAAAACCTGTTCATACTACAACTATAAAATAACGAAAAATCGGCAGAATAGCTGTTGATTGGAAGTGAGGTTATAGATATGAAAGCAACAGGTAAAACTGCGTTGGTGGTATTAATCTGGCTGGCAGTTATGATTCAGTTATTTATTAATCAGGGCATGGAGCCGGAAGGAAATGTAGTAGAAGCATTTAACAGCAGTGATATGGTTCCGGTAGAAGTGTGTATCAGTGCGTATGGCAAATTCGGAGAACTGGAGCTATCCGGTGAAACCAAAGAAACTATGCTGCGGAATCTGGCAAAGCAGTTGGGAATCACAGACGGCTATGAGATTACGGCATCGGAAGGAGATTCCTATCGGGAAAGTACATTAACCAAAAACGGAAAATACGGCAACACCGTCCTTCAGGTGGTCAGCATGGATACCATGAATGATAACCGGGAGCCGGTGACAGAGCAAACCATTTTAAGTGATATTACTATCTATGATGATATTGAGTATGCCATGGAATGTAAGGAGCTGCTAGAGGACATTTATCAGGAAGTAGGAATGACACCGAGCATTAATCTGTATATAAAAGGAAAGACAGAAGGAGCTGTGTCAGAGGCACACAGAAAAGAATTGGTAGACGGTATAATGTCATCCTTAAATGCCACACCGGTTCAGGAAATTGACAATGATAATTACTATTGCCTGTACGGATACACCAGTCGGTTTGACCGCGTTATATATCAGAACGGAAAAAAGATAAATGTGAATCTGGCAATTACCTATCATGAAGATGAGAACATGACCTATTTACATCTGGCAGTTCCGTATATCAGCCAATCGTTTTAAGAGAATAATTTAGCTGCCGCTTTATGACTGTTTCATCATAAGGCGGCAGCTTGTTCAGATATTAGTGAGTAAGTGAGTAAGCAAATTTATTTTCCGAAATTTGGGTCGGCTAATACATCCTTGCACATTTCGATGTACTTATCCGGCCGATAATCAGTAGCTCCGTCAATCATTGGATTTGCCTTGAAAATATCGCGTCCTGCAAGTGTCAAATCAATGGTTGCTGTGTGCATTTCACACTGAATGGCTTTCTCATGTGTAAATGGGTAGCCGGCATAATAATAAGCCTCCCAGAAGTTCCGACTTGGACCGATGATGCTGCTTCCGCCCCAGAATTCATTGTATAAATCCTTTCCACCCAGATTAGAAGAAGCAATATACATCTGATTTACAATAACCTCTGCCTCCAAGGTAGTAGAGCCTAAAGCAATACCATGGCACTTAGCAAGAGCCGTACAGTTGATATGCATTCGACAGCCCTTTGCTCCTTCATAACGCATCATTTCAGGGAAGCAGTAGGAATCATAACAGATAGCAATGCCGATTGGACCCCAAGGAGTATCCAGAATAAACGGCTTGTCTCCGCGGGTTGCCCAATGTGGTTCCGGATAAGGCAGATGCATTTTACGATAAGAACCCACAAGACCGTCCGGTCCAAAGACTGCCAGTGCATTATAAATAATAGAAGGGTCGGAAGGGTCTCGCTCCGGCATTCCGAATACGGCATAAATTCCAAGCTTCTTTGTCAGTTCAGCTACTTCGTTCGTAGAAGGACCCGGAATCAGCTCTGCCTGAATGGATTGCATTTTATCCTTTTTATCTTTTTCTTCTTCATCGTCATATCCGGTTAATGCCATCTCCGGAAATACTACGAAGTCAGAGCCTTTTTTAGCAGCAGCTTCAATATACCCCTTGATTCGATTCAGGTTCTTTGCTTTATCACCCCAAGTGGCATTAAAGGTAACACAGGATACAGTAATAATATCTTTCATAAGTTGTCCTCCTTTACATAAATAATATCAATAGTAACAATATAAATAATAAATATAATAAGGCACAAGCTTCCGTTACACGACCTTGTGCCTTTTGATAGCTGTAATGTATCATAGGACAGGATACTTCTCAACCGATAAAAATTAGTTGCTACATGAAAAAAGTTAGATGTTCCCATCCGAATAGGATTTGGCAATCTGATAAAAGAGGACAGCACCCTTCCATAAGACAGAATCATCTATATCAAAACGGGAATTATGGTGCGGATAAGCAGGTGTACCTTCCGGTGGATTAGTACCCAGAAAGCAGTAGGTGCCGGGAATGTGTTCCAGATAGGTAGCAAAATCCTCACCAACCATAATTGGGGAAAGGTCGGTTATAACCTCCTCCGGAGAAAAGGCTTGCAGTGCTATTTGTTGTACCTGTTTTGTAAGGGAAGGGGTATTGCATAAGGGAGCTGCTCCCCATATGATCTGCGTCCGGGCTGTAGCATGAAAGGCGGCGGCAATTCCGTCAGCCAGACCGGATATACGGTCAGCTAGAAAGGTTCGGGTAGCATTATCTAAGGAACGGAAGGTTCCCTCCATGGTGCAGGAATCCGGTATAATATTGTAGGTATCACCACCGTTAATTTTTCCGACCGAGATAACGCCCGGATGCAGGGCAGAATGTTCGCGTCCTAAGATGGAAGGGAGATTTTGAACGATGACAGAGCTGATGTAAAGGGGGTCAATTCCCAGCTCCGGAGTAGAGCCATGCGTCCCCTTTCCCTGAATCTGAATTATGAACTTATCATAGGATGCCATACAAATGCCGGGAGAGATTCCCAATTGTCCGTGTGCGATGTCAGGGTGTAACCGTCCGACATGAAGACCAAAGATACAGTCCGGATGATAGTTCTGAAAGATTGGCTCCTCACACATAAGTCTTGCTCCTTCGGAGGTTTCTTCTCCGGTCTGGAACATAAATAAGAAGCAGCCCGATAGACTGGCTCGTTGCTGCCATAGTAATTCGATAGCCCCAAGTAAAATAGCCATGTGTGCATCATGTCCGCAGGCGTGCATATTTCCGTTGGCAGCGGCAAAGGGAAGCATAGTCTCCTCTGTTATCGGTAAGGCATCCATGTCTGTGCGGAAAGCAATGGTTTTACCCGGAAGCGGTGTTTTCATAATTGCAATGATTCCACTGTCAGCCTGATTGCGGACAAAGGGGATTCCGATAGCGGTAAGGCATTGCTCCAGATATGTCCGCGTTTTCGGAAGCTGAGTACCGGTTTCCGGAATTGCATGCAGGTTTCTCCGGTTATGCAGAATATGAGCTGAAAGCATTGATATATCCATATATGACCCTCCTTTTTTCCTATTAATAATAGGTGGTTCTGTAAAGTGGTATTTATCATGACACGCAAAGATTTGAGTGTCAACGCATAGAAATGTACATCTAAAATTTCTAGGGGTACAAACAAAGTTTCTTCCGTTTACTTCATTCCGAAAATTCATATAATGAAAACTACAACAAACAACAAATCACATGAGGCGATGGTGCTTACTTAAAAGAAGTAGGCACCATTTTTATTACGCAGACAGCGGACAAAAGCCGGAAGGATTTCTTGTTTGGTAGTAAGGTGTTTATAAAATTCAGAAATGAAAAATGAAAGGAGAAATACATATGAGAAAACACATGAAGAAAATATTTGCAGCATTTGCTGCGACAACCATGATACTTGGTCTGGCAGGCTGCGGTTCCGGTGGTTCGGGAAGCAGCGGAGCATCCGGAAGCGGAGGAGCCGGTGGCGGAGATACGATTAAGGTAGGCTTCATGAGTGACCAGTCCGGTGATAATGCCATTACCTGTAATGTAGCAGCCTTTCAGTTGGCAGTGGATGAAATCAATGAAGCCGGTGGTGTTCTCGGTAAACAGATTGAACCGATTATTGTAGATGGACAGAGTGATACACAGCGTTATCAGAATCTGGCAAAGGAATTAATTCTGGAAGATGAATGTGCGGTTGTATTTCAGGATGGAACCAGTGCAAACCGGGAAGCCATTCGTTCTACATTTGAACAGAACAAGGCATTATTAATTTATCCTACCTTCTATGAAGGTGGTGTAGCCAGTCGGTATTGCCTGTGTACCGGTACCGGACCGGAGCAGTCCATTTTACCGCTGATGCAGTATTTAAAGGATAACAACATGGGAAGTAAGGTATATATTCTGGCAGCAGATTATAATTACGGACAGATTTCAGCACAGTGGGTGCAGGAATATTGCGACCAGTTAGGACTGGAAGTTGTCGGTACTGAATTTTCTCCATTAGGAACCTCACAGTTTAGTAGTTCCATCAGTAAGATTCAGGATTCCGGAGCAGATATTGTATATACCTTATTGGTAGGTTCTGCACAGACATCCTTCTTCGACCAGTGGGTAAATGCCAAGGTTGAAGGTGTAACCTTAGCTTCCACCTGTAACATTGTATACACGCATGAACAGACAATCGTAGATGCTCCGGGCTTAAGCGGTACGATTTCAGCAGGTAACTTCTTCGAGGATATGGGTACAGAAGATGGTGCAACCGATGCAGCTAAGAAGTTTGTGGAAGATTTCCGGGCAAAGTATCCGAATGAAGCATACATTACCAATCAGGCGGAGGGTGTATATACTGCCGTATATTTGTGGAAGGCGGCTGTAGAAGCAGCAGGAACCACCGAGACAGAAGCAGTTATAGATGCATTTGATACAGACGAAATAAGCTTTGCAGCTCCATCCGGAGAAGTAAGTGTAGACGGTGCAACACATCAGGCAAAATTAACTTTGACAATTATGGAAGTACAGGATGACCATTCATTAAAGACTTTGCAGACCTGTCCTGACATTGAACCGACATACCTGAAAGACCTTGGTATTGATGTTCGGGTAGATGACCCACAGACACAGTATTCACCGTTGGAAAATGGTACAGGAAATTAGAGATTAGCAGATTACGGTTAGCTGAAAATGTGCTGTTTATAGGTTGAAGGTGACTTAAAACAGCACATTTTCCTATAGCTGACAGACAGAATGGTTAGGAAGAGGTGATCCGATGTTTGGAGTAATTTTTTCATATGTGTATCAATTTTTGGATAGTTTCTCCTTTTTGGTGTTGGCGGCTCTTGGTATGGCAATCATATATGGAATGATGGGCATTACCAATATGGCACAGGGCGAGCTGATTATGATAGGTGCGTATGTGACAGACATTTTATGTACCAGATGTGGTATGCCGCTCATTATTGGCATATTGGGAGGAACTGTTGTAACAGGACTGGTTGGTCTGGTTATGGATCGCCTGGTTATGAAACGGTTGTATGACCGTCCTTTGGATTCTATTGTTGTTACATGGGGCTTAAGTATAGCAATTTCGCAGTTGATATTTATTATATTCGGTCCGACGATGCCGGGCTGTGCGATTCCGCTGGGTTCCTTTAAGGTAGCAGGATATTCCTATTCTTATTACAAACTGTTGCTGGTAGCAATTGCAATTGCGTTAATCATAGCAACATTTTTGGTATTTAAGTTTACACGATTCGGCTTGCATTCGCGGGCAACGATGCAGAATCGTGAAATCGCAAACAGCTTAGGTGTAAATGCAAACCGTATGAATACAGGTACATTTATGATTGGCTCTGCTTTGGCAGGCTTGTGCGGTGGCTTGTATCTTCCGACAATGGCATTAACCCCAAGCTATGGAGAAAGCTTCTTAGTACAAAGCTTTGTTACAGTGTTGGTCGGAGGTGCAGACCCATTGGTCGGTACAGTTCTTGCCGGCGGAGGTCTGGGCGTTGTCGAAGGATTCTTAAATATGAGACTGAATACATTCTATGGCAAGATAGGTATTCTTCTTATGGCAATTGTCTTTATCCGTATTTTACCAAATGGTTTCTCCGGACTGTATAACTCCATCATGGTAAAGAGAAAGATGAGAAAGTCTAAAAAAGGAGGGAATGAATCATGAAACGTATAAAGTCATTGTGTACAGAAAATGTTACGGCAGTATTGGTACTCCTTTTTGCGATTATATTCCCATTTTTTAGCTCTGCATATAAGGTAGACCAGTTTACAGGATTTTATATTACCTGCCTGCTGTCCTTCAGTATTGTATTAATCTGGGGATATACAGGAATCTTCAGTTTTGGTCAGGCGGCATTTTATGGAATCGGTGCATATACATACGCAATTATTAGTCTGTGTTCGGATAAAAACCTGACGATTCTGGCGGCGGTTATAGGTGTGGCAATTGCCGGACTTGTGGCAACGGTTTTAGGGTACTTTATCTTCTATGGAGGAGTAAATGAGATATTTACAGGTATCATTACCCTTTGTGTATCGATTGTACTGGAAACCTTTATCGTACAGACCAGTGGACCGGAATGGAAGATTTTAGGTGTCTGGATAGGTGGATATAATGGCTTAAATAATATTCCGAAGTTACAGATTGGAAACTTCCAGTTCATGAATATCTGGATGTATATTTTAGTCATTGTTATTGTATTTGGTATTTACTTTGCATTTCGTCAATTAACTCATTCCAATACCGGATATGCTATGTTTGGTGTTCGTGAAAGTAAGTCAAGAAGTGAGCTGTTCGGATATAAGACAGCAAAGATTCAGACCCTTGTGTTTGGTGTAAGCGGAGCCTTGGCAGGACTTGGCGGTGTGTTATTCTCGGCATGGAGCGGCTACGTTGTTCCGTCTACATTATCCGTCGGTAATTCAACTGTTGCTGTGGTTATGGTTGCTTTAGCAGGCAGAAAAAATGTAACCGGTGCATTGATTATGACGGTTCTCTACTCATTCCTGACACATGAAATGGCAGCCAGCGGTAATGTGTGGTCCAATGTAATTCTGGGTATTTTGCTTGTGGTAATCGTAATGTTTATGCCGGAAGGAGCACTTGTGGAATTATTTAATCTGTCAGACAGATGTTTTGCCAAGTTAACCAAAAAGAAGGAAGCATAGGAAGAAAGGACTCCAATAGACAGGAGGCAGTACAACTTGTACTGTGGTATCGGATATGGAAAAAAAGATAATTAATCCGACAAAGGATATATTGCTGTTAGATAAGGTTTCAAAACAGTTTGGTGGTATTCAGGCAGTGGAAGATTTTTCCATGACGATTAAAGAAGGAGAATTACGATGTCTGATTGGACCAAACGGTGCAGGTAAGACCACGGTTTTCAAAATGGTAATGGGTGTGTATCCGGCATCCTCCGGAAGAATCGTGTTCAAGGGTGAGGATATTACCAGTATGAGTGCTTCAAAGCGTGCAAGAAAGGGCATGAGCATAAAGATGCAGGTGCCAGGTGTCTATGAGGAATTGACATTACGGGAAAATATGCGGATTGCAGCAGAAAATTATGTCCCAAAGAAGCAGTTAGAGGAAGAAATCGACCGGTTGATAGAACTGGTACATATTAAGGATTTGGGAAATCCGGTTGTTAAAAATATGTCGCATGGGCAGCAGCAATGGCTGGAAATTGCCATGGCACTTTCTTCCAATCCGGATTTATTATTGCTGGACGAGCCGGCAGCAGGTCTGGGACCGGAGGAAACAGAATTTACAGCGGAGCTGGTAACGGATTTGAACAAACAGGGACTCTCCATCTTATTTATTGAGCATGATATGAATTTCGTAAAAAAGATTGCGAATAATGTAACGGTATTGTACTACGGTAAATTATTTGCAGAGGGACCGATTGAAGAAATCGTAAACAATGAAGAGGTTATCCGGATTTATCTGGGTAACTCATAGGAGGTATGTCGTATGCTGAAAACAGAACAACTAGTATCCGGATATGAAAAGGTTATGATTCTTCACGGGGTTGATATTGAGATTCATGAAGGAGAAATCGTATCCGTAATCGGAAGAAATGGTGTAGGAAAAAGTACATTGATGAAGACCTTAATCGGTCTGATTAAAGTAAATGAAGGAAAAATCGAATATCTGAATCAGGATATTACCAAGAAGAAATCCTATGAACGGGCATGGAAGGGAATCGGCTATGTTCCGCAGGGGCATATGGTGTTTCCGAGACTGACGGTAGAAGAGAACCTGATGATGGGTGAAAATATTAATCCGATAAAGGGAAAGAAGCCGAATTATGATTTGATATATGAATATTTTCCGCGGCTAAAGGAACGCAGAACCCAGATGGCAGGTACTATGTCCGGTGGTGAACAGGCGATGCTTTCTATAGGAAGAGTCTTAACCGGTAATCTGAAGGTAATGTTATTGGATGAGCCTTCCGAAGGTGTGCAGCCGAATATCGTAGAGCAAATCGGAGAAATCATATTGCGGATTAATAAGGAGCTGGGTATTACCGTATTACTTGTAGAACAGCATATAGGGTTGATTCAGCACGTATCCCAGCGTTGCTATGCTATGGATAAGGGAGCCATACAAAATTCCCTGACACGAGAAGAAATATTAAACTATGACGAAATCAAGAAGTACTTATCCGTATAGAAGGAGGAATGTATATGGCTAAGATGACAAAGGAAAAGATATTAAAAATAGTAAAAGAGAATAATGTCAAGTTTATCCGGCTGCAGTTTACGGATGTACTGGGACACCTGAAAAATGTTGCAATTACGGTAAATCAATTGGATAAGGCACTGGATAATAAGATTATGTTTGACGGCTCCTCCATTGAAGGCTTTGTACGGATTGAGGAATCGGATATGTACCTTCGTCCGGATTTGGATACCTTTGCAATATTGCCATGGAGACCCCGGGAGGATTCGGTTGCCCGGTTAATCTGTGATGTCTATGACCCGGAAGGAAATCCGTTTGCGGGTGATCCAAGATATTGTCTGAAACGGGTGCTTGAGGAGGCTGAGGATATGGGCTATATCTTCAATGTCGGACCGGAATGTGAATTTTTCATTTTCCATACCGATGATGTGGGGCGGCCAACAACATTGACACACGATACCTCCGGCTACTTTGACTTAGGACCGATTGATGTAGGCGGACAGGTTCGTAGAGAAATCTGTCTGATGTTGGATAGAATGGGATATGAGATAGAGACCTCGCATCATGAGGTTGCCATCGGACAGCATGAGGTTGATTTCAAATATGAAGAAGCATTAAAGACAGCAGATGATATTATGACCTTTAAGTTAGCGGTTAAGTCGGTTGCAAAGACTATGGGAACCTGTGCGGTATTTGTACCAAAGCCGTTACAGGGACAAAACGGTTCCGGAATGCATACCAATATGTCACTTATGAAGGACGGAAGAAATGTATTCTATGACCCGGCAGATACCATGAAAAACGGCTTGAGTCAGGAAGCATATCATTTCATTGCCGGTATTATGGAGCATATTCCGGCAATTACAGCAATTGCAAATCCGATTGTAAATTCCTATAAGCGGTTAATTGCAGGATATGAGGCTCCGGTATACATTGCATGGTCCTGTATGAACCGTAGCCCGTTAATCCGGATTCCGGCTTCCAGAGGGTCTGCAACACGGGTGGAATTACGTTCCCCGGACCCGACTGCAAATCCGTATTTACTGCTGGCATGTTGTCTGGCAGCAGGTCTGGATGGTATTAAAAGGGGATTGACACCGCCGGCAAGTGTTGATTATAATATTTTTGCAATGACACAAGAGGAATTGCAAGAACATAATATCCATGCGTTACCGGCAAACCTGAACGAAGCAATTCAGGAACTGGAAAAGGATGAGTTAATGAAGCAGACGCTGGGTTCTCATATATTGAATAACTATCTTGCATTGAAGAAGCAGGAATGGGCAGAGTATTGTGAGAATGTGTCTGAATGGGAAATTAATAAATATCTGAAAGAATATTAAAATGTCAAAGGAGACTACAGCTTGTAGTCTCCTTTGTTTTATTGCAACTTTGGTTATCGGAAAACTTATCGGATATACGCATGGAACAGGCAGAAAGGGATGTGCGTATGAAACGACAGGTATTAATACCCAGACAACCATTTATGGTATTATTGTCAGACACCTATTACAAAAAGGTGTTTAACCAATACGGAATTTCTCATTTCTATACATGTCTGATTAAAGAGGGCATTACAGAAATCTCAACTTCGATTCCGGATTGCTGTGTCGATTTGATGTTCTATTGGAATGCAGAAAAAACACAATGCGGAGCAGAGCTTGTGGGAAGTCTGCTGTCTCCGCATGGGATTCGTGTAAGGGAAGGCTATGAGTATTTCGGCATAAGATTCCAACCGGGCATTATGCCTGCCATGGTATCCCTGCCATTAGGAGATGTGCTGGAGCAAATGCTGCCGCTTGGTGATTTTATTCCGAATGACGATATTATTGAGCAAATCGGGTTGGCAGAAAGCTTTGAACAGCGAATACAGATTTTTTTGAATTATTATATCCCGATTTATATGCGGAAAGAACAAAATTACGGAAAGCAGCAATTAAGTCAGGATACGGTAGGACTGATTATGCAAAACCGCGGAAATATAAGAATCGGAACCATTGCGGAGGAGCTTGGTTATTCCAAACAATATGTGGCAAGAATTTTTACGCAGATAAATGGAATTTCACCAAAGCAGTTCAGTGAGATTATACGGTTTCAGATGATGGTGCAATCCATAGAATGCTCGGATGCACTGGATACATTATATGATTTCGGGTTTTATGACCAGGCACATTTTTGCAATGAATTTCGCAGGCTTTCGGGAAGAAGTCCGAGAGAGTTTTTACAGGAACTAAAACAGGAGCGTGTAGACGAACGATTAAAGGTCTTGTGACAGGAGGAGATACAATGGCAAAAATAGCAGCAGTACAAATGAATTGTGAAAACGGAACACCGAAGGAAACGTTAAAGCGTATGTTAGACTACATAGACGAAGCAGCAGGACAGGGAGCAGAGCTGGTGATATTGCCGGAAGGAATCTATCAGGGCTATATTTTTTATTCCTATGAAGAGGCATATGCACTGGCAGAGGAGGTTCCTGCGGGAACGCTTACGCAGACATTGATGAAAAAGGCAGCCGAGCGGAATGTTTTTATCATTGCGGGACTTTATGAAAAGGAAGGACTCGTGCTGTATAATTCAGCGGTGCTGGTTGGTCCGGAGGGCTATATCGGAACGTATCGGAAGATGCATATGTGGGGAACGGAAAAATTATACTGCGATGCAAGCATGACCGGATTTCCGGTATTTGATACAAGGCTTGGCAAGATAGGCATTATGATATGCTATGACTTATGGTTTCCGGAAAGCAGCCGGTTGCTGACCTTGCAGGGGGCGGATTTAATCTGCAGTCCTACCGGCTGGGTAAAGGATGAGCGGCTTGTAACAACACCGGACGGACTGCCGATTGCAAATGTGCTATGCATGGCAAATTCGCATTGTAACGGTGTATATATTGCTGCCGCTGCAAGAGTAGGAGAAGAGCGTGGAACGAAGTGGGTTGCAAACAGTATTATAACGGACCCGCAGGGAGCCATTCTTTCCAGAGCCGGTGATGATAAAGAAGAGATTATATATGCGGACGTGGACCTTCGGAGAGCGAAGGAGTCCCGCAATTGGGGCTCCCGGACACATATTATTGCAGATCGACGGCGAGATCAATATGATGAAATGCTTGGTTATTCGGCAAAGCCATATATTCTGTAGGTCGGCAGCCGTAATAATTCTTAAATACCTTACTGAAATATTCTGTATCTTCGTAGCCGAGTGCCATGGCACATTCATAGATTTTCTGATTGGATTTGAGCAGGACGCGGCTGCGAAGCATACGAACCTCGGTATAGTAATTCATAAAAGTTCTACCAACCTCCAGCTTAAATAAATGACTCAGATAAGATTTGTTGACAAAAAAGTGTTCTGCCAGTTGTTCTAAGGAAATATGCTCCTCTACGTGTTCCCAGACATAGGTATTGATACTCTGAATCAATTCGCTGGAGCTATTCGGACGGAAGCAGGAAATGATATAAAATAATTCCTGTGCAATCACATGAATCCGGTTCTTTAGGCTCACCATATCCAAAGGATGAGAAGGAGAAAGTTGTTCTAAGTCATCCTTTGTGTAGTAAAGACTCAAAAAAGGATAGGTCTCTTTACAGTCTTTATATAAGTGACAGAACAGATTATAAAAGTTCACCTGTATATCATAAACCTTCTGACGGCGGTTCAGCTCTGCCTTACAGTAGAGCTGTTGAAGAAATGTAAAAAAGCGGTTGTCACACTGAAACAGATAGTTAAGCATAGTTGCATATTCATTCGTGGTAAAGGCAGACGTGTTATCGGGATGGTGCAGAAGGAGCGTCTGCATTCTCGAAAAAACGGCTGTTAACTGCAGGGTGTCAATCGGTTTCGTCAAATAGTCAAATGCCCCGTTCCGGATTCCGGACATGGCAAGTTCAAAATTCTGTGTCTGTCCAAGCATAACAACTTTAATATTAGAATTTAACGTAACGATAGAAGAAATCAGAGACAGACATTTATTGACCGGAACCTCCATGTCAAGAAATACAACATCGACCGGAAATTCCTGCAAATAATTAATAGCATTGGCTGCATCTGCGGTATCCAGTACAATCTGCTGCTCCGGATGGTCAATAAAGTAATCCTGTTTCTTAAATTGATTTCGAAAGGCTACATCGGAAGATATTAATATAATGTCATTCATAGTATCCACTCCTTACTTCAAAAACACTGCATCATACATGAACTCCCTTGCTTTCAAATGCATTATATAAGATTTCATTATAGAAATATTGGAAAAAAAGAAACAAAAAATGTCGGGTAAACCCCTAACTTTCCTCCTTTGACATTCCCAAACAGCATTCATAAAATACTGAATTATAAATAACCGAACCATAAAACAAAATGAAAAATGAAAGCAAACCAGACGGAAAGGGGACATGAATATGAGCAGTTCAGAGATTAATTTTCTATATTTAAGTGAAGAAGATATGCGGAAATCAGGTGTTATGGATATGCCGAAGTGCATAGATGCCATGGAAGAGGTATTAAAATGTATGAGCCTCGGTGACTATGTAATGGGTGGAGAAAATCATGCTTCCCATGGCTGCATGGTGACCTTTCCACAGCAGTCTCCGTTTCCGAATATGCCGAAACAGGAGGGCGAGGACCGGAGATTCATGGCAATGCCCGCATATATAGGAGGTCCGTTTGATCTCATGGGTATGAAGTGGTATGGCTCAAATGTAAAGAATAAGGAAAAGGAATTACCACGTTCCATATTAATGATTATGCTAAATGACAAAGATACCGGAGCACCCCTCTGTTTGATGTCCGGCAATCTGGTAAGTGCACAGCGGACAGGAGCTGTTCAGGGTGTTGGTTCCAGACACCTTGCAAGACCGGATAGCCGGGTGTGTGCGATATACGGTCCCGGAGTTATGGGAAAGACCGCCTTGGATGCATTTATGGCAACATGCAGGAAGCTGGATACCATAAAAGTAAAGGGAAGAGGAAAACGCTCATTAAATTCATTTATTCAGTATGTGCGGGAAAAGTATCCGCAAATAAAGGAAATAGTAGTTACGGACAGTCTGGAGGAATTAATCCGTGATTCGGATATTGTTACCTTTACTGCTACTACTAACAATGATGTAAGTACCTATGCAAAGGTTCAAAGGGAATGGGTAAAACCGGGTGCCTTATTGGTATGCCCGTCCGGTGTGGAATTTGAAACGGAATTTCTGGCAAAGGAATGTAAGCTGGTAGTTGACAGTATGGGACTTTACCATGCATGGCGAGAGGAGTATCCATATCCGACCTATGGTGCCATTACTATCATTGGCTGTAAGTTCATGGATTTGGTTCATGAGGGTAAGATTACAGAGGCAGAGATTACAGATATGGGTGATGTCCTGTTAGGAAAATCCGCAGGAAGAAGTACACAAGACGAAATTATCGTATATTCAGTTGGCGGTATGCCGGTAGAGGACGTTGCGTGGGGAAAGATATGCTATGAAAAAGCGTTGGCTTGTAATATCGGTGTGAAGTTAAACCTATGGGATCATGCATATATGTGGTAAGAAAGTATCTGTTTTTTCCAATACGAGATTAAAAATAACGATTACTATTATAGACAATATAAGAACGATGTCATATGGAGACAGATAGGAGGTACAGGATGAAGCTTACTTTAAAGGAACAGGAACGATTGATTATATTTGATGTGGCGGAAATGGCGAGAAGACGATGGAAACGCGGTTTGAAATTAAATTATGTAGAAGCGGACGCAATTATCTGTGATGAATTACTGGAACGTGCCAGAGCCGGTATGAATTCGCTGACGGAATTAATCGCAATCGGCTCGCAGATTATCTCCTTAGAGGATGTTATGGAAGGTACGGAGGAGCTGCTTCCGTTTATACAGCTTGAGGTGCTGTTCCCGGACGGAACAAAGCTGGTAAGTATTCATAATCCGATTCGCTTAGAGAAGAAGGAAGATACCATTCAGGAATTAATATCCATGGTGTAGGAGGAAATGCTATGAAATACAAAATAGGAGAGATTATTTATAACGATACACCCATTGTTTTGAATGAAGGAAGAAGAACCGAGACATTAATTGTTACCAATACCGGAGACCGGGCGGTACAGGTGGGTTCCCACTATCATTTTTTTGAAGCGAACCGGGCATTAAAATTTGACCGGGAAAAGGCATTCGGAATGCATCTGGATATTCCGGCAGGCACCGCAGTCCGGTTTGAACCCGGAATCGAGAAGGAGGTAACGGTAGTTGAATATGCCGGCAAAAAGATTACATATGGCTTCAACGGACTGACAAACGGAGATACAACAGACCCGGAGATAAAGCGGCAGGCAATGGAACGAGCAAAGGAAAAAGGATTCCTTTAGAAGGAGGATTGTTATGGCACGAGTAATGACAAAAAAAGAATATGTAGATATATACGGTCCTACAACCGGAGATAAGGTTCACCTTGCGGATACCGGATTAATCATTGAAATCGAAAAGGATTATATGGAAGGTCTTTATGGTGACGAAGCCATAGCGGGCGGCGGAAAATCCTGTCGTGACGGTATGGCACAGAAGCCGGGAGTGACGACAAAGGGTGATGGTCTGGATTTGGTAATTACCAATATGATTATTCTGGACCCGATTCTCGGAGTCATAAAAGGTGATATAGGAATTAAGGATGGAAAGATTGTCGGAATCGGAAAAGCGGGAAATCCGGATACCATGGATATTACACCGGGGCTGGTAATCAGTCCCGAAACGGAAATTATCACCGGAGACCCCGGCTGGATTGCAACCGCAGGCGGCATCGATGTTCACGTTCATTTTGAATCACCGCATCAGGCATGGGAGGCATTAAGTAACGGACTTACAACCATGATTGGCGGTGGATGTGGAGCAAAGACCTTAAGTATTGAAGCACCGGGACCGTTCAATCTGAAAAATATGATTGAATCATTTGAAACCGTACCGATAAATATCGGACAACTGGCAAGAGGAAATTCCTGTCAGCCGGAAGCAATTATCGACCAGGCAAAGAACGGCTGTATCGGCATGAAGATTCATGAGGACTGGGCGGCAACCCCGGAGGTAATTAATACCTGTCTGAACGTGGCAGACGAGATGGATTTTTCCGTTCAGATTCATACCGATACCTTGAATGAATCCGGATTTGTAGAAAGCACGATACAGGCAATTAACGGAAGAACCATGCACGCCTATCATACAGAAGGAGCCGGTGGAGGACATGCACCGGATATTATCAAGGTGTGTGGGGAGCCGAATATATTGCCATCCTCTACGAATCCAACGAATCCATACACCATAAATACGATTGATGAGCATTTAGATATGATATTCGTAGCACACCACCTCAATCCGAATGTTCCGGAGGATGTAGCATTTGCGGATTCCAGAATCCGGGAGGAAACGATTGCAGCAGAGGATGTTCTGCATGATATGGGAGCCATCAGTATGATGGGTTCGGATTCTCAGGGAATGGGTCGTGTTGGAGAATCCGTTCTTCGGACATGGCAGCTGGCATCTAAGATGAAGCAGCAGCGTGGACGTTTACCGGAAGAAAGCGGAGACAATGATAATCAGAGAGTCTTACGCTATCTGGCAAAGTATACCATTAATCCGGCAATTACATTTGGTGTCAGTGAATATATCGGCTCTTTGCAGCCGGGACGAATCGCAGATATTGTAATCTGGAAGAGTGCATTTTTTGGAACCAAGCCGGAAATGGTATTAAAATCCGGATTTCTTGCATGGGCACCTTGCGGAGATGCAAATGCATCCGTAGCATGGGGCGAGCCGTTAATTTATAAAGCACAATACGGAGGCTTTGGTTCCTGCAATAATACACTGTCAAAGGTATTTGTAACGAAGGCGGCAATCGAAGATGGACTGGCTGACCGGTTAAAAATATCGGGAGATAAATTATTACCGGTTAAAAACACCCGAAACCTCGGAAAAAAGGATATGGTTCGAAACAGCTATTGTCCGAAGATAGAAGTGGATGCAGAGACTTATGAGGTATTTGCAGACGGAGAACTGATTACCTGTGAACCGGTAGAGACAGTTCCGTTGGCACAAAAATATTATTTCAGGTAAGGTGAGGAAGTATGATTATTGAACATATTGCAGGAATGGAAGCTGAATTAAATCTGACAGGTAAGACCGTTCATCCGGTTGAGTTTACAGAAGAACAGATGCAAAAGGGACATCAACGGTTTCTGACGCAGGATGGTCTGGATGTAGCAATTTCCTTACCTTCAGAAGAACATCTGGCAGACGGTAGCATATTAGAGTTATCCGAAACAGATGTGATACTGGTAAGGGCAGCGGTTGAAAAGGTGTTTGTAATTACACCAAGAACTGCCGGCGGCTACGGTAAGGTCTGCTATAACATTGGAAATATGCATAAGAAAGCATATCTGACGGAGACAGAGGTGGTGGTTCCGTATGACTCCGTACTGGAGCGGGTTCTGATTAAATGCGAAGAACCCTATCAGGTAACGGAGCGTAGGATTACCGGAATATCTGCAAATGTCTCAGCAAAGGAGCATGTAGCACATGGACATGAACATGAACACCATCATGGATAAACAATTGAACAAAAACCTGTGTCTGCTTCAGTTTTTCGGAAGTACATTTCCGGTAGGCGGATTTCAGCATTCCTATGGCTTGGAAACCTATATTTCAAACGGGGAGGTAAAGAATGCACAACAGTTAGAGCAGTACATATTAGATACCTTGCAGCAGGTATATGTCACATTTGACGGCAGGGCATTTTGCAGGGCATGGCAGTATGGGAGGGATGGAGCAATAGAGCCATTACGAAAGCTGGATGCAGAAATTACCGCAATGCGATTATCGGGTGAGAGCCGGAGGGCATCCCTGAAAACCGGAAAAGCGTTGCTCCGGATGGCAGTATTGATGACAGGAGAGCAGAAGCTTTCCGAATATCGGCAGGTGGTGCAGGGGATGCCAAACATCGGAAATTATTGTGTGGTTGCGGGCTTTCTTTCCGGAAGGCTGGACGCTCAACCGGAGGCGGCACTTCAGGCTTTTTATTTCAGTGATATGAACAATCTTTTACAAGTTGGAATTAAAACGATTCCTCTGGGACAGACAGAAGGGCAGCAGTTACTGTATGAATTATATCAGAAGTTCAATGCGGCTGTGGAGAAGACCATTCAGAATCAGAATGAAGAACTGGAGAACTTTGTTCCATATATGAATCTAATGTCCATGCAACACGAAACCTTATACAGCAGGCTATATATGTCATAGCGGAAGGAAGGGATTTAAGATGAAGAAAACAATCCGAATTGGCGTAGGAGGGCCGGTAGGCTCAGGTAAAACAGCATTAATTGAAAAACTTTGTAAGGCATTGTCGGATACCTATGAGATAGGGGTAGTAACCAATGATATTTACACGAAGGAGGACCAGAAGATTCTGATTCGTGCAAAGGCACTGGAGGAAAACCGGATTATCGGGGTTGAGACCGGAGGCTGTCCGCATACCGCGGTTCGGGAGGATATATCCATGAATCTGGATGCGGTGGATGAATTAATGCAACGGTATCCGAAGCTGGATTTGATTTTTATTGAAAGTGGCGGAGATAATCTGGCAGCAACCTTTAGTCCGGAATTGGTAGATGGTCTGATTTTCGTAATTGATGTAGGCGAGGGTGAAAAGATTCCGAGAAAAGGCGGACCGGGTATCACCCAATCCGATTTACTGGTTATTAATAAGATTGATATTGCACCGTATGTACACAGTGACTTAAAGGTTATGGAAGCGGATACCTTGCGGATGCGGGGAAGCAGACCGTTTGTATTCACCAATCTGGATGATGGCACCGGGTTAAATGAGATTATCAAGTGGATAAAGAAGGATATGCTCTTTGAGGATTTGAAGGAGTCTTAATATGGTTAGATGTGATGCGGAAGGATACAATGGAAAGATAAATATGCGAATAGACAAGCGAAGCACAGCAGAGGGTTCGGTCAGTTATCTTGCAGAACAGTATTACAAGCTTCCGCTGCAGATTATGACCCCGTTTTATCCGGATTCGGACGGAACGGTATCGGTGTATCTGTTAAATCCGAGCGGAGGTGTAATGGAATATGACAATTTCCGGATTGACATTTATCAGGAGGACGAAACAAAGGCACAAATTCTTACCCCTTCGGCAAATAAGGTCTATCGAAGAAAATCCGATGGAACAGCTCATCAGTGCATGAGATTTACAGTGGGTTCCGGAGCATGGCTGGAATACCTGCCGGATGAAATGATACCGTTTAAGGATTCCGCATATAGTCAGGAAACGGACTTTTATCTGCAACCGGATTCCCGGTTGATTACTTGGGATATTATGGCGGCAGGACGTGTGGCAAACGAGGAGCAGTTCGCATTTTTTAACTATACATCACAGGTTCGGATATTCTTAAAGGACGAACTGGTTTTATGTGACCGCATGAAGGTGTTGCCGGAGGAGCGGGATATGCATAGCCTGTTATGTATGGATTCTTACTTTTTTCTCGCAACCGTATATGCGTATGCCGGGGCGGAAAATACAGAAGAGCTGGTAGTAAGGGTAAGAGAAGCCTTACAGGAGGATGCGGAAGGAGCTGTCGGCATCAGCAGTCCGGAGGACGGAGTCCTTGTCATCAAGGTAATGAACCGGCATATGTATAAGCTGCATCAGGAATTAAGGGTAATATGGAGCGTACTGCGTTCCGGTATATTACATAAAGAAATTACAGTTACAAGAAAGTATTAGATAATAAGGAGGTAATGATTATGGCATGTTTTATAGTACCAATGGCAGAGGCGGTTGTGACAACCGCAGTAACACACATTTTAAAGAAAAAGGAAGCGGCTTCAGAAGCTTCTCTAAATTCTTCTATGGCTTCCTCTATGGATTCTTCTGTAGAGACTGTGAAGGAAGTAAGATTTTCACGAAAGCTGAAATGGTTATCTAATTTGCTCTGGGGTGGCTCTGCATTGCTTGCATTTGAGCATCTGTGGCATGGGGAAATCGTTCCGTTTTATCCATTTCTGACTGCCGCTTCGAGTCCTGCGGATGCCATGGAAATGTTACATGAAATGGCGACAGTGGGAAGTACCATGGCAATTGTGGTAACGGCAGTCTGGGTCGGAATGGTAGTGGTATCTTCTGTTCTGGAACGAAATTCTGCAAAGGAAGTAAAACAGAAGGAGGGTGTATGATATGCTATTGTTAATTGTAGTAACGGCAGCCATTGTTGCGACGGTTATGTGGTATCGGCAGTTGCCGGGAAATCATATGCAGCTTTCCACACTTTGCTTTCTCTATTGGGGAGCATCTATTATGTGGTTTATAGATGCGGTATTTGAATACATAGAACAGGGAGCCGCATATTTTACACCGGCTATATCGGACATGATAAATGATACTTTTCTGGGAATATCCGTAGTTGTATTCGGTATGCTAATCTGGCTGGTAAAACTGCTGTTAAAGGACCCGAAGCAGGTATTGAGGCTGCACCATTCAAAACATAAATAATTATTCCTGCATCCGGTATAGGTCAGACCGGGTCTTTCTCCAAATGATGAGGGAGATTCCGGCAGTTAAAAATTCTGTAACGACAAAGGCATACCAGACACCGTCTGCTTGCAGAAAGCGGCTTAGCATATAGGCAATCGGAAGCATGACAATCATATATCGTGACAGGGAGATTATCAGGGAAGAACCTCCCTTTCCAAGTCCCTCCAGAACTCCGGAGCAGGTAACGGAAATTCCAGAAACAACGAAGCCTATGCTGATGATTCGGAGTGCGTGTCCGCCCATCCGAACAACGGACGGATTCTGGGCAAACAGTCCGAAAATCTGTAATGGAAACAGCCATGACAGTACAGTACCGACCAGCATAATACCCATAATCAACAGCATAGAGGTTGTGAAGATTTTTTCTACACGCTTGGGTTCTCCTGCACCGGCATTGTATCCGACCAGAGGACGGATTCCCTGCACCATTCCGTTGGCGGTCAGATAAATGAAGGTCTGAAGCTTATAATAGACACCAAGAATCAGTACATATTGTTCGGAAAAAGCGGTTAATATCTGATTGAGAACGGATACCTGCACAGAAGGAAGTGCTGTATTCAGGGTAGCAGGTATTCCGACCTGATACAGCCGTTTTATCAGACTCTTATCCGGAGATAAATAACGTAGCTGCACACGCACCTGAACCGGTTTTAAAATCATAAGAACTATATAGATAATAAGGGTCAGGCATTGACCGATTCCGGTGGCATAAGCAGCACCGGTGATTCCCATAGCCGGAATCATTCCCCAGCCGAAAATCATAATAGGGTCTAGTATAATATTGGCAACACATCCGCAAATCATGCTGAACATGGATACATTCATTTTTCCGACGGACTGGAAGATTTTTTCGAGACAAATGCCGACATTTACTGCCGCAGAAAAGAGGAATACCCGATTAGAGTAGGTAAGTGCCAGATTCAGAATATCCGAATCCGAGGTAAACAGCTTTAAAAAGGAAGGCATAATCAACAGGCAGAAAACGGTCAGAAGCACACCATGAATCAGGCTTAACAGCACGCCTAATGTGGCAGAGTGGTCTGCGGCTTCGTGTTTCTCGGCACCCAGAAAAAAGGCAATGCACGCATTAACACCCACGCCGAAGCCAATAGCAATGGCATTTACCATATTCTGAAGGGGAAAGACTAAGGACAGTGCGGTCATGGCGGCATCACTGATTTTAGCAACAAAATAGCTGTCTACGATATTATAAAGAGAATTAACTGCCATGGAGATAACCATAGGCAAAGACATAGACAAAATCAATGGCAGTATCTTTCGTTCTTTCATAAACGTCTGGTTCATAGAATACTCCTCTCAAGATTATAAAGTGTTGCACATAAAAAGCCACATAGCAATCCGCTATGTGGCGAAAAGATGGCATAAAACGTAGTTCTTTAAATACCCGGAAAAATCCACAATTCATTTTAACAGTTCATAGGATAGCAAAGAGCATTCGGTTTGTCAAGGAAGCGGATGAAAACGGCTTCCAGAACTTATGCAGTCAGTCCGCGTTTTTTTAAGATGCGGGCTTCCAGAACCGAAAAGACACCTTTGTCAATGGCAATTCCTACAAGTACAATCACAATCATAACCAGTGTAACCTGATTAATATCTGCCAAATCCCGACCGGTAATCAGAGTCTGTCCAAGTCCGATTGAGGTAGTCATTACCTCTCCTGACATCAAGGCACGCCAGGCAAAGGACCACCCCTGCTTTAGTCCGGTAATAAACTCCGGCAGACATGCCGGGAAAATAACGTGCTGATATAGTTGGCGTTGGCTGGCACCCATAGTCAGTGCTGCCTTGGAATAAATAGGCTGGACATTCTTAATGGCATTGTCTACGGAGATTGCAATGCTGAAAGCAGACCCCATTATGACAACAAATAGAATTGCCTGTGTGGATAAACCAAACCATAGAATAGAAAATGGCACCCAGCATACACTTGGTAACGTCTGAATTCCCAGAATAACAGGCTTTAGGTTCTTTTGCAAATATGGAAAGTGATGAATCAATAATCCGATTAGGATTCCCAGAAGGACCGCAATTGCATAACCTATGATACCACGCAGCAGGGAATTTCCGATTGCTTCCGGCAGAGTTCCGTTTTCCATAAGTCTCAGAAAGCTTTCGCCGACACCAAGCGGAGAGGGAACTGCATACGGCTTTACAAGGTTCAGCAGGTCAACACCGACATAGTAAAAGACTTGCCAGAGACCAACCAGCAGTAACAGAAAAATTAGTAAGCTCATCCTGCAATCTCCCTTCTGACCTCTCCGCTGATGCGGTGACGATAGTTTACAAAATCCGGAGCGTACACCTGACGTGGGCGGCAAAGTTCAATCGGAATAATATCTTCAATACTATGTGTGACAGGAGAAAGCACAATCACCCGGTCTGCAAGATACACAGCCTCTTCGACACTGTGTGTAATGAATAAAATAGTATTTTTTGTTTTGCTCCAGATGCTTTGAAGCTCTTCTCGCAATTGGTTTGAGGTCTGTTTATCCAAGGCGGAAAACGGTTCATCCATAAGCAGAAGCTCTGCGTTCATAGTTAAGGCACGTGCCAGAGCGGTACGCTGACGCATTCCTCCCGATAATTGATGGATAGGATAATCTCTGTAATTCTGCAAATGAACCATGTTCAGATAATAACTTGCCTGTTCCTCCTGCTCCTGTTTACTGATTCCGGCTAGCTTCATGCCGAACTTGACATTTTCGATTACCGTCAGCCATGGAAATAGTGCATGCTCCTGAAACATGACAGTCCGGTCGGCACCGGGGCCGGTAATCGGTTTGCCTTTTAATAAAAGCTCACCGCTACTTGGCTTTTCCAGCCCGGCAACCAAATTCAGTAAGGTGCTTTTTCCGCATCCGGAAGGACCTACAATGCATACAAATTCTCCGGATTCAATCTCCAGATTAATATTATTCAGAATTGCGGTCTCGGCATTTTTGAATTGTTTTTGAATGCCTCGCATAACTAATGACATAATGAGCTACTCCTCTCCGTATAGACTGGCTGTCGGCAGTTCTGAAATAAAACCCTGCTCCTTGCTGATTTGTGCAAATTGGAAAATGGAGTCACGATTCAGCTCCGTACTGACTCCGATTCTGGAAAATGCTTCACTTAATATGGCAGTATCCAGCGACTTTCCGGTGGCTGATTGAAGCTCGGAATTAATTATATCCAGACATTCCGAACGATTGTCGTTTAAGCGGTCAGTAGCAGTCTCATGTTCTTCCAGAAAGGCATCCACCAGCTCCGGATATTTCTCACGAAATTCCCGACGGACTACAACAACGGCAACATCATAATCTCCTTCATAGTAGATGGCATCATAATCCAGTAACAGCTCTGCATTTTGTGCCAGCAGGGTAGAACCCCAAGGTTCCGGAACTAAGGCGGCATCAATGTCCCCGTTATTCATAGTATTGGCAACATCTGCATTGGCAACCGCAGCAACCGTAACAGTTCCACCGTCTGTGACCGGACTTAGCTGATGTTCCTCTAATAAGTGTAATAAGCACAAATGCTGGGTATTTCCAATCTGTGGAATGGCAACTGTTTTACCCGACAATGCTTCTACACTGTCGATACCGGAATCTGTTCTTGTTACCAGAACCGCACCCCCTTTGGTAGCACCTGACAGGATTTCTACATCACCGTTAGACTTGACATTAGCTGTAATAGCAGGTACTGGACCAATATATCCAATATCAATATCTCCGGCGAAGAGTGCTTCAACCTCTGCCGGACCGGCATTAAAAGCAGTCCATGTAACGGTTGCCTGATTCGCCAGATGCGATTCCAGACTTTGCTCTGATTTCATGAGTAATGCCTGTGCATGGGTAATGTTATTAAAATATCCAATGGTAACCTCCGGAGTTTCCGGTGTGCCGGCAGTACAGCCGGATAAAAGGAATAAAGAGATAAAGATTCCTCCGCACAGAAGAAATTGTTTTACAATACGCATATAATATGTACCCCTCTGATTTTATTTGCTGATAAGCAGCATTCAAAAGTAGTTTATAGAGTTTTACAGGACAAAACAACCAATAAAATGAAAACGATACCTATTGACAAAATATGGAAAAACTAATACGTTTATAATAATATATGCAGGTTTGCCAGAAAGAAAATTCGTAAAATTTGCAAACGTTTTCACGAAAAACACAAAAAGCTTTTCAATAGAATGAAACATAAATGGTATAGGGGGAAAAATAATGTCATTAAAACGAATTGCAGAGCTTGCCGGGACGTCGGTATCAACCGTATCCAGAGTGCTGCATTCACCGGGGCATCGTTGTAATCAAAGCGGGTTAGAACGGCGAATCTGGGAAATAGCAAGGGAACAGAATTATATTCCGAATCCTGCGGCAAGGCAGTTGCGGAAAGGAAATGAAATAAAAGCCACACCATTTACAGTAGATGTTTTTCTGACACGGTTCAACAGCATGGATAAGGACCCGTTTTTTCTGGAATTATTTCATTTTCTTGAGGAAGAATTAATGGAACATCAGTGTCTGTTAGGGGAAGTATTAAATGTACCGGACTTTATGGAGCTGGAACGCAGAAAGCAGGAAACAGGAGGGGTGCCATATCGTTCCAGTGAGAATGTTGAGTCCGAACGAATCCGGCATATGGCGGGGTATATTGAACAGAAGAAAAATACCGGTCTTATGATATTTGGAAAATGTCCGACAGAGCTGATTGCAACCTTGCGAAAGCGTTACAAATACATGATTGGAATAGACCGGAATCCGACGGAATACGCGTATGATGAGGTAATCTGTAATGGTGCCATTGCAGCTGGTCAGGCTATGGAATATTTGATTTCGCTGGGACATACCAACATCGCTTATATAGGGGATTGTACCTATGAATCCCGATATATCGGATATTATCAGACCTTATTGAATCATAAGATACCGCTTCGTTATGATAATGTGTTCCAGACAGGACAGACGGAACAGGAAGGGTATCGGATAATGGAGGATATTCTTCAACAGGCAATACGGCCATCTGCAATTTTTTGTGCCAATGACTGCACAGCAGTCGGAGTCTTGCGGGCATTAAGGGAAAAGAAGCGAAAGGGGTATCTTCCGTCAGTCATTTCTATTGATGATATTGAAGAAGCCCAGCGGACAACGCCGATGCTGACAACCATTCGAATTCCGAAGCAGGAAATGGTACATCTTGCAGTGTCGCTATTATTGGATAGAAAAAACGGAGGGCATCAGGAGGCAATCCGGGTAGAGCTTCCTTGCCGGTTGATGGAACGGGAAAGCTGTACCTGTCAATGCAGATAAGAGGCGGACAGGAAAAAGGAACATGACTATTGACAGAGTTATTTGAATAAAGTTAAAATATAGCCAGTAAATAAATGAATAATAACAAGTCCTTAAGGAGGTTTTGATTATGGAAGAAACAGCAATGAAGGTATACTCACAATATAATAATGTTCTGTCAGTTAAGATTATTCCGGGACATTTTGCTACAAACCATTCGCATATTAATTATTATATGGATATGACAACATTGAAAACCAGACAGAGTGCGGCAATGGCAGCAGCTAAGGCAATCGTGCGTGAGTATGTAACCAGTACGATTGTAGATACGATTGTGTGTATGGATGGAACAGAGGTAATCGGGGCATATCTGGCAGAGGAATTGTCGGCAGCAGGATTTATGTCTATGAATGCACACCAGACCATTTATGTAGTTTCACCGGAATTAAATTCCATGGGACAGTTAATTTTCCGCGATAATTTACAGCCTATGATTCGGAATAAGCATGTATTGCTGTTATTAGCAACCGCAACAACCGGACGTACCATTGAGCGGGCATTAGAATGTATAGAATATTATGGCGGCAGTGTTGCAGGCGTATCCTCCTTGTTCTCCGCTGCAGAGGAGATTCATGGCTGTACGATTCATTCTATTTTTAAGAAGGAAGATTTTCCGGAGTATCAGACCTATCCGCATGGTGAATGTCCTTACTGCAAGGCAGGACAGAAGCTGGATGCTATCGTCAACAGCTACGGATATATGAAGCTGTAGGGATAATAGGTATAGGAAGTTATATAGCATAAATATACTTGAGATATGTAGGAAAAGCAGCAAGTCTTTGACTCTTGGCAGTCGGAGGCTTGCTGCTTTCGTTGGTGGGAATAACTAGAAGAAATCAGTTGAAATCAAAGAAAAACCATGGTATTAATTAACTATAGAAAAAGTTCTGGGCAAACAAACGATTAATAGAGGGAAACCATATTACACATGGAAAGTTAATTCACGTTGACAAGGAATTTCTACAGGGGAATGTAGGAGCAGGCAATGGAAAATATTTGCAAAAACAAGGATATGTATTTAAGAAAAGGACAGAATTTGGTATGCAGAAAAGTAAAGCGAGTGAAACAGCAAAAGATGTAATCAGAACAGCGAAGGAAATACTAGGTGAAAAGATAGATAATATAACGCTTTTTAATGTTACGGACGAGCCATATAAAATGTTCAGTATAAAATGTACCATATATAACTATTTTGTACTTGCATTCAACTATGACAGAGGACATTTTGGCTGTAGTATTGTATATGGAAATGATGCAATTGCATTATCGAATAGTATGGAGTGGGATGATGATTGTGAGTTTACTATATTCTGGAAAGAAATAGATGAGCAGATAAAATTACGGATACCGGATAAATATTTACAGGCACATGGATGGTTATAAATTGATGGATAAGTCACTTACCGGAAGTAAGGAAGGGAACGTATATGTTTGAGTTAGACTACAGAATCGTTCATAGTGAGGATGATGATTTTGCAGGACAAAATGGTTTTTTACAAATTATGTGTAATGGGTATAAATACGGTGAAATATATCCGGAAGAAGTAGAAATGATTATGGATAAAGTTTCGTTATGCGATTGGTTTGACAGACTGGTAAGAGTCATTAAATATTTAATGACAAAAGATTATGTTTTGCTAAGTGATGTGGAATCATATAATACATGGATTGAGTTTCGTAGAAAAAATGAAGAAGTAACAGTAAGCATTATAAAGGCAGAGAAGGAAGAAGGTTCTCATGATATTGAGTTTAATTTGAAAGAGTCTATTGCAGGAGAATGGGACAAACAAGTAATTTGCTACAGTCAATTGAAAACAGAGGTAAAGGCAAAGCTAAGGGAATATGTAGAACGCATTACAGTTGACAATACGCAAAATCCTGAAATTGAGAAATTGAAAGAGGTTCTTAAAACCTTTTAGAAAAATCATAACAGGGTTGGGGTGTAACACTTGGAGGTACATTTGGTGGATAAGGACAAATTGATTTCTGATATAATATCATTTAAGGATAGCATAGGTATGTGGAAAATAGTATTAAATCAATTAACAGATGCGGATTTTGTTATAGGATATGGGTTTGATAATAACACAGAACTATGGAAAGTTTACCAAAACAATGAAAAAGGAATCGTAGCGGAATGGACGTTTGAAAATGAAGAAGCGGCATTAGAAAAACTATATAAAAAAGTAAAATTTCAGCATAGAATCTTAAATTAACCTTCAAAGATTTTCCGGTGAGAGTCATTCGACTTATACCGTTTTGGAAATTCCGGGAAATGATAATGCAATTTGAAACAACTATATTACAAGGACATTATCTAAATTATGCAAATAGGATGGAATCGGAAGAAAATATTATTAGTCAGGGGGCTTATAGATGCAAAACAGTAAAGCATTTGAATGTTTAATAAAACAATTAAATGCAAATGGGTCAGAAAAAATGGATGGATATTATCCCGGAATAATGGAAGAACTATATGATTGGGGGAGAGAAAAAGCAGAAGATATTATTTGGGATGCTTTTAATAATAAAAAAGAAATAGAATTAGCACAATTTCTTCCACGATTAGAAAAATATGACGGCATAAGGGCTTTAAAAGAGAGTCCTTATTTATTACAAATACCAAGCGAGGCAAGTGCAAAAATTGGAAAAATATTGTATGAAGCTACGGGAGAAGAAGCCTACTTAGATATAATTAAAAGAAATATTGATGCATCGCCGGAAACAGTAACGTATGTTTCAATTTTGTCATATTGCAAACCTTGTCAACGCTTATATAACATTCTTGCTGACATTTACATAAATAATAACAATCGGGTTAATAGAAATATTGCTGTTATGGGGATTCTATATAACAAAGGGATAATGAAAGACAGAGGTAGTATTAAAGAGTCAAATGATGTAATAAGTTTGCGTAAGAAATTCAAATCCGAAGATAGTGTAGAGCGTCAAAAGATTCTTGAAAAATTTGAAAACGGAGAATTAATCAGGCAAAAATACTTAGAATGAAAGGGGAATGTTGTTTTTGTTTCTGAAAACATCATACAACTAATAATGATTGAAAGAAAATATGTAATTTATGAAATCACAAAGGATAAAAAAGACATCAGCATAATTTGCAATTGTAAAAACGCAGAAACACTTAATACATTTTTATACTCTGACGTTAGACCATTTGAAGCATGGATTAAATCAGATTTGGACAAAGTGTTATCAGGAGAAATTGATTCAAAGGAAATACGCGGAAATGTTTGCTATGTTAAGATAAATCCTAAAACAACCCAGATATATGATATGTTAATAGAGGATGATACTGAATATCATGCGGCCTGTTGTGAGGTAGATACAAAAGAGCTTCGTCAATTAATTGAGGAGTGGTGTGATAAAGCTCGAGAATTTGAAAATACAGAAACACTTTCGGAAGATAAAAGGGGAAATTGAAATTTTATGTTATATAGATTTTACAGAACGATAGAAATTGGAAAAGAAGATATATTGTTGATAGAATTTAAAGAAAAAAAGTATGAGATATTGTCTATCTTTTTGGAATCGGACGTAACACCCTTTGAAACTTGGATAAAGGCTGCATTTGATAGCGTTTTGTCGGGAGAAAATCAATATGAGGAAGTAAATGGAAATGTATGTTGTGCAGAAATTAGCTTTGATACAACAAAAATATATGATAACCTTGCTGCAGATGCTATGGGAAATTGGTGTGAGGTGAATACAAAAGAGCTTCGTCAATTGATTGAGGAGTGGTGCGATAAAGTTCGGGAATTTAAAAGTAACAGTTGCAATACAAAATAAAGGGAGAATTTATGGAAGAAGATAAGGAAAAATGCATAGGTAAACTTATTCATAGCCGTATTCCAATTGAATGGATGAGATATAATATGTACATAAAAGAAGAAAAATATCGCAGTATTCCGATGCTTGTATTTCGAGTACAGGAATCTTGTCCGGAAAATCTTATTTGCAATCTTAAAGAATGTATTGATACCTTTAAGGGAAATTTGAATTGGAAAATGTTCAAGGATTCTTTGTCCAGAAAAGGTAATTATTTGATTACAATTTCTGAATTAGAGGACTTGCATAGGGAATGTCATGCCGGAAGGATTCAATACAACCAAATAGAATTTTTCGGGGCAGAAAAATATAAACAGCTTTGTGATGATGCCATACAGGATATACCTATGCTTGCAAAGCATATTACAGAAAAATATAAGGAAAACGAAGTTGTTAAAATCATAGAATAATGCATAGTCGTAACGGCGAGACCAAGGAGGGGATAGAATGATTATTTATATGGGAGCCTTTCGGGCACTTGCTGAATTTTTCAAGGAATTCTTTAAGGAAAAAGAAAAGGAACCAATTGCGGAAGGGGGAGATGGAGAACTTAATTTGATGAATGAACAGGAAAAAAAGAATAAGGAAATTATGAAAGACGGAGGCTGGAAATGCTATTCCTGCGGGCATGTAAATAGAAAATTAACTATTAATTGTGAAAAATGTGCTATGGGAAAATACGAATCCGAAGATAGATATAAAGAAGATGCCATCCGGCGATTAAAGAGCAATTAAAAAAAGCATGACACCCCCGCTATTTGAACGAGGGCATCATGCCTGAAAAATCACAGTGTTCTGTTTATTATTCAACAACAACCTTTTGCGATAATTCAATTTTGTTACCATTTACATCCGTAATAGTAGCTTTTATAGTAGTGGTGCCACTATTTAAGAAAGCAATAGTTGTAGAAGAATCTGTATAAGAAACATCCGTCCACCAACCGATAGTATCACCGCATAGACCCCTGCCTGTAATGCCGGCAACAGAGTATCCGTCCGCCGTTTTTCCTTCCGTTGAGTACCTCACTTCAGAATAGCGTTCATCAATTAATCCGAAATCCATCTTCTTATATGTCCAAGCAGCCCTTTCTATTCCGTATTTTTCAAATCCGGCTTTATCTGCAGCATCAACCGCTTCAATAATAAGTGCTTCCATAAATTCTTCACCAATCTCATTCGTGTTGTATAAGCCTGAACCAAAGCATTGAATCCTTTTTGAACAAGCACGATACTCCGCCATATGTCCGGGATAATTCATAGAAATGAAAATTATATACAATATTTTCGCCTTCAAATTTTTTTATTGTAATTACCTCCGTCTGTTATGTTCTTCGTTTTGCTGTTGTCTTATAAAAATTACTTTTGTATACAGCCTGTGGTTCAGTAAGATTCATATTTTTGCATTGTTACTATAATGAGTATCTCTTAAAATTCACTTGAGAGCAATGATTTATCGTGTAACAAATATATTCTGCTTTTTTTGAAGAATTGTTTTGGGAATTTGTTTAGGAGTGCTGTATAATATTAAAAAGAGGTGGAGGACAAAATATGCAAATTAATAATATTGGATATAATCATTTTCATGATGCTGATTTTCGGATAGAACGCCCGAATGGCTCCGGAGATTATCTTCTCTTACTTTTGAAAACACCGGCTATTTTTACAATGAAAGGAAAAGATATTATTACAGAGCAGAATTCTTTCATTTTATATAAAAAAACACACCGCAGTTTTATCGTGCCAGTGATGTGAGGGTTTCAAATGATTGGTTTCATTTTGATTTGTCTGAAGAAGATGTCGCATATATAAATTCCTTAGATATTCCGTTTGATAAGGTAGTGTTTATTGGGGATATGAATAATTTATCAATCATTCGAACGAATATTTATAATATGCCATATTATGATTGAAGCAAGAGCAGAAAACATAGGAAAGAAGAGAAGTAAGAAACAGTTGGATATGAGTTGATTTGTTTTATAGTGAAATTCGTACGTTTGTGCAAATAGTAAATAAATAATGATAAATAGGTGATAATAATAGAACAAGGCTGCCCGGTTGGAATGGGTAGCCTTGTTCTATTAAAAAGCATTTATATCAAAGCATCTGTTTTATAAATACCACCAGTTGTCTTGCGGTCTGGTATAATTCATTCGTAGTAGGTTCTTCGGTAAAGGTATTCAAATCCAAGGCATCCGATAACGTATCCTTGTGACGCTCTAAGAATACAGTTCCGGCATCGGTATCTGAGCTTAGATTTCCTTCCCAATGGTTTTCTTTCCACATCAGGTCGGCAGACAAAGTTCCGTAGTCTGTATCCGGAATGGTTGCATGAATCGTACCCTTCTGATTTTCATCCCGAATAACGGATAGATGAATAATATTCAAAGTACCGTCAATCGAAAACGGTATTTCGTACTGCTCGCTGCGTGACATTTTCTCCATAATGCGAAGACCGGAGCGAATCTGCTTCAAGGCTTGAATATCCTTTGCAGTAATAACACCGGTAGCGTCTGCTTCATGGATGGCATTTGTAACATCTTCCTCTAATTTTCCGTATGCCTGCTCCATGTCCTCCTTAGAGGTCAGGTGACTCACTAAGTCCTCTGCGGATGCCGTCGGAAGCTCTTGCTCAGAGAGTAATTGGAAGGTGCGGTTGCCCTTTGCCTGAATGTTAGCTGCCATCAGAAGATTAGTCATGGAAGGGAAAATATTCCATTGATTCATAAAGGCAGCCGCATCCGTTAATTGCTGGCGATTCATAGACAGAAGCTCAAGCTCCGGCTGCAAAAGCAGGTCTGCGGTAGCCTGTGTATCGGTCTGGTTCTCAGCGTCAGCTTCGGCATCGATAACCGGCTCGGTCAATTGATTCTGTATCGTATCATAAAATTCCTCTAAGGTAGTTCCGTTTGCTGCCTCCTGTACCATGCTGTCAATCATATCCGGAGAAAGACGGTGCAGTAATTTTCCTGCAAGCCGGGACTGATAATCGGCATTGGCAGAGACTCCGGTCAGAATCTGCTGGTCTATGGTTGGTTCGGAAACGGTAGCCTCTATGCCGCCAAACGAATCATCCAGCGACCAGTCCATACCGGAAGCACGATTGCTTCTGTGTGCGGACAGCAGATTTTGCAGGGTAATACCCTGACCGTTTCGTACCAGAGTTCCGATGTCCTTTCCGTCTGACTTTGCTACTTTATTTAATAAGCGATAGATCCCGATATAGCCTTGCCGTTCTTCGTTGGAGATATGATGCTTGCGGTCAAGCTTCTGTAAAAATTCGCTGTAGGTATCCTCGTCCGTAATGCCGGATTCCTGCACATAATCCTGAACCAGTGCATTTAACTCATCCACCGGCATATTCAGAGGATTTCGTCCGTCACGAATTAAATGCAGGACAACAGAAGGAGTCAGATTCTGCATAAGCTCCTGTACCTGTGCGTCTGCCGCCTTTATCTGGGATACCGCATCGGTTGTTATTTCCATCTGATTATAGCCTAATATACGGACTGCCCGGCGGTTGTCCTCGGTGAGCGGTAAATCCTGCTCTGTCAGCAGGTCATCTACATTACGAAATGCCTTTTGAATAGAATCCCCCATATCCCTTCTCGGCTGTGTCATCAAGGTTTCATAAGAGTTTAATGGATTTCCGTTTGCAGTTCCCGATAACCGGTGAAGTGCAAGCGTTCCTTCTGTATGCAGGGCTTCTAAAGAGAATACATAGGAAGACTTTAATAGGACAGCACCCAAAGCAGAGGCAGGCAGATAAGGAAGCTCCTGTAAGGTGCGGTTGGTATCTGCTGCTAACTGAATGGATTCCTTGGTAGGAGTCATTCCCATGGACTGAAATTGTTCTTTATAGTAATTCTGCTCCTGTTCCCGCAGGGCATCTACGACCTCGGTAAGCTCTCTGGTTCGCAAATGAATATCCTGTTTTGCAAGTGCATAGCTTGCTTCCCATGTCATTTTTAACCGTAATTCTTCTAACTGACGGTGGGCGGTAATTGCTGCCGGTGAAAGGGAAACGGCAGAATTTGTCTGGCTTTCGTCGGTGGCAGCTTCACCTGTCTGAAAATGCTCTGCATTCTGTTGATAGAAAGCCGACAGATTTTCTAAGGTATAAGGAAGTCCGGAAGCAGAAAACTCTGCCAATACGGAATCCGTAAGCTGTGGAAGCTCATTTATAATCTGGTTCGCTACAGAAGAAGCAGTCGGAAAATAAAGCTCTAACTGCTTATATGGAATGTGGACAGTGTAATTGTCAGCCGCCTCTGAATCAGACGCAGAAGACTGCTCGGAAGTCTGTTCCGAAATTTGCTCTGCAACCTGCTCTGCAATCCGGTCAGATGAGAAGCCGTTGCGGTTTAAGTCCTGAATGGCAAACCATGTCTGTAAATTATCTGTAGTAACCGGTAGCCGGTGATTTAACAGAAATTGAACGGCATGCTCGGACTCGGCAGACATAGGAAGCCCTGCTGTCTGAAGCACCCGCTGAATCTGAGGCTGCATCTGCTGGTATGCCTGCTCGGATACCGGAGTTTCCGGAACGGAGGAAGCACTATATTGAGCTTTATACAGATTATCCATACTAATAGATAAGTTATTCTGAAGCAGATAGATGGTCTGTTCCTGTGAAATAGGAAGGAAGGAATCTGCTTCCCCGGTAATTAAAAGCACCTCTTTTTTTATGCTGTCAATGGATTCCTGCAGCTTGGCATCCTGTTCCTTTCCGCGAATCTGAACCAGAAGGCTTTTTACAATTGTCAGATTGGAGCTTGAGATTTCAACGCCCATTTGACGCAGCTTTGCCTTTTCTTCCTCTGTGAGATTGGACAATACATCACTTGCATCCTCATCAAGTGACAGATAATCCGCTTGAAGGTCGGTCTGGGTGTCCTGCCATGACTGAACGAATTTTGCGGTATTCTTAATAATTTCTGTTCGGGTAGTACCGCTGTGATGAAGGGCAGACAACTCAGAGTCCTCCATTAACTTCATGGTAATCTCGGATGAACTGCTATGCGTAACTTTCAGATAGATTTGCTCGCCCTCTGTTAAAGGCCGGGTGGTGGTTGTTTTTACCTGAATCGGAACTCCGTTCATTTCTACAATCGGGGAATCCCCGCCCTGTAGTACAGTTCCGGTCAGAATAGAGCCGACCTCGCCTAAGCTCCGGTTGTCCTTAGAACCGGAAGGAAAGGAGCTGCCGATGGTCTGATTATAGGAAGCTCCGGTTGTTTGTTCGGATTGTATATAAGTTGTGTTCTTTTGATATTGAATTGCCATAGATAATCCTTTCCGTCTTTTGTTCCATCTCTGTGTGCGTATATCATGCTACTAATTATTTCGGAGAAAAACGGAAAAATATTTAGAGGAGAGAAGAATTCTCAATTATGAATTTGCGGTCTGCCTTAACGGGAAATTCGGTCCGGTAAATAGCAGCAAGAGCCGGGTCGATTTCGGTAAATAAGAGTTCGTCCCCGCAGGCAGGTGTCAACCGGTTGCCATAGGGGTCATAAGCAACGGAGCTTGGAGAATATGAAAGTCCGTTGCCGTCACCGGTACGATTCACACCAATGAGAAAGCACTGATTTTCAATGGCTCTTGCCTGTAATAAGGCATACCAGTGGGCAATGCGGGCTTCCGGCCAGTTTGCAATCAGAAAAATAACCGAAGCATCCTTTGAGGCTATCTGAAAAATCTCAGGAAAGCGAAGGTCATAGCAGATAAAACCGGAAAGACATACCTTGTCCTTTGCATCAAAAGTAGTTTTAACCTGACTGCCACCGGTATAATGTTTGGTTTCCTCTCCATAGGTAAACGGATGAATTTTATAGTAATCAAAGGTTGAGACACCGTTTTGTAAAAACTCCATGCAGTTATAATAGGTCGGAGTCTGCCCAGATGCAGCATAGGCAATCGAGCCGTATACAATGCCGATGTGAAATTCGTCGGAAAGCTGTTGAAAAAAGGCATGACCCAATATAGGAGCAGAAGCCCCGGTGGAAGAAACGGAAGTATCAAATAATTCCGGTTGTATTAATTCCGGCTGCATAGTAAAGCCGGTGAGCGTCATTTCCGGAAATACAATCCAGTCACACTGATGCCGGCTTGCAAGCTCGGTCAGCCGCCGACAGGTTATCCGGTTTTTGTCAGGAGCTTCCCAACAAATATTCATTTGAGTCAATGCCAGCTTCATTTTTTATGTCCTCCAAGGAATTATTTAAATAGCACTTGCAAATAATAAATGCATATGATAATATCAAGTCAACGACACATAGTATTTAAAACTACGTGCTGAAACTATAAAACTACATTACAGGATTTTGAAATCCACAAAGAGACTTATAACAACATAATTAAGATAATTATAAACCCGAAGAACGTTTAGAAACAAGAGATTTTAAGGAAATGTATATGATTAAAGGAGGTTATGAATGTGGAAACTGTTAAAATTCGTAAAATTAAAGACCCAGGGAGTGCTATTACACATTTTATCGGTATGCTTATGGCTGCTGCTGCCACAGCTCCATTGATGATTAAGGCAAAGGCGGAAATACAGGGAGGAACCGTAGCACCGGCACTGATTTTTATTATCAGTATGATTTTGCTGTATGGTGCCAGTGCTTCCTATCATACCTTTGATGTGTCAGAAAAGATAAATAAGGTACTAAAGAAGCTGGACCATTCCATGATTTTTGTGCTGATTGCCGGAACTTACACACCGGTCTGCATCTTAGGACTCGGAAATCGTATGGGCTATATTCTGCTGGTGACAATCTGGAGCATTGCCGCACTTGGTATTACCTTCAAGCTGTGCTGGGTCACCTGTCCGAAGTGGATTTCATCCGTTATGTATATTCTGATGGGATGGCTTTGTATGATAGCAGCCCCGTTTTTAATCAAAAATCAGGGAAAGGATGCATTTATCTGGTTGCTGGTTGGCGGAATTATTTATACGGTTGGCGGTGTGCTGTATGCACTTAAGCTTACAAAATTTAATGAACGGCACAAGAACTTCGGCAGTCATGAGATTTTCCACTTGTTCGTAATGGGCGGCAGCTTCTGCCATTTTATGATGGTCTATTTATATCTGGTATAAAAGCATAGGCAGAGAATATAAGAACGAGAAAAAGTTTTGGGTTATCCAAAAACCACCTAAAGAAATTCCGAAAACTCTCCGATACTTTATGCATAAGACAAAAGGCTATCGGAAGTAGAGGTGTAGGTATGCGAATTAATCATAATATTACTGCAATGATTGCAAATAACACATTGAACAAAAAGAGTGATGCAATGGCAACGGCAATTCAGAGATTGTCTTCCGGCTACCGGATTAACCATGCAAAGGATGACTCTGCGGGACTTGCTATTTCCCAGAAGATGCGGACACAGATTCGGTGTCTGGAGCAGGCAAACCGCAATGCGGGAGATGGTATTTCTGTAATTGAGACAGCAGAAGGTGCGTTGACAGAGGTACACGCAATGCTGCAACGTATGAATGAGCTGGCAATCAAGGCTGCCAATGATACGAACTGCCCGGAGGACAGACAGACCATTCAGGATGAAATTGAGGTAATGAAGGAGGAGATTCAGAGAATCTCGGATGCGACACAGTTTAACCAGAAGAATCTGTTGAACGGTGATTTGGGTCGGGCAAGCTATATTGATACAGGAGCAGTTACCAAGGGTGTGAAGACCTTAGAGATTTCGGATGCGGTAAATCTTGATAAATATGAGATTCAGATAACACAGGATGCCAGACAGGCAGTTTCTGTTGGTGGAACAATTACCATGGGAGTCGGTGATAAAATTACGGCTGCACAGGCAGGAGTCATTACCCTGAATGGAGAATCCGTAGAGATAAATGAAGGAGATACGGCAGAGGAAGTATATGCAAAGCTGCAGCAGTTATGTGATTGGACAGGCAACCGGGTATTTACGGCGGATGCACTGGATAACACAACCGGTTTGGCAGAAAATGCAGGCTATGTTCCGAGTACAAAAGAATTTGGAAATGGCGGTAATCTGGTAATTGTATCAAAGGGTTACGGCTCGGATGAAAAAATCACACTTTCCTGCGACAATGCACAATTAAAGAATTTATTAGGAATCAGTGACGGTACGGCAGAGGGAACGGATGTAAAGGCGAAGCTTGGAAATGGCTTTTCTCCGACAGCAACGGTATCCGGTGACGGTAATCGGATTATGGTTACGGACAGCAGCGGATTTAAGATGGTGCTGGAAGCAAAGCTTGGAGCTTGCGGTACAACCTTTACCGACCCGGTTATGGGCGGAACAGACTATAAGAGTACCGCTAATACAACGACAGCCTTTAACGCCAAGATAGAGGTATTAAGTGCCGGACAAATGGTATTCCAGATAGGTGCAAATGAAGAAGAGATTATGACGGTTACGATTCCGGAGGTATCTCCACGAACCTTAGAACTGGAGGAGTTGAATGTAGTCGCTGGTTCCGATGCGAAGGAAGCCATTGAAAAGGTAGATGCTGCAATTAAGTATGTATCGGATGTGCGTGCGAAGCTGGGTGCTTATCAGAACCGCTTGGAGCATACAGGGAGCAGTCTTGAGGTATCCGAGGAGAGTATGACAAATTCCTATGCAAGAATCATGGATTGTGATATGGCAGAGGAAATGACAAATTATACACAGCAGAACTTGCTGACACAGACAGCTACGAACCTTCTTGCAAAGGCAAATGCACATCCGGAAAGCATTTTACAGTTGTTGCAGCAGGGTTAGAACAGACGATTAGGTGAGGATTACACATGACAAAGGAACAGATTCAAACGTATACCAGACGTGTATCGCAGGCAAATGTATCCGCCTTGGCAGTGGTAGTGTATGATATGACAATTGACTATCTGGAAGAAGGAATCCAAAGCTATAAGGAAGACAGCATGGAAGCTTTTGAGACAAGCATGAGGCAGGCACAGGCGGCATTACAGCAATTAATGGGAATGTCAAAGGCAGAAACGCAGACAGGCTTGGATGTAATGCAACTATATTTCTTTATAGACCGGCAGATATTAATGACAATTGTTAAGAGAAAGCCGGAGAATATAGAAGCGTGCATCGGATACCTGAAGCGGTTGAGAGAATCCTTTCAGGTGCTTAGCGAGCAGGACAAGGATGCACCGTTGATGGAGCGGAGCCAGCAGGTGTATGCCGGACTGACCTACGGAAAAGGCTATCTGAATGAAACCAGAGACCCGTTAGAGGAATCCAAACGCGGATTGCAGGCATAATAAATGTCGTTAAAAATCCCTTGTAAAAATCACGAAATCGGTTTACAATAATACAAGTGACTATAAGGGAGGACGAAACGAATGGCAGATAAGGATTGCATCTTTTGCAAAATATCGAATGGAGAAATCCCGGCGGCAACCATATATGAAAACAGTGATTTTCGAGTGATATTAGATGTGGCACCGGCAAATCGGGGACATGCATTAATTATTCCTAAGGAACACTTTAAGGATATTTTTGATATTGATGCAGTGACAGCAGGGAAATTATTCTCGTTGGCAACCGAAGTTGCAAGGGCAATGAAGAGTGTATTGCATTGTGACGGTATGAATATTGTACAGAATAACGGAGAGATTGCAGGACAGACCGTATTTCATTTTCACCTGCATCTGATTCCGAGGTACGAGGGCGATAATGTGACAGTTGGATGGGAACAGTCGGAGAGCAATCCGGCGGAGCTACAGGAATTGGCAAAAGAGATTCGCAGAAAGATATAGAAAAGGGCTGAAAAGCCCTTTTTTTAATATATTTTTTAGTGCATTTTGTGGATTGCTATGCTATAATTATCACAGTTTACAGATTTATTAGGAGGAGCGGCATTATGGCAAGAGATGAAATGTTTAAAACCGTATCATTTGGCGGATATGATAAGTCCGTAGTAGATGAATATGTAGCGGAAACGAATCGGAATCATCAGAATGATATTACAGATTTAAAGACAACCATTGGCAAGTTAAGCGAAACTGTCCGGTCTCTGCAAGTCGCAAAAGAGCAGGCAAAGACAGCAGCAAATGAAGATATAGAGAAATTAAAGTTAGAGCTTGAAAGCTCCTTTGAACAGACGGACGAGGTAAAACGTCAGTTAGAGCAGCAGACAGCAGAGGCACGGAACTTAAAGCAGCAGATAGAGGAGAAATCGGCAGAAGCCGAGACCTTAAAGCATCAAATGGAAGACCAGTCTGCAGAAATCATTGCATTGAAGCAGAAGCTGGAGGAACGCAAGGAAGAATGCGTCCGGTTAAATTCCGAAATGGAGAATCGGAAAACACAGGCTGAGACCGAAGTATCTGCATTAGAGGCAGAAAAGGATGCCCAGATGCAGAAGGTACTTGCAGAAAAGGATGCACAGCATCAACAGGCACTTGCAGAGAAGGATACCCAGATGCAGGAAGCTCTTGCAGAGAAGGAAGAGCAATTAAATCGTGCAAAGGAAATGCTGGAAGAGCAGATGAAGAAGGCGCAGCAGGAAAAAGAGCAGCAGTTGGAGGAGTCGCAACACACACAAAACTCTGCGGTGGAAGCGGTTCGTAAGGAGTATGAGGAACGACTGGCACAGATGAAAGGCGAAACCGAACGGAAGCTGCAGGAATATTCGGAAGTTAAGCAGGAATTAGATGCCATGAAGGAGAAGGAAGTTTCTTATGCAGGTAAGTATGAGGCGATTTCCAAGACCTTGATTGAAGCCAGAGAACGGGCAGACAAGGTAATGGCAGATGCAGAGGATGAGAGCCGGAGATTGCTGGTGCAGACAGAAGCAGAGCGTCAGGAAATTATCACCTCAACACAGGAGGAGCAGAATGCCAAGCTGGCACAGACCCAGACAGAATGTGAAGAACTGGTAATGGCAACGAAGAACGAATGTCAGAGAATGCTGGCAGAAGCAGAACGCCAGTCCGCGGTTATTCGGATTCGGGTACAGGAACAGTGCGACAATGTAAATACATATATGGAAGCAATGATGATGTCGATTGATAATCTGGCAATGGCTTGTACAAAGACCAGAGAGATTGCAAATGCCGGTTTTTCTGTTTTCCCGAAGGAGGAAGAAGCACAGGATGCTTCCGGGGAGGCAGAGCAGGAAGAAATGTCTGAACAGCCGGAACTTTCCGGAAACGAGACTTCTGAACAGGAGCTTTCTGAGCAGGAAACTTCCGGACAGGAGGCTTTTGGAAATGAGGATGCCGAACAGGAAGGCATTGCACAAAATGACGCATCTACAGTAACACAAGAAACAGCAGGTACTTTGGAAGAAAGTATTATAAGCTATTACTAATATGCTGAATGATTCGAGCTGTTCTGGTGATTGATACCATGGACAGCTCTTATTGCGTACAATGGGGCAAACGAAATTATTTGGCTCAGAGAGGAGTAACAGATGGGCAAGTTAAGATTTGACTGTTATGAGGAATTTTCAAAGAAAATAGAATTTCCGCTGGTCGCATTTGAAGCAGAGACAGGAAATGTGCGAATCATGAACTACGAGGCAAAGCTGATACTGGGACAAAAGACCCAAAAGCTGGAAATGAAGTTGGAATCACTGGCAGACAAAGACAGATTCTGGACACAGCTTCATGACAGAAAGGCAATGGCTGAGCATCATATTATTCTGTCCAACGGAAGTAAGGATTTTTTGGTTGCCGGATTGGTAAATGAATTTGAAGTTGCCGGAATCCGGATGTATATGCTGATGTTTGATATACGGACAGGTCTTGGCAGAAATACATGGCTACTGGAGCGGATTATTGAAAACAGTCATACGGTGATTGCCCATATCTCGTGCGAAAATCGGCAGGAGATAAAACTTAATTATATAAGTAGAAACATTAATCGGTATGGATATACCAGTGATGAATTTTATACCGGTAAGCTGCAATTTAAAGATATGATTCATCCGGATGATTTGGATATGGTGCTGAACAGCTTAGATGAATGTGCAAAGAAGCGGATAGATGATGACTGCATGGAATATCGTCTGGTGACAGAGAGCCGTAAGGTGTGCTATGTACGCTGTAACGTGCATTTTGTACGCAATGCGTCCGGTGTGATTAATGGTATCGAGGTGTTAATGGTAGATGTAACCGGAGAGAAGCTGGAGAAGGATGAAAACCAGTATCTTCGTGCTGCCATTGAACAGAGTAACAGTGTTGTGCTGGTAAAGCGGTTCCTGAGTAAAAAGGGAACTGTAAAGTATGTATCCTCGAATGCTGCCGGAATGGGCTTCGACGTAGAGGATTTGCAAAAGGGAAGAAAGACCTTTACGGATTATGTATTGCCGGAGGACCGGGAAATGGTTACCGGAATTTTGATGAATGCACAGAAAATACCGGTAAGCAACTATGTAAATAAATGCCGGATTCAGGGAGAGGACGGACACATCCGTTGGATTAAGTTCTGCATATCTGTAAAGACACTGGATGAATATATGTATGACGTGGAACTTCTCATGAATGATGTGACAGAGGAGAATCATTACGAGGAGAATCTGCTGCAGAATCAGAAGGCATTAGAAGAGAAGTTAGATTATGTTATGAGCAGTCAGGTACAGAGGCCGGAGCAGCTACTGGAGGAATTTCTGACAATGGAAGAAATGCAGGAATTTCTGGAAGCGTTTACGGCGAATAACCAGCTGTATGCTGTAGTTGTGAATGCAGAGGGAAAGCGGCTGTCTAAGCCGGCAGGGCCAATGATTCGCATGGGCGAATTTTATGATATGCTGGAGAATCCGAAGTATCGGGCAAAGATAGAAGAAGCATTGCGTCTGAGTGAGGAACGCAAGAAGTTCTGTATTCTGGAATTAGAAGATGATTATTTTGAGAAGCAGCTAGGCGCAATTCCGATGGTGCTGCATGACAAGGTGGTAGCAAGCTGTCTGGTGTGTGCCTTCGATGAAGAAGGGGTATCCCGGCTGCATAATTCGATTGAATCTTTGCAGAAAATGATAGAGATTATGGCAAAGGCAGGCTTTGACAATCATTACCTGGAAATAGATTCACGGAAGAGCCGGTTGGCAGAACGTACCATGAGCGAAGAACTGGAAGGACAGTTAATACTGGCAAGAGCATTTGCTCATATGCGGAATGACGCAAACGCGACCGTACAGGAGATTATTGAAAAAGCGTGCCAATTGCTGCATCTGACCTCCGGAGCGGTATATTACGGAGACAACGGACAGGAAGCTTATACCTGTATGGCAAAATGGTCAGCAAAGGAAGCTGCGTACAGTGAATATCCGGAGCAGAGCTGGCGGATGGCAGAGCTGTGCGGACAAAATGAGGTTCTGGCAAATGGAGGGTATATAATTTGTAATTCCAAGACACCGCAGCCGCAGATGGAATATCTGATGACACAGACGCAGTCACGTTCCATGATTATCTTTGGCCTGATTATCAATGATGAGGTACATGGCGGCATGATTTTCAGCAGTCAGGATAAGCGGATGTTCTTAAAGCGGGAAATCTCATATTGTCAGGATGTGGTTGATATTATTCAGGGCATATTAACCAGAAAGCAGAACACGCATAACGTCTATGCATTGAACCGCAGTCTGATGAATGCCTATAATTTTGTGAGCGAATGTGTTTTTATTAAGGATACCCAGACCGGAAAGGTATTGTTTGCAAATGAAGCAATGGAAACCTTGTTCGGTATGGACATAACAGGCATGGACAGCCGGGCATTTCTGTCAGAGCCGACACCACTTTATACCAGAGAAGGTGTGCAGCCGGTCGGAGATATAAAATGGCAGAGCTATATACAAAAGATTAATAAAATTATGAATATTCAGGAGTTGTCCATCGAGTGGACAAACGGTGAGGATGCCAGAATCATAATTATGCGGGAAAAACCGTAAGGCTTCGGACTTGAAATAAGGAAAGAATGACTTAAAAATGAAAGATTGGTTAGAATAATAGTAAAGATTTGTATGCAATATGTCGATATATAGAGGTAAGTTAGTTTCTGTATCGGTGAATTTGCTGAAATCTTGAATTATGCTTTGAAATTTTTTTCAGAGTGTATATAATGAGGTATGAAATAATAAAGAGATTTAAAATTGTCCATCAGAAAGGGGATTATTATGGCAAGTTCAGATATTGGAATTGATTTGGGAACTGCAAGTATTCTGGTATATGTCAGAGGCAAGGGCGTTGTTTTGAAGGAACCATCTGTGGTTGCATTCGATAGAGATACAAATAAGATCAAGGCTATCGGAGAAGAGGCAAGGCTGATGTTGGGACGTACACCGGGAAATATTGTAGCAGTACGTCCGTTGAAGCAGGGTGTAATCTCTGATTATACAATTACAGAAAAGATGTTAAAGTATTTCATTCAGAAGGCAGTCGGAAAGAGCATCTTCGGCAGAAAGCCAAGAATCAGCGTGTGTGTACCAAGTGGTGTTACGGAGGTTGAGAAGAAGGCGGTAGAGGATGCAACCTATCAGGCAGGTGCCAGAGATGTATCGATTATTGAGGAGCCTGTGGCAGCAGCAATCGGTGCAGGAATTGATATTGCAAGACCATGCGGTAACATGATTGTAGATATTGGCGGTGGTACAGCAGATATTGCGGTTATTTCATTGGGTGGTACGGTTGTCAGCACATCCGTAAAGACTGCCGGTGATGATTTTGACGAAGCAATTGTCCGCTACATGAGAAAGAAGCACAATCTGTTAATTGGTGAGCGTACAGCAGAGGAGATTAAGATTAACATCGGAACCTGCTATAAAAGAGCGGAAGAAGTAACCATGGAGGTTCGGGGACGGAATCTGGTAACCGGTCTGCCAAAGACGATTACAGTTACTTCATCAGAAACAGAAGAAGCATTGCGGGAGACAACCGCGCAGATAGTGGAAGCGGTTCACAGTGTATTAGAGCGGACTCCACCGGAATTGGCAGCCGATATTTCGGACAGAGGTATTGTTCTGACAGGTGGCGGCTCATTGTTAAATGGGCTGGAGGAATTAATAGAGGAAAAGACCGGTATTACAACTATTACAGCAGATAATCCTTTGACGGCTGTAGCAATCGGAACCGGTAAGTATATTGAATTTCTGTCCGGCAAGAGAGATTAAGGTTGGATAAAGGAGTGGAAAGATGGTAAAAGGCCTATATACAGCGTATACAGGAATGCGAAATGAGCAGAAGCGTTTGGATGTTATTTCAAATAATATAGCAAATTCAAACACGACTGGCTATAAAAAAATGGGCGTAACCTCACAGGCATTTGACCGCGAATTGGCATTGCGTGTGCATGACGATTCGGATGGTTTTCTGGCAAAGCGGATTGGCAACGTCAGTCTGGGTGTTAAGATAGGCGAAACCTATACGGATTATTCGCAAGGCGGATTTCGTGAGACAGGAAACACCTACGATATTGCTTTGGAAGGTGACGGATTTTTTACCATCAGCACAACAGACAAGAGTGGAACAGAGCATATCCGCTATACAAGGGATGGTTCATTCACTGTTACCAGGGATGGTTATCTTGTGACAAAGGATGGAGACTTTGTGCTGGGTACAGACAATCAGAGAATACAGATTCCGGGTGCGAATACCGCAACGGTTGCCATTGATTCTCTGGGAAATATCTACGCAAACGAGGTTCTGGTAGGACAGTTGCAGGTCGTAGATTTTGAAAATAAGGATGCATTGCTGTTATATGGTGAGAATATGTTTGAGGCACTGCCGGAGGCAGGAATGGTAGCCAGTAATGCATTAACCAGACAAGGGTATCTGGAAACGTCAAATGTTAACGTAATTAATGAAATGGTAAGCATGATAGCCATTACCAGAGCCTATGAAACCAATCAGAAAATGATACAGACCATTGACTCGACCTTGGACAAGGCGGTTAATGAGGTTGGCAAGCTGTAGGCGGAAAGGAGTAAACAGTGGTAAGATCGTTATGGACTGCGGCAAGCGGAATGATTGCTCAACAGGAAAATGTAGATACAATTGCAAATAATATGGCAAATTTGAATACAACCGGATATAAGTCTGAAACAGCAGAATTTAAGTCTCTGTTATATCAGACACTACAGACCCGCTCCACCAATAATGCCGGGGAGGAAAAGCCGGTGGGAGCACAGGTTGGCCTTGGTAGCCGGACAGCAGCCATTACCAGTAACTTTGCACAGGGAAATCTGAATCCGAATGAAAGCCCGTTTGCAGTAGCAATTGAGGGTGACGGATTCTTTAAAGTAAGAACCGAAACCGGTGAGATTCAATACACCAGAGACGGTAATTTTGCGGTATCACCGGTAGCAAACGGTACGATGTTATGTACCTCTGACGGCAAGCCGGTATTGGACCAATACAATAATCCGATTATTATTCCGACCGGTATCAATGCAACAACCATAGGCATTGCGAAGGATGGAAGAATTACGGTATCCGCAAACGGAAATGACCAGGTGAATCTGGTACAGACCGATGCAAACGGAAATGCAACCTATAATGTAGAAATCGGAATTGTTCAATTTAATAATCCGGCAGGCTTAGAGAAAGCATCCGGTAACTGCTATCGACAGACCGTTGCATCCGGAGACCCTATGGAGGAATCACAGACACAGGGCTTAAGACGAAGTGCAATGCACCAGAATTACATAGAGGCATCAAATGTAAAGGTTGCGGATGAAATGGTAAATCTGATTGTGGCACAGCGTGCATATCAGATGAATTCAAAGGTAATTCAGGCATCAGACGAGATGCTGGATGTAGCAAATAACTTGAGAAGATAGGGGTGGTCTGAATGATTAATTCCGTAAGTGATATGTATGGAAACTATCTGATGCAGACCGATATATCCGGTACAAAGGCGACTGCATTGGAGAATAAGCTGAATAACAGTCAGGGAACCGAAGCAACGGATGAAGAACTTCTGGATGCCTGCAAAGAATTTGAAGCATATTTGATTGAACAGGTTATGAAGCAGGTTCAGGACAGTATTCCGAAATCAGAGGAAGAAAAGGATAACAAATATCTGGATTATTTTGGAGACATGATGTTGCAGGAATATGCATCAATCTTAACAGACCGGGGTGATTTGGGAGTTGCACAGCAATTGTACGAGTCAATGAAAAATAATAATAGAGTATTGTAACACAGTATGGGGCTGCTGTGAATAAGGGATGGATTCCATTGCTTTGTTCAGGGCAGTCTTTCTTTTTGAAAATAATAAATAGGCTTGAAAAGAATTAGCATGAGGTAGAAACACTTGGAACTGGAAGGCTATATAGAAAAAATAATATTTCGAAATGAAGAAAACGGATATACGGTGCTATCTGTAATTTCCAATGAAGATGCAGATGATGCACAGGTCTGTGTAGGATATATCGAAGGTGCGGCACAGGGACTTTACATACATATCGAAGGGGAAGAGGTAGAGCATCCTTATTACGAAAAGCAGTGTAAGGTTCAGGCGTATGAACTTAGAATGCCCGAAGATACCGAAAGCATGGAACGGTATTTAAGCTCCGGTGCAATTAAAGGCGTTGGACCGGTTATGGCAATGCATATTGTGAAAAAGTTTAAAAAGGACACCTTCCGAATCATAGAGTTTGAACCGGAGCGGCTTGCAGAAATCAAAGGAATATCCGAGCGGAAAGCAAGAGAAATCGGAATACAGTTCCATGAAAGCCAGGATATTCGTCAGGCAATGATGTACCTTGGAAAATACGGAATTAACGCACATCTGGCGGTGAAGATTTATAACGAATACGGAAATCGGATGTATAAGATTATGGAAGAAAATCCATATCAGCTAGCAGAGGACATTCAGGGAATCGGATTCCGGATTGCGGATGAAATCGCAAGAAGGGCAGGGATAGGACCGGATTCGGAATTTCGTATCCGTTCTGCAATCCTGTATACCTTAAGTCAGGCAGGAACATTGGGGCATCTTTATCTTCCAAAGGATATGCTGTGTCGGAAAGTAATCAGCTTCCTTGTGCCGGAAGGACAGATGGCAGCGGGAGATGCGTATGAAGCAGGACTTGAAAACCAGCTGACGGCATTGCAACTGGAACGTAAGGTTATCATCAAGAAAATAGGCGAAACAGAAGCCGTATATGGAAGCAAGCAGTATCATACGGAATTAAATGTTGCACGTATGCTAATGGAGCTGGATTTGACCTATTCTGTGTCAGAACGGGAAATAGAGCATACGATGATGCAGATTGAAGAAAAGTCAGAGCTAAAGCTGGATGAACTGCAACGTAAGGCGGTACGGCAGGCGGCAACCTCCGGACTGGTGATTGTAACCGGTGGGCCGGGTACAGGTAAGACAACAGTAATTAACACCATGATTCACTATTTTGAACAGGAGGGCTTAGAGCTTCGACTGGCAGCACCAACCGGACGGGCGGCAAAGCGGATGACGGAAGCAACCGGGTATCAGGCACAGACTATACACCGGCTGTTAGAATTAAACGGCGGTGTAGAAGGGGATGCCGGGTATCGGTTTGAGCGGAATGCGGAGAATCCCTTAGAGGCAGATGTTATCATCATTGATGAAATGTCCATGGTAGATATTTATCTTGCTCATGCATTGCTGCAGGCAATTATTCCCGGCACACATTTAATTCTGGTTGGGGATGTGAATCAGCTGCCGAGTGTCGGACCGGGCAATGTTTTAAAGGATATGATTCATGCAGGAAAATTCCCGGTTATTGAGCTGTCAACGGTATACCGGCAGGAGGAAAACAGTGATATTGTGTTAAATGCACATCGCATCAATCGGGGAGAATATCCGGTTTTGGATAACAAGAGTAAGGATTTCTTCCTGCTTGCAAGAAATAATCCGCAGGCAATCATTGAAGAGGTTGGCAGGCTGGCATCTGTTAAAATGCCGAACTATGTTCATGCAAAGCCGTATGAAGTACAGGTGCTGACCCCGATGCGGCAGGGTGAGCTGGGAGTTGAAAATCTGAACCAGCAATTACAGGCTATTTTGAATCCGCCTTCTGAACAAAAGAAAGAGCATACCGTAAAGAATGTCATATTTCGTGAGGGCGACAAGGTAATGCAGATTAAGAATAACTATAAGCTGGAATGGGCAATTTATGATGCAAGCGGCTATTTTGAACAGGAAAAGGGAATGGGAGTATTTAACGGTGATATTGGAATTATAAAAGAAATTGATTCCTATACCGAGGAAGTAAAGGTTCTCATGGATGATGACAGAATGGTAGTGTATGGCTTTAAGATACTGGAGGAATTAGAGCTTGCATATGCCATTACCATACATAAATCACAGGGAAGCGAATACCCGGCAGTAATTCTGCCACTGTTAAGCGGACCAAGGGTACTGATGCACCGGAATCTGCTGTATACGGCAGTTACCAGAGCAAAGAAGTGCGTTGTGATTGTAGGAAACGGCTACAAGGTACATGAAATGGTTGATAATGCGGATGAGCAGAAGCGGTATTCCGGTCTGGAACAGGCAATTAAGGAGGTGTATGCGGGTGCTGCCGATAATTGACCTTCTCTATCCCAGGCATTGTCCGGTATGTCAGGATATTGTGAATGCAGCATCGCAGGATGCCTATATATGTGAGGACTGTAAAAGAGAGCTTCCGTATCTTCAAGGTCCCAGATGTATGAAGTGCGGAAAGGAGGTTGACCGGGAGGAACAGGAGTATTGCAGGGATTGTGTGCGACTTCCCAAGCATTATATACAGGGGTATCCGGTATTTCGATACGAGGGTGCATTAAAAGCCGGTATGGCAGCATTTAAATATCATAACCGTAAGGAATATGCTGAATTTTATGCAGACTCGATTTGGCAGACCTATAAGCAGGAGCTTCAACAGTGCAGGCTCGACCTATTGATTCCGGTGCCTGTTCATAAGCATAAGCTTCGAAAGAGAGGATATAATCAGGCGGAGTTAATTGCGAGAGCATTAAGTCGCTATATGCAGCTTCCCTGCTGCGGAAAGGTGCTGACCCGTATAATAGATACAAGACCGCAGAAGGAGTTAAATGACAAAGAACGACTGAATAATTTAAAAAGGGCTTTTCTATTATCCTCAAATGAGGTAAAATTAAAACGAGTATTGCTGGTAGATGACATTTATACAACAGGAGCTACGATAGAAGCGTGTACACAGGTGTTGTCAGAAGCCGGTGCGGAGGCGGTATATTATACAAGTGTCTGCATAGGAGAGGGCTTCGGCAGCAGTTTATGATTTGACAAACACGGGAGGAGTTAACATGGAAGTTAGAAATTGTAAAAATTGCGGCAAGATGTTTAATTATATAGGAAAACCAATCTGTCCAACCTGTGAAAAGAGATTAGAGGATAAGTTCCAAGAAGTAAAGCAGTATGTAAAGGAGCATAGGGAAGCATCCATTACAGAAGTGGCAGAGGAGAATGAGGTTTCCGTTAATCAGATTAAGCGTTGGGTTCGTCAGGAGCGGTTGGCATTCTCCGATGAATCTATGGTAGGTCTGGAATGTGAGAACTGCGGAGCTATGATTAAGACCGGACGCTTCTGCGAAAGCTGTAAGCAGAAGCTTCAGAATAACTTATCCAGCGTTATTAAGAAGAAGCCGGAGCCGGTAGTAAAGAAGAAGCAGGAGAGCAATCCGGCAAAGATGCGGTTCTTTGATAATAAATAGGAAAGCTTCAGAATATTTTCAACCGGTGTGAAAATACGAATGATGTGCTCCTTTCCATTCCGGAATGAACAAGTGTTCGTCCCTACATAATAGAGCCAAATAATTCCGGACATTGTCCCTCCCTTGAACACAAACAGCTTTACCCCATTTTTACAAAACCATTACCTATACCACCTTGCAATGAATGGATTTCCCAGATAGAATAAGAGTAATCATAGACTTAGACAAATAGGAAATTCAAAAGGGGGACATATATGTTATTTGGTAACGATAATCGGGTTGATGAATATGGCGGACGACATATAAAGAGACGTCCTGTGAGCATTTCAAACGGATTTCCGGTAACACAGGCACAGCAAATTGATTTCAGATTTGCAGAACAAGTCAACCTTACAACGCAAGAAGAAGAAAAAATCAGACAAAATCTGCTGCAGGGGAAAAACAGAATTGTGGGCAGCTTTCATGGGTTTCCTGTAATGGTGAAAAGCACGAAATCAGATACCTTTGGTGAAGATACGGCAGCAGGAAAAAACGAAGCCCAAACCGCTCTGATTGTGGTTGGAATTATAATTTTAGCTGCTATAGTGTTGGCAATTGTAATTGGCTATATGGCAACAACTTCGATTATGACAGGAGACAGTCTGAAAATCGAGCCGGCAGACGGCAAATATACACTTCTGGCAAATTTAATTCTGGCAATTCTGACAGGAACGGTTCCGCTTCTGATAATCGGAATTATCATTTATAAGCTATTTAATTATTATCAAAACTACATGAAGGAATATGCAAAGGCAGTTGAAAATGGAATACTGGAGGTCTATGCCATTCCGGTCACAGACAAGTATTATTATGCCGACGCGGATACGGTTTGTGATTATCTTGAAATCGGCGGAGTGGCTGTGGAGGTACACTGGACGCTATATAACAAGGTGGCAGTCGGAGAAAAGCAGAAATGTGCGTTTTTAAAGTACAGAGGCAAGCAGTATTTTGCGGTCATAATATAAGAAAGTAAGATTACAATAAGATAAATTATATAAATTTACTGATTTAACGCTTTATCGCATTGCATTGAAAAAGAAGTTGTGTTATACTAGTGCAAAATCACTTACAGAATAATTTTGTAAGCGATTCGGATTTATATGCAATACGAGGAAAGAAGAGGAAACAAACATGGCAGTAAAGATAATCTTACTACTGGTATTTTTTGCAATTATGATTGCGGTGGGTATATATACCAGGAAAAAAGCGACAAACGTAAATGATTTTGTGTTGGGCGGGAGAAGTGTCGGCCCATGGGTAACGGCATTTGCATTTGGTACATCGTATTTTTCATCTGTTGTATTTGTAGGATACGCAGGACAGTTTGGATGGAAATACGGTCTGGCATCTACCTGGATTGGCCTGGGTAATGCATTGATAGGAAGCTTACTGGCTTGGGTGGTCTTAGGACGCAGAACAAGAGTTATGAGTCAGAAGCTGGAATCCGCAACCATGCCGGACTTTTTCGGAAAACGATTTGACAGCAAGGCATTGAAGCTGGCGGCATCTGCAATTGTATTCGTATTTTTGATTCCGTATACAGCTTCTATCTATAACGGTTTGTCACGATTATTTGCAATGGCATTTGATATACCGTATGCAGCCTGCATTATTACAATGGCAGTCCTGACCGGTGTATATGTAATTCTGGGCGGCTACATGGCAACTGCAATCAATGACTTCATTCAGGGAATTATTATGCTGATAGGAATTGTGCTGGTAATTGTGGCAGTCTTAAACGGACATGGCGGTTTCTATGAGGCAGTACGGCAGTTGTCTATGCTGGAAAGTGATGTTCCGGTAACCTTGGGACAGCAGGGAGCGTTCACCTCCTTCTTCGGACCGGATGTAGTGAACCTGTTTGGCGTTGTAATTTTGACCTCCTTAGGAACATGGGGTCTTCCGCAGATGGTACATAAGTTCTATGCAATCAAGGATGAGCGTTCCGTTAAGACCGGAGCCATCGTTTCTACGGTATTTGCAATTATAATTTCAGGCGGATGTTATTTCTTGGGCGGTTTTGCAAGATTATATGCCGAAGCAGATATATATAAGCCGGACGGAAGCGTTATGTATGACGCAATCGTACCGCAGATGCTTTCAACCCTGCCGGATATATTAATCGGAATCGTGATTGTGCTGGTACTGTCAGCATCTATGTCAACCCTGTCTTCTCTGGTATTGACCTCCAGCTCTACGCTGACACTGGATTTTATTAAGGGAACCTTGGTAAAGGATATGAAGGAAAAGAATCAGTTGATTGTGATGCGGGTTCTGATTGCTTTCTTTATTATATTGTCGGTAGTTATTGCGTTAAAGCCACCTACATTCATAGCACAGCTTATGGGTATTTCATGGGGTGCTTTGGCAGGAGCATTTCTGGCACCGTTTATGTACGGTCTGTATTCCAAGAAGATTACAAAGGCTTCGGTATGGGTCAGCTTTATTATCGGCGTCGGCTTTACAGTGGCAAATATGTTCTTAAAGGTAATCGCATCTCCGATTAACGCAGGTGCAATTACAATGGCAGCCAGTCTGGTTATCGTTCCGCTTGTGAGTCTGATTACACCGAAAATGAAGAAGGAATATGTAGACGAAATCTTCGCCTGCTATGACCAGAAGGTGACCGTAACGGAAAAGACTTCACTTGGAGAATAGATGTAAAAGACAGTTCATCTTAAATCAGTGGCTAAAGAAAATGGAATAATAAATAATAGAAAAAGACTGTCCCTGACACTAAACGCTCAGGGGCAGTTATTTTATATAAAAACGCATTATCCGGCAGGGATGAAACTATTTTCACCCAATCACTAAAGTTAATCGGGAAATTGACGATAAATACTGTATAGGAGAATTATTTTCAAGGAGGAAGGTGGCTATTATGCGAATTGATGCGTATAATCAGATTAATCAGGTATATGGCGTAGGAAAGTCTAAGAAGTCAGGAAAGACGGGCTGTGCCGAGAATGTAAGCACCAGGGATCAGGTATCTTTTTCTTCTATTGGCAGAGATATGCAGATTGCAAAGGCAGCACTGGCAAAGGTGCCGGATGTTCGTCAGGAGAAGGTAGATGCACTAAAGGCATCCATTCAGGACGGAACCTATCAGGTAAGCAATAAAAGCTTTGCAGAAAAACTGATGTCAGCTTATGCAGAACGTACCATTTAGTACAGGGAAAGGATAAGAGAGTCGTATGGCTAGTTTGATTGAAGAATTAATTCAGGTTCTGGAAGAGGAATGTGTCATTTATGAGGATTTATATAAAATATCCGACACCAAGACACAGGTAATTGTGAAAGCCGATATGGAAGAGCTGAAAAAGATTACCGACTACGAACAGAACGTGATAGACAAGGTTCTGATGCTGGAAAAGAAAAGACAGAATATTGTAGACAATATTGCAATTGTGCTGAACCAGAATAAGGAACAGATGACAGTTGCGGATATTGTACGGATTATGGAAAATCAGCCGGAATTTCAGAAACCGTTAAGCGAGCTGCATCATCGCCTTCGGGTAGTGGTGGAGCAATTGCAGCAGGTGAACGGTCAGAATCGGGAATTGCTGGAAAATGCATTGGAAATGACCGAGTTCAGCATCAATATTCTTCAGACAGCGGGGCAGGCACCCGAAACAGCAAATTACGACAAGAAATCCTACAGCGGAGATATGCTGGGCGTAACATACAGTCAGTTTGACAGCAAGAGCTGATGAGAAGTATATAATAGGGAGATGAGCAAATGGCAGGAACTATGGGTAGAATGTATATCGGAACATCCGGCTTACAGTCACACCAGAATGCAATTAATACAACCGCACATAATCTGACGAACCTGAAGACGGAAGGTTATTCCCGCCAACAGGTATTGATGACAGACCTGGCTTATCAGACAATCGGATTTACAAAGGTTGGAATCAAGCAGACCGGTCTGGGAACTCGTATTGCAGAGACCAGAACGACAAGAGATAAATATCTGGATCAGAAATACCGCCTGCAATACAGCAGACAGAATTATTATGAGTCCAAGAGCGGTGTTATATTAGAAGTACAGGAATATTTCGGAGAAACCGAGGGTAGTACATTTCAGGATTACATGAAGAATCTCTGGAATGCGGTGCAAGAGGTACAGAAGGAACCAAACAGTTATGTAAAACGAACTGCACTGGTATCTACAGCGGCTTCTTTTGTAGATAGAGCAAATGAAATATATGAACAGTTAGTAACCTATCAGAAGAATCTGAACAGTGAAATTCAGGATAAGACAACCGAAATCAATGAGTTGGCAAAGAAGATATATGACCTGAATCAAAAGATTCTGAAATGCGAAGCCGGTGTAGAGGAAGCAAACGATTACAGGGATGCAAGAAATCTGGCACTGGATGAGTTGTCCGGATTGATTCGGATAGAAGTAAGGGAACAGGTAGACGGGACTGTAAATGTATATGCAGAGGAACACAGCCTGGTTATGGAAGATCGAACCTTTGAACTGGCAACGAAGCCGGTGAAAGACGGTTCAGACCTGTTGACCGTATACTGGAAGTCGGATGATACCGAAGTCTTTGATTTGAAACGGATTAATGTAGCGGGTGATGGTTCGGATTCCGGTTCTTTGAAAGGATTATTGGCAGCAAGAGGTGATTATACTCCGGATTATACGGATGTTCCGATTCGTGACAATTATGCAAATGAATCCGATTATCAGGATGCACTGTTAAACTATAACCGGACCTTGAGCAACCGGGATGTGGCAAGCCTGATTTCACAGTTTGACCAGTTGATTCATGGAATGGTTACGAAAATCAATGACGTTCTTTGCCCGAATATAACGATTACGGATGTAAATGGTGTCACCTACACCATTTTAGATACAGAAAAAGCCGGAAAAGGCTATGGCGAAGGAAACGAAATGCAGGGAACGGAATTATTTGTACGGAAAAATGCGGAGCGTTATACGGATTTGACGATTACCGTTCAGGATGAAGCAGGCAATCCTGTGACAAAGACGGTAAAGGTATACAATGAGGAGAATCCGTCGGAATATTATTCCTTATATACATTGGGACAGATAGCCATTAACGATGATTTGGTAAAGAATCCGGCGTTGCTGCCGCTGACAAAGGTAACAGGAGAAGAATATCAGCAGGTTGCCAATGATTTGTTGAATTTATGGAATCAGGATTTTGCAACACTGGACCCGAACACCTTGGTTATGAATAATTTCAACAACTATTACACAACCATGGTAGGTGATTATGCAAACAAGGGATATACCTATACCAATATTGCAACGAAGCAGGCAGGCTTGGTAAATGAGGTCAATAATCAAAGACAGGAAGTCGTCGGAGTGTCATCGGATGATGAATTGACGAACTTAATCAAGTATCAGCATGGATACAATGCATCTTCCCGCTATATCACAGTAGTATCAGAAATGATTCAGCATATTATCGAAAAGCTGGGAGCATAGGAATAACAGCAGAAATGAGAACAGATAAGGATGTGAAAATATGCCATCAACATTTTTAGGATTAAACACAACAAGGTCGGGCTTGAATTATTATCAGGCGGCACTGAATACAACCGCACATAATATTTCAAATGCGGAGACAGAAGGATACTCCAGACAAAAGGTAAACAGCAGGGCATCCAATGCACTTCGCGTAAATACTGCCGGAGGTATGCAGGGAACCGGTGTAACCATTACCGGAATCAGCCAGATGCGAAATCCGTATTATGATGTAAAATATTGGAACGGCAGCAGCTTGGGCGGTGAATACGGAAGCAAGTATGACTATTCCTATGAGATAGAAACTTATTTCAACGAAATGAATTCCCCAACCGGATATACATCCTTGTTGACACAGTTACAGAACTCTATGAAGGATTTGGCAGATAATCCATCCAGTGCAACCACACGTCTGCAATATGTGAACAACTTCCAGAGCTATACGGAATTGTTTAATGAAATTGCAAATAATCTACAGAACACCCAGAAAAGTCTGAATGACGAACTGGTAGTACGGGTAGACGAGATTAATTCGATTGCAAAAGAGATATTTACACTGAATGACCAGATTATTAATATTGAGCTTCGTGCAGGAAATGCAAATGACCTTCGCGACCAGCGGCTTCTTTTGATTGACCGGTTATCGGAAATTGTAAATGTAACCACAACAGAGGTTCCGATTATGGCAGAGGACGGACATGATTCGGGAGCAACGAACTTTATTGTCCGAATCAACGGAGAGGTCTTAGTAGACGATTTGTTGTGCAAGCAGTTAATGGCAGTTCCGCGGGATGAACGTGTGAATGCAACGGATGTAAAGGGTCTGTATGAATTGGCATGGCGGAACAATGACGGAACACCGGGGGATGAATTTGACATTAACAGCCCGAATCTGACCGGTAAGCTTGCCGGCTTGGTTGCAGTCCGGGATGGCAATAACAACTATGGCTTTGTAGGAAAAGTAATCGGAGCGGGAACCGGAGCACAGGGTGTATATGTAACCATGCAGACGGATAAGAGTTTTAATCTGAATGACTTAAATGTGGCAGAGGAAGGCAAGATTACCATTCATGGTGTGGATTATTATTATGATGATTTTGAAGCACAGTATGATAATGCAACCGGAGAAATTACCAGCTACACCTTCCGGAATCTGAAGGTATTGTCTGCGGACGGAGTAAGCCGGGTACCGGCAAGCACAGCAAATATTAAGACCGGCATGGAAGCAAAGGTAGGAAACCATGTGAATTTTGAGGGTGTTCCTTACTATATGTCAAAACTGAATGAATTTGTCCGTACATTTTCAAGATATATTAATGATGTATGCACCTCCGGCGTTGATGCAAACGGTAAGCAGGGTTTAGACCTTCTGAACACGCTGGATGTAAACGGTAATAATATGAATCTGTCGGCAACCACCGGAGATACCAGCTTTACCTCAAAGGGTGTTTCTTATTATCGCTTGACAACCCTGAACTGGGATGTCAACGAGGCTGTTATGAAGAATCCACAGAAGGTTGTGGTATCCGGAAAATCAGCAATCGACCAAGGAAATGTAGAGGATTGCAGTCTGTTAAAGCAGATACAGGACAGTCTGACGAATACCAGTATATTTAAGCAGGGAACCCCAAGCCAGTTCTTGGAGTCCATTATATCAACTTTGGGTGTTCAGACAAAGAAATGTCAAATATCGACAAAGCATCAGAACAATATTATATACAGCATTAACCAGCAGCGATTATCGGAATCCAGTGTGGATTCCAATGAAGAAGCATCGAACCTGATTGTCCAGCAGAATGGTTACAACCTTGCATGTAAGGTTATGTCTGTATTGGATGAGATTTATGATAAATTAATTAATGCGACCGGAGTATAATAGGAGGGATTAATATGCGTGTTACCAATCAAATGATTAGCAATAATTCGCTGCGGAATTTGCAGACAAGTACGAAGCGGGTAGATACCTTAATTCAGCAATTGACAACCGGACAGAAGATACAGCGTGCCAGTGAAGATCCGGTTGTGGCGGTTCGGGCGTTGAAGCTGCGGAATACCGTAAGTCAGTTGGAACAGTATAAGACAAAGAATATTAAGGATGCGGATTCGTGGATGGAGCTGACTGAAAATTCAATTACCAGCATTTCCAACTATATTGAATATATGTCCGGTTATTGCAATCAGGGAGCAACCGATTCCTTTAATAATGATAATCGTTCCGCTATCGCAGAAACCATTCGGGCTTATAAGGATATGATTTATGCAGAAGGAAATACAACCTATGCAGACCGTTATATATTCTCCGGCTATAAGACGGATACCAGTCTGATATTCAGTGCTACAGAGGCTACAAAATATTCCTATAGTATTACCGAGGAATTAGACAGCAGCAAAATAGATGTAAAGACCGTTACCATTAATCCGGTTGACCCGGCAGATTTGGATTCTTATCTGGCAAACACAGCCAATTACGGTACAGCCGATTATCCGGCACAGAAGAGCGTATATCGTCTGCGGCTTGCATATGACGGACTTTCAGAGACCACCAAACCGACAGTCAGCTATCTGGATGATGCAGGTAACACACAGACCTTGAACGTAATCAGCACCTATCCGAATACACAGTCTAAGAATTATTATAAGAACTTAGGGGACGATGAGGTTCGGTACATTCCGGAGACCGGCGAATTGGTATTCGGAAAGAATGTATATAATAAGATTCAGAACTCTGATAAGATTACAACGGAATATGCAAAGGAAGAATTTAAACAGAATGACTTAAGACCGGAACATTATTTTAATTGTGTCCAGACAAATAAAAGCTCAGGTGAAAAGGTGAATTTTGAAATTACGGATGATGACCAGAAGATAGAATATGAAGTGAATTTTAATCAGATGATACGTGTCAACACCTTGGGAAGAGAGTTGATTACCCACGATATGGGACGGTCTATCGAGGAATTAGCGGACAAGGTTAATGAGGTTGCAGATGCAGAAAGCCGTCTGGCACAGCTCAAAGGAATGTTGACAAATCCGAAGTATTCCGGTGATGATAAGGCAATTGAACAGTTAAATTATATGATTTCAGATGCCGAGAATGAAGTGAAAATGAAGAATCAGGAAATGCGGCAGCTTTTCAATTCTCATATTTCCGTATTTCAGGAATTTCAGACGAAGGTAACTGCATTGCAGTCGGATTCCGGTGCCAGAACCTCAAAGCTGGACATGATAGCATCCAGAGTAACCGAGCAGTGTACGAACTTTACCGATTTGATGTCTTCCAATGAAGAAGTAGAATACGAAGATAAGGCAATTGAATTTTCGGCAGCAGCAATTGTATATAATGCGGCATTGCAGGTGACAGGAAATGTTCTGCAGAAATCATTGCTTGATTTCTTATAGAATGATAAAATAAAAGCAGTAGATAGAAGAAACCCGCTCTGGGTATAGTGAAGGAGAGGTTCTATGGTAGCACAGACAAGATTATTTGGGGAAATAACAATTGAAGATGATAAGGTATTAGATTTTCCGAATGGGATCATAGGAATCGAGGATAAGCATAAGTTTGCCATTATTTATGATGCGGATCGCGGTTCAGATACGGCAATTCGCTGGTTACAGTCTATGGAGGATCCGTATCTGGCATTGCCGGTACTGGAGCCGCTTGCAATTCTGGATGAATACAATCCGATTATTGAGGATGCATTGCTGGAACCAATCGGACATCCGGCAGATGAAGACATCGTTGTGCTGTTGACTATAATTGTATCTTCGGATGTAACGAAGATAACTGCGAACATGAAGGCTCCAATCATAATTAATTCAAAAAACTGTAAGGGAGAGCAGATTATAGTTGAGAATGAGGATTACGAAGCCAAGTTCAATGTATACGAAGCAGTACAGAAGCGGAAGGCGGGTGAGTGATTATGTTGGCATTATCCAGAAAACAGGGAGAGGCAGTAGTAATCGGAAGTGATGTGGAAATCACCGTTCTTGAAATTAAAGGAGAACAGGTGAAGCTTGGAATTGCCGCACCAAAATCTGTACCGATATATCGGAAAGAGCTGTATGTACAGATGAAAGAAGCAAATCAAGAGGCAATCAAACAGGCGAATGCAATCGAAGAACTTCAAAAACTGCTATAAGAAGCTATTAACTTATAGCTGTTTTTGTACGATATAATAGATAACGACAAAGTATGTCGGACGTTATTGAAGGAACAATAAGGATAACTTTCACATGGAGGTGGAGAAAATGGGAATAGGTGGAATTGAATCAAGCGTAGCGACAGGAAATGTCCGTAGCTTGAATACAAAGACAACAACGGCGGCACCTGAAGTAAATGGTGTGTCAAAGGCAGCGTATGTTGATAAGCAGACTCCGGTTGTGCAGGCAGCAGAGCAGCATAGTGGTGCCGGAGAACAGCAGGGTGGCTATGAGAATCAGCAGTCAATGTATGGAGAAGGCATGCCGATTCAAGATGTATCAAAGGAAAAGGTTGAGAGTGCATTACGTGATATTAATGCAAAGATTCGACCAACACATACAGAATGTCAGTTTTCATATCATGAGGATACCAAGAGAATTTCCATTAAGGTTCTGGACCAGGATACCGGAGAGGTGATTAAGGAGATTCCACCGGAGAAAACTCTGGATATGATTGCAAAGACATTAGAGCTGGCAGGAATCCTTGTGGATGAAAAACGATAGGAGGGATTGCTATGACAATGAGAATGACCGGAATGATATCCGGATTGGATACAGAAACCATTATCCAGCAGATGATTAGTGGGCATAAGACCAAAGTGGAGAATGCCCAAAAGGAACAGACAAAGCTGAAGTGGAAAAAGGAGGCATGGTCTTCCTTGAATACCAAGCTGTATTCCTTCTACACAGGAGCTTTGAGTAATTTTAAGTCTGTAGGTACTTATAAGTCAAAGAAGGTAGAAGCAAGTGATAGTTCAAAGGTAAAGGTTACGAGCAGCAATAATGCAGTAACCGGTGTTCATACATTATCTGTAAAGCAGGTTGCAAGCTCTGCATATCTGACAGGAGCAAGCCTGAAGGGACAGAACTTTAATACAACTTCGTATACTGCCGCAGAGGATGCCGGTGTTCTGGTGAGTGACCTGAAGGATTCTAAGGGTTATGATTTGGATTTGGACGGCAAGAGCTTTGAGATTTCTTATAAGACAACGGATGCATCTGGTGCAGAACAGACCGTTACCAAGACAATTACGGCAAAAGTAGGGGCAGACGGTACGCTCCAGAGCATGATTGATAATATGAATCAGTCCTTGCATGCAGAAGGAATTGATATGACGGTGTCTTACAATGCCACCGTCGGCGGACTGGAGTTCAAAAACAACACTGCAAAAGAACAGACGGATGCAGACGGAAATGTAACCGGTTATACCGGAGGTGTTAATTATACCTTAAAGGCAACGGATGAAGCATCTGGGAAGGCACTTGGTATCAGCAAGAGTGGTGTGACTGTCAGCCAGCAGACCAACAATACCGGTGATAATATTCTGACTATGAGCAATGCATTTAATACGAAGAAGGTATCAGATACCCCGGCTGCAGTAACCAGTAGTACCAAGTTGACCGACATGGGAATTGCCAGCGGAACAACTTATACATTGAAGGTTGGAAGCGGAGATTCTGCAAAGACCTATACGTATACCGTAGACCAGGCAACCACTTTGACAGGTTTGGCGGCACAGTTTTCTAAGATGGGTGTATCTGCTAACTATGATGAGAAACAGGGTAGATTCTTTGTGAATTCTACAGAATCCGGTGCGGACTATGACTTTACCTTGACGGCAGATGATGCAACCGCATTGTCTAAGCTGGGCCTGGATGCAGCATCGGCAAATAAGATTGATGCACAGGATGCAATTGTAGTATACAACGGTGCGACCTTCCAGCAGTCAGCCAACAACTTTAGCTTGAACGGTTTGAATTTCACTGTAAATGATGTAACTGTGACTAAGGATGAGCAGGGCAATATAATTAAGGATGACCCGATTCGTATGACAGTGTCTACCGATACGGATACTATATATCAGGCTGTAAAGGATTTTGTAAAGGAATACAATTCCTTAATAAAAGAAATGAGCACTTTATATAATGCAGACCGGGCAAAGGGCTATAACCCATTGACAACAGACGAAAAGAATGAAATGTCTGATAAAGAAGTGGAAGAGTGGGAAAAGAAGATTAAGGATTCGCTGCTCCGGCGGGATGATACCATCAGCAGTCTGATGTCTACTATGCGAACCACTCTGAATAAATCAGTGGAATATACGAATTCAGAAGGCACAACCAAACGGTATTCACTGGCTTCCTTTGGTATTAATACCGGTAAGTGGAATGAATACGGACAGCTTCATATTAATGGTGATTCTGAGGATTCTGAATACAAGGACTTGGATGATAAGCTTCGGGCTGCAATCGAAAACGATCCGGAGGCTCTGATTAATACACTCAGCACCTTAGGTCAGGATTTATACAGCAGTTTCCAGAAGGCAATGAAGGGTACAGATCTCAGCAGTGCATTGACCTTCTATAACGATAAACAGATGGATAAGGAAATCAGTTCTTATGATACTAAGATTAAAAAGCTGCAGGATAAGATGAACGATGTAGAGGATCGGTATTATAAACAGTTCGCTGCAATGGAATCTGCCTTGGCAGAGCTGCAGGCAAATCAGTCCAGTCTGTCCAGCTTGTTTGGAACAAGCTCAAGATAATAAAACCGGAAAACAGGCATTGGTTTAGTGAGATAAGTTGAGGTATAGATATGGTGAATAATGCAGCATTGGCATATGGTACAAGAAAAGTAGAGACTGCCACTCCGGCAGAGCTTACATTAATGTTATACGAAGGAGCAATTAAGTTCTGCAATATAGCCATGAGTGCTATAGAGAAGAAGGATTATTTAAAAGCGAATACAAATATCCAAAAGGCAAGAAAAATAGTCGTGGAATTACAGACAACATTGGATCATAAGTATAAGGTAGCTGAAGATTTCGATGTAATTTATGATTATATCTTTCAGAAGCTGGTACAGGCAAATGTAAAAAAAGATACAGAGATTTTGGAAGAGGCATTGGTAGAGCTGCGGGAGCTTCGGGATGCATGGAAGGAAATTATGCGGACTGCAAAGCAACCGGTACGATAGAGTTTGAATGAGAGGCTGATATGGATTATACATCAAGCTACATGAAGGTATTGGAAGAATCACTGCTGAAAAAGTCAGGTGTTTTACAGGCGTTATTAGAGGCATCACACCGGCAGGAGACGTTAGCTGAGGCAGAAGATTTTGATATGGATGCCTTTACAGATACAATGGAGCAAAAGGATGCGTTACTGGAGCAATTAAAGGAGTTGGATGAAGGCTTTGCACGCACTTATGAAGGAGTACAGCAGGAGCTGAACACGCATCGGGAGCAATATGCAGATGAGATTCAAAGAATTCAGGAGCTGATTCGCAGTGTGACTGCACTCGGGGTTGAGTTGCAGACCTTAGAGGAACGGAACCGGGCGAAGCTGGAGATAAAATTCTCAAAGCAACAGCGGGAATTACGCCAGATTAAGACCTCGAATAAAGTGGCAACCACGTATTATAAGAATATGTCCAATGCCCCTGCCTCCGACCCATATTTTATGGACCAAAAAAAATAGAAAAATTTCAAAAAAGTTAAATTTAGGTATTAAGTATTGGAGAAACCATCCGATATATATAATACAAGGGTTGGTAAAACATCAACCAAGGCTCATGAGAGCAGAACAATATTAACGGCAACAAAAGTTGCTAGTACATGTAGCAAGGATGCTACAGTAAATTCAAGGAGGAATTACTATGATAGTACAACACAATCTTCAGGCAAACAACACCAACAGAATGTTAGGTCAGAACGTTAAGGTCGTTAAAAGGTCATCTGAGAAGTTAGCTTCTGGTTACAAGATTAACAGAGCGGCTGATGATGCAGCAGGTCTTAGCATTTCTGAGAAGATGAGAGCTCAGATTCGTGGTCTGAATCAGGCAGTTAACAACGCTGAGGACGGTATCTCATTAATCCAGACAGCAGAAGGTAACATGAATGAAATGCATTCTATCCTTCAGAGAATGGAAGAGTTGGCAGTTAAGGCAGCAAATGATGTTAATGCAACAGAAGACCGCAACACCATTAAGGACGAAATTACACAGCTTAAGAGTGAGTTGTCTGCAATTTCCAGTCGTGCAAAGTTCAATGGTAAAGAGCTGAAAGGATTCAGCGGCTTTCTTCAGATTGGTGCTAATAATGGTGACAATATGAAGATAACAGTTAAGGTTGCTGTATCATTAGCTAATGATGCTGTTGATACACATTCTAATGCCGGTAAGACTATTTCTGCAGTTCAGCAGGCTATTAAGGATGTATCTAAGCAGCGTTCTGCATTAGGTGCAGTTCAGAACCGTCTGGAGTACACAGTTAACAACCTGCAGAACTACTCAGAGAACCTGACCGATGCTGAATCACGTATCCGTGATACAGATATGGCAGCTGAGATGGTTAACTACAGCAAGGCTAATATTGTACAGCAGGCTGCACAGTCTATGCTGGCTCAGGCTAACCAGTCTACACAGGGCGTATTATCATTACTTCAGTAATCTAGTAGGATTATTGCAAATAGGGCTGACCCATTGGGTCAGCTTTATTTGTATCCGCACATTGTATTATGAATATGGAGGCTGGCAGATTGAAATTAGAAGAGTGCAAACAGGAATTACAGATAATTGCAGATTTATTTTATCAAAATAAGATAGAAGATGGTGTGAATAAGTTGCCGGATTTGATTCGGATGCTCAATAAAATTATGGAACAGGAATGTTATGAAGATAAATCAAAATTTTTGGATATCTTGAAAAATGTTACAGAGTGTATTGACAGTAAGAATTATATTATGCTGGCAGATATAATAGTGTTTGAGTTGTTAGCGGCATAAGATGTAATAGTAGATAATGGGCAGGAGATAGGAAGATGACATTATACGAAAAAAATATGGAATGTTTGAAGCAGATGCGTCCGGAAATGCATGAAAAACTAAAAAGTCACATTACAGATACGCAGTCAATATTATGCGGTGATGCCTTAGATGGAGAAAAATTTCTGGCAGTAAGTAAGGATAATGAGATTATTCCCTTGAATAGTACATATCATCCGTCACATGAAGCAGAACGTTATGTCGCACAATATGATGAATTATCGGCGGAAACAGTTCTATTTATGTATGGATTTAGTAATGGATTTATTATACGGAAAGCTTTGGAAAAGAATTGCCCGGTGCAATCATGTATAGTATATGAACCATCTGTAGAAATATTTGTTAAAGTCTTAGAGGAATATGATGTTACAGATTTGATTCGAAATACAGAATTGTTAATTTTTATAAGAAAAATAAATGATGAATTATTAGAAAAGACATTATATGATATTATGAATTATCGAAATTGGAAATTATTTCAGTTTTCAATTGCTCCGTGTTATGATAGATTATTTGCAAAAGATTGCAAAGAGATATTAAAAATGTTTACAAACGTTCACGAATATAAACATATGGAAATGAATACCTTGATTCGTTTTGCCCAGTCAGGTGTAAAGAATGAAGTGAAGGCTATGAAGTGGTTTATGAATTGTCATGCACTGGAACAGTATAAGAATAAGTTCCCTGAAGATATGCCGTGTATTATCGTAGCGGCAGGTCCTTCCTTAGAGAAAAATGCAGAAGTCCTACGAAGGGCAAAGGGAAAGGCGTTAATTATCTGTGTCGATACAGCTTTGCCATTCTTACTTAAGAAGGATATTATACCGGATATTGCATGCACGATTGATGCACAGAAGGGAACAACGTACTTTATGGACACAAGGCTTAAGGATATCCCGATTATGGTATCTACGGACTCGGATTATCGTGCATTAGAACAGATTGGAGACGTAAAGCCAATTTATATAGCAGCGGCGAATGATTTTTTTCAGAGATTATTCAAAGATAAGGGTTACAATGTGGATTATTTTGACGGTGGAGGTTCCGTGGCAACCGTTAGTTTTCAAGTTGCCGTAGAATTGGGATTCCATACGATTATTCTGATAGGTCAGGATTTGGCGTTTTCAGATGATAAGGCCCATGCAGGAATGGGTGAGGTTACGAAAGAAGATTTGGATTCTAAGTTAATGATGGTGGATGCATATAACGGTGGACAGATATTAAGCCGGATAGACTTTAAGCATTATATTGATTGGTATAACTTGAAAATACCGGAGTTAACCGATAGATTAATTATTAATGCCACAGAAGGAGGAGCAAAATTAAAAGGTGCTGTCCAAATGACATTAAATGATGTGGTGAATAACTATTGTAATAAGTGCTATGATATGGATACACTTATGAATAGTGGCAACCATGTCTGGGAAAGTTATGAAGAGAAAAAACAGTTATATGACGAAATAAAGAAAAAATATGCAGAGTTTAAACAATTGGAAAAGAAAGTTGCAGATGGGATTGGTCTGGCAGAGCGTGCAATATTATTATTAAAACGTGGAAATTATTCACTAAAGGAATTAAATCAGATTGATGAAAAATTGAAGTATCTTACCAATACAATAGGAACTAATGAAGGTACTATAATACTGGTGAAGCGAATGATAGATACTGAAGTTACATTGACGGATGATTTACACAAGGCAGAAGCAAATCTGGATCAGGAAAGTATACGGCTATATAATAAAATGAAAAAATATTTGTCAGATATGCAGAAAGCACTTGAAGAAATTCTGCCTCTTTGGACTGAAGTGCAAAAAGAAATAAATGATGTGTATCATTTTGAAATGGATAGGGCATAGAATGAAGAAAAGAAGAATTGTATTTTTAACAGGAACCAGAGCTGATTATGGAAAAATTAAGTCGTTAATCCGAGTAGTAGAAGATATGGAGGGGTTTGAGGCGTGTATCTTTGCAACTGGGATGCATATGCTTTCAAAATATGGAAGAACTTATAAAGAAATTTTGAAAGACGGATACCAGAATATTTATACATATATTAATCAGAGTGGGAAAGAAACGATGGATATTATTTTGAGTAATACCATTTTAGGCTTTGGTAATTATGTCGCGGAAATGAAACCGGATGCAATTATTGTACATGGAGACCGTTTGGAGGCATTGGCAGGAGCAATTGTAGGTGCGTTTAATAATATACGGGTGTTTCATATTGAAGGCGGAGAGGTGTCCGGAACGATTGATGAGTCGATTCGGCATGCCATTACAAAGTTTGCACATTATCATTTAGTTTCAAATGATAAGGCGAAACGTCGGATTATGCAGTTGGGTGAAGCAGAAGACAATATTTATGTATTTGGCTCGCCGGATATTGATGTGATGCTGTCCGATTCCTTGCCGGATATTGATACGGTTAGGACTTATTATGAAATACCGTTTCGGAATTATGCTATCCTAATGTATCATCCGGTAACAACAGAGGTGGACAGTCTGCAGGAACACATTCGGGCTGTGGTGGATGGTGTGTTGGAAAGTGGACAGAATTATATGGTGATTTATCCGAACAATGACAGCGGTACGAATATAATCTTGCGGGAATTAGAACGATTGGAAGGCAATCCGAGATTTCGGGTTCTTCCATCCATGCGGTTTGAATTTTTCTTAAGTCTTTTGAAGCATGCAAATTATATTATTGGCAACTCCAGTTCCGGTATACGGGAAGCGGGTGTATATGGAGTGCCGGCAATTGATATAGGTAGCAGACAGATGGGAAGATATATAGCAGCAGAGAATCCGCATATTATTCATGTAGAAGAGGATGTCGGACAGATTAAGGAAGCAATCAGACAGGCAATGGATATGCGGATACAACCAAGCTTTGATTTTGGTAACGGAAATAGCACCGAAGTATTCCAAAGCATTATTACTGATAAGACAATATGGGAAAAACAGGTACAGAAACGGTTCATTGATATGGCGAATGATTAGTGAGGATGGAATAGTGTAAAGTACCGGAGAAGTACAAGGGAGAGAAGAAAATGTATAATGGTAAACGGATTATAGCAGTGATTCCGGCAAGAGCGGGAAGTAAAGGGATTAAGGATAAGAATATTCGGGAACTATGTGGAAAACCACTGATTGCATATTCGATTGAGGTAGCGAAGGCTTGCGATTATATTGATACTGTTTTTGTTTCTACGGACTCGGTTAGGATTCAGGAAATTGCAAAACAATATGGTGCGGAAGTTCCGTTTCTTAGGTCAGAAGAATTAGCGTCGGATGAAGCAAAGATTATTGATGCATTGTTGTTTAGTCTAAAGAGATTAGAATTGATGAATCAGAAGTATGATTATATAATGCTTCTACAGCCGACACAACCAATTCGAACCGTGGAGCTTTTAAAGGCTGTTATTGAACAGACGATAGACCGGCATTTACCGTCCATGGTAACGATTTGCCCGGTTGAAGAACATCCGATATTGATGAGAACCATAGAGGAAAATGGAAGGTTACATTCGTTGCTGGAGAGTTCCAGTACCGTGCGTAGGCAGGATTTTCCACCATTTTATAAGGTGAATGGTTCCGTATATATAAATAGAATTGACGAATTTTTTAATGAGCATACCAGTTTAAATGACAACCGTTATGGCTATCTGATGAAACGAAGGGATTCTGTTGATATTGATACGCTGGAAGACTTTGAACGTGCGGAAAAAATTTTAAAAGATAATTTTGAAAGGAATCATTTTTAAACATATAAAGGCTATGAAAATAACTAAGCGGAGAAAATACCGATATGAATAAGAGCCTTGCTGTGAAAGAGGGAAAATTAAGAATGCAAAAGGAAAGATTTGAAGAAATTCTAAATATGTTGCTGTCAGAAAAATCAGAAGGTGATTTTCAGACAAAGTGGAAACAGGTATTACAGGAGAATATGAATACAGGGGATTATGATGCATTGATTCTTCGAATATGGGATACGCTACTGACCCAGAATTGGGAAACGGGATACCATTTGGCATCAATAGCAATGAAACGTAATCGATTAAGTCTTCAGGCTAATTTATTATTTGCGGAAACTGCTTTTCAGTTAGAAAAATATGAGGAAAGTTATGATGTTTACAGAAATTTGTTTCAGCTTCAAGAAATATACAAAGAAGAAGTTCTGGAAATGGATGAATTGCAATCTAAGATTAAAGAAATAGGGCGGTATGTGATTCAGAATTTGTCAAAGAAAATTCCAGAAGAGTGGGCAAGTAATTTTGCTGATATTTTCCAGTATGCCTTGGATGACAAAGATTTAAGAAATAATATATATAGTTGTGTGCATTCTGTTCCTAATTATTATGGAATGCATGTATATGATAAACAGGTATACTATCTTGGACGGTACCATAACTGGTATCAAAGTAACTTTTCAAAAAGTGATAACTGGACAGCATTGTTGGGAAAGGGAGAAATCTATGAGTTGCTTTATAAAGGCACAGATTATGAACTGAATATAAAGGAGCCGGTGATACTTCCATATGTAACAAATCCGGATGATAGTGATGAAAATATTCTATTGATTACAGGAGAAAAATCTGGTGCCCACGTATTGGAAAATCATGAAAGCCGGAAATATAATTATATTCGCCTTGATGAGGATGTTCGGATTCAGGGAAAAGAAGAGTTTGTTCTTGCAAAACCAATTCCGTTAAAGCATCATTCCGGAAACAAACGATTAGTATTAAATATTTTTATAGATAGTTTGAATGAGTCTTATTTGCAGGAGTTTTCTTTACAGGAGCTTATGCCTTATACATATGACTTTTTTAAAAAGGGTGTTCAATGTACCCGGTATTATACTGGCTCTGAGTTTACTTATCCGAGTATTGGTTCCTACCAGACAGGACTGAGGGCACAAAATCATAAACTGCTAAACCTAGGCGTAAAGTATGGCTTACAGAAAGACAAGATTACTTTAAATGAGATATTTAAGGATCATGGATATGTAACAGCTATAATTGGAGGGAACGATGCAGTAATACCCAAATTTGGATATAATAGAGGAACAGATAGATTTTTATATGGATATGCAACACAGGAGTTTTGGACAGAGGATGTTGTAAATGAGACAATTGAACATATAGAGGCCTTTGGAGACTCGGATTTATATTTGTGGGCAAATATAGTTGATTTACATGATGTAGTAGGTGGCTGGAGTCGTTCTCTGTCAACGCAGGTTCATTATCCATGGACGGCAAATGAGTGTGATTATAATAATGTTTCCACGGTTTATAAAAGCTATAGTAATAATTTGCGAATAATATACAAGGAAGAATTAAAACGCATAGATTCTAAATTACAAGTGCTTTTTCAATATATAGCAGATCACTACAAGGATGAGGATATTATTGTTACATTCTTTTCTGACCATGGAACTTCTATGAATGTTCCGGATGACCTTCCGATGATGTCACCAGAGCGTATTCAGATTCCACTGCTAATTAGAGGTAGCTGGCAAGGTGAACATGAGTGTCATGAAAAGATAGAGACTGTTGATTTTGGACATATTCTGTGCAAACTGGCTGGGATCGAAGAGGATAGGCTGGATACGAATGATGGACAGTTGCCTGTTTTTTTTGGTGGAAGTAAAGAGAAGAGGATTGTATTCAGCCAGAGCCTGTTTCCAAATAGATATTATGAGGCATTTATGTATGTTGATAACTATTATTTCTATCTGAAGAATTCAAAAATGGTTACAAATGATTGCAGGGTGGATTTGCAGGATTGTCAAAGCTTTCTGACGGATGAAGAAGGAAATAAATTTGAGGATGTAGAAAAAACAAAATTTTGTATGGACTATATTAAGAATCAGTTGTGTGATTATGTGATATAGGATATTTGAATTACGAAAAAACAGAAGTGGATTTTAGAAAGAATAATCAAACATGAAAGAAAAGGTGCAAGGGAAGAGGTAGTAAGATGAAAGAATTTAAAATTGGTAATCGAAAAATAGGTCCGGATTATCCGCCGCTTGTAATTGCAGAGATAGGAATTAATCATGAAGGCAGCTTAGAGGTTGCAAAGCAGATGGTGGATGCTGCTGCAAAGGCAGGAGCAGAAGTAATTAAGCATCAGACACATATTGTAGAGGATGAAATGGCGGATGCTGCAAAAAAAGTGATTCCCGGGAATGCGGATGTATCTATCTATGAAATCATGGAGCGGTGTGCATTGTCTGAAGCGGACGAGACGGAACTGAAGCGGTATGTAGAGGAAAAGGGGATGATTTTTATCAGTACCCCATTTTCAAGGGCAGCAGCAGACCGGTTAGAACGCATGGGAGTTGCGGCATATAAGATTGGTTCCGGAGAGTGTAATAATTATCCGTTAATTAAACATATTGCAGGATTCGGAAAGCCAATGATTGTATCAACGGGTATGAATGATATTGCAAGTATTCAGAAGACTGTTGATATTATGGAGTCATATGGTGTGCCCTATGCACTTCTGCATTGTACGAATCTTTATCCAACGAAGCCGGAATGGATTCGTCTGGGAGCTATGACACAATTACAGCAGGCATTTCCGGATGCAGTGGTAGGCTTGTCTGATCATAGTCTGAATAATAATGCCTGCCTTGCTGCAACAGCACTGGGAGCTTGTATTCTGGAACGTCATTTTACGGACAGCAAATATCGTCCGGGACCGGATATTATTTGTTCTATGGATGGAGCTGAGATGGCAGAACTTATACAGAGCAGTCATGAAATTTTTCAAATGCGTGGTGGAAAAAAGACTGCACTGAAGGAGGAACAGGTAACAATTGATTTTGCGTTTGCAACGGTGGTGGCAATTGCCGATATTCAGGCAGGAGAGCCGTTTACAATGGAAAATATATGGGTAAAGCGTCCGGGAACGGGTGAGATTAAGGCAGTTGATTTTGAGAGACTTTTAGGAAAGACGGCAAGCAAGGATATAAAAAATGGTGAGCAGTTAGGCTGGAAAGATGTTCGGTAGAAGATCCATACCGTATATGACAAGCCGGTTGCAAACCGTATTATATTATGGAGTAGACAAGCAGCAGATATTAGAGGTTGTACTTCAAAATCATTGTCAGGGTGTGGACCGGATTGTACCGTTCGGAAGTGGGTTGGATATGAATGTATACTGGGACGGATATGATATTATAGGACAGTTATCAAGAAGACTTCAATGTAGTTAAAACCAAGGTGAAGATAGCGAAAGAAAAAGATTGAAAGCCGAAAATATAGGAAGGATGTGGCTGGTAACGAGAATGGAATTAGAGTTACGAGAGTTATATTGGACAACTGCAAAAACCATAGACAATATTTCAATACTAATTGAAGCAATACGAATTCAAAATGGACGAATTCAACGCAGAGAAATTTCTAATTTAGTAATAAGTTTGCATGAAGTTCTTTTAAAATTATCTGTTTGTTATGAAACATTAAAAGAAAATGGGATGCCATGGACGATAGAGGAATTTCAAGATATACTTGGAAGGATAGAAGAAGCCCAGAAAGCCCAGGATGATGTATTGTTGGGAGATTATTATGAAATGCTGTTACTTCCTGCATTAGAAGAAATGCAACGTATAATTATAGAAATGGATATTCCGCTTAAAAAAGAAGAGTGGTTAGAAGCTAATTTGAAGGTGCTGAAAGAAAGAAATCCGGTTTTATATGATGCACTAATTAATTTTACAGATGAAGAAATAAGAGAGGGCTGTGAATATTTTGTAGAACCGAGTTCTAGTGGATATTATACAATGGCATTGGGGGAAAATGATAGAAAGTGGTATTTACACAGCAATCGGAATCCGTTGGATGAAGCACGTGCATTTGCTAAACGTGAATATAGATTGGAACAGGGGACCTATGTGCTTGTTGGTATGGGAATGGGATATATAATGCGTGAACTGCTTGCTTTGTATCCGGAAATGAATTTATCAGTGGTAGAGGCAGACTTGACTATTATATATCTGGCACTTCAATATGGAGATTGGACTTCTGAACTTAAAAGAATTACATTGTATTGGGATTCAAATTGGCAAAAGCTTATGGAATTAATTCAAGATGACAGCCAATTAATTGTATTTCGTCCTGAAATACCACATATTAAAGAAATAGCAGTACGACAGCAAATGATTACAATTGCGGCAAGGCAAGACGGAATAGATGATTTAATACAGGAATTTTATCATAATACGCAAGAAAATATTCGGACATGCGATTATTATGTTGATAAACTTCTACCTCAAGTGGAAGGAAAAAATATTGTTATAGTAGCCGGAGGTCCTTCGCTGGATAAAAATTTGCATTTACTAAAAGACCGGCCTCAAAATGTGAAAGTGATTGCAGTTGGAACGGTTTATAAGCTAATGCTGAAAATGAATATTGCAGTTGATTATGTTATCGTATCAGATTGTGGAATATATAAACAAATAAAAGGGGTAGAGGATAGTCAGATCCCAATGCTGATTTTGGCGACAGCTGATAGACGTGTGGGACGGTGTTACAAAGGAGCCAAATATCTGATTTGTCAAAAAGAATATAGTATGGCGGCAGATTATGCAAAAAATAATGGCTATCAATGTTATGCCGGAGGGGGGTCTGTATCAACACTTGCACTGGATGTTGCAATACGATTAAAGGCAGCTACAATTGCTTTTGTAGGATTGGACTTGGCATTTGATGGAAAACGCAGTCATGCAGCAGGAACCGATGAAGAAGTATATGGTGGGTATGAATATCAATGGGTAGAAGGCACAAACGGTAATTTGGTAAATACCAGCCTGTCATTTATAAGTTACAGAAAGTGGATGGAACGGAGAATCTGTGAAAAGGATGTTAATATGCCGATAATTGATGCAACCGAAGGGGGAGCGTTGAAGAAAGGTTTTCAAATAATGAAGCTAAAAGATTATTTACAGAAATGCTTAACGGAAAAGGCTATTGACTAATATACCTAGGCACATAAAGCTACGGAAACTCAAGCTATCATATTATTGACAGTAAATAATAGATATAGTATACTTTTGTTCAAGCAAGTATACTATATCTATTTTTCTATTCATTCAAGGCAGTAAAAGCTGTTTCTAAAGAAAAAGAATTCTTGCGGACATTTCAATGATTAATAAGCAGGGATTCTTGCAGAAATAAGCGTGCATACGATGAATGGTTTATATGAAAGAGGAGCATTTACCGTTGAATCGGGAATCCCGGAACAGGAGGAACGATTCTATGGGAAAGAAGGACATAATACAAAAGCTTTATACCGAAGATAACCGTATATTTGCAGATATTGTAAATTTTATGCTGTATGACGGCAGGGAGGTCATTTGTCCGGAGGATTTAGAGGAGTTAAGCTGTGAACAGGTAATGCTGGCAGAACGTGAGGATTTTCATGCGGAAAAAGAAAAGAACGGGAAACACCGGTCAGCAAAATACATAGGACTTCAGCGGTATCGGGATGTGCAGAAAAGGCTGGTGATTCGGCAGGCAAAGGATACAGTATATGTATTAATTTGTCTGGAAAATCAGTCAGAGGTACATTATGCCATGCCAATACGGAATATGTTAAATGATGCATTGAATTATGCAAGGCAGGTGGAAACGTTATCCAAGCAACATTTCTTAAAAGCAAAGGATTTAAAGGCAGGCAGCTTTGAAGCAGACATTTCTCAAACGAGTATACCCCAAATAGATAATTTTGAGACAAAAAATTCTCAAACAGGTATTTCCCAGATAGATATTTCCGAAACAGAAAATTCTCAAATAGATATTCACAACAGAAATCGCAAGGAATTTCTATCCGGCATACACAAAGAGGACAAATTGCTTCCGGTGATTTCGTTTGTTCTGTTGTTTCAGGATGAAGAATGGGATGGACCCATTTCCGTCCATGAAATGTTATGCACCGATGACCCTGCAATTTTAAGGTATGTTCAGGATTATAAGTTGAACCTGATTGTACCGGCAGAATTGACAGAAGAAGCCTTGAAGAAATTTCACAGCAGTTTACGGGAAGTATTAAGCTTTATAAAATACTCTAAAGATAAGGAGCAAATGAACCGCTTAATAGAGGAAAACTCCGCTCGTTTTTCCAGAATGGAGAAGGAAGCGGTTGCAGTAATTAACCTGTTTACCGGCACGAATATAGAAATCAAAGAAGAAGAGGAAGTGATAAATATGTGCAAGGCATGGGAAGATATGGGAGAAGAAAAGCGGGCAATTGGACGTGCAGAAGGAATAAAAGTTGCTCGCACAGAAAACAGGAAAAAACAAAAGCGAATTGTTCAAAACATGGTAGATAGAGGATATTCGACAGAAGACATTATGGCAATTATGGAATGCAGCCGGGAGGAATTGCAGCAGTTCATTGGATAATACTATAACAAAAAGAAACGGTTTCTTACAATTTTGCAAGAAGCCGTTTCTTTTTTATAAACAAGGTTTATCAAATCATGAATTTATAACTCCGGGTCGGTAGGGTCCCAAGTCTGACCGTCCGGAATTGTAATAGAAGAAGGTTTTCCTAATGCACCGGCATTGTCACTGTTATAGATAGTTACCGTAGTTCCCGAAGGACAGTTATCATAAATCCATTTTGCATCCTCTACGGATAAGCGGATACAGCCTGCGGAAGCAGAGGTGCCAAGCTTATTATATTCAGCCCCTTGTAAATCATAAATATTTGTCGAATTATAAGGAACGGAATGGAATAAAATCTGTCCGACAATACGACTGCAATACTGCCCATAGGAATTATGGATTAATGCATGCCAGCGGTATTTCTGACCAATGGAGTAGGTTCCGATTGGAGTAACAGGACCCGTAGAACATACCATGGACTTAATTGCAGAATTGTCGGCATAGATAGTCACACAATTCATTTGCTTGTTTACCCAGATAGCAACTGTTTCTGTCCGTTCTCCGGAAGGAGTCCATGCACCGCTGATTTCCAGTACATATCCATCAATTGTAGTATTGTAAGCCATTTCTCCGGAATCATAGAAATAGTACCATTTTTGATTTGCTTGCTGCCAACCGGTCAGCATAGCTCCGCTTGGTGAGAAAAAGTACCATTTACCGGAAATGTAACCCCATTCAACATCCATAGCTCCGCTTGGAGACAAATAATACCAGTCATCCTTATAGCTGAGCCATCCGGTTAACATGGCACCGCTGTCAGTCAGATAGTACCAAGTACCGTTATCATTAAACCAACCGGTTATCATATCACCATTTCCGGCCATATAGTACCATAATCCATTGTCATACACCCAACCTGTCTGCATAGCCCCACTGGAAGATAAATAATACCAGTTATCCTTATAGCTTACCCAGCCGGTTTGCATGGCACCGCTCTCGGACAGATAGTACCAAGTGCCATTATCATTTAACCAACCGGTTGCCATCTTGCCTTCCTGTGCCAGATAGTACCAAGTGTTATTAAGGTTTAACCAGCCGGTTGTACGTTGACCGGAGGAATAGTAGTACCATGTACCATCCTCAAGAGACCATCCGTTTGTAACCGGGCTTGCATTAGCTGTAGTAATTCCGATGCCTAGAGATATAAGGCAGGCAATTAAAACAGAGTGGCATGAAAAAATATGTATCAATCGTTTCATTTGTTCTAGCTAAATTCCTTTCTCTTTATTGTAAAATCGCGAGTGAGCGTTGCCCCCTCCATGCATTTCGCAAAATCACCCTTGCCAGCAAGTGATTTTGCTTCATTATGTCGTGAGCGTTGCTCCCTCCATATATTTCATGAAATCACTCTTGCAAGCAAGTGATTTCATTTCATTATATCATTAAATAAAGGGGAATACCATGGTTGTTTTCACACTTTTTTCAAACTCTGTTCACAGAATGAATGTAAAATCCAGGTAAATTAATAGTATCAGATAGAGAGAATGGGGGAATGGATATGGGAAAAGAGGCGAATATATTCAAACGCTATGAAGTGAAATATCTGCTGACAGAAGAACAATATGAAGAATTGAGAGAACGGACAAAGGAACATTTAATAGAAGACAGCTATGGAGGGACTACCATTTGCAATTGCTATTTCGACACATCAGATTATCGATTAATTCGTACTTCTCTGGAAAAGCCGGTATATAAGGAAAAATTAAGACTAAGAAGCTACGGAACGCCGGAGCAGCCGGATAAGCAGGTATTTTTGGAATTAAAGAAAAAATATCGCGGAATTGTTTACAAACGAAGAGAATGTATGAATTATCAGGAGGCTGAAGAATATGTCCTGCAAGGAGTCAAGCCGGAGCAGGATTCCCAGATTCTTCGGGAAATAGATTGGGCAATGCATTATTACGGAAGATTAATTCCGGCAATGAATCTTTCCTATGAACGAATTGCAATGTATGAAAAGCAACCGGAAGGAGTAGCAGGGGTAACAGAGCAGTGTGGTACACACACCGGTAATCTGGATTTGCGGATAACATTTGACCGGAATATCTTGTGGAGAACCGAACACCTTCGGCTGAAGGATGGTGTATATGGAAATGAATTGCTGGAGTCGGGGCAGAGAATCATGGAAGTGAAAACGCCCGGTGCAATTCCAAGATGGTTTGCAGATATTTTAGATGAAATGAAGTTGTATCCTGTTTCATTTTCAAAATACGGCAGAGCCTATCAGGCATGGATGATGAGAGAACAAAACGGACGTATTGCATGAGGGGGGGAAGAACTATGAGTCAATTAATGGAGTCTGTATTTAATCAAACAACAACCGTCAATAGCAGCGTAACCGTACAGGGATTGCTTTTATGTATGGGAGCAGCCTTCGTGCTGGGGCTTGCTATTGCAGGAATCTATATGTTTCGGAATACCTATACCAAGAGCTTTGTAATTACATTAGTATTAATGCCTGCAATTGTGCAGTTGATTATTATGCTGGTAAACGGAAACATCGGAGCAGGAATTGCAGTTATGGGTGCATTTTCACTGGTACGGTTTCGTTCCGCACAAGGAACTGCAAGAGAAATCAGCAGTCTGTTTCTTGCCATGGCAGTCGGCTTGGCATTAGGAATGGGATATATAGGTGTTGCAGCAATCTTTACCTTGATATTGGGAATCTTCACACTGATATTGGAACTCCTTCACTTTGGCGAAAAGAAGAAGCAGGAGTTACAGCTTCGGATTACCATACCGGAATCTCTGGATTATACGCAGGTATTTGATGAGGTTTTTCAAGAATATGCCGAGAGCTGGAAATTAGTACAGGTAAAGACAACCAACATGGGAAGTATGTTTAAGCTGGAATACCGTGTAACTCTAAATGAAGCAAAGCAGGAGAAAGAAATGATAGATGCCATTCGATGCAGAAACGGAAATCTGGAAATTCTCTGTAACTACGGAACAAATCAGACAGAAGGACAGGTATTATAAGAAATGGAGGAATTAGTATGAGGCGAAAATCAATTTCTATTATCTTAATTGCAGCAATGTTAGCGATGGGCAGTACCGGATGTGCAACACTTAACACCACAGGAAGCAGCGGGTCGGGAAGCGTAAATGAAGCCACACAGGCAAGTCAAACCGATGGAATCCAGATTCAGTTATCGGATGATAAAATCACAACCGACAGTAATTCCGTTGAGATTTCCGATAATGTGGTGACAATTACAGAAGCAGGAACCTATGTATTGTCAGGCGAATTATCGGATGGAAGAATTGTGGTAGATACCGATAAGGATGCGGAAGTCGAGTTGGTGTTAAACGGAGTAACTCTAACCTGTTCAAATTATGCTCCTATCAAAATCGTAAAGGCAGGAACCGCCACGATTACACTGGCAGACGGAACCGAAAATACGTTAAATGATGGTGCCACCTATGACTTAGAGGATGAAGACGACAATACCGATGCCGTAATCTTCAGTAAGGATGATTTGGTTCTGCAAGGCGGAGGTACATTATATATAAACGGAGCATATAAACATGGAATCGTCTGCAAGGACAATCTGGAAATCAAAGACGGAACCTATATCATTGAGGCAGCAGAGGATGGAGTAAATGCGAATGACAGTCTTACCGTAAATGGAGGTATATTCCATATATCTGCCGGTGATGACGGTATGCACGTAGATGAAATATTTACAGTCAACAACGGAGATATAACCGTTGCAGAAAGCTATGAAGGCTTAGAAGGGCATCAGGTTATTATTAACAACGGAACCATAACCATTACATCATCCGATGATGGAATTAATTCCAACAGCGGCAGCAATTCTTCATCTGATACAGATAACGCACAGGCAGATGTACAAACCGATGCACAAGCAGAAGCCGGACAACAGTCAGGAAATCCTCCGGAAATGCCGGATGGAACCACGCCGGGAGGAAACAGTGAAATGCCGGAAATGCCGGATGGAACCACGCCGGGAGGAAACGGCGAAATGCCGGAAATGCCGGACGGAACCACGCCGGGAGGAAACGGTGAAATGCCGGAAATGCCGGATGGAACCACACCGGGAGGAAACGGTGAAATGCAAAACAGCGGTATGCCGGGAGCTGGCGGCGGCATGATAGATATGGATGCTGACGAGGATTCCCTGCTTCAGATAAACGGAGGCACAATTACAATTAATGCCGGTGGTGATGGTTTGGACTCAAACGGTGTTCTTGAAGTAAACGGAGGAACCGTCTATGTCAGCGGGGCAGCAAACAACGGTGACGGAGCTTTAGACTATGGAATCTCAGCAAGCATCACCGGAGGAACTGTAATTGCAGCAGGCTTTAGCGGAATGGCAGAGGGTTTTGGTTCAGATTCTACACAGCTTAGTTATCTGTATAACACCAGTCAGACAATGTCTGCCGGAACAGAAATAATCGTGAAGGATAGCAGCGGTGCGGTTATCTTATCATGGGCTCCGGATAAGGAATTTAACAGTGTAGTTGTATCGTCTCCGGAATTTACCTCAGACGAAACCTATACCATCGTAATCGGAGACTTGGAGGATTCTCTGTAAGACAGTAAGGAAGGTCTGATATTCTACGGTCAGTTACGAAAAGGCATTGACGAAAGAGCAGATTTGTAGTAAGGTGAATTTGTAATTGCATAAAGCTACTTCTCTTATTAAGAACGGTGGAGGCAGAAGGGCCTGTGAAGCCGTAGCAACCCCAGATATGGAAGGTGCCAACCTGAGCGAGTAGGTATGAGAAATCATACAGCATCGGATAGATGAATCGAGCAATAAGAGGATTTGACATATATTCAAGTCCGAAGATTCGGACTTGAATTTTTTAATTACAAATTAATCACAAAATGGAGGAAAAGATATGGAACAAAGATTGTTTACATCAGAATCTGTGACCGAAGGACATCCGGATAAAATCTGCGACCAGATTTCAGATGCAATTTTGGATGAATTATTAAAGCAGGACCCAATGAGCCGGGTAGCCTGTGAGACCTGTGTAACAACCGGACTGGTTCTGGTTATGGGCGAGATAACAACAAAGGGCTATGTAGATATTCAGAAGGTTGTACGCAATACCATTCGCGAAATTGGCTATGATCGTGCAAAGTATGGCTTTGATGCAGATACCTGTGGTGTGGTTACAGCACTTGATGAGCAGTCCGGTGATATTGCAATGGGTGTCAATCGGGCATTAGAAGCAAGAGAGTCGGAAATGACAAATGAAGAGATAGAAGCCATTGGTGCAGGCGATCAGGGTATGATGTTCGGCTACGCAGTAAATGAGACAGAAGAGCTGATGCCGTATCCAATCGCATTGGCACACAGACTGGCACGTAAGCTGACAGAGGTTCGAAAGGACGGAACCCTTCCGTATTTAAGACCGGACGGAAAGACACAGGTAACGGTAGAGTATGACGAAAACGGAAAGCCATTCCGTTTGGATGCTGTTGTATTATCTACCCAGCATGATGAAAAGGTCACACAGGAACAGATTCATGAGGATATTAAAAAGTATGTCTTCGATACGGTATTGCCGGCGCATATGGTGGATGCCGATACGAAGTTCTTTGTAAATCCAACCGGAAGATTTGTAATCGGTGGACCGCATGGTGACAGTGGTCTGACCGGACGTAAGATTATTGTAGATACCTATGGCGGTTACGGAAGACACGGCGGCGGAGCATTTTCCGGAAAGGATTGTACGAAGGTTGACCGTTCTGCAGCATATGCCGCACGTTATGTGGCTAAGAACATTGTGGCAGCAGGACTGGCAGAAAAATGTGAGATACAGTTATCCTATGCGATAGGTGTTGCAAGTCCGACCTCCATTATGGTAGATACATTTGGAACCGGTAAGTTATCCGATGAAGCATTGATTCAGATGATTCGTGAGAACTTTGATTTGCGTCCGGCAGGAATTATTAAAATGCTTGACCTGAGAAGACCAATTTATAAGCAGACCGCTGCTTATGGACATTTTGGCAGAACCGATCTGGATCTTCCTTGGGAAAAGACAGATAAGGTAGAGCTGTTAAAGAAATATCTTTAAGAGGAATACGGGATGGAAGCAGTTACATTGCAGGCATATGCGAAAATCAATCTGGGTCTGGACGTTTTAAGAAAGCGTCCGGACGGTTATCATGAAGTTAAAATGATAATGCAGAGTATTTCGCTGGCAGACACATTGGAATTAAAGAAGATTCCGGAGGAAGCCATCCGCCTTATAAACGGGGCAGAGCGGGATAATCCGGAGGTACCGATGGACAAGACGAATTTAATCTATCGGGCAATTGATTTGATAAAACAAAAGTATGCAATTTCGGAAGGGATTGAAGCTACCCTGACGAAACGGATTCCGGTAGCGGCAGGAATGGCAGGTGGAAGTACCGATGCGGCTGCGACCTTAAAGGGAATGAATCAATTATTTGCACTGGGGCTATCCGAGCAGGAGCTATGCGAACTTGGGGTTACGCTGGGAGCAGACATCCCTTACTGCATCATGGGCGGAACTGCATTGTCCGAAGGAATCGGTGAGCGTCTGACACCGCTTCCACCCATGCCGGAGTGCTGGATTCTGATAGCAAAACCACCGATTTGTGTATCTACCGGATTTGTATATGGGAATCTGAAGGCAAATGAATTAACGGTGCATCCGGATATTGATGGAATGACAGAAGCTATTCAGCATAATGATTTGCATGGAATCACCAGCCGTTTAGGAAATGTACTGGAAACGGTTACGATACCTGCACATCCGGAGATAGCTGTAATAAAAGACAGGATGTTAGATTACGGAGCCATGCAGGCATTGATGAGCGGCAGCGGACCGACCGTATTCGGAATCTTTGCCGAAGAGGAGCAGGCTGCCGAAGCAGGAACTGCAATCCAGAAGGAAGGCTTATCCGGTCAGGTTTATCTGACAAAGCCGATAGACCGAAACAAGAACCAATAACAAAGAAGGGTTGAAGCATGGAATTAAAGCTCAATGTAAACGAATATCTGCCATTACGGGATGTTGTATTTCAGACCCTGCGACAGGCAATTATAACCGGAGAGATTGCTCCGGGAGAGCGGTTAATGGAGATTCCGCTGGCAAAGAAATTAGGTGTCAGTCGTACTCCTGTCCGGGAAGCAATCCGAATGCTGGAGCTGGAAGGCTTAGTAGTCATGATTCCGAGACGCGGAGCAGAAGTGGCAAGAATCACAGAAAAGGATTTGCGGGATGCGTTAGAGGTACGATGTGCATTAGAGGAGCTGGCAGTGGTATTGGCATGTCAGAGAATTACAAAGGAAGGCAAGGAACGGCTGAAAGCGGCATGTATTTCCTTTCGCGAGGCAATCAGTACCAAGCATGTACCATCCATAGTAAACGGAGATGTGGCGTTTCATGATTCCATTATTGCAGCAACACAGAATCAGCGTCTGAATGTGATGACGCATAATCTGTGGGAGCAGGTTTACCGTTATCGCGTAGAATATGTAAAGGATTTCAGCTATCATGATGTATTGGTACGGGAGCATGATGCAATTACCAATGCAATTCTGGTAGGGGATGCCAAGCTGGCACAGGAGGTTATGCGGACGCATATCTATAATCAGGAAACCATTGTAATTAATAACGTGCATAAGGCGAGACGCGAAGCGGAAGAAAAAGAAAAAAAGAATCATCAAAAAGAAACTGAATAAAAGGAATAAATAACCAGAGCCTCACACATACTAACGAAAATGTGTGAGGTTTTTTTGTTATGGAGCAATTATATAATTCAAAAAATATTATCATTGCAGAGCTGCAGGAAGAATTACAGAAAAATATAGACATCATAGAAGCCTTGTTTCAGGATTGTGATGACATCGTAAAGAAGGAATTTCGACTGCTTCGGGGAACCGAGGCGGTAGAAGCATATATGGTCTATATTGACGGACTGACAGACGGTGACATGGTACAGGAGCATGTCATAGGCCCCCTGCAGCGGCATCATCGTCCCAAAGAAGATGTATTTGAAGCATTTTTTCACAGTGAAATTGATATGGCGGATTTGAAAAAGGAAACCTCCTTTGACCAGACGGTAAACAGCATCTTAAGAGGAGATACCGCCCTTTTTATTCAAGGCTATGCCGCCACCATCATTATATCCAGTAAGAATCTTCCGGTAAGAAGTATTCAGGAGTCTGACACAGAAGCAGTTATGCGTGGGCCGAGAGACAGCTTTAATGAAAGTCTCCGAACCGGGACCGCCCTGATACGAAGAAGAATTAAGGACCCGAAATGCAAGGTGGTGCAGAATACATTTGGAGAGCGTTCCCGAACCGACTATGCACTCGTCTATATGGAGGATTTGGTTCCCGATGGATTGTTGGAGCGGGTAAAGGAACAGCTAGAGCGTTATCGCACCGATGCCATTTATGACAGTGGTATGCTGGAGCATTATATGCATCAGAAATGGTATTCTCCGTTTCCGATTATGCAGAGTACCGAAAGGCCGGATAAGGTAGCTGCCTCTATCTTGGAAGGACGGGTGGCAATTGTGGTAGATAATTCCCCGGAGGTGTTGTTATTACCGGCAACCTATAATACATTTTTTCAGGCATCGGACGACTATTATAACCAGTGGTCGGTAGCAACCTTTGCCAGAATTTTAAGATACATTGCATCCTTGCTTGCAATAGGGCTTCCCGGCTTTTATGTGGCAATTACCAATTATCATCTGGAAATGCTCCCAACAGACCTTTTGCTTGCAATCGCACAGGCAAGAAGCGGTATTACCTTTCCGATAGTCGTTGAGGTATTGCTTATGGAGCTGGAATTTGAGTTATTAAGGGAGGCTGGCATACGGCTTCCCGGTCCGATGGGAAATACCATCGGAATCGTAGGCGGCTTAATTGTCGGACAGGCAGCCGTAGAAGCGGGACTGGTCAGCACCATTGTAGTTATAGTGGTGGCAATGACGGCACTTGCCTCCTTTACGATTCCAAACGAAAGCTTTGCCTCCGCATACCGGCTGCTAAAATTCCTCATGATTATCTTAAGTGCTGTTTGGGGCTTATATGGCTTTGTTCTGGGAATGCTGGTTCTGGCAATCCATTTATCCGGGCTTACCAGCTATGGAGTTCCGTATATGGTGCCTGCAGTATCCTCCGCAGAAGATACAAGTGAAAGCCGAAAGGATTTTATCCTTCGAATGCCAATTTATACCATGCAGCATAGACCGGACTTTACCAAGGAGGGAGAACGCAGGCGAATCCGCTTGATAAAGCCAAACCAAAAATCAGAAAATAACTCAAAGTAAGGAGTGCAGAATGGAACTGGAAGAACAAATATCACCAAGACAGCTAAGACGAATGATAATTTTGGAAACAGGCTCAATGGGCTGTCTGTTTGTGGCTATGTGGGCAGGCAAGGAAAATGGAATATTGGCGGTTCTGTTAAGCATAATCGGAAGTCTGGTGTATGGCGGCTTGCTTCTGGCAATCGGACAACAGGAGGACGGTTATTGTGCAGCTGCAGAAAATAGTCTGCCGGGAATGATATGGCATCTGCTCTGGATTATCTATCTGATTCGTTTTGCAATCCGGGCAGCATGGATTCTTTCCTATCTGGAATATATAATAGAAACCACCTTGCTTGCTGCCAACCGTCTTATGATTCTGATTCCGCTACTGATAGTATGCGGATATGCAGGCATCCGGAATCTGGTAGGGCGGGCAAGATTTGTGGAATTACTGTTCTGGTGGGTAATCATACCGTTAATAGGTCTGTTTCTGGTAGGGCTTTGGAAAGCGGATATGTCATTGCTGACTCCGCAGACCACCGTTTCCGTAAAAGAGCTGCTGGCAGGTGACTATCGTCTGATGGTTTTATTCCTGCCGTTAGAATTAGTGCTGTTTCGTGTGGCAGCAGTAAGAGGGAACAGACATAAGATCCGCAACGTGTGTATGCGGGGAATTTTGATAAGCGGCCTATGGATGCTTCTGGTATATAGCGTAACGGTTGGAATCTTAGGCGTAGATTGGAGTTCCCAACGTTTATCAGGGGTAACCGATGCAATGGAATTGATTTCCGTTCGCGGAGGAGGACTGGAACGGATCGATATTATATTAATACTGGTATGGTTAATCGGTGGAATTATTACCCTGAGTGCATATTGCTTTCAGGGGCAGCAGTTGTTGACACGTATCCTACCGGCAAAGGCACCTGTGTGGGTATTAAGTCTGGGAATGACAGGTCTGGTGCTGATTATATACTTTTGTCTGCCGGATGCCGGAAGCTGGAGTCAGTGGTATTTAAAATATGCGTGCTGGATAGATTTACCGCTTTCAATAATTTTACCGCTCTGCGTAACCGGTATTGCCGGACTGCGAAAAAGAAAAAGAGGTGTCATGGACGGAAAGCTGTTTAATAAAAATAGTCATTCCGGAGTAAAGCAGTTTGGAATTGTGCTGTTAGCCCTGATGCTTGCAGGAGTCTGTAGCGGCTGTGGGCAGCAGTTTTCCATTGAAGACCGGACTTATGTGGGAACTCTCCATATCAGACAGGTATCGGAAGGCTATGAGTATCGTTGTACCATTTCTTATATGGATGCACAATCAAAGGACTACTGGAAGTTGGATGCAGAGGAGGATATGACAGGCAGGGAATATATGGGAGTGGCAGAGAGCATCGAGGCATTCGATGAGGAATATGAAACGACGACCGGAAGTCGTCTGGACTATTCCCATCTGGAGGGCATCTATCTGGATAAAGACCTATATCCGATAGAGGCATCGGGAAATGTCCTGATGCCTCTGTGGAAGGAAACACAGGTAGTATTATCCACTCCGATTTATCAGGAGGAATTATTACCGGGAGAACAAACATCGGAAACCCTTGGTTATCGGTTGAAACAGATAGGTCAGGTTCCGACGGTTTAGATTCTACAGAATTGGAAATAATCTCCATAACAAACAAAATGGAGGTTAATAAGTATGAATGTGTATAAAGTTGCGTTATCGGCGTTGCTATTGGCACCGGTTGCAGGCGGAATCGGAATCCATATGTTTCATAATTATCAAGAGCTGAAGCAGCAGGCAGAAACGGTTGTGGTTTCCGCAAATGAACAAATGGAATCCGTAGAAAAACTGCTGAATAATCCGGAATTTTTTGACGATACAGACCAGCTTGCTAAAACAGAAGCTTCGGATGGTGTAACATCTGCGGTTATCCGGTTTCATGTGCGTGCAAATTCCGATTCAGATGAGGACCAGGCATTGAAGCTTCTGGTGCGGGACGGTATCTTGGAAATGCTGGGACCGGAGCTTGCAGAGGCAGAGGATAAGGACGAAGCAAGGAGCATTATGGAGAAAAAGCTGGCGGAAATAGAGCGTACCGGAGAAACCATTGTGCAGGCAGCAGGTTATGATTATGAGGTACATGCATATTTGACAACAGAAGAATTTCCTATGAAGTCCTATGGAGATTTACTGTTCCCGGCGGGCGAATATGAGGCGTTACGGGTTGATATTGGCAAGCAGGAGGGAGCAAACTGGTGGTGCGTAATGTATCCGGGTCTGTGTTTTGTAGACGCAACCGGAGGAATCGTTGCGGAAAACGGCAAAAAAGAGCTGGAGCAGATATTAACACCGGAGGAATATCGGGAGTTATTATTATATCCGGAGGAGGATACGAAAATAGAATACCGGAGTCTTTTGTGGGACTGGCTGAGTCAGTGAATCTCTTTACATCTTCTTCCGGTTGCGATATACTAAAGTATAATGCGTCTTTTGATATGAGTGACGTATCGATGAAGTTCAGAATACAATGAATAGAAAACGAAAGAAGGATAAAAGCCATGAGTAAAAAGACCGTAGCGGTGCTATTTGGAGGACAGTCTTCCGAGCATGAGGTATCCTGTGTATCTGTAATTACAATTATCAATGCGATGAATCAGGAAGCATATGAAACGGTATTAATCGGTATTACAAAGGAAGGACACTGGCTGCACGTAGACTCTAAGGAAGCAATTCTTGACGGAAGCTGGAAGAATGGTGAGGAAACGGCTATTATTTCGCCGGATGCAACCAAGAAGGAGATTGTATGCATATCGAAGAAGGGAGTTCAGACAATTCCTGTGGACGTTGTATTCCCGGTATTGCATGGATTATACGGAGAAGACGGAACCGTACAGGGCTTATTGGAAATGGCTCATATTCCGTATGTGGGATGCGGAGTTATTGCTTCAGCACTCGGTATGGATAAATTATATGCAAAAATTGTTGTGGACACCTTGGGAATTTCGCAGGCGGAATATGTTCCGGTACGTAAGCATGAACTGGAGCAGATGGATGCCGCAGTAGCAAAGGTAGAAGCGAAGCTTGCATATCCGGTATTCGTAAAGCCGTCAAATGCAGGCTCATCAAAAGGAATATCCAAGGCACACAATCGGGAAGAGCTGGAACGTGCCTTGTTGGAGGCAGCCAAGCATGATGTTAAGATTCTGGTAGAGAGAACCATTATCGGAAGAGAACTGGAATGTGCTGTGCTGGGCGGTACAGAGGTACAGGCGGCAGGTGTTGGTGAGATTTTATCTGCGGCTGAATTTTATGACTATGAAGCAAAATACCATGATGCCGCATCAAAGACTGTGATAGACCCTGAACTGCCGGAGGGAAAACGAGAGGAAATCCGAGATGCAGCCGTAAAGATTTTCCGGGCATTAGACGGATACGGACTGGCGAGAGTTGATTTCTTTTTGGAGAAGGATACCAATCGGGTGATATTTAATGAGATTAATACCCTTCCCGGATTTACGGGTATCAGTATGTATCCAATGCTGTGGGAGGCACAGGGAATGGATGTGCCGACATTGGTAGAGACACAGATTCAACTGGCATATGAGAGAAGAAGGTAGAGGTATGAAGCAGACACAGGCACCAATCGGGGTCTTTGATTCCGGTGTAGGAGGGCTGACGGTAGTAAAGGAAATTATGCGGCAGCTTCCTGAGGAAAACATGATATATTTTGGTGATACCGCAAGAGTGCCGTATGGCTCTAAGTCGAAAAATACAGTTCTCAAGTATTCAAGGCAGATCGTAAGATTCCTGACGGAGCATCAGGTAAAGGCAATTGTAATTGCGTGTAATACGGCAAGTGCATTGGCATTAGATGAGATTCGGAGTGAGATTGAGATTCCCATTATGGGAGTTGTAGAGCCGGGAGCCAGAATGGCGGCAGAAAGCACCAAAACCAACTCCATAGGAATCATAGCAACGGAAAGTACCATTAAGAGTGGGATTTATTCCAAATTTCTGCGTAAGCTGAATCCGGAGCTGACGGTAGTATCCAGAGCGTGTCCGTTGTTTGTACCATTGGTGGAGGAAGGGCTTCTGGAGGACAGAATTACAGATGATGTAATAGAACGGTATCTGCATGAGTTAAAGGAGTATGGAATTGATTCCCTGATTCTGGGATGTACGCATTATCCGTTAATTCGAAATGCAATCGGCAGATATATGGGACCGGAGGTAACCCTTATCAATCCGGCATACGAAACCGCAAAAAGCCTAAAGGTATTGCTGGCAGAAAAACAGCTGTTAAATCGTTCCGGAGAGCTGGCAACCTATGAATACTATGTCAGTGACGGTGTAGACAAATTCTGTACCTTTGCAGACAGGGTGCTGCCTTGTGATGTAGAACGGGCGAAAGTGGTTGATATAGAGAGCTACTAAGGAATAGGATTAGGTGCAGGTATGACAAAACAGGTATTAGTATCTATTACCGGAAATCAACTGGCAGAAGGGGAACAGGACAGCATTGAGTTGGTAACGGTGGCAAATTATTATAAGCGGAACGGACACCATTTTGTGATATACGAGGAGGTGCCGGAGGATACACAAGAGGTCATAAAGAATACATTAAAGTTCGATGAGACATTTTTCCAGATGACGAAAAAGGGAGCGGTAAATTCCCAGATGTATTTCAGCCCGCAGGAAGAAAATGTGACCTATTATACAACCCCGGCAGGACCGATGACGATTAACATTACAACCATGGACTATTCCTTGGAGGAATCAGAAGATTATATCCAGATATATATTCGTTACGTTCTGGACATTAATTACGGCTATTCGTCAGAGAACGATATTCTGATTCGAATTGCATCCCGGAAGTAAGGGACAGGAAGGCAGGGGAGTCGGAATGCTGGAATACAGCTATGAAAAAATGTATGACGCATTTTTAGGAATTGATACAAAGGATGAAGACTGGGACGAGGAAGGCATTCCGGAGGAATATAATCGTTACGAGGTCACACCCTATGATGCCTTAAGTGTTACGTGTGAACGACTGCACATTAAACCTACGGACTGTGTAGTGGATTTCGGGTGCGGAAAAGGCAGGATTTTGTTTTTCTTTAATCATTATTATCTGTGTAAGGTCAAGGGAATCGAGATAGACCCGGTACTGTATCAGCAGCTTGAGGACAATAAGGCGTACTATTCTGTCCGCTTTCATGAGCGGGAATCCATGATACAGCTATACCATATGAAGGCAGAGGACTATAAGATTTCAAAGGAAGATAATATCTTTTATTTCTTTAATCCATGTGCTCCGGAGCATTTTGCTAAAATATTGGAAAACATAGTGCTGTCAATCGAAGAATCGGCCAGAGTTGTGACATTGATTTTATATTACATATCGGATGATTACTTACAGATAATTCGGGAAATGCAATGGAAGCAGAAGCGACTTATCCGTCTTCCGGGGTATTTAGAGGATACGGATGAGAAAATGTATGTGTTCCAGAATCCGATTTGATTTAAGATGTGGAAAAAGGCTTCAACCCTAATATTGGGCGAAGCCTTTTTTCTTACTTCGTAATTTTCTTAGCAGCTTCCTTTTGAGCCTTTTCACGAGCCTTGGCAGCCTTTTGAGCCTCTTTGTTCTGCTCCTCCTCTGCCATAATCTTCTGATACTCGTTTTGCTTTTTACGAAGCTTTGCACCCCAACTTGACTTCTTCTTTTCATCAGCAGGAGCAACCTTGCCGCGGACATTCTTAACACTGACAATATAAATGCCGCTGACCATTGCCTTAACCTCACCCTTAGTAGGAAGCTCGTCAAAAATACCGTCATCCGCAATCAAGGTTAAGATTTGCGGACCTACCTTAGCCTTTACAACCGGAAGCTTGGAGTTCTGATACCGCTTTGGTGTCTGTTCCATAACCACCTTTGGAAGCTTGGCATCCTTCATTTTCATAAATTTCTTATCAATGATTAGCATAGTTACCGGCTGAGCAGCTGCCATCATTTGTTCCTTTTGTGCCATCTGCTTTTTCTGCATACTCTGTCCCCAGAAGTACAATGCAACCATAACGCCGATTGCCACAACCAGGACAATTCCTACAATAATCCAAGGATTGATAGGATTCATAGAATTCCCTCCTTTTGTTCTGTTTTCTTACTTGTTTGCTTCATATAATTCTTTTACAAATTGCTGGGTATAAGCACCCAGATGCTTTTTATCCTCCGGAGAAAGCTCCTCCAAATAAATCGGTTTTCCATATGCAACGGTCAGCGTTCCCTTTGTGAGCTTCAGACCCGGGTTGTTCTCTAAGCAATCGTCTGTGCCGATGACGGCAACCGGAACAATCGGTGCATTCGCCTTGGTTGCAATCTTAAGACTTCCGTCCTTAAACGGTTTCATTTCTTCCTCATGTCCTCTGGTGCCTTCCGGACAGATTGCCATTGAGCAGCCGACCGAAATATGTTCGGCTCCATCGTTCATGCTCTTGATAGCCGACTTAATGTTTGCACGATCCAGAAATACGCATCCAATGTCACACATCCAAAGTCCCAGAAGCGGTACTTTCTTTAACTCTGTCTTAGAAACAAAGCCAACCGGAACACCGACCGTTGTCTGTATCAGGAGAATATCCAGATTACTTCTGTGGTTGCTGACAAAGAGTACCGGAGTATCAGTCGGAATATGCTCGGTACCGACTGTCTGTGTACGGATACCGGCAATCCAGAATACCGTTCGGAATGCCCAGCGGATAACCTTGTGGGATACACGATATTTTGTCATTGGCTTTTTCTTTCCGATAAGCCATAATACCAAATGCAACGGCATGGAAAGAATTAAAAATAATGCCACAAATATCAAAACTAAAATTGTGCGGATATTTATTTTCATAAAAAGCTCCTAACGACCATACAATTTTGCGGTTTCATATAATCTTTCTGCTAATTTATCATTTAAATCGGCATCTGTAAACCGCCAGCTCCAGTTTCCTTCTGCTTTACCCGGAGTATTTAATCTTGCCCATGAATCCAGACACAGGACATCCTGCATTGGTACAATTGCCATGTTGGCAACAGAGGAGAAGCAGGCACGAATCATAACCCAGCAAATATCACTGGCATCGGTGCTGAAATAACGACGCAGCTTATCGCGGGAAGCCTCGAATGCCTTTTGATACCAGCCAAGTGTTGTATCATTATCATGTGTACCGGTATAACATACACAATTTCTGGTGAAGTTATGAGGCAGGAACAGATTTTCTTCCGGATTTTCAAATGCAAACTGCAGAATCTTCATACCCGGCAGGCTGAACTTATCCCGAAGCTCAATTACGGAGTGGTCGATTTCACCCAAATCCTCTGCAATAATCGGAAGGTTGTAACCTAAGGTAGCTTCCAGAGTTGTGAAGAAATTCACACCCGGAGCATCTTCCCATTTTCCGTGAATGGCGGTGTCATCCCCATAAGGAACTGCCCAATATTTATCAAAGCCTCTGAAATGGTCTATCCGAAGGAAGTCCGTCAGAGTCAACTGATACCGGATACGGTCTATCCACCACTGATAACCGGTCTTGGTATGATTCTTCCAATTATATAGCGGATTGCCCCACAACTGACCGGTTGCACTGAAATAGTCAGGCGGTACACCGGCAACCACAGTCGGATAACCCATGGAATCTAACTTAAACAGACTTGGATTTCTCCATACGTCTACACTGTCCCATGCTACAAAGATAGGAATATCACCGACAATCTTAATGCCCTTATCATTCGCATATTTTTTAACCGCTGACCAGTCATGATAGAACAGGAACTGAATAAACTTATAATAGCCCATTTCCTTTTCTAAGGTTTTAATCCAGGTAGCCCTCTGCTTTGCGGTAGGATTCTTTAAGGAATCCTCCCAGAGATACCAAGGGGTTCCCTGATGATAATCCTTGCCTGCCATAAAGAGGGCATAATCCTCCAGCCAGAACGAAGTGTCGCAGAAGGTCTGATATTGATTCATCAAATCCTCATTGCCGGTAAATCCATCGGCAATGGAATCATCCGTAAAACGTTCATACGCAGTATGTAACAATGCTGTTTTGAATGAGATTAACGAGCCGTAATCAATCTGAACCGGATTCCATGCAGGCATATCGGTAAAATCACTATCATATAGAAGGTTTACCTGTTTTAAGAAATCAATACTGATAATCAGTGGTTGCCCCGCAAAGGAAGAAAACGGCTGATATGGAGAATCTCCGAAGCCTGTGTGCCCAAGCGGTAATACCTGCCAGAGATTCAGACCGGATTTTTCCAGAAAGTCAATGAAACGATAAGTACCGTTTCCTAAATCACCGATACCATAAGGACCGGGAAAAGAAGTAGGGTGTGCCAGAATACCGGCATATTTTTCAATGGGGGTTTCTGCACCAGTTATATTTGTCATTGAATAAGTCCTCCTCATATAATTGTCAGAACCTATTCATTATACAGAATTAATATAGAAAAAACAATTACTTTTACACAATCTTTTCTGGTATAAGGTATTGACAAATATAACAAGAATCAGTAGAATGAACTTGTATTTATTTGAATGCAAGAATAAATGTAGGAGAGGAGAGGAAGTATGAACAGTAAAACAGCTAAGATTCTTAGTTATATTACATGGATTGGTTGGTTAGTTTCGTTCTTTTCAGGAGATAAGGATAACGATCCGGGACTGAAGCAGCATTTGAATCAGGCTTTAATTTGCAACATTGCAGCTATTATTCCTATCGGTATTACACAGCTTGCAGCAGCAATCTTCGGTATCTGGGGATTAATTAAGGCTATTCAGGATGATGACGAACCATTGCCATTAATTGGTACTTGGACAATTATTAAATAATAGTACTTATGAAATATAAAGCGGGGTTGAATCAACTCCGCTTTATTTCGTTATATTTATATATAGAAGAACAAAGGAATTGGTAAAACAGAGGAGGAACTTGCACACATGGCAAAGCGGAATACATCAGGCAGGGGAAAAAAAGAAAAGGCATATCAGTTAAGCACAAGTGAACAGATTAAGCGGGCAGAGAAGCAGGCATTTTTTGGCTGCGTAGCGTCAATTGCCGGATTGCCGATGGCATTGATTGGCTTTGGCATGGTGCTGGGAATTGCGGGATTAATCATGGGCTGGAAAGCAAAAAGACCGGATGGAAAACGTCCGGTAGGGGCAAAGGTAGCAATTGTAGCGGGAATCTTAAGTATTATTGTTGGGATTCCGGGCTGGATTGTGATATACGGAACTTATATCAATCCCGATTCGACATTTGTCCAAAATCTGGTAAATACAATATTTGGAATAGAAAATCTAATTCTTGTGCAACCATAAATAAAAAAGCAAAGAAAGAGAAAAGGAAACAGAGAGAAGATGAAACAGACAAAAGGCATATTATTTGACTTGGACGGTACGCTATGGGATTCCAGCCGGCAGGTGGCAGAATCATGGCAGGAAGTATTAGAGCAGCAACCGGATGTGACACGCAAGATTACCGTTGAAGATATACAGGGCTTTATGGGACTGCCGATGGATGAAATTGGAAGAAGATGCTTTGAAGGACAGGGACTTTCCAAAGAGCGGGTTGCCGAGATTATGAAGGCGTGTGAGGAGTATGAAAACGAATACATCCGAATGCATGGAGGCATATTGTTCCCACATCTGGAAGAGGTGCTGAAGGAGCTTTCCGGACAGTATTTTCTTGCGATTGTCAGTAATTGTCAGGTAGGCTATATCGAAGCCTTTTTAGAGCATCATAAGCTGGGTGCCTATATTGATGATTTTGAGAGCTTTGGCAATACCGGACTGCAAAAAGGTGATAATATAAAGCTGGTGTGTGACAGAAACCATCTGACACAGGCAGTCTATCTCGGAGATATTCAGGGTGACTATGATTCCGCCTGCAAGGCAGGGATACCGTTTATTCTGGCAGGCTATGGATTTGGAGAAGTAAATGCACAGGTGCCGGTTATACAGAGTCTTAAGGAATTAAGGGAAACGGCAGCCGCTATATTAGATTAGACAAAGAACCAAAATGATAGAACACAGGGGAGAAGAAGTGGATATGGTAGTTTATCAACACGAAGCACAATATTATGAAACCGACCAGATGGGAATTATACACCATTCCAATTATCTGCGGTGGTTTGAGTCTGCAAGGATTCAGTTTCTGAAGGAAATCGGCATTGATTACAAGAAATGTGAAGAAATGGGAATCATCAGCCCGGTTATGGAAGTGACCTGCACCTACAAATCCATGGTGCATTTTGAAGATGTAGTGGAAGTCTATACAAGATTTCAGGATTATACCGGTGTGAAGTTCTTTGTCACCTACGAGGTGCGGGATAAGAAGACCGGAGAACTTAGGACAACCGGAAAAAGTAAGCATTGCTTTGTAGATAAGGACGGTAAACCGATTTCACTCAAACGGGTGAACCCGGAACTGCATGAGCGTCTGCTGGCAGCCATAGAACAGGAACCACAGCCGGAAGAAAACGGAAATTGTCTTGACAAATAAATTACCTTATTGTAAGGTGTAACTGATTTGGTAAATATAATAAGAACCATAAAAGGCATAGATGGAGACAGTAGCATTTTCAGAACGCGTAAGAGAGTCGGGGATGGTGGAAGCCTGATGTCAGTATGAGAATTGTGAATATCACTCCGGAGCTGCAGACTGAAGGATGTAGTAGGCTCTGACGTAAGTTCCTGCGTTAAGGGAAAGATGGGTGCATGGATGCATATAAAGTGCAGGCAAAGCCCGGAAGCAATTAGGTGGTATAGCGAATAATAAGGAACCTTCGCCCTAATCGGCGGAGGTTCCTTTTGACATGAAGCATAGTTTGCAGACAGAATGACAGAAATAAGAAAATAGGAAGTAAGAAAGGAAGAAGCACGTATGTACGAAAAAGTATCACCAAACCTGAACTTCGTAGAGCGGGAAGCAAAGGTTGAACAGTTCTGGAAGGACAATCAGATTTTTGAAAAGAGTGTAGAGGAAAAAGAAGGCTGCCCGGTCTATACATTTTATGACGGACCACCGACAGCAAACGGTAAGCCGCATATCGGTCATGTTCTGACTCGTGTTATCAAGGATATGATTCCGCGGTATCAGACCATGAAGGGACATAAGATTATTCGGAAGGCAGGCTGGGACACGCATGGGCTTCCGGTTGAATTAGAGGTAGAAAAGGAATTAGGACTGGACGGAAAGGAACAGATTGAGGAATACGGTTTGGAGCCGTTTATTGAGAAATGTAAGGAAAGTGTCTGGAAATATAAAGGTATGTGGGAGGAGTTTTCCGATAAGGTTGGCTTCTGGGCAGATATGGATGACCCATATGTCACATACCATAATGATTTCATTGAATCCGAGTGGTGGGCATTGAAGAAAATCTGGGAAAGGGGTCTGTTATATAAGGGCTTTAAGATTGTACCTTATTGTCCGCGATGCGGTACGCCGTTGTCCTCTCATGAGGTTGCACAGGGCTATAAGGCAGTAAAGGAACGCTCTGCAGTAGTTCGATTCAAGGTAATAGGAGAAGATGCTTATTTTCTGGCATGGACCACTACACCTTGGACACTGCCGAGTAATGTGGCACTTTGCGTGAACCCGGATGAGAATTACTGTAAGGTTCAGGCAGCAGACGGTTATGTATATTATATGGCGGAAGCCTTGCTGGATACCGTATTAGGTAAATTAGCCACCGAGGAGAAGCCTGCATATGAGGTTTTGGATACCTTTAAGGGTACAGCACTGGAATATAAGGAATATGAGCCATTGTTCCATGTGGCGGCTGATTTGGCTGCAAAGCAGGGAAAGAAGGGACATTATGTTACCTGTGATACCTATGTAACCATGAGCGACGGTACCGGTATTGTTCATATTGCACCTGCATTTGGTGAGGACGATGCCAAGGTAGGAAGAAAGTATGATTTGCCATTTGTACAGCTTGTAGACGGAAAAGGTGATATGACGGACAATACTCCATATGCCGGCATTTTCGTTAAGAAAGCTGACCCATTGGTGCTGACCGACTTAGAGAAGCAGGGCTTATTATTTGATGCACCGAAGTTCGAGCATGATTATCCATTCTGCTGGCGGTGTGATACTCCATTGATTTACTATGCAAGAGAATCATGGTTTATTAAGATGACAGAGGTTCGTGAGGACCTGATTAAGAATAACAATACCGTAAACTGGATTCCGGAGAGCATCGGTAAGGGACGTTTTGGTGACTGGCTTGCAAATGTGCAGGATTGGGGTGTCAGCCGGAATCGTTACTGGGGTACTCCGTTAAATATCTGGGAATGCGAATGCGGTCATCGTCACGCAATCGGTTCCATTGAAGAATTAAAGCAGTTATCAAAGAATTGTCCGGATAACATCGAGCTGCATCGCCCATTTATTGATGCCGTTACCTTCCCATGTGAGAAGTGCGGGGGCGAAATGCATCGTGTACCGGAGGTAATCGACTGCTGGTTTGATTCCGGTTCCATGCCGTTTGCACAGTGGCATTATCCGTTTGAAAATGAAGACATTTTCAAGGAGAACTTCCCGGCAGACTTTATCAGTGAGGCAGTAGACCAGACAAGAGGCTGGTTCTATTCCCTGATGGCAATTTCTACCCTGCTGTTTAATCAGGCACCATATAAGAACGTAATCGTGCTGGGTCATGTGCAGGATAAGGATGGACAGAAAATGAGTAAATCCAAGGGCAATGCGGTTGACCCGATGGAAGCCTTGAACAAATACGGAGCAGATGCTATTCGCTGGTATTTTTATAGTAATTCCGCACCATGGCTGCCAAACCGCTTCCATGAGGATGCTGTAATTGAAGGTCAGCGTAAATTCATGGGAACACTCTGGAATACCTATGCATTCTATGTGCTTTATGCAGAGATAGACCAGTTTGACCCGACCAAGTACAGTCTGGATTATGACAAGCTTCCGGTTATGGATAAGTGGTTATTGTCCAAATTAAATACCGTTATCAAAGAGGTTGATGCGGCATTGGGAGCTTATAAGATTCCGGAAACCTCGCGTGCCTTGGCAGAATTTGTGGATGATATGAGTAACTGGTATGTCAGACGGTGCCGTGACCGATTCTGGGCAAAGGGAATGGAGCAGGATAAGATTAATGCATATATGACATTGTATACCGCATTGGTTACGATATGTAAGCTGTCTGCCCCAATGATTCCGTTTATTACAGAAGATATTTATCAGAATCTGGTATGCGGACTGGATAAGACTGCACCGGAAAGTATTCACCTGTGTGACTTCCCGACTGCAAATGAAGCATATATCGACACCGAGCTGGAGACTGCCATGGATGAAGTTCTGCATGTGGTGGTACTGGGACGTGCAGCAAGAAATGCAGCAAATATTAAGAACCGTCAGCCAATCGGCAAGATGTATATAAAGGCAGCCAAGACCCTCTCTGAATTTTATGTTGAAATTATCGAGGATGAGTTAAACGTAAAGCAGGCGGAATTTAAAGAGGATGTATCCGAGTTTACTTCTTATAGCTTCAAGCCACAGCTCCGAACCGTAGGACCGAAGTACGGCAAGCAGTTAGGCGGTATTAAGAAGTATTTATCTGAGGTAGACGGAAATGCTGCCATGGCAGAGCTGAAGGAAAAAGGAGCCATTACCTTTGAGGTAGGCGGTGTGACAGTATCATTGGCAGAAGAAGATTTGTTGATTGATATGGCACAGACCGAGGGCTATATCTCCCAGCAGGATAATTATGTAACGGTGGTTCTGGATACCAACCTTACACCGGAGCTGATAGAAGAAGGCTTTGTCCGTGAAATCGTATCCAAGATTCAGACCATGCGAAAGGAAGCCGATTTCCAGGTAACGGATAAAATCGTTGTCTATGTGGCAAACAATGAAAAGATTGCAGAGATTATAAGTAGAAATGCAGACTCTATCAAAGAGGATACGCTGGCAGTTACCATTGAAATAGGAACCATGAGCGGCTTTACGAAAGAATGGAACTTAAACGGCGAAACCGTAACCTTCGGTGTTACGCAGGTAAGTACGAGATAGTCATATAAGGAGTTGGATTGTGAAAGGAAATCGAGAGGAAACGGTGTCGCAGCAAAATGCGGCACCGGAAAAAAACAAGAAAAACGGACCGGCAGCAATGATACGAAAGGGCTTGGAGCAGATAAATGTTCGCCCGATTCCGACCATTGTAATTCTGTCCGTATTGATAACATTGATAAATGAGCTGTTGACCCGGCGTTCATTGGAAGGTACATTTGGGTTCGTCATACATCATCCATGGATGTTTCTGTTGAATGTATGGATGGTATTTGCAACCTTGACAATACCGTTGGTATTTCGCAGACGGATGACAGGTGTATTATTGATTAGCCTGCTCTGGCTGATTCTCGGTATCTGCAACTACATTGTTCTGAGTTACCGGATTACACCGTTTTCAGCCGTTGACATTAAGCTGTTCAAATCGGTAGCTTCCATTGTTAAGCAGTATTTAAGTAATACGGAAATTGTTCTGATTGTCCTTGCATTGCTGGTAGTACTGGTGGGAGCCGTTGTCATGTGGTTCCGGGTGCCGAAGATTGAAGGAAAATTCCACCGCTGGGCATATTTTCTTTTGATGCTGGCGGCTTTCGGCAGTGCATACGGTTTCAACACATGGGGTGTTTCCACGAAGCGGATACCGTCGGATTTAGGTAACATTTCCTTTGTATATGATGCGTGCGGATATGATTATTGCTTTGTCAGCAGTGTATTTGATGTCGGAATCGGAAAGCCGAGAAATTATTCCGAGGAAACCATGCGTGCCATCCGGGAAGGACTTGGCGGTACGAAAAGCGGTATGATTACCACAAGACCGAATATCATCATTGTGCAGCTGGAATCCGTATATGACATTAATAACATGAAGAACTATACATTTTCCGAGAATCCGCTGCCGAATCTGACACGGTTATCCGAGGAATACAGCAGCGGTTATGTAACCGTTCCGTCTATCGGAGCCGGTACGGCAAATACGGAATTTGAAACCATTTCGGGTATGAGCCTGGATTATTTCGGCTTCTGTGAATACCCGTATAAGACGATTTTGAAAAAGACCACCTGTGAAAGCCTTTGCTACGATTTGGAGGAGCTTGGTTATACCAGTACGGCAATTCACAATAATCGCGGTAACTTTTACAGCCGGAACAGTGTATTTAAGAAGCTGGGCTTTGAACGGTTTGATTCCTTGGAATACATGAATAATCTGGAATACAATCAGCTGGATTGGGCAGACGATTCGGTATTGACCGGGGAGATTGTAAAAGCAATCGAATCTACCGATACACCCGATTTTATTTATACGATTACCGTTGCCTCTCATGGAGCTTATCCTGCTGAAGGACCGGAAGAGACTCCGCGGATTACCATGCTGGGCGAGCCGGACGAGGAGCGGGCAAATAAATTTACATATTATGCAAATGAATTGTATAAGGCTGATGAATTTGTGGGAGAATTGGTAGAGGCACTGTCAAAGAGTGATGAGCGTTGTATCGTATTCTTCTTTGGTGACCATCTGCCGACGCTGGACATTACGGATGAGGAGCTGACCGGACAGAATACCTTTCAGACCTCTTACGTGATGTGGGACAATTTCGGCCTGGCAAAGCAGGACAGAGATTTGTATTCCTTCCAGACCACTTCTTATATTATGGAGCGGCTGGGCTATAATAACGGTATTTTGACGAAATTCCATCAGGAATGCCGGAATGATGCCGATTATTCGGAAAAGCTGGAGCTGTTGGAATACGATATGCTGTATGGAGAGCGTTATGTATACAATCAGGTAAATCCGTTTGATGCAACGGACATGACAATGGGAATTGATCCGATTACCATTACAACGGTGTGGGAACGAAACGGCAATGTCTATGTCATGGGTGAGAACTTTACGGATTCCAGTTATGTATTTGTAAACGGAGATAAAAAGGCAACCATCCATGAAGGAAGGTATCTGGTTGTAAAGGATTTCGAACTGGAAGACGGAGACCGGATACGGGTACGCCAGTTGGCAGCCGGAAAATCCAAAATAGGAAAGACACAGGAGTATATTTATCAGAAGACCCCATTAGAAGAAATAGACAAGATTCCGGATTAGGTATTGTAGAAATTAGTGGTTTTTGGTAAAATAAAAATGTATTTTTTGTAGGTGAACAGGAGAATATGCTAAGGAGGCAATAAGGGGAATGAAGAAGAAAGTCGATTTTGATAAGGAAGGCTTCAAGAAAGAGGTCATCAATAATGTGAAAACATTATATCGTAAGACGATTGATGAAGCAACTCAGCAGCAGGTATTTCAGGCAGTTGCATATGCAATAAAGGATGACATTATTGATCGTTGGATTGCAACACATAAGGAATATGAGAAGCAGAATGCAAAGACCGTATATTATCTGTCCATGGAATTTCTGATGGGTAGAGCATTGGGTAACAATCTGATTAATCTGACCTTTTATGATGAAATAAAGGAAGCACTGGAAGAATTAGGATTTGATTTGAACGTAATCGAAGATCAGGAACCGGATGCCGCTCTTGGTAACGGTGGTCTGGGTCGTCTCGCAGCCTGCTTCTTAGATTCTCTGGCAACATTGGGCTATCCGGCATATGGCTGTGGTATCCGTTATCGTTATGGTATGTTTAAGCAGGCAATTGTAGACGGTTATCAGGTAGAGAAGCCGGATGACTGGTTAAAGGATGGTAATCCGTTTGAGGTACGTCGTGCTGAATACGCATGCGAGGTAAAATTCGGCGGCTATGTCCGGGTAGAGAATCGTAATGGACGGAATTACTTTATTCAGGACGGTTATCAGGCAATTCGTGCAGTACCGTATGACCTTCCGGTAATCGGCTATGGCAATAACGTAGTAAATACATTAAGAATCTGGGATGCAGAAGCAATTCAGGATTTCAATCTGGATTCCTTTGATAAGGGTGAATACCAGAAGGCTGTGGAGCAGCAGAATCTGGCAAGAACCATTGTAGAGGTACTGTATCCGAATGATAATCACTATGCAGGTAAGGAATTAAGATTAAAGCAGCAGTACTTCTTCATTTCTGCATCTATCCAGACTGCAATTAAGAAGTTCAAAGAGAATAACAATGATTTGCATGATATCCCAAAGAAGCTGGTATTCCAGTTAAATGATACACATCCAACCGTTACCGTTGCAGAATTAATGCGTATCTTAATGGATGAGGAAGGAATGGAATGGGATGACGCGTGGGAGATTACCACACATACCTGTGCGTATACCAATCATACCATCATGGCAGAAGCATTGGAGAAATGGCCGATTGAGCTGTTCTCAAGACTGCTTCCTCGTGTATATCAGATTATTGAAGAGATTAACCGTCGTTATGTAGCTGAGATTGAGGCTAAATATCCGGGTGACCAGTCTAAGGTTAAGAATATGGCAATCCTGTATGACGGTCAGGTAAAGATGGCACATCTGGCAATCGCAGGCTCCTTCTCCGTTAACGGTGTAGCACAGCTTCATACAGAGATTCTGGAGAAGAGAGAGTTAAAAGACTTCTACGAAATGCGTCCGGAGCAGTTCAATAATAAGACAAACGGTATTACCCAGAGAAGATTCCTGCTTCATGGTAATCCATTGCTTGCAAACTGGGTAACGGACAAGATTGGTGATGAGTGGATTACAGATTTGAGCCAGATTAGCAAGCTGAAGGTATATACCGATGATGTAAAATGTCAGCAGGAATTTATGAACATTAAGTATCAGAACAAGATTCGTCTGGCAAACTATATCAAGGAGCATAACGGTATAGATGTAGACCCACGTTCTATCTTTGATGTTCAGGTAAAGCGTCTGCATGAATACAAGAGACAGTTGTTGAATATTCTGCACGTTATGTATCTGTATAATGAGTTAAAGACCAATCCGGGTATGGATATGGTTCCTAGAACCTTTATCTTCGGAGCAAAGGCAGCAGCCGGCTACAAGCGGGCAAAATTAACTATTAAGCTGATTAACTCCGTTGCAGATGTAATTAATAATGATGAATCCATTAACGGTAAGATTAAGGTCGTATTTATTGAAAATTACCGAGTATCCAATGCGGAAATCATCTTTGCGGCAGCTGATGTCAGCGAGCAGATTTCAACCGCATCCAGAGAGGCATCCGGTACCGGTAACATGAAGTTCATGTTGAACGGTGCATTAACCTTAGGAACCATGGATGGTGCAAATGTAGAAATCGTAGAAGAGGTTGGCATTGAAAATGCATTTATCTTCGGTATGTCTGCAGACGAGGTCATGAAGTATGAGCGTGAGGGTGGCTATAACCCAATGGATATTTACAATAATAATCAGGCAGTTCGTACCGTATTGACCCAGTTAATTAACGGCTTTTACGCACCGGATGATCCGGAACGCTTCCGTGAATTATATGATGCTTTAACAAAGGAAGATATTTACTTCATTTTGAAGGACTTCGATTCCTATGCAGATGCACATAAGCGTGTAGATGCTGCATACCGGAATGAGGCTGCATGGGCGAAGTCAGCAATGCTGAATACCGCATGTGCCGGTAAATTCTCATCCGACAGAACCATTCAGGAATATGTAGATGACATCTGGAAGCTGAAGCCGGTAACCGTAAAGCTTCCTGAGGCAGCGAAGTAAGATTTGCAATATAAGTATAAAATAATATAGTGATACAAACCAAAGGGTGCCTGTTCTCGGCAAGAGAGCAGGCACCCTTTGCATAAACCTCCAAACCGGAGAATAGACTATAGGTAGGAGGTTGGACATGAGAGAAAAAGGAACGATTTTGTTTGCGTTATTGATAATAGCAATTATGATACCGTATCTGGGAACGGTTGTGATGACAGGAACAATAGGAACCGAGCTGACAACGGTTGAGACATTGGATACCGGACGCAGCATAGCATTAGAAAAAGACGGTCAGTATCTGGTTATGGATGTTGAAGAATATCTGAAGGGAACACTGCCTACGGTAATAGAAGGAACTGAAAATGAAGAAATGTGGAAAACGGTTGCTGTTGTGGAACGCACGAATCTATATAAAAAAATGTCGGATTTAACGCAGCTGGAGGCAGCGGATTTGGAGCTGGAATATTTAAGTGAGGAGGAAGTTCGCGAGCTTTGGGGGGAGCGGAACTATAAGAAATATCAAAGGGCATTAGAAAAAGCAATCATCGAAACTGCCGGAATAACCCTGCAATATGACGGAAGCTGTATTGATGCCTTGTATCATAAGGTCAGTGTAGGCATGACTGCCAGTGCAGAGGAATTATACGGAGAAGCCGTTCCGTATCTGGAGTCGGTTGCCAGCAGTCAGGATGTAGAATCAAAAGATTACATGAATATCGTAGAAATTCCGAAGGGAGAACCGGAAGTATTAGAGGTGACAGAAAGTACGGAGCATGGATATGTGAAATCGGTGCTTTGTGATGGTGAAACTATGAGTGGAGAGGAAGCAAGAGAACGGTTTGGGCTTAGCTCCCTGAATTTTTATATTGAAGACATGGGCGACCGCTTTCGCATTGTCTGTCTGGGAAAGGGACATGGAATGGGACTGAGTCTGTACGGAGCAAACAAGCTAGCGGAGGAAGGACGCGATTATGAAGAAATCCTGTTATATTACTATCCGGGCTGCCAGTTGGATTGATTTTTGATGGTACAGATGCTATAATAAATCAACTGTCGAAAAAATAAGAAAACAAGCGGATAAATGCAGGAATATACAATGAAGAACCAAAAAAGGAAAGATAATAAAAAAAGAAATATCGGACTGTCGATACTCCTGACAGTGCTTTGCTTAAGTGCCATCGGAACGCTTGCATATGTATATAACAGCAAGGGGGAGGCTCCCGGTGAAACGGTGCAGACAGCAGATAACGCTAATTCCGATGCAGAAGCAAAGGATGCTGCATTAACAGCAGGAAATACAAATCAGCCCCAGCATAATATAGATAATCGAACCGGAATGGCGGGAGAAGCGTTAAAGGATTTGGAGGACTATTCGGAGGCACCGGCAGACAACGGACAGCCTTATTACGTCAAGGTAAACCGCCAGCAGAATGTAGTTACGGTTTATGCACTTGATTCGGACGGCTATTATACCAAGCCGGTAAAGGCGATGGTATGCTCCGTAGGAAAGGATGACGGAACTCCGACCGGAACCTATGAAACGAGTGACAAGCATACGTGGTGCTCTTTGGTGGGCGGGGTATACGGGCAATATGCATACCGGATTGACGGACAGATTATGTTTCATTCCGTTCCTTATTATTCCATGAATAAAGGAGATTTGGAAACCGAAGAATATAATAAGCTGGGAGAAGCGGCATCCTTAGGCTGTATCCGGTTAGCGGTAGCAGATGCAAAATGGATATATGATAACTGTCCATCCGGAACTCTGGTAACTATCTATGACAGCCCATATGAGGGACCGCTGGGAAAGCCTGTGGCAGAGATATTAGATACAGAGGATATACGCTCAAAATGGGACCCGACAGACCCGGATACAGAAAATCCATGGATAGATGGCAGTCTGCGGATTCTGGGAGCCGGAGACCGCCAGCTTGAACGTGGCTGTACTTATCAGCTGACCTGCGGCGTGCTGGCACTGGATGGTGAAGGAAATGATATTACAGACAGGCTGCAAACGGAAGGAACGGTAGATGCATCTACTGTCGGCGAATATACCGTTACATATCGGATTCGGGATGCCGAGGGAAATCAGGAAAGCCGTACCGGAATACTGCGTGTTGTGGATACCATAGCACCGGAGCTTCAATTAAAGAAAAAGGTATTGGAAATGAACCGGGCAGAAGCCTCGGAAGCCAATTGTATAAAGAATATTAAGGCAGTAGTGACCGTTACGGATATGAATGATGAATTATCTTCCGATTGCCTTGAGATTGATATTCATAGTCTGGAGGGGCAGAAGGCAGGCAGATTTCCGGTTTATATCACCGCAACTGATGCAGCCGGAAATGTTTCAAAGTCAGAAATGCTGACGGTAAAGCTGGACAGAATTTCTCCTGAAATTACAGAGCCGGAGCAAAAGGAATATCACGCAGCATCAGAGCAGGATTTAAAGAAGCAATTGGAAGCAGCATTTGTAATAACGGACAACTATAGCGGTGTCGATATGGTACAGTTTTCATGGGTCTGGAGTGCATCCACAGAGACATATTCCATTCTGGTTACGGCAAGAGACGGCTATGGCAATGTAACCAGTCAATTTTACGATAATTACATATTTTCTTTTGAATAGGTGAATAATTTCATTCCCTCTGGCAACACTAGTAGCAGAGGTGATGAAAATGAAAAAATCCGTAGCAGAATTTATGAAAGCAAATGGATTCTACTTATCCTTCGGAGTTGGTGTCATTGCCCTTGTGGCAGCACTGGCTGTATACAACGTGAATACCAATCGAAAGAATCAGCAGCAAAATCAGGAAATTAACCTGAATGACCCGGCGGTGGGAGAAATTGCTGAAGCAGATGTAACAGAAGAGGTTCAGGAAACGATTCTGGATGGTGACATGGATGTACCTATGGATATGTGGAACACAGAAGAGACAACCGAAGCGGAAGAGGTAGCCGCCTCCGTTGAGGCAGCACAGGAAGCAGCATCGGAAGAGGATGCTACAGCCGTTATTTCTAATCAGGCAGTATCATTCCAGCCGTTAGAGGGCTTAAGCTTTGGAGGCATGGAAGATGTCAGTATGCCGGTGCTGGGCAATACCATTCTTCCGTACAGTATGGATACGACCGTCTATTTTCAGACATTAGGCACATACCGCTGCAATCCGGGAATGCTGTTGCAGGCACCCGAAGGAACAGAGGTGGCATCTATCTGGCATGGACAGGTGACAGATATACAGGAGACAAAGGAATACGGACAAACCGTTACCGTTAATTTGGGAAGCGGATACGTTGTAACCTACGGACAATTACAGAATGTACGTGTGGAAGTCGGAGATGAAGTGTGGAAGGATACAATTATAGGAGAAGTGAGTGCTCCAACCGCTTATTATGAGAAAGAAGGAGAGCATTTATATCTGGCAATGACAAAGGATGGTACACCAATGAATCCGATGGAAGTATTACAAGTCGAGTAAATAAAGCAACACCCTCATAGAACTAACTATGAGGGTGTTTTTCTGCATCGCGGACAAGTACCGTAATAGATAAGCGAATAGCTGTGTGGAATACCTTCAAAATCCGGGGAAATACACTCCATTGGATTACAAGGCAGAGGTGCCGTTATATCATCCACCCGCCCACAGATTTCACATAGAAAATGCGGATGAGGGGCTGTGTTGGCATCAAAATGGTCTACCTTCCCGTCACAGGAAATTCTTAAAATCGTGCCATAATCAGCTAACAGGGCAAGATTCCGATAAACGGTTCCCAGACTGATATTCGGCATGGATTCTCTAAGTGCTGTATAGACTGCTTCCGCAGTAGGATGGTCGGTACGTGTACGCAGATAAGCAAGAATCGCATCTCTCTGGCGGCTGCGTTTTATAGTTGGCTGCATAGGCTTCCTTTCTAAATCAAAAAATCAAGATTCTAAAATCAGTAGTTATTCCTATAATTTAATGCATATCCCTATCATAAAGAAGTTTTCCTCCATTGTCAAGAAAAGCCTGCAATCTTTCATAGGAATTAATTGACAAAACCGGTAAAAACTTGCTACTATGAAACTACCAAAGAAGGGTTGAGAGGGACTATGGATAATCACGAATTTATGGAAGAAATGTACTTGGCTGCCGTAAGACAGTTAAGGACCATTGTATTTGAAATTAATTACATAACAGGTCAGAGCTATGCATCGCCGCTGTTTGAGGAATATTTTGGTGTTAAGACCATTCACAACGAGGACTTTACAAAGGATGAAGCAACGGCGGACATTGTATATAAAGAAGACATACAGTTGTATCAGACCTTGTTTTCCGAGAAGCGGGGAGAAAGAACCGTAATCTGTCGGTTTGTCACCAAGGGAGGGGATATTAACTGGTATCGCGTGGTTTTGCAGTATAACCTTTTGGAAACGGGTGAAGTTGAAAAGGTTATCGGAACCATGAAGGATGTAAGTGATGAGATTCGTTCCTCAGCTGCACTGCAATATCACCGTGATTATGATACACTGACCGGAGCACCGAATGCACAACGGTTTACGGAAGAGGTAGGCCGACTTTTGATATGGGATAACGGACATAATCATGCAATGATTGTCTTTGATATTGAGCGGTTCAAAGTGATTAATGACCTGTATGGTATGCGAACCGGGGATTTGGTACTGATGCATATAGCAGATTGCCTAAAAGAGACGGTAAAACCGCCGGATACCTATTGTCGTATGCATAGTGATGTATTTTGCATCTGTATGACGTATGAAACAAAGGGAAATATCATAAGATTTATTGAGAAGTTCAAGAAACGTCTGGAGGATAACAAATTCGAATGTGATATAAATACCTCATATGGTGTGTATCTTCCGGATAACAGTGACTTGTTAGAGGTCAATCTGATGTGCGACAGGGCTGCCTTGGCAAAACGCAGAATCAAAGACAATGCTATGCAATTTTGTGCATTTTATGATGAAGAATATCGAAATGAGATTGTAAAGAACAGTCAGATAGAGGCTGAAATGGAGCACGCACTGGCAGAGCATCAGTTTGTGATGTATCTTCAACCGAAGTTTAATCTTGAAAACGGAGAAATTGTTGGTGCAGAGGTCTTGGCCCGTTGGAAGCACCCGACGAAGGGAATGATTCAGCCGGATGATTTCATCCCGCTATTTGAAAGAAACGGCTTTATTATAAAACTGGATGAATATATGTGGGAAGAAGCCTGCAAGGCAATTCAGGGCTGGCGGAAAGAAGGCAGAAGACAGTTTCCGGTATCGGTGAATGTATCGAGGTATCATATCTTTAACCGGAATATAGAACAGATTCTGGAACGCCTGCTAAAGAAGTATGACTTAACACCGGGAGATTTATCCCTTGAAATTACAGAGACTATGTTCTTTGATAATGCAGACGATTTGTATTATTTATTAAAGCGGCTGCAGGAAATGGGCTTCCGATTAGAGGTGGATGATTTCGGCTCCGGCTATTCCTCCCTAAATATGCTACGGAATGTTCCGGTTGATGTAATTAAGATTGATAAAGGTTTTCTGGATGATACCTTAAATTCAGAAAAAGGAAAAGTGGTAATTCGTCATACAATTGCCATGGCAAAGGAATTACAACTTCAAATCATTGCAGAAGGGGTAGAAACCACCGAGCATGTGAATTTCCTGCGTGGGTAGCACTGCGATGTTGCACAGGGGTACTATTTTGCAAAGCCAATGCCACTGGAAGAGTTTAATAAGCTGAAGTTCTAAAGAAACATATATTATAGTTGACATCAATATATAGCTGTTGTATAGTACATGTGTGTTGCTTACCGGAAGCGTATTGGACGTTTGGTGGACGCTTGATGGAAGCGGCTGACAGATTGTATAGTATAAAGGAGATAGAATTGTTATGTTTGAAAAGATGAGAGATATTATTTCTGTGCAGTTGAGAATAGACAAGAATCTTATAGAATTAGATACCTCCTTCAAAGATGACTTAGATGCGGATTCGTTGGATTTGTTTGAACTGGTTATGGCAATTGAAGATGCATTCAATGTAGAGATTCCTGCGGATGATGTATCCGATTTGAATACGGTAGAAGACGTTATGGATTACTTAAAGGCACAGGGGATTGAAGCATAAGACTTATAATTCTTGATTCCTATATCTTAAGTTTTGAGTTCGTAGATAAAAATGGGTGTTATCCCTAGCTCTTGACAAAGAGCAAAAAAAGAAAGGCACATTTACGTGCCTTTCTTTTTTCTTTCTTTTTGGTTTGAAACCGTTACGGTTCTTAGCCTAAAACTACCTCAACGGTATGATCCTTGCCATCAGAGAAGACTGGCAATACATTACCCTCGATAGCAGCTCCGTCAACCGTTACACTCTTAACACCCTTTGATACATGAGAAGGATTGCTAACAGTAATATGGTAGGTTGCATTTCGGAACTGACGAGTAGCCTTAAATCCATCCCAAGCAGAAGGAATAGAAGGGTCTACCTTCAAACCGTTATAATCAGGAATAATACCTAACATATATTGAGATACAGCTACAAAGTTCCATGCAGCAGTACCGGTCAGCCAACTGTTCTTAGCCTCGCCGAATCTTCCGGCATCCTTACCGGCAATCATCTGAGCGTATACATAAGGCTCTGTTCTGTGTAAATCGGAAATGTCCTCCAAGTAAGCAGGTGCGATCTTTGAGTAATACTCAAATGCCTTATCACCATGTCCGACATAAGCTTCTGCACAGATAATCCATGCATTGTTATGGCAGAAGATACCTGCATTTTCCTTATAACCTGCAGGGTAGGTGGAAATTTCACCATATTCAATATAGTACTTTGTAAATGCAGGATTATTTAATACAAGACCATGCTTGCAATTCAAATACTTATCAATGCTTTCCAGGGTCTTAATATCATAACCCTTGTCCTTACCGATTTCAGACATAACTGCGAAGCCCTGTGGCTCGATGAAGATTTTACCTTCTTCACATTCCTTGGAACCAACCTTACGTCCGAAATCATCATACGCACGCAGGAACCATTCTCCGTCATAACCATACTCGCAAATGGTATCCTTCATCTTATCAATCTCAGCCTGTGCAGCAGCAGCCTTGTCATCCAGTCCCTTATACTTGCAAAGAGCAACATACTCAGGTCCGGCATAGGTAAATAAGGTAGCTACAAACAGAGACTCTGCAACCTTTGAATACTTATCATCACCATACTTAGGAGAAGTCCATGTCTGGAAGCTCTCACCCGGTGTATTTGAGAAGCAGGAAAGGTTCAGACAGTCATTCCAGTCTGCTCTCATGGAAAGTGGAAGACCATGAGGTCCTAAGTTGTTCAGAACCCGATAGAAGGACTGCTGTAAATGGTGCATCATCGGCTGAGCTAAGGATTCATCATTCCGATAAGGAACCATTTCATCCAGAATTGAATAATCGCCGGTTTCCTTAATATAAGCAGCGGTTGATAAAATCATCCACAATGGGTCATCTGAGAAATCACCGCCGACAGCGTCATTACCCTTCTTGGTTAATGGCTGATACTGATGGAAGCAGCCACCGTCTTCAAACTGGGTTGCAGCCAAATCAAGGATACGTTCTCTTGCACGATCCGGAATCTGATGTACGAAGCCAAGTAAATCCTGATTAGAATCACGGAAGCCCATACCACGTCCGATACCGCTTTCAAAGTAAGAAGCAGAACGTGACATATTAAATGTAACCATACACTGATACTGATTCCAGATGTTAACCATACGGTTCATCTTGTCATCCGGAGTCTCAACTGTATATTTAGAAAGTAAATCAGACCAGCTCTTCTTTAATTCAGCAAGAGCAGCATCTACCTTTTCTGCGGTGTTGAACTGTTCAATCATAGCATATGCTCTGGACTTGTTCATAGAGCCGTCTGCATTGAACTTCTCTTCCTGCGGATTCTCTACATAACCAAGAACGAATACCAAATCCTTAGATTCGCCCGGGGCCAGAGTAACCTTTAAGCAGTGGGATGCAATCGGAGACCAGCCGTCTGCCTTAGAGTTAGTAGCCTGTCCGGCAATAACAGCCTGTGGATTGCCAAAGCCGTTATATAAGCCCATAAAGCTTTCACGGTCACAGTCATAACCTTCAATCTCAGCATTTACAGTGTAGAATGCAAAATGGTCACGACGTTCTTTATATTCAGTCTTATGGAACAGGGTAGAACCTTCAACCTCAACCTCACCGGTATTGAAGTTTCTCTGGAAGTTAGTAGAATCATCCTCTGCATTCCATAAGCACCACTCTAAGAATGAAAACAGCTTAAATTCCTTTGGTGTAGTACCTTCGTTCTTCAAAGTTACCTTTTGTACCTCACCCTTATAATTATTCGGAACGAAGAATGTAACCTCTGCCTTTAAGCCGTTGCTCTTACCGCTGATAACGGTGTAACCCATACCATGACGGCACTCATAGAACTCAAGATCCTTCTTAACCGGTGACCAGCCCGGTGACCAGATATTATCATCATCATTAATATAGAAATAACGTCCACCCATATCAACAGGAACATTGTTGTAACGGTAACGGGTGATTCGTCTCAAACGAGCATCCTTATAGAAGCTGTAACCGCCTGCCGTATTTGAAATTAATGAGAAGAAATCTTGGTTTCCTAAGTAATTAATCCATGGATATGGGGTCTTAGGATTTGTAATCACGTACTCTTTGTTTTGGTCGTCAAAATAACCGAATTTCATGTGTGTGTGTACCTCCCTAATATTCTAGCTGGACCCATAAGGTCCCATATAAACCATTATATCGTATTCACATGATAAAAACAAGAAAAATTAGTGCTTGGTATAAATGTGTTGTGTAACGGTTTTGCTCTCGCCCGGAGCTAATTCCTGATAGCCGGTATCTTCCGGTGCCAGAGGAAGATTCGGAGCATCAATCATCCATGTCATAGGTTCCGGACAGAAATAACCTTTCTCACCCCAGTCATTCCAAATAACCCAGAACTTGTAGTCTTCAGACACCTCGTAACGGATTTCCTTTCCGGATTCCAAGTCAGAGGCAACTACTCCATAGATAGGAGTTTCGTCTATATCACCGGTTTCTGCATAATAAACATCATTGTTGATAATCTGCTTAACCGGAACCATAGAGCCTGTTAAATATTGCTTGTCATGGTTGTCTAACGGCATAAAGATACCGGTAGGAAGACAACGGTCATTTAACTGCCATTTTTCGCCAATCGGAACATAAAGACGCATATTCTCGCCCTTTCCTTCTGAAGTAAAAGGACCCATCATGGTTGTATGCGTGCAGACACCATAAGGCATCTGACGGTCTGAAAGATTTGTCATGGTAAAGGCATATGTAAATCCCTGTTCAGATAAGGTAAAGGTAAATTCTGCCTTGAATTTAATCGGTAAATATTGAAAATAATCATCATTTTCATCATACAGATATTCTGTCTTGGCAATTGCCTGTTCTTCGGTTGCCATAACCTCTACAACCGAATGCTGCCGCTTGTGTAAAAATCCGTGAATGAAGTTACCAAGAGCCGGCTCATTTATCGGAAGCTGATAACACGCATCCGAGGTTTTAAGCTTGCCTCCGTTTAAGCGGTTCGGCAGATAAAGAGTAGGCAGACCGTACACCTCCGGTGACTGCTTGATTTCGTCAACCGTAACCGTATCACAGAAACGGAAAATCTCAATGTCATTTGCCTCGTCCCGTAAGCGGATAACGTTACTTCCAATGCCCGGAGCAATGATAGCCAGGTAACCGCCTGCTTTTAGTTCAATACAGGGTTCTCCCTTATAATTTATTTCGTGTGCTGTTGATAATTCCATATGCGAACCTCCAATCATTTACATTTACAGATGACTCCAAAAAATATATTGAAATTATAGCATATATAAAAGGGAAAATCGACCAAAAAATCAGACATATTTTTCATAAATATGTAACAATTGGGGATAGTCAACGAAAAAAAAACATGATACAATGTATGAGCTTAGGGAAAGAATACATATTATAAAGAATAAAAAGCCTATGAGGGATGCAGAAAGGAATGGATTATGCCTCTGGATTATAAGACAAATTATAAGTCTAAGGTAAAGCGAAAAAGATGGATTACAACCGGAATCATGATACTTGTGCTATTGCTGGCAACCGGTTTTATATTATATATTCGACAAAGAAGTACACAGAAAAGTACAGACGGTGCCGGCTGGAAGAACTATTTTCAAAGTCTGGAGCTTGGAAATCCGGATGCCGGAAAGCAGGGGAAGCCGCTGGAACGACAGGCGGTTTATCTGTATACGATAGGAATTGCCAGAATTTCACTGGCGGATGTGAATCGGGAGTACGAAAAAGTGGATACGATTGTTGACGATTCGTATTTTGATGATGCCCTGTTCATCGGAGATTCCCGCACCGAGGGATTTATGATGTATTCAAGTCTGGCGAATATCCATGCATATTGCTCAAAGGGCTTGAGCATATCCAGAATTTACACAGACGCGATTGTTCCGATGGAGGATGGAAGAACCGTTACGGTTATGGAGGCACTTCAGGAACAGGAATTTAAGAAAATCTACATCATGTTTGGTGTAAATGAGCTGGGCTGGCCATATGATGATTTGTTTGAAGAGCAGTACTCCAAGGTGGTTCAGGATATTAAGCGTTTACAGCCGGATGCCCTGATTTATGTTCAGAATATTATTCCAATTTCAGCAGCGAGGTCTGCAACGGATAATATATATAATAATACAAATGTGACGCGTTTTAACGGTATGATAGAAACAATCTGCAAGGAACAGAATGTAATCTATCTGGATGTGGCATCCGCCTTGGCAGACAGCACCGGAGCATTGCCGGCGGGAGCAAGCGTGGATGGAATCCACTGTAACGGTGAGTATTGTGATAAATGGCTGGATTATTTAAAGAACAATACCTATGTAATAAAACCAAAGCAATAGAGTGAAAACAGGGGAAAATAAAGGAGTAGTTAGCATGAAAAGAAAATGGTTGAAGTTAGCGGCAGTAATCGGTATGAGTGTAAGTCTGTTAAGCGGTTGCGGAGCCGCCGGTGTAAAAACAATTGTACCTGCGGACTTGGCAACAGACCTCTACGAAGGAGTTGCATGGAAGGACCAGCTTTCAGAGGTTGACTTAAACAAGGCTTTAACCTTATATGGTATAGATTCCTCTGCTGTGTCGGCAGGAAGTGTCTACATGGGTACAAATGCAACGGCAGAAGAAGTGGCAGTATTAGAGGCAGCTTCCGCAGATGATGTAGCCACTGTAGAAGACGGTGTAAATGCAAGAGTAGAGGCACAGCTTGCATCGTTTCAGAGTTATAATGCAGAAGAGGTTCCGAAGTTAGAGAATCCATATATTGTAACAAAAGGGAATTATGTTATTTTGTGCGTATGTGATGATACAACACAGGCAGAACAAATTGTAGAAGACTGCTTTGCAGAATAAAGCAGCCCACTTAAAGAGAATCAGAGTCCGGATTAAGAAATCGCAGTAAATAGGTCTGCGATTTTTTATATTTCTCCATGCGGCGTTCATCTTCAACCGTCAGAAAAGAAAGCCGGTCACGATTCAGATTATCATGCAGGTCATATAATTTTACACGAACCGCTAATTCATTTTGGGTAAGAGCTTCAATATAAGTCTGATAGGGAACCGAACGGTCATGCGTTAGTAAAGTAAGAGCATCCAGAACGGTCTTGGAAAACCCCTCCTCCTTCAACATTTCCAGAGAGATTGGAGTATCTTCTACCACATCATGAAGGATACCGCAAATCATTTCATCCTCATTTTTGCCTGCAAGCATCACACGCATAGGATGTAAAATATAAGGCTTTCCCGCCTTATCAATCTGTCCGCGGTGTGCTTCTACTGCGATTTCGATAGCTTTCTCCAACATATGGCTTCTCCTTCCAGATGTGCATACGATATATCCCTCTCCTGCTGTGAGGTTCAGAGACAGGTTCTACTAAATTATACAATAGGATGGCGTTGTCTTCAAGTAATATTCTGATACAACAGGGACCGTTTCCCGCAGCATCAATAACTGAAAATTCCTTACAGACACCGGATTCAGTGAGAACCTCCTGCGGTGGGAGCAGTTGAGCTTTATGATTGGTATACAGAGTGAGAAGGTAACAGGCAGACGTATCTGTAGAATCCGGGGAGGAAGATGACGTAAGTGAATAGTTTAAAGAAAGCGGAGCGAAGTAAATAAGGCTGGGATTTGTACCATAATATTGAAAGCTGGGAAAAAGAAGCTTTAATAAGTCGGTCAGGAAAAGCTGCTGCTGGTCCTCCAGAAGCCCGTTGGATATGAAAAATACACAGACCCAGTGCCGGCTGTCATTTTGCGGATTAAAGAGATACCAGGAACCGTCTTTTAAGGGTTGACAGGGGAGCTCGGTGGTAAATTGCAATGTAATCCGGTCATTGTCAATCAGATAATCCGGTCTGCATAGATTATTGCTGATACATTCGGCAGACAGAATAAGAACCGGCTCTGCTTCTGTAAATGCAGGGGCATTGTGAAAGGCTTCATCGCGGGAAGCAAGAGAAAGATACCCGAAAAGACAAGCATATGCTATAATGAGACCAATAAAAAAATAAGACATTTTGTAAACCATAAAAATCTCCTTATCATTCAAAAGTAAGAAAAAAATCATATTTTATCAAAGGATTCTTAAATAATAAAAGTTATGATTAAAACTGTGAAAAAAGCTGTGATGAAAACGGTGGTGAAACTACGAATCTGCAATGGTGGTTTTATAAAATAGTAGTGCAACTAAGATAAGCATAACAATAAAATGACAACATGTCAATATTAAATTTACATTCACGCATAAAAATGGGCTGCATATGATATGTTATAGGGGAAATGAAAACCCAGCGGCTGTAAATTCGATTCAGGTGTGTGACAATATTTGTGTTTCGGAGACAAAAAGCTCCGGATATATAATGAGAAAATACTGGTTTGGCGGCTGCTTTGTATATAGGAAGGTATCCCCTTGTTATAGGGTGAAGCCCGGATACAGGGGGAATGCCTCACCAGAGTAAGACCGGAAAGGTGGGGCAGTAGTATGAATTATACATATATCGTAGAGTGTAAAGACAAAAGTCTATATACAGGGTGGACGACAAACCTGCAGCATCGGGTTCGGATGCACAATGAGGGGAAGGGTGCGAAGTATACGCGGGCAAGAAGACCGGTAACACTGGTGTATTCGGAATGCCATGCCACCAAAGAAGAAGCAATGAAGCGGGAAGCCGCCATTAAAAAGCTTTCAAAGAAGGAAAAGTTAAAACTCATTGAGGAGGCCTGTAAGCAGGAAGAAGTAACAAAGGATGGAGAGGGTACAGATGGCAGAAGCTAAGAGGAAAATGAGCCGCCGGGAGCAGCAAAAATTACGGAAAGTAGAAAAAATCTGCCGCAGAATGCCGGTTGTGGGTGGTGGAATAGCACTGATAGTCGGTATTGTAATTTTAATTATATGCCTGCGGACAGGGCAGAAAGTAGAACCGATTGTATATGCGGGAGAGGTATTTACAGACTTAGATATTAAGGAAGAATTCCTGACTGTAAATGAATATTCGCGTCCGGGAATTGAACTTGAGCAGGTTAAGAAGATTGTAGTACATTATACCGGAAATCCGAGAGCTACCGCACAGGGAAACCGGGACTATTTTGAAAGTCTGGCAGAAAATCCGGTGACATCCGCAAGCAGTCACTTTATTATTGGACTGGACGGAGAAATTATCCAGTGTGTTCCGTTAAATGAAGTGGCATATGCCTCCAATGAAGCCAACAGCTATAGTATATCCATTGAATGCTGCCATCCGACAGAGGACGGAGAATTTACAACGGCTACTTATAATCAGTGTGTGGCATTGGTTGCGGAGCTTTGTAATTATTATCATTTGAATCCTGAAAATGATGTGATACGACATTATGATGTTACCGGAAAAGAATGCCCACGCTTTTACGTGGACAATCCGGATGAATGGAATATGTTTCTTGGTTTTGTAAAGGAACGGATGGAAACAATCAAAAAACAATCAAGAAATAATAAATAATAAGTAATGTAACTAGATTTTAAACTTAATTTTAATCGGCTCCTTTAAGTGTTGTCCATGTCTGGAACGTACCTTCGTAGTAATATTCAGATAATAAAAAATGCCGGTCTCATATGCCTCTAAAGGAGCAATCTCAATCGTATTATTCTTTATATCATATCGTATATTTGTCTTAACGGCTTCTCCAAATTCAGTTGTCAGATACATATTGGCGGCATTGACGGTGGAAGGGTTCATCGGAGTATTGAACTTCAAACTCCATATGAAATTTCCGGTCTTAAACGCCAGATTCTGATGCACCTTCTTCTGTAGTGATTCAGGGACCTCTTCAATGTCCAGATATTGTGCTGCCATAAGATACCTCCATCAATCAGATAACTATATTCATTATAGATTCTTTGGACAAGAAAAACAACCATTACAGAAAAAACTTGCGAAAGCCGGAATAACACAGTATGCTCTAGTAAGATATGTTTTTGGAAGGATTTAGGAAAGGAAGTATAGAATATGAATCAAAATAAAATAAGCTGGAAGCCGGGAAATATGCTCTATCCGCTGCCGGCGGTATTAGTGACCTGCCGGGACGGACAGGGAAACGATAATGTATTGACCGTTGCATGGACGGGAACCGTTTGCTCCGACCCTGCAATGCTCTTTATATCCGTAAGACCGGAACGGTATTCATACCCGATGATTAAGGAAACCGGAGTGTTTGTTGTAAATCTTACGACAGAGGCAATGGCTAAGGCAACCGACTACTGCGGTGTGCGTTCCGGACGGGAAGAGGACAAGTTTCAAATGAGTGGACTGACAAAGGGAGAGGCGGAGAAGGTCAATGCCCCGATTATTATGGAAAGTCCGGTAAATATTGAATGTAAGGTCCGGGAGGTACTGCCGCTCGGAAGTCATGATATGTTTCTCGCAGAGGTGGTAAATGTTCAGGTAAGCGAAGCCTATATGGATGAGAACGGAACCTTTCATCTGGATTGGGCAAAGCCGCTCGCATATTCACATGGCAGATATTATGGAATTGCCGATGAATTAGGAAACTTTGGTTATTCTGTACGAAAGAAAGCATAAGGAAAGAGGCACATATATTATGAAACAAAAAGAAAATGTAGTATTGATTGGAATGCCGGGCTGCGGAAAAAGCACCATCGGAGTTGTACTGGCAAAGGTGCTGGGGTATGAATTTACGGATTCGGATTTGTTAATCCAGAAGCAGGAGGGAAAACTGCTGCGGGAAATCATTGCCGAACAGGGAGAGGAAGAATTTCTAAAGATAGAAGAAGCCGTAAATGCCGGAATCCGTACAGAGCGGCATGTGATTGCAACCGGTGGCAGTGTGATATATAGTGACAAGGCGATGCGGCATTTAAAAGAAATCGGAACGGTGGTCTATTTGAAGCTGTCATTTGCCAGCATTTGCAACCGGCTGGGAAATATACGCAGACGCGGAGTTGTGTTAAAGGACGGACAAAGCCTAAAGGATTTGTATGATGAAAGAACACCGTTATATGAGCGGTATGCGGATATTACCATTGATGCAGAGGGCTATGATATAGAAGGACTGATGGATGAAGTTGCACAGGCTTTGGTGAATACTACCAAATAACAGGGGACAGGTTTTCCTTTACAATTGTGGATGGATTTGTTATTATATATTACGAAACTATTACAAAAATAGGAAGACCATGTAACATCTTTCAAAAAAGAATCACAGAAAGAGTCGAACATGGTAGATTTGGGTGAATAGTTAGTAGGAGATAGTTATGAAAAAATGTAAGAACAGCACAATTCGTTGGAAATGGAAAATGTACCGGGCATTGCTGATAGCAAGCGGAGTTGCTTTACTGGCATTTCCGGTTACAATAAACGGAAATATGACAGCCAAGCGGTATCAGGTTGCTATTAACGGAAAGCCGGTTGGAATCGCAGAAGGACAGGAGCAGGCAGTGGCTGCGTATGAGCAGGCAAGACTGACCCTGAACGCACAGTCCGATAAGTTAACACTTCTGAATGCAGAGGTGACTTATGAGCCGGTAAAGGCAAGGGCATCACAGGTGTCAACGGAAGGCGAGCTGGCACAGCAGGTATATGATGAATTGTTGAATTGTCAGGTGCAGGACAAGGTGCTTGCATACACAATGAAGATTAATAATTATACGGTTACGTTGCCAAGTGAGGCAGAGGTGCTTGCATTATTGGAACAGGTACAGAGTGCATATGATATAGATAATGAATTTGTAATAGAGCTTGCATCGGATAATAAGCAGGAGGTTGGTGCCATGACAACCAATGTTGTGAACGCATCAAAGACCGCAAATAATCCTCCGATTCTGGCAGCAACAGATGAGGAAGGAAATCCGGTGGTTGCAGACGGCTCCGTTGATGTAGGCGAAGACGGCATTTTGTCTGTGGAATTTCAGGAGCAGATAGAGGTGGTAGAAACCTATGCTTCCAAAGGACTTCTGACCGATGTGCAGACTGCTTATGAAGGCATTACCAAGGAGCAGGAAAATAATGAAGTGTATGAGGTACAGTCCGGAGACTGCCTTTCCATTATCGCAGATAAGTACGGAATGACTACGGACGAGCTGTTATCCATTAATGAAGGCTTAGAGGCAGATTCCAATATATTGATTGGAGACCAGATTGTAGTTATGGTTCCAAAGCCGGAATTATCTGTATTAATGCAGGAGCAGGTAACTTATACAGAGGATTATGAAGCAGAAGTTCAGTATGTAGATAATCCGGACAAGTATGTAGGAGATAATACAGTTCTTCAGGAGCCACAGACCGGTAACCGGACAGTAACAGCAGTAGTCAGCTATAACAACGGAACTGAAACCGGACGCGAGATTATAAAAGAGCAGGTAAATACAGAGGCGGTAGCAAAGATTGTAGAGCGAGGCACAAAAGCATTGCCGACTTACATCCGCCCAACCACATACGGAACTCTGACATCGGGCTTTGGACCAAGATGGGGAACCACCCACAAGGGAATTGACTGGGGCGTACCGGTAGGAACTGCCTGTCGTGCATCCAGAGGAGGACGCGTTGTGTCTGCCGGTTGGTCAGGAGGATACGGATATTGTGTCATCATAGACCATGGCGACGGAGTAAGAACCCGGTATGCACATTTAAGCTCCATTCAGGTAAGCAATGGTCAGTATGTAGAACAGGGTGAAGTAATTGCCCGGACAGGAAATACCGGAGACAGTACCGGACCGCATATCCATTTTGAAATAATTGTAAATGGAACAGCCGTAAATCCTGCAAAGTATCTGTAAATGATAGAATAAAGAGAATTACAAAGACCGACATGAAGAAGTGCCGGTCTTTGTTGTTATGAGGAGAGTATATATGGTAAGAAAATATATTATAGTTACCGGAAGGGTACAGGGCGTAGGCTTCCGGTATCATGCCATGAATCTGGCAATGGAGTACCATCTGACCGGCTGGGTACGGAATATGAGTAATGGCGGTGTGGAAATGGAAGTGCAGGGAACGCAGGAACAGGTAGAAATGTTTGTCCGGAATCTGGATACCGGAACCAACTGGATTCGGATTGACCGGAAATCAGTTGCGGATATGCCCGGACTGGTAGAGGAAACCGGCTTTCGGATTCGGTAATTCATAATTATTTCACTTGAATTTCTGTATGGTTTCCACTATGATAGACAGGTAGATTGATTACGAGGAGAAATAAAATGTCAAATCATGGTACATTTGGAGAAAATAATCCGGTCTGGAAAGCAGTAAGCCGATACGCGGATATGATGGTAATAGGATTGTTGTTTCTTATTACATGCATACCGATTATTACAATAGGAGCATCCCTGTGTGCATTTTATTACACCGCGATGGACTCCCTCCGCAAAGAGGACGGATATATATTCAAGCGTTATTTTACAAGCTTTGGAAAGAATTTCAAAAGAGGAACTGTTATCTGGCTCATTATGCTGGGGCTGGGTGCCTTGTGCGGTATGAATGTATATTGCTGGGTAATAAATTCCGATATGAAGATAGCGGTTGTCATGCTGGCAATCAGTGCCATTATGACAATTGCATGGTTGATGACCCTGATATTTGTATTTCCGTTGCAGGCAAGATTTGAAAATACCATCGGAGCAACGATTCAGAACGCATTTTTGCTGGCAATCAGTCACCTGCCGTTTACAATTGCAGTTATGCTTCTGTTTGCGGGCCTGGCATATGTCAGTTATTTATCATGGCTAATCGCATTAATTCTTGTATTTTTTGGGATTGGTGTTGTTGGATACCTTTTGGTATATAATTTTGAACGGTTGTTCAAGAAGTGCGGCTACATTGAAGAGGATGACGGAAGAGTTGAAAATGATGACTATGAATTTGATGTAGAGGTAGACTATGATTCCCTGTATAACAGAGAGGAATCCGATGCAGAGTCTGAGCAGGAGAATCCGGAGGAGTCCGAACAGCCGATGGATAAAGAGTAGAAAGAGGAGATGAATGGACAGATGAATAAGACACCGTTTGTAACGAAAGAGCAATTGATCGAGATTGTTAAGAAATATCCGACTCCATTTCATTTATATGATGAAAAAGGGATTCGGGAGAATGCCAGACGGCTTAAGCAGGCATTTGCATGGAATCCGGGCTTTAAAGAATATTTTGCGGTAAAGGCAACCCCAAATCCGACCATTCTGCGGATTTTAAAGGAAGAAGGATGCGGAGCCGACTGCTCATCACTGACGGAATTAATGATGTCGGAGCGGGTAGGTCTGTCCGGTGACGAGATTATGTTCTCATCAAATGATACGCCGGAAGAGGAGTTCGTAAAGGCAAGACAATTAGATGCCACGATTAATCTGGATGATATTACACATATAGATTTCCTAAAGGAATGTGTCGGAATACCAAAGAAAATTAGTTGTCGGTTTAATCCGGGCGGAGTCTTCGAACTGGGAACCGATATCATGGATAATCCGGGGGATGCCAAATACGGTATGACAAAGCCGCAGATTATGGAAGCCTATACCCGTCTGAAGGAGCTGGGAGTAGAGACCTTCGGTATGCATGCCTTTCTTGCAAGTAATACGGTAAGTAATGAATACTATCCGACTCTTGCTAAGATTTTATTTGAACTGGCAGTTGAGATTAAAGAACAGACCGGCGTGAAGTTAAGCTTTATTAATCTGTCCGGTGGCGTGGGAATCCCATATACACCGGATAAAGAGCCAAATGATATTCTGAAAATAGGTGAGGGTGTCCATCAGGTATTTGATGAGGTATTAGTACCTGCCGGAATGGGTGATGTGAAGATATTTACCGAGCTTGGAAGATTTATGTTAGCTCCATACGGACATCTGGTTGTAAAGGCAATTCATCAGAAGCATACCTATAAGGAATATATTGGAGTAGATGCCTGTGCAGTAAACCTGATGCGACCGGCTATGTATGGTGCTTATCATCATATTACCGTAATGGGAAAGGAAAATGCACCGCATGACCATATTTACGATATAACCGGTTCTCTGTGTGAGAACAATGATAAATTTGCGGTCAACCGCGAGCTTCCGAAGATTGACATCGGAGATTTGTTAGTCATCCATGACACCGGAGCACATGGCTTTGCCATGGGATATAATTATAACGGAAAATTAAAATCCGCAGAAATCCTGTTGCGGGAGGATGGATCAACGGTTCAGATTCGTCGCCCGGAGACACCGGAGGATTACTTTGCAACCTTGGACGGATATTGGGATATTGAGATATAATTAAGGAGGAAAACAACAATGGCAAATCCAATCGTTACAATAACAATGGAAAACGGAGATGTGATGAAGGCAGAGTTATATCCGGAGATTGCACCAATCTCTGTAAATAACTTTATTTCATTAATTAAGAAGGGATATTATGATGGATTAATCTTCCATCGGGTAATATCCGGTTTCATGATTCAGGGCGGATGTCCGGACGGTACCGGTATGGGTGGTCCGGGTTACAGCATTAAGGGTGAATTTGCTATGAATGGTGTGGAAAATAACTTAAAGCACACCGAAGGCGTGCTGTCAATGGCTCGTGCTATGGCACCGGATTCTGCAGGTTCGCAGTTCTTTATTATGCATAAGACCTCTCCGCATCTGGATGGTTCTTATGCAGCATTCGGTAAGATTACCGAGGGCATGGACATTGTAAACAAAATCGCAGAGACTCCGACTGATTATGCAGACCGTCCGCTTCAGGAGCAAAGAATGAAGTCTGTAACCGTAGATACTTTTGGAGTGGACTATCCGGAGCCGGAAAAGATACAGTAGTTAGTGAAAAAGCAGTAACAAGAGTAGTGATACGAGCAACAATAAAAGCAGAGGATGTTACACATGAAGAATCCAAAACCGTTAATTGTAATATCCATAGTATTAGTGATTGTTTTGGCAATTCTGATATATGGATACAGTCAATATAAGATTTATCAGGAAGAATATCAGGGAACCGAATCCACACAGGGCGAGGATGTAGAGGTTGTGATTCCGGAGGGAGCAGCAACCAAACAGATTGCACAGATATTAAAGGATAACGGACTGATTCAGTTCCCTGCCGCATTTGTCAAGCGGGTAAAGGAGTCGGAATATCGCGGTGTCTTACAGCCGGGAACCTTTACCTTGAATACCGGAATGAGTACATGGGAAATGATAGAGATTCTCGGACAGGTAGAGCCGACCAGAACCGTAAAGGCAACCGTAACCATCCCGGAGGGCTTCTCCATAGAGCAGATTGCTGCACGAATGGCATCCGAGGGTATCTGTACGCAGGATGAATTCTTAGAAGCCGTACAGGATGACAACTATGATTATGCATTTCTGGACAGCATACCGGATGGAATTACGGTAAACTACCGGCTGCAGGGCTTTTTATTCCCTGCAACCTATGATGTATATGAGGATACAACCCCGCATGACCTTGTAAATATGATGTTACAGAAATTTGATGAGGTCTACGATGCGGATATGCAGAATCAGGCACAGACGTTAGGTTATTCGGCATTTGAAGTAGTTACCAGAGCTTCTATCGTAGAGCGGGAAGCCAAGATAGATGATGAAAGACCGATAATAGCAGGTGTCATTAATAACCGGTTAGAGCAGGGTATGATGCTGCAAATGTGTCCTACCGTATTATATCCGATAACAAATGGTATCTATGATAAGTCAGAAGTTACCTATGATGATTTAGAGATTGATTCACCATATAATACTTATAAATATACCGGACTTCCGGTAGGACCGATTTGCAATCCGGGCGAGGTGTCTATGCAGGCAGTCCTCAATCCGGCAGAGCATAATTATCTGTATTATCACGTAGATAACGAAGAGACAGGCAGCCATATCTTTACTGAGACCTACGAGCAGCACTTAGAGACGCAATAAGAATACAGTAGGAATACAGAATATACAGGCTTACGGAGCGGTTTTATTTGTTATTTGGATGCTGTCCAATGGTTCATAGGTATCTAGGGAGTAGGAGCTGATTGCATTTCCATTTACCAGATACAGAACATCATCAATATAAAGTCCCCGTGTATCGTAAGCGGTATCGCTATCAGACAGGAGTTCCTGTAAATTATAGGAGGCTTCCTGCCGGAATCCGCTTCCTGCGTGGTAGGAGTAAATCACATAGGTTTCATCGCGGGTGCCGTCTGCAACGTCATAGGTTTCAAAATAAAAACCTATCAGATTCTTTTCTGAATCAATCAGCAGAGACTTATGATTAAATTGAGCCGTCAAATAATCGGCATCTGTCAATATCGTTTTATCGGCTTCCGTAACATGATACGGGTCTGAAATATCAAACATGGACAGCTTGACACCCAGAGATTCTGAAGTCTCTGGGTTTGTTTCTTCTCCCAGACCAAACAGGTAATTCTCCGAATAAAAATGAAGATAGTTGGAAAAGCCCGGAATCTTTAAAGCACCCATAATAACAGGATTCTCCGGGTCTGACAGGTCTACAGAGAATAATGGGTCTGTATTCCGGTATGTGACAAAATAACCGGTATCCCCCATAAAACGAGCCGAATAAATCTGCTCATCCGGTGCAAGATTCGAGATTTCACCCACAAGCTGCATGGATTCATCTATAATATATAAGGCATTATAATTATGTTCGGAAGCTGCAATCGTAGCAACCACACGCAGATAACCGTTATATTCATCCATTGAAAATTGATTAAGCAGATACCCGGAGAAATTCACACTTCCAACCGGTGTAATAGTACCGTTCTCATAGTGAAATTTTAATAATTCTGTGGTGTTGTCCATGCTGTTATAATTATACTGAGCCAGATATAGATTATCGGTACTGACATAATAGGTGCCATAGCCGGAAAGGATTGCTTTTTCGGAGACAAAACTATCCGGGTTATCAAGCCTTAAGCCGGTCATAATCTGGTAACAGGAGGCATCCGGACATTCCGGCAAATAAATATCCTCGCAGGACAGAAGCGTTCCGTTTATGTTTGGTACATACGCATTATATTGATTTGAAACGCTCGGAATATCCTTCCATGAAGAAGAAAAGGTATACAGACAGCCGTTCGTCAAGCGGGAATCCGAGTAATAACCATCCTGCGTCAGAAAGCTTGAAAGTATAGGAGCTGTCGGGTCGCTGACATCATAGATGAATATGCCGGTAGCAGAGGATTCTGCATATCGCAGCTTATTTTGAGTATCTGTATATTCCACCATTCCCAGAATAATTAATTGTGTTCCTTCAATATATAATTCAGAAATACAATAATGAGCATTATCTCCAATCACATTTTGAATCTGCTCTGCACGAATGGTACTGCAGGCAGTCAAAGAGCCGGATTCCGCCTTGGCAATCGCAATTGCATTATAATAATTCTGCTCCTTATATGCAGAATAGATGTAAACACCGTCAGTTTTAACAATGTCTGCTTCTGCTACCTCTGCAACCTGAGAATTAGTGTCAGAATAAGATGGAGACCGGGTTGTTTCTGTATCTCCGGAATTTCCGTCAATCGTTTTCACATTGTCCTCAAAACCATTTATAGTAGCTTCATCCATACACGTATAGATTGGTGTCAGTTCACTTAATACAGAATATAGCTGTTGATAGTCCTTCGGCGAAGAAATGCCGTTCGGCAGAGCAGTTTCGGTCTCGGTTTCATATGAGGAATCCGGCTGGGTTTCAGCTAAGGAATCCGCCGATTTATCAGAAGCTATCTGGTTATTGTTTGAAAGGACGCCGGTTCTTACGAAGGAAAGCACAAGTCCGAACAGCAGAAAGCAAGCAGCAATCGGAGCTATGATTTTTATGCGGGAAAGGGCTGTATGGGTTGATTTATGTTCTTTCTTAGCAGCATCGTTAATCAGTGCCGGAATTGCATCCGGAGAAAGATTGTCCGGAACAGGAGTGTTTTCTGTCCGTTCACGAAGACGCTGATGAAATTCTTGCTCGTTCATAGGTTAACCTCCTTTTCTAATTTGTCCATGGCACGACTTTTTATGGAACGCAGAGTGCCGGACTTTATATGCAGATAATGTGCGGCTTCTTCGTTGGAATAGCCGCCGAATACCGTCAGAGAAATGACCAGACGTTCCTTTGGTGTCAGTTTCATAAAGGCATCCCGGACATCCTGAATCTCTGCATAATTACGGTCCGGTATGGCTGGTTCAGTTTCGGTAGTAGCTGGTCTGTTCAGATATGTCTTTAATACCTGCTTGCACTTATTTGACAGGATACGGAACATCCATGCCCGGAATGAGGATGCATTCCGCAGTTTATGAATGGTGGCATATGCGTCTGCAACGGTATCACTCACAACGTCCTCCGCATCTGCCGGATTTCCGAGCGTATAAAGTGCAAAACGATATAAGTCCTGATAAATGGTCGCATATAACTGTGCAAAAGCGTCAGTATCCTTCTGACAGGCACGAGTAACCAGATTAAGTTCTGCTTCCGACAACATCTGAACACCTCCCTCTTGAAATGCATTTCTATCTTATAAGTGTAAATTCCTGATTAAAGTGTTGCATGGAAATGTAAAAAAGTCAAACAGGAAAGGATTCTATAATTAATTAAGACATTGTATAAAAAATATTGACTTCTTGCTAAGATAAAGATATGATGAAATAATAGGATAAGTATAATAAGAAATAGTATAAAGGGAGGTAGCACATGAAATCAGAAGTATTAAGAGCGGTGGTTCGTGACGGAAGAACCGCGATGGAATATCAGATTCAACCCGGAGAAATGATGGACGGAATCGTATTGAAGCAATGTAAGGAAGGAGCTTTTGACGGGGTTCTTCCAATGGGTGCTTCTTATGAAAACGGACATAATTATATGTACGCATATACAGACCAGAAAGCAACATTGGCTGAGAAACTGTCTGATGCAGTAACAGCAAAGACCATTTTGCTTGTCTTTGAAGGTATAGTAAGTACATTACATGAGTTGCAGAAGGAAAATGTAAATCTCTCTTATATGGTATTAGATACCAAGCATATTTACATAGAAGAAGCTACGCAGCAGGTAAAGCTTATCTGTATGCCGGGAAAATCAGCAACGATGAGCGAGCAGGAAATACCTGAATTTTTCCGGACAATTCTTGCCAATGCAGTATATCTGAATAGTGAAAACGGAGATTATGTGGCAAAATTATTGTCTGCCTTAAATAAGGACTTTGAATTAGGCTCTTTCTTGAGAACCATTCATGGAGAAATGATGGACTTGAGAATAGAAAAGCCGGAAGTTGTTGCTCCGGTAGAAGCCGTAGAGCCGGAAGCAGTTGCTCCGGTAGAGGCAGTAGCAGTAGAACCAATTCCGGCAGAGCCGGTAGAAACAGTCACCCCAGTTGAAGTAGAACCGATAGCAGCAGAGTCCGTAGAGCCGGAAGCAGTAGCTCCGGTGGAGGCAGTAGCAGTAGAACCAATAGCAGCAGAGCCGGTAGAAACCGTTGCCCCAGTTGAAGTAGAACCGGTAGCGGCAGAGTCTGTAGAGCCGGAAACAATAGCACCAGAAGTAGTCGCTCCGGTAGAACCAGTAGCACCGGCAGCAGTAGTATCCGGTGTAATTCCGCAGGATGAGATTGAATTTGAACCGATACCGGATGAGTTAAATGCTAAGATTAAGAAGATGAATGAACATACATCGGCAGCGGAAGCACTGCAGCCAGAGCCAACAGTCGCAGTGCAGCCACAGCAGGCAGAAGCACCGCAACCAGAGCCAACAGTTGCAGTACAGCCACAGCAGGTAGTCGCACCGCAGCCAACGATGCCACAGCCACAGCTTATGCCGCAGGATGCATCCCTTCATGGCGGACAGCTTATACCGCATCCACATTTGATTCGCATGAAAACCGGAGAGAACCTTGTACTTCCGGAGGGAGAATTTGTAATCGGAAAATCTGCTACAAACGTAAATTACACGATAGCAGACAATCCGGCAGTCAGCAGAGTGCATTGTACAATTATAAAGAAGAACGGTGTTTATTATGTCCGGGATGAAAATTCGACAAACGCTACCTATGTAAATGGAGAGCGTGTGCTGCCCGGAACAGAGCATTTACTGTTAAATAATTGTAAGCTGTTATTAGGGGATGAAGAATTTATCTATAGTTTGTGGTAATAGAGTTGGGAGGAACAGATGGATTACTATGTTGCATATCATACAGATGTAGGTCTGAGAAAGCATACCAATCAGGACTCGCTTGCAGTAAAGATGATGGATACACCGAAAGGAAGGGCGGTTCTTGCAATTGTATGTGACGGCATGGGCGGCTTATCGGATGGAGAACTGGCAAGCAAAGAAGTGATTACGGCATATTGCAAATGGTTTGATACCGAATTTGTGCAGATGGCACAGAAGGGGCAGTATCAGGTAGAACAGATTCAAGAGGCATGGAGAACGCTTGCAATCGAAGAAAATAAAAAACTCGGAATTTACGGCGTGAAGCAGCAGGCAGGTCTGGGAACAACGCTTTCCGGAATTTTGATTTATCAGAATCAGTACATAGTAGTACAGGTGGGAGATAGTCGAATCTATGAGCTGACAACACAGGGAATCAGTCAGGTGACACAGGACCAATCCGTTGTAGCAAGGGAGATTGCAGAAGGCAGATTGACTCCGGAGGAAGCAAAAACAGACTCCAGAAGAAGTATTCTGTTGCAGTGCATTGGGGCATCCCCATCGGTAGAGCCGGTCTTTTATCAAGGCAGGGTAACACCGGAAACCTCTTATCTGGTATGTTCCGATGGACTTTGCCATGAAATCAGTACACAGGAGCTGTGGACACAGTTAGGTCCACAGGCGTGTGTAGATGCAGCAGTAATGCGTCAGAATTGTATTTATGTTACAGACCTTGTAAAGCAGCGGAAGGAACAGGATAATATTTCAGTAGTTGCAATCAAGGCATATTAATTGGGAGATAGCATATGACGGAAAACGGTACGGTATTAGATGGAAAATATGAAATATTAAAGGAAATTGGCAGAGGCGGTATGTCGGTTGTCTATGTTGCCATGGATTTGCGGTTAAATAAGCAATGGGCAATTAAGGAAATCAAGGATGACGGCTCCAAGGATACGCAGACCCTCTTAAAAGGCTTGGAACGGGAAGCAAACATTCTGAAGAAGGTGGACCATCCCGTATTGCCGCGAATCGTAGACATTATCCAGAAGGAAAGTCGTGTCTATGTTGTTATGGATTACATAGAGGGAAAACCGTTAAGTGAAGTGTTAAAGGAAGAAGGAGCTCAGCCGCAGGAGCAGGTGATTCAGTGGGCAAAGCAGCTAAGTAGTGCGTTAGACTACCTGCATTCCATGAATCCGCCGATTATTTATCGGGACATGAAGCCTTCTAATATTATGTTGAAGCCGGACGGTACTGTGAAACTGATAGACTTTGGTACGGCTAAGGAGTATAAGGTTGAAAATAATGCGGATACAACGGCATTAGGAACCAGAGGCTATGCTGCACCGGAGCAGTTTGGAGACTCACAGGGAAAAGGAATCTATAATACAGATGCCAGAACCGATATATACTGTCTGGGAGCAACCTTATATCATATTGTGACCGGAATGAATCCATGTGAACCACCGTACGAGATTAAACCGATTCGTCAGTGGAATCCGGCATTATCCAGTGGATTAGAGAAAATTCTGATAAAATGTACACAGCCAAATCCAAATGACAGGTATCAGTCCTGTTCCGAGCTATTATATGCATTAGACCACTATGATGAATTGGATGAACACTTTAAGAAGCAATCCAAGAAGAAGTTTGGGTTATTTGTTGCAACGATAGCAATGATATTTGTATTTGCAGGGATTTCGGCAGCAGGATTTTCCGGAAAGTATAATCTGAATCGGCAGAACTATATGGGTATCATAAATGTCGGCGATGACTATAAGTATGCCGGTGATTATGAAGCGGCAATTCGTGAATACCAGTCAGCCATTCAGATGAATCCGAAAAATGAAGAAGCATATATTAAGATTCTCAATATATATGTCAATAACCTGAATAATCCGGAGGTGGGATTAGAAACCATCGCAACGTATATTAACAGTAATAAGAGCCTGGCTAAGAATAACCGTTTGCTTTATCAGATGGGACTTACTTATTTTGATATGCAAAGCTATGATATATCCCTGAAATATTTCCGGATGATTGATGCAAAATCAGATGAATACGGAGAAAATGCCAGCCACTACATTGCAATGGCAATGGTGATGTCAGAACCAAATCCGGATTATGCGGAGCTGGCAGAGGATATGCAGAAGTTTGAAGCCGATAATGCAGGAATGGCAAACGGAGAAGCTAAGTTCATGAACTATAAGATATTAGGAATGGTTTATGTAAGAAACATTGGCAATATTGAGCGTTCCGATGAATCTGCCATCCGGGTATTAACAGCAGCGTTAAATGACTTAAATCAGAACGGAACAGCAATCAGTAATAGCTCTAACTACTATTATTACTATAATCTGTATCTGATTCCTGCTTATCAAAGTATGGGCGACAATGTAGCCGATGGTACTTATCCGGAGATAGATATGGATGCGACCTACTATTATTATGCAGCACTGGATTGCTGTGATAATGTGTTGTCGCAGATTAATTCACAGGAAAATCCGACCATCTATGAGAATACCATGATTAATAAGGCCGAGCTTTATATTGCATTGGAAGACGAGGCAGATGCCCTTGCCGCGTACCAGCAGGCAGAAAATGAAATGGGAGGAGCGGGGCAGCAGGTTTATGTCAGCCACCTTCGGTATCTGTATAATAAGTATAAGGCAGAGAATCCGGATGTTTCCGCATGGAATGCACCTGATTTGCAGGCAGTTTATCAGTCAGGCAGTCAGATTCCGGGCATTAGTGAGAATTATGAATGGAAAGCGTTGGTAAACAGCCTTCAGCCATTCCTAAATCGTATAGATAATTCTGATGAAACAGTTCCGGCTGATACCGAATCCGGAACCACACAGCAGGAACCGGAAGGGGGCGAATAAAATGTCTACAGTATATACAGTTATGGGATATGGTGGACTGGTACTGGCAATTGCCTGTCTGGTTTTTGCAATTGTATTATTTATAAACTGGAATATTCCTAAGATTCTGGGAGATATTACCGGACATAGTCAAAGGAAAGCTATTGAACGGATTCAAAGAGAAGGCTATGAGGCGAGTGCGTCTAAACAAGAGGCTATCCGTAATGTAAACGAAACCGGAAAGATTACCATAAGAAAGACGGATACCGAAGAAATCCGGATGAGCCAAAGAGAGTCTGCCGCGGCGAATGAAGACACCACAACCGTCTTACATCAGGCAGCGGAGGATGAAGATACCACAACGGTCTTACATCAAGCGGTAGAGGATGAAGACACTACGACGGTCCTGCATCAAACGGACGAAGACGTTACAACGGTCTTACATCAGACGACAGAGGGAGAACACGTAACAACTGTTTTGCCGAACAGCGTAATTCAGTTGCCACCGGAAAAAATAACGGATGCGGGAACCGTTCAACAAGTTCTGGAGTTGATAGTTACACATACCGACAAGGTAGTTTCATAGAAGTAAAAGGAGGGAATTGTATGAAACGGAATATAACCAGAGGTCTTAAGAAGGCTCTTGCGTTGGGAATGGCGGCTTTGATGGCATATCTGCCGGTCAGCACTGCAATTCCGGAGGTATTTGCTGATGATACATATAGCATTACAATAAGTTATGATAAGTATATTGATGGAAACGAATTGAATATTGCAGATGGTGGCGGAAATATTATCGGAGGAGCTACCGTAACTCCGGCAACGGAAGGAGTATCGGCATCCGTAAAGTGGGACGCAATTGCAGCCGGAACCTATACACTGGATACTACGGATGCAGTAGAAGATAAATTTGACATAAAAAAGAGTGCAGAATTTGATGGTGATGATATTAAGGTGACAAATGCTGCATGGAATGGTTCCTTGGAGACAATAACAAAGGCTGAGGTAAGCGTTCCGATTGAATTAGCTGCCGAGGCAACACTTACAAATGTGACGGTAAATAATACAGCCGAGACAGGAATTACTTATGATGCCACAAATAAAAAAATAGTGATACCACAAGGAACCAAGGCAACTGCTGAAATCAATGTGACGTTGGAATTTACGTTGCCGGTTACAAAGAAAGCAGATGGTGCCACACCAATGGAAACCGTAACGAATGCGGGAACAACTGTTATAAAATATAGCTATAGTTATCAGGCTGGTTCTGTAGGTGACTTGTTAAAAGGTACTGATATAAATGATGTAAAGCTTACACCCGTAAATATTGGGGATGCAGATAAAGGAAAGATTGAATTTTACGATGAATATAATCTGCAAATTACAGATGCCGATGCATTAGCCCGCTTAGGGATAACATATTCGAATAATGCATGGAAGGCAGATACAGATGGATTTCAGTATTATCGTTCACCATCATCTGACTATACCGGAGCAGAGATAACGATTTCACCGAAGCCGGGCTACCAATATGGCGGAAGCACTTTAGATTATGATGCTACTAAAAATGAGGACGGCTCTGTTGTTTTGAAGGTTAAGGATAATGCAAAGGTAACGATTATAATTAAACCGATACCGGTGGATATGCCGGAAAATGCATTGGAATGGACGGATGAATTTGAAACCGGATATAATTCCAAAGGACGGACCGTTGAAGTAAGTTTAACACCTACCCCAGAGGAAGCAGCTAAGAATTATACCTTGAAGTGGGCAAGAGCAGCCAGTACACCCCAAATGATTGAAACCTTAACATGGAATGAGGTGACAAAGAACGCAGACGGTAAGTATACGTTTGATGTGAATTATGATGTGAATGAAGGGGAACAGACATACATTATATATCGTTATTCGAATGGTGTATCTGACTCCGGTGCGAAATGGAATACGGACCCGGTGAAGTTTGATATTGTAAATCCAAGTCTGGCGAAATGCTGGGTAGAGGCAAACGGGGAAACGGTATGGGAAGAGGTTTCCGGTGCGACACAAGCTCTTGCATGGATAAATAAGCAACAGAATCAATGCGTAATTCGCTTACAGGGTGAGGATAACCAGAGTGGGGTCGAAAAGGTAGTGTATTCCATTTATGACGGAACCGGAACTCCTATACAAAGCAATGTAGAAAGCACAGCCGATGCAAATGGTGTATGCAGCATTTCATATACAGCGGATATGCAGGGAGATATAGCAAACTTCCCGATTAAACTGGAATATGAAATCTATGACAAGGCAGGAAATACGACAGGCGTTCTGACGAAAACCTTGTCCGATATGATAAGCTTTGATTTTACATTGCCGGAATTAGGTGTTAGTTACACCAATACATCCGGACAGTTAATTACGAACCTGAATCAATGGCAGACAGAGGATGTGCTGGTGACGATTACCGCAACAGACCCGGCAGGAGCCGCTTACGAGCAGGTATCCGGAATTGACAGATTGCAAATCATAGATACCGTAACAGGCGTGGCAAAGGATATAACAACCGATGCAGTCCGCAGACCGGATGGAACGTATCAATTAAGATTATCAACGGACGCGATACATCAATTATCCATAGTCACTTACGATAAGGCAGGAAATAAATCAACCGAGTCAAAGGCTGAGGTTAAGTTAGATAAAAGCGGAATCCAAAATGCCAGAGTGACCTTAAGTACAGTCTCACAGGATGCCGATGCCAGCCAGTTTGCGGATGCATTTACCGTCTATGCACAGGCAGAGGCAGTGTCCGGAATTAAGGAAATGATATTTTATGTATATGAAAACGGAACCAACCGTTTGTTAAAGGAACAGACCGTAACGGATTTTCAGGTGACCGGAAATCTGGCAGAAGCAAGCTTCCGCTATGAGCCAGCCTCGGACGAAGAAAATGGTTATGTAGTGGTTCGGTTTTTAGATAATGCAGCGAAGTCTGTGACAGAGGGCAATCCGCATGTAGTCTATTCCGAACAGAAGCCATTTGCATTTAATAAGAATGGTGCCAATATTCAGATAAAGGGAAATACAGCATGGACCAATGAGGATGTAACCTTAGATATACAGGTGGAAAGTCATTCTACTACCATAACCAGCGTCATTTACTATGTAAATAATCAGCGGGTAAAGGAAGTATCGGTAAATGCATTAAGCTATGAAGACCATGCCTTTAAGATTCAGGAAAATTCTCCGATGGGAGGCACACAGGTAGAGATAGTTGCCGTCTGTGGGGCAAATGCAGCATCAAGGATTGAGACACGGGCTTCTATTATCGTATATGTAGATAAGCAGGCACCAACGGTTCAGCTAAGCGGTATCCGAAGCGGAGCAGTCTACAATACAAATCAGACCTTGCAGATTGTGACAAATGAAAATATTTGGAATCATATGCAGCCGATAAGTGTAGTTGCGGAAAAGACCCTGGATGGCGTTACCACAACTGTGGATATGGGGGCATATGCGGCAGAAGCAGAAAACTATACCGCAAGAAAGACATTTACAGAGGATGGTGTGTACGAGGTAACGGTTACGGCGGTAGACGCAGCCGGAAACCGGGCAGTGAAAACCATTTCATTTACCATTGACAAAACCGCACCGGTGATTTCCATGCGGGGAGCAAGTGACGGAGCTTACAGCAGCCAGCCGGTAACAATTCAATTTCAAGCAATTGAGTCTTTCTATGAGACAAATTCGGTAAAGGTAACGATAGAGCGGGTAATAGACGGTGCAACATACAATCAGACATTGAACTTTACAAATACCGGTAAGACCTCGACATTAAATAATCAATTCTCTGAGGACGGAGATTATACGATTACAATGACGGCGGTTGACCGGGCAGGAAATGCAGCAACAGTACAAAAGCTGTCATTTACGGTGGATTGTACGGCACCAACGGTTACGCTGACCGGAACGAAGGATTATGTGGTGACACAGAAAGCGGTCATGTTAAGCTTTGTTGTAACAGAGTCCTATTATAAGACCAATCAGGTTGAGATACAGGCCAGCCGCCGCGGTGTAGACGGCAAAATAGAAACCTTTACCGTTAAGGGATGGAATAATGCCGGAAGAACCAGCTCATTAAGTCAGGAATTTAAAGAGGATGGTTATTATGCCATTACAATTACAGCAAGAGATAAGGCAGGAAACAGCAAGCAGCAGACGATTCATTTTACCATTGATACACAGCCGCCGGTAATCGGAGACCTGAGCCAGTATGACGGCAAATATCTGTCCGAGTTTGAACTGGGCAAGAGGCTGGAGAATCTGATTACGGAGTTGACCGTTCCGACTGTGAAAATGACGCTGAACGGAGAAGCCTATGATGGCGGAAAAATTACAGCTGACGGAAAGTACACCTTGGTAATTGAAGTCACAGATGAGGTTGGACTGACCGCATCCAAGACAATAGAATTTGTAATTGATACCATCGCACCGAAGATTATATTTGCGGGTGCAGAAAATCGCAAAACCTATACAGAGCCTGTAAATCTGAATCTTTCCTTGGAAAATGAGAGTGACACGATTGTATCCATTTTGATTAATGGGGAACCGTACGAATTGACCGATGGAAAGACGGTATATGATTTGGCGTTTGATACCTATGGTAGTTATGAGGTGGTTGTAAATACAATAGATGCAGCCGGAAATGAAAACAGCCAGACGATAAAGTTCACATATGCAAAGCATAAGAACGTTGCATTGCTGTTCGTAGTAATCGGCTGTGGCGGAGCAGCGGCAGTAATAGGCGGAGCATGGCTGGTATTTAAGAAGAAACGTGCATAAGCTAAAGGAGTATAGAACATGATACGAGGAGTCGTATTTGACATGGATGGAGTCCTGCTGGATTCGGAGCGGTTATATCGGAAATATTGGTTACAGACCGCAAAGGAATATGGTATACCGGAGGAGCAAATGAACCATATCTGCAACCGAATTGCAGGAGGCTCCGCCTCCCATACAAAGGAGGTATTTGCCGAGGAATTAGGCATTCAGTTCCCGTATGCAGAAATGCGGGAGCGGGTGCTGGAGGTAATGACGGCGGACATTCAGACACATGGAATTGAAAAAAAGGAAGGAATTTCGGAATTACTGGAATTTTTGAAGCAACGAAACATCCGCATCGGACTGGCAACCTCCACAGAGGAAGTCCGGGCGGTGGAAAATCTGAAACGGGCTGGCATTTATCAATATTTTGACGGCTGTATGTTTGGAGATAAGGTGAAAAACAGTAAGCCGGCACCGGACATTTATATAGCAGCCTGTGAACGGATAGGAGTAGAACCGCAACAGGCAATGGGAGTAGAGGACTCTATAAATGGAATCTATGCCTGTATAAATGCGGGAATGACAGCCGTTATGGTGATTGATTTAATACAGCCAACGGAAAATATCCGTAAACAGACAGATTACATTTATACCTCTGCATATCAGATTATAGAGCATTGGGAAGAATTTTAAGGTTCTAAATAAAACAACCCTGCATAGTATTTACTATTAGGAAGAAAGGCGGGGTTCATATGTCAAAATCAATGAAGGTACTGGAAGTTATTAAATCGCTGGTGGTAGCTTATGTGTTCACAGGAATTGCATTAGCTGCACTGGCGTTTGCTATTTATAAGTGGAATTTGAATGAAACGGTTGTAAATATCATTATTCTGGCAGTCTATGTAATAGCCTCTTTCTTAGGGGGGTTCATAACCGGAAAACGTGTCAAGGAACGGAAATTTATCTGGGGAATGCTGCTGGGAGGTCTATATATCATTATTATCTATGGAGTATCTATCATAATGAGTGCAAGTCTGGATATGGTTTCAACAGCAAGTATAGCAGCAGCCTTACTTTGTCTGGCGGGCGGAACGCTTGGTGGGATGGTGAGCTAGAAACGGAAAAAATCCGTATTGAAATATGAAGAAAAAGGTTGATAAATATAGAAATAACTGGTATTAATTATAAATAGAACATATGCGTAACGAGAGAGAGATGGCGGTTCGAGTACAAAAGATAGGGAGATTGCGAGCGAGAACTCAAAAAAGTCCGCTCCTAACAGACGGTGGAAATATGAAAACAAGAAAGCGAATGAAGATATGGCAGTATGCCATGATACTTATCTGTGCATATGGGGTATTAGCCATGCCTTTTACATACACATATGCAGAGGAAGAAGACACACAATATGAGTATGACGCACAGAATCGATTGATTGAAGTGCGTTATCCGGATGGAAGTGCCATTCAGTATACCTATGATGCGGATGGCAACATAACTAATATCCGATATAAGCAGGCTACGGCAGAATCATCGGAGAAGGGACCGGAAACCTCGACACAAGACACAGAAGCATCTACGAAACATTCAGAATCATCGATACAGAACACAGAAGCATCTATGCAAAATTCAGAATCATTGGTACAGCACACAGAGACACCTACGCAAAATCCACAAGTACCCATAACAGGAATCAGAACCGGGTCAGGATTCGGGAACAATAGTTTCGGACAGGAATCCGGTATATCCATGGATAATGTGTCCGGAAACACACAGCCGGAAGGACAAAACGACAAGACAGACCCGGCTCAAGCGGGACAGGATACTCGGACAAGAGATCGGAAACGAAATAATTGGTGGTGGATACCTATCGGAATCGGTAGTGCCGCAGCTCTATTCGGAGCAGGAAAATACATAAAAGATAAAAAGCAGAATAAATAACAAAAGAAAAACTTAGGGGGGAATACGAAAGATGAAGGGCAAAAGAATCAAACAGGTAATTGCATGGTGTCTGGCGGTTATAATAACCATACAAAGTGTGGATTGGACAGGCATATCTGAGGTGGCAGCAGAAGCGGTATCTGCCGGACAGACGGAAACAGAATCAGATACGCAGCCGGTTGGTACACCACTTGTTTATGAAGACGGTATCGCACAGGATACGGTTACTATAACGGAAGCATCCTACCTTACAGGAGACCTGATAATTGAAGGAGATTTGAATCTACAGGCTCCGCTTTCCTTAAATCATCATACCCTGACAGTACAGGGAAGCACAAATATTTATAATGCCGAACTTCATGTCAACGGTTCTATGGAGTGCGAGCAGGAGCTTAATCTTTACAGCGGCAGTATTGTGTTTGAACAGGGCAGTCTTCAGGTAGACAAAGCAGTGGAACTAAAATACAGTGCTGTGAGTATTCAGATGACACATGAGGAAGACTATTTCCGGATAAACGGGGACCTTTATATAGCAGCAAACGGAATCCAAACCTTCTCACCGGAAAAGGGAACCTTGGAGCTGACCGGAGATTACATAGAGCAAGCAAATCTAAACAACAACGATGAACCATATCAGACAGCCGGTATTCAGGCGGGCGAAGATTTTCAATTACAGCTTTGCGGTAGTGGCAGCCAGATGTTAGATATTCAGTCTGACAATACCAGAATCCCGAATGTAATTGTGACAGGGGAAGAAGAGCGAAATATCTATCTGGCAAATAAAGCTCCAATCGATAATTTTGAAGTTGGAAATGCCAAGCTATATAACGGCGTATATCGTTTAAATCAGAGTGTCTATGATACAGAATATCAGGGATATACAAGATACAGCTATAATTATAACATTGTCTATCTTGAAGACGGAGATTTTCGCAACACCAAGGGCGGCATTACTATAAACGGTGACTTCTACCAGAACGGTTCCGTACAGTGGGATAATACTGTCACTATAAACGGAGATTATCATGTAGAGGCGTTAAATATTGAAAATGATACCCTAGCGACGGAGCCGACAGAAGGCACCTTCGCCTTTTATGATTCCTATAGTACCTTAAACATACATGGAGACTTCATCATGAACTCCATAACAGACCATACCGGACTTCAAAATTTCGGAACCATATATCTCTACGGAAACCTTACCCAAAAGGGAAATGGTATTGCAAACTTTGTACCGGAAAAGAACTGTACGTTATATTTCTATCCGGACGCAGACGGCAATGCACCGATGATTAATTTTGAAGATAGTGAACATAACTGGCTTGCAGAAGTCCATAGTATGTCCGGAGTTGAATTTCAAACACCTGCGTGGGTGAAGGGTAACTGCTATGGTAATTATACAGGTACGGCAAAGGTGGCAGCCGAAGATCTGTATAGAATCCGGAATGCCCAAATTACGGTTGAGGTAATCGGGGATGTGCTGTTGGAACAAAATATGCAAGTCAATAAAGTAACTCTTATAATAAGGGGAACAACTATAAACCCCAATGGGTATTCTTTGGAATGTGGGGGACTGATACTGGCAGACGGAACAGAAGCAGCCCTAATTATGGAACAGCCAACATCAAATATAACCATACATGGGGATTGTGTAGTAGGAAGTATACTTTCTAGTACTCAATTGAATCAGGGAACTATAAGAGTTGGTGGTAATCTGACCCAGAAAAATCAGGGTACTCCGGATAATTTTGTCACAGGTGAACAACTGACACTGATATTAGATGGTAGTGGTGTTATACAGGAAGTAAGCTTTGATAGCCCGGAATCCCAGATACAGCACATGGTAATCAATAACGGAAGTCAGGGACATGTCAGATTTTTGACGGATGTTAATGTTGTTAATCTGGAGGATAAAAGCGGTACACTTTTGCGGGAGACAGAAGGGATTACTGGATATACCTTGACAGAGGATGAGGTTTATAATGGAGACCTATGGCTGATAGACGGAACTCTGGATTTGAATGGAAAGACCCTTCAGGTACAGGGAGACATATATGCAGAAAATGGCACGATAGATATTCATGGCGGTACCTTGCTTGTGGATGGGGATTTTCGGATGCAGGGGTATCGAAAAAATAATGGCGAAGGGCAGTTTACAGAAAGTGCGGCAATTTTAAAAATGGAGCAGACGGAGAGCCGGCTTAGTGTAAAGGGAGATTTTTATTTAAATCCATCTTATGCTGCCAGAACATGCATCAGCAATCAGGGTGAAATTGTTATTTATCAGAACCTTATAAGTGAATCAGAGGCCTGCATCAGTGGAAGTGGAACAATCAAGTTGGCAGGAACGCAGGGACAGAAACTGATAACGAATGGGCATTCCTGCTCCATATCGACAGTTCAGATAGCAACCGCAGGTTTATTAGAGATTGAGGACGGAATCCTTATAACCGGGCAGCTTACAGATAATGGCTGTAGTAAGACGGGAACCATTGGTATTACTAACTTGAATGTTCTTGAAAATAGCTATAAAGGGAATATTAAAACAAATTTATATGGCTATACCCAGTTAAATCGGGATATATATGTACAGGGGCAACTGACATTAAATAATTCTATGGTCTATTTGAATGGATACCGACTTCAAGCAGATACGCTTATTGTACAGACAACGCTGGTGGTACAGGAGGGAAGTGTAGAGTGTACCACGCTGCATATGAATAATAATATCGAAATGACAAAAGAAGCAGGTAGCATTCGAACCCGGGATATGTATGTGAATTTACAACGGAAGGCACCGGGTATGCAGGCAGGAAGTATTACAATTACCGGTAGCTTTCAGGAACAGGAAGAGAGCCGTTATGCCTTTCAGCCGGAGGGAACGCATACGATAATTCTTGCGTATGACGAAAGTTTGGATACATCCCCATTTATTACCATGAAACGGACATATTCCAGATTTAATCGGTTGCAGTTAGATACACCACTATCTGTTTATCAATGTAATCGTTCCGCAGGCGAATTAGCATTAGAAATGACAGGTACTTATGGTGATATAGAGCCACCTGTAATTGGGGAAAATACTCAGGCAACCGTTAATTCATATCGAACTGTCACTTTGTCATGGGAAGCAGCAACGGATAATTATGATATTTTCAGGTATGAAATATATAAGGGAGACGAATTATATCAGACTACCACAGATACCAGCATTATGGTAAGTGGATTAGAGCAAGGACAAGAATATGTCTTTTATATCTATGCTGTGGACACCAGCGGGAACCGTTCCAATGCAGTAGAAATAGAGGCAGCTACACCGGAAGACCATAATTCACCATCTGCAATTAGAGAGTTTATGGTGTGCGATACGTTTACTGCAAATAAGGTTCCGCTTAAATGGAGTGCATCTTATGATGATGGAAGACTGGAATATTATAATCTCTATCGAAATGGAGAATGGTTGGCACAGGTGAGTAAAACTTCTTATGAGGATACGACAGTAACAGAAGGAGAAGCCTATACTTATGAAATAGAAGCTGTTGATTGGGCAGGAAATGTTTCTCCCCGTAATAGCTGTAAAGTAACACCATACAATCCTCCTGCAGCAGTTACAAATGTAAGAGCCAGTTCCAGTCAGGGCGTTATTACTGTATCTTGGAATGGAGATAATCAAAATGTCAAATATTACAGAGTATTGTATATGAATGGGAATACCTGTGAAGATAAGGACTATGTAAAAGTAAAAGATGGTATTAGTTATAGCAGTTACTCCACCCAGTGTAAGGATAGTACACGTTATACTGTTAAAATCTGTGCATATTCAGAACAGGGACAAGCTTCCCCAGAAGTAACAAGAATCGTTATAAATCAGCCGGATACCCAAAAGCCGCTTATTACCGACGTTACCGGAATCCCGGAGGACGGTGTTATAAATACTGCCATTCGGATACACGTAAAAGCAAGTGATAATAAAGAGCTTGCAGATATTAGCGTAAGCTATGCAGGCGAGGATGAGGACTGGACATTTATAACTAAAAACGAAGCGGAATGGTACAAAGGAATGTCTCAAGGCAGTTATACCGTTACATGGGATGTTAATGGCATAACCGGCACTAAAAATCTCCGAATCCAGGTAACAGATGCCAGCGGAAATGTAACCACGCAGATACAGCCGGTACAGGTAAACTGTGTAAATGTACCAGAAGTAACAATCACAGAACTTACAGTATCCGGATATAGACCAAAGATAACCTATACCTGTACCAATACCCAGTATGTAAGCGAATACAGAATCGAAGTGTGGAATCAGGATGGAACGTTAATAAGAAAGGTAACTACGAGGGAACTATCTGCATCACTATGGGAAATAGAACCGGGACAAAGCTACTATATCACTGTAACTCCATATAGTCAGTCCGGCAACCGTCATCCATCTGCAGTATCCGAGAACTTTGAAGTTACCGATACCACACCGCCAACAGTGGCATATAATTGCTGGGGAGTTCCTAAAACCTATCTGCAAGGTATGGCAAGTATTATGGTATATGCTGCAGATGACTATAAGGTAGCCTATGTAGATTGTGAGGTATCTGTCGATGGACAAGACTGGACACTGCTGGCACAGGAAATTCCAAGTGGTGATTATGCCACCTTTGGTATAGATACGACTCAGTTTGCAGACGGACCGATACAGACCCGGTTCATTGCTTATGACACCGTAGGAAATGCCAGTGAACCATTAATTAAAGATTACATAGTCGATAACACAGCACCGGCAGCACCCGATGGTGTGGAGGCTCAGTTGCAAAACGGCACAGTACAGCTTCACTGGGAGGCGGTTGCCGATGCAGACCTGTCCGGCTATCGTGTTTATCGTAAGCTGGAAAATGAAGATTATCAAAGTATAGGAGTTGTAACCAAAACCAATACCAGCTACGTGGATAAAAAAATCACAGTCAATCAGCTCTATACCTATTATATCGTAGCCGTAGACCAGGCAGGAAATATCTCTGACCCATCTATGGAATGTGAAATATCAACCAAGGAAGACACAGAGCCGCCAACTATACCGGAATCTTTAATCTGTGTCGGACGAACCGGAAGCAGTGTATTGCTTCGCTGGAATCCGTCTACCGATAATATCGGTGTTACCGGTTATCGTATTTACAGGGATGGTGTCTGTATAGATACCTGCAGTGACACCGAATATGAAGATACGGATTTGCAAACTGCCAAATTCTATACCTATGAGATTACAGCAATTGATGACAAAGAAAATGAGTCTGAAAAAAGTGAAGCCTGTACTGCCGGAACCAGTCTGCCGGTAATTACAAAAGTTACTCCGGCTGATTATCAGAATCTTGGCGGAGACAGTACCCGCATTGTCATTTCATGGGATGGTTATTGTCCGGGGAAAGATTATCAGATAACCGTTACCGGTTCTACAGACGGTGAAACATGGACAGAGATAAATCATAAGATACAGAATCTTCGTAAGCTTCACAACGAGACTACCATAGAATGGGAGACTGCTTCCTTGCAGGAGGAGGAATACCGTATTTGTATTACGATAACGGATTCGCAGGGGAATGAAACAAGTCTGTATCGTACTTATTATATTGACAACCAGCCGCCGGCACAGGTACGGCAGATAACAGCAACAGAAAAACAATCGGTTGCCTATTTGTGTTGGGATGCATCCATAAGTGCAGATGTAAGTGGTTATTATCTGTACCGGAGAACCGCAGGACAAACAGACTGGGAAATGCTCGCAGACCTCAAGGCAAATCAGATTAGCTACACAGATTTTGCCGTAACAGAAACAGAATCCTATCAGTATGCGGTTGCCGCATATGATGCTTATAAACACATCAGTCCGAAAACTGTAAGTGACCGGTTACAATTGGGAGCAGACCAGACTGCACCTAAAATAACCAAGGTTACATCTGCAAACGAAGTATTGCAAGGCATTGTCGACCTGACAATCACAGGTACGGACAATCGGGGTATTGTAACCGGATATGCAGAATATTATCAGTCACAGACATTAGAATGGATACCGATTGCACAGGCAGAAGCAAAGGAGAATCAGGTTACACTTACATGGGATACCGGCAAGCTTCATGGCAGATATTTAGTGCGGTTTGTTGTGACCGACGCTGCCGGAAATCAGAATACCGAAGAATATACACAATATTATGACATTGATAATCAGGGACCCGGAAAAACACAAAATCTACAGGCAGTTGCAGGCAGTACCGCTGTTGTTTTATCATGGGATGCGTTAGAAGATGATGATTACGAGTATACGATAATTGAACAGCAGACAGAGGAAGGCTATCAGGAAATCGGAACCGTTACCACCGTATTAGGGTATCAGGTACAGGGACTGTATCCGGAAACAGACTATACATTCCGGGTTGTTGCATATGACTTGTATGGAAACCGAGGGGAAGTATCGGATGCAATAACGGTACAAACGAAGGAAGATAATCTGGAACCGATTATACAAGGAATTACTCCGAAGCAGACAGCCGTTCATAGTGAATTACAGGCAACACTCCGGGTAAGTGATAATACCGGAATACAGAGCTGCAGACTGGAATACTCCTTAGATGAAACAAACTGGCAGACTATACAGAGCTTTGACTGTCAGGGCAAGGCTGTGTATCAGACAGATGTAACTATGAACACAGAAGCACTTCCGGAGGGCATACTCTATCTGCGGGGGATGGCAGAGGACATTTACGGAAATATAACTGGCGAAAATCAGCTTATAGTAGAAATATCCATCGACCATACGGCACCGGAGCAGGTACAAGGAATCCGTTATCAGGAAGAAGAAGGAATCCCGGTTATCCGCTGGAATTCGGTTATGGATAATGACATACAGGCATATCATATCCGGATAACAGATGCAGACGGAAATGTGGAAAAGGAGCAGGATGTTACCAGTCTTGTATATGAACATCGGACAGCACAACCGGGGAAACGCTATTATTATACTGTTTATGCAATCGACCAGGCAGGGAACAAAGGAGTTGTCTCTGAAACTGTTTCCGGAATCCGCTCTGCGGACAAGCTCCCGCCGGAAATTACCAGCCTGACCCCTGGGGAAACTACGCCAATTCGCGGAATCGTTACTCTGTCTGCCATGGCAGTTGATAATCAGGCAGTTGAGAGTGTATCCTTCTACTATGAGAGTCCGGACGAGCCACAGATATACTATCCAATAGAAACGATAGAAACCGGAGGGAAAAACGGACTTGTAAGTACGACCTTTGATACACGAAATCTACAGGATGGAATGTATCAGATATATGTACAGGCAAAAGACACGAATGGAAATGTCAGTGCATGGATGCAGAAGACATATTCCATTGACAATACCGCACCGGAACGGGCGGTGCTGTTAACCAGTGAAGAAAATTATCGGATTCGCTTAAGCTGGGAAACAAAAGGGCTTATAACAGATGTAGTACGGTATGAGCTGTATCGGCGTTCCAGTGCAGAAGACAATTTCAAAAAAATATATGCCGGAACCGATACCGCTTATCTGGATAGTGATGTAGACCCGGCATATGCCTATGGATATAAAATACGCACCTTTGATGCTGCCGGAAATTACACAGACAGCTATATTTCTTATGCAACTCCGTATGATGTTGATGATATTGCTCCGCTGGCATATATTACAGCCAGCACCGTTACCGTTGAAGGCTATGAATTGGTACTGGATGGGATTCAGTCTGCTGATAACCGGGGAATTGCTCGCTTTGACTGGGACTTTGGGGATGCTACGACCGGAACCGGAGCCAAGGTAAAACATATCTATTCCCAGATTGGTACTTATACGGTATCTCTGACTGTAACCGATACCAGTGGCAATACCGGAAGCTATGAGACAGAAGTAAAGGTTTTGCCAAAGGATACCACCGGAAGTGTCACTGTTACCGTAGTGGACGAACAGGGAGGTGTACTTCCAAATACCTGTCTGTATCTGGAAACCGAGGAAGAACAGACCGACCTTTACATGACGGATGAATACGGACAGTGTATATTGGCAGCAGAACCGGGAAACTACCGGTTAGCAGTATTCCGAAATGGTTATGTTGCAACAGAAGAAACGATTGATATTCCTTTGTTTGAACATGGAAATCATACTATACAGCTGAAAAAGGGTGACGCTATAACGGGAGACTTTACGGTTCGGGAATTGGATTTTGAAGAAATCGTAGCTGCCGGTATAGATATTCATGCACCGGAGAACCAGCATGTATATGTAATAGTTACTACGTTAATATATGAAGAAAAAGAACGCAAGGTAGTGGAATATATAAATTCGTCCGGTGGAGGTGCCGGCGGTGGTGCTGGTGGAGGCAGTGGTCTATTCGGCACCAGCTATGTTATGAGACCGGGTGATGGGGATGATGACAAGGGCAATGATGACGATGAAGGCGAGCCTGATATACCGGAAGAACCAGAACCGCCAAAACCGCCACAGCTTGTCAGAATAAGCATTATGCAGAGCATTTCATGGCTAAAAGAAATGTATGAGGCAAAGCTTACCGTTTATAATCCGGCAGGAAGTTCTACGCTGGTGCTTGAGGATAATCAGGCAACGATTTATCTGCCAAGCGGAATCTCTTTGGCAAGGACAGCAACAAGGCAGACCTTGACACAGGAAATGGAACCGATTCGGGGCGGCAGCAAAGGAGAAGCCATCTGGTATGTAAAAGGAGATACTCCCGGAACTTATCGCTTGCAGGCAAGCTATCATGGCGTATACCTGCCGTTTAATGAGGAAGTAGAAGCAAAGTTTGAATCCAACGAATTTGAGGTTCTGGCAGGAAAAGGTCTGGTTCTCTATATTGAACCGGAAATTACGGGTGAATCAGGACTTCCGTACTATGTTTATTTCACATTGGTAAATGAAAGTGCCAGAGAGTTCTATAACATAAAGACTACATTCGGAACAGCAGAAGCCAGACGCTATTATCAGGTGAATAACCAGAATAATAAGGCACTTCCGATTATGTCAAACGGAGATTATTTGTCGGTTCCATGCCTGAAGCCGGGAGAGACCATTCAGGGTGTATACATGACATCAATGAAAACACCGACGCAAGGCTCTGCATATCAATATTATTTAAATCTGGTTGGAGCCGAAATAAATGTTTTAAGCGGAGAAAATCTAGGAGTACAGGTAGAATTAAGACCAAGAGCCTCCCATATTTCTTTGCCGGATGTATTCTATGTGGAAGTTGAACCGGAGCAGACAGCCGGAGACCCTGTGGACAAATGGACCGGTGGCTATATAGAGGACAATACGATATTCTCTATGGGCGAATTGCAGGAATTTCCGATAACGATGCAGTATAATTCCAGACTTACAGATACCTGCGGCGAATTTGGATATGGCTGGGTTCACAATTATGAAACCAGATTGATTGATATGCAGGATGCAACCATGCGGTATTATACTACACCAAATACCTACTATACCTTCCGTATGGATAACTTAGAGGAGCAGGAACCATGGAGTATAGACGAGGATGGCTACTATGTATTGGACCCATCCAAGCTTGCTATGGAACAGACCTATACCTGTCAGGCAAGACCGGACCTTAAATTATCCAGAAATGCACAGGGACAGTATATCTTGCAGGATGAGGACCGGACACAGTACACTTTCACACAGGAAGGAAATCTTGCAGAAATACAAAAAGTTACCGGACAGACGATTGAAATTAACCGTAGTGAAACACAGGTAACCGTAACGGATTTGCTGATAGGAAATACCTATACCTATCAGTTAAATGAAAATGGATTGGTAACGGAAATCAGTGATAGCAGCGGAAGAACAGTTCATTTTTACTATGATGAAAATAATTGTTTAAAAATATATGAAAATGCAGTCGGAGAGCGAACCTACTACACGTATGATGAAGCTCACCGTCTGCTGACAGCCGCCTATGATACAGGGGCGGTCTATGTAGCCAATACCTATGATGAACAGGGAAGGGTCATTAGTCAGGACGATGGACTGGCTGAGACACCGCTTACCTTCTTTTCGTATACGCAAAACGAAGAAACCGGTGCCGGCACCACCTCTGTCACAAACCGGCTGGGACAGACGGCTACTACCTGTTATGATGCAAACGGCAACGTAGTATCCGAGACAAACGAAGCAGGTGATACTGCCTATTATACTTATGATGAAAATGGAAATCAGACCAGTATCAAGGATGCAAATGGCAATTTACAGCTATATCACTATGATGCTCTGAACCAGTTGATTCAGATAACCAATGCGTATGGAACCAACACGTATATGAGATACAATTGTGATAACCTGTTATCCACAAGCTATAACGATAATGGCGAACGGGTAAGCTTTTCATACAATCCATATGGACAAATCACAATACGCACCGACCAAAACAAGAACAGCACATTTTATACCTATAATGAAAACGGACAGTTAATAGGTGAGAAGGACCAGAAGGGTAGTAAGAAATATGAATATACCGGAGCATGGCAGACCCGGATTACCGATTACTTAGGAGGAGTCACTCAGTGCGAATACGATGCTGCCGGAAACCGGACCGCTGTAATACGGCAGGATGGAGCAAGGGAAACCACAACCTATGATGCGATGGGAAGAGTTACCAGCACAACAAACACATCCGGAGGAGTGACCCGGTATACTTATGATGCACTCGGTAACATAAGCACGATGACCAATCCGGCAGGTGGTGTTACTACCTATCGGTATAATGACATTGGCTGGTTGACAAGTGTTACAGAACCCGATGGTGCATCCCTTACCTATACTACGAATGCAGAAGGTTTAATCACCTCTGTTACAGATAGTCTCGGAAGAACTACCAGCTACACCTATGATGCAGTAGGCAACATCCAGACACAGACTGACAGTGACGGAGTCACCACCAGTTATACATATGATGGCAGCGGCAATGTAACAAGCACTACCATAGACGGTAAAACCAGTTATGCCGAATACTATCCAAACGGGAAAATAGCTAAAGAAACGGACCAGTCCGGTATTTCCACCGTATATACCTATGACCATAATTGGCGGCTAAGCAATGTTACCCGCGATACCGGAGAAGCTATCAGCTATACCTATGATAGCTGTGGAAATCTGTCCAAAGAAATAGATGCCCTTGGTAACCAGACCATATATACCTATGACAGTCGTGGCAACGTACTAAGCAAGACAGACCCGATGGGTAATATTACTAATTATATCTATGATGCGGCAGATAATGTCATTTGTCAGATAGATGCCCTAAATAATCGAACCAATTATCACTACGACAGTCAGGGCAGGCTTACAGAGTTGATTCAGGCAGACGGGTCTACATACACCTTCACCTGCGATACGGCAGACAACATCACAAGTGTTACAGACCCGGTGGGTAATACCATAAGCTATAGCTATGACAATCAGAACCGCTGCATTGCAGTTTATGACGGATATGGAAACCTTGTCGAGCAAAATACCTATAACTATGCCGGGGACATTACAAAAACAAGTGATGCACTTGGCAATCTCACCTATACTCGTTATGACAGCGAAAGACAGGTCATTGCCATGACAAAAACCAGTGGCGAGCAGGAAAGTCAGGCATCTTACATCTATGATGCTGCAGGAAGAATTATTCAGACCATTGATGCCGCAGACAATCCGGTTACTATCACCTATGATACACTGGGTAACATTACCAGCATGACAAATGCCGGTGGACATACCACCACCTATCAGTATGATGACAGAGGTAATCTGATTGAAGAGACAAATCCGATTCAGGCTACTACACGTTATACATACAATGCATCAGACCTGTTAGAAAGCATAACCAATGCCGCAGGGGATAAAACTAGATATACCTATGACCTGTTAGGCAGAGTCACCAGTCGGACTGACGAAATCGGCACTACTTATTACACCTACGATAAGAACTCCAATGTTCTTACAGTAGAAGAAAACGGAGCCACCATTCAGCGTACTTATGATGCCTTAAATCGTGTTACCAGCTACACTGACTATGCAGGCAGAACCGTTCGTTATGCATATGACGAAATCGGCAACCTTATAAGTCTGACCTATCCGGGCGGTGAAATCATCCGTTATACTTATAATCCGGATGGAACCTTAGCAACTGTCATCGATGCTGATGGAAATGTCACCAGCTACAGTTACGACAAAAATACCCAACTGGTAAGCATCCGTAGACCGGATGGCAGTCAGGAACGAAAAACCTATGATGCTGCAGGAAAACTAACCGGGCAGCAGGACACCGCTGCCGATGGCACCATTTTGCAGGACTATAGCTATAATTATGATGGTTACGGCAACATCATTGCTACAGTAGGACTCACTCCTGACCCGGAAGCCATAGAAGCTACAGTCAAAGACCGCGACATGGAATACAACGAAGCCGGTCAGCTCATCCGCTACAACGGTCAGAAAATCCGTTACGACCAAAACGGAAACATGACCTACGGACCATTAAACGGAAAGATGACAACCTTCCGCTACGATTGCCGGAACCGTTTAATCAAAGCCGGAGGCATCACGTATACCTATGATGCAGAAAACAATCGGATAGCATCAACCGAAAACGGCACCACCACAGAATACTTAATAGACACCCGGCCACAATTAAGTCAGGTATTATGTGAATACCAGAACCAGCAGCAGACAGTAAGATACACCTACGGCAACGGTCAGCTCATCAGCCAGACCCAAGACCAAGGCGAAGAAACAGGAACCGGACAGACCCTATACTTTCATTATGACAACCTAGGCTCCACCAGAGTCCTCACCGACCAGAACGGAGCCATCACCGGAACCTACAGCTACGGCATCTATGGCGAACTCCTAAGCGGAGACACCAGCCAGACCGGCTACCTCTATAACGGAGCCTACGGCGTCCATACCGACACAAATGGTCTTTACTACATGCGTGCAAGGTATTATAATACAGATATAGAGCGGTTTATCAGTCAGGACATTCTAACCGGAAATCCAGAAAACAGCCAGAGCCTGAATCGGTATGCATACTGCCAAGGCAATCCGGTCAACCAGAACGACCCATTCGGACTATGTCCAATGGGACTTACCACCAGACAGTGGATACATCTGGGACTCGACCTTCTCGGCTGTATCCCGGTAATCGGAATCGCAGCAAACGCCGTTAATGCAGTTCTGTACTTCCAAGAAGGAGACATACTAAGCGGACTG